>Ga0213870_1000011_pt1 | contig 108625 bp, 117 predicted proteins | sample WICALVC2017_Meta_FD_160119 | JGI IMG/M metagenome (GOLD analysis project Ga0213870, IMG submission 160119) | Freshwater microbial communities from subterranean cave lake in Wind Cave National Park, South Dakota, United States - WICALVC2017 | ecosystem: Environmental > Aquatic > Deep subsurface...
TGAGCCAACCGGTAGCGCCGGAGCGGGTTTTGGAGGTTCGTTTGGAACAGCTCCAGGCGGAACTCCTGGACAAGCGCCGGGAGCAGCTGGAGCAGTTGGAGGCCCGGCATTCGGAGCCCCGCCAACAGGACAAACCGGCCAACACACTGGAACTCCAGGACTTGGAGCACCGCCGGGAGGAACATTTGGCCAAGCCCCAGGACAGGCTGGCCAAGCCGGATCGACATCTGGACTCGGAGGGTTTGGGTCTGGAAGTCAAACCGCGCCAGGAGCAGCTGGCGGATTTGGAACTTTCGGAACTCCGGGAGCCGGCCTACCCGGAATCAGTCAACCTGGCACTGGCGGAACCGGACTTGCTGGCGAAGCGCGCGCACGAGCTGAAGGATCAGCTGCACTTGATGCGTTCAAAGGCGGTGCTGCTGGTGACCAATTCCCAGGTCAAGGCACTGGCGTTTCCGGCGGATTCCCAGGACAAGGAGCCACCCAAGGCCAATTCCCAGGAGGAACTGGGGTAGCTGGGGAAACGCCACGAGAATTTAAGTCCTTCCAACTCTTTGGAGGTCCAAGCACAGGTGGAACTGGAGCACTTGGAGCACCGGGTGGATTCCCTGGAAGCACTGGAGCAACTGGAGAAGCAGGCCAGCCCGCTGGCGGCTTCAAGCCCTCTGAATTTAAGATTGGGCTTCCGTCAGGATTTGGCAGTGGATTTGGATTCCCAGGCCAAGGACAAGGAGTTGCTGGAGGATTTCCAGGTCAAGGCGCCACCCAAGGGCAATTCCCAGGCGGAACCGGAGCGCAAGGGCTCGGTGCTCCGCAAGGTGCAGCTCCAGAAGCTGGACAGCGTCTTGGCGCCCCAGTGGCAACCGGCTTTGAATTCATCCCGAAAAATCTCTCTGCGAGTGACATTGGCAAACTCGGCTCCCAGGAACGCCAGAACGTATTTGGCGCATTCAAAGGAGCAGTCCAAGTTGGAGAGGGTGGGGAAATTAAAGTTGCGGAAGGATTTAGTTTTGTCCCTCCTTCACAGGACACCAGCGCGTTAAACAAGGGATTTGAACAGTTTAAGACCACTGGCGCAAAAGACGTCGAGAAGCACATTGCGCTCATGGAGAAAAACCTCAAAAAAGCAGAGGCCGCAGGGCTTGATGTCTCTGCCTTCCGCGAAAGCATTGAATCAAATAAAGCAGCTCTGGAAGTGGCAAAAAATGCCGAAAGTTATGAAGATGCCCAGGGAGCCATCGCGGCACTTGCGATTGACGGGGCAGGGCTCGCTGCGCAGGCTCAACAAGTCCAGGTGCTTTCCCAACTGCCCACAGTGGAAAAATCCATTAAATCCGAGGAGGGGCGGATCCAAAAAGACATAGCAAGAATGGAGCGTCAAATGCTCGCTGCCGGAATGTCTGAAGAAAAGGTGGCGGAAATAAAGGGTCGCATGGAAGAGGGCTTAAAGCAGCACCTCGAGAGTTTCACCGCTGCTGGAGAAGCAAAGCAAGATGGAGATGGGCAAGACGCCATGGCGGCCCTCGAAGAGAGTGGACAAGCGCTGCTTTCTGTCCGACAAGAAGTCGAGGAGGCAAAGCTTATCGTAAGCGCTCTCAAGAATACGAAAAACTACGTCCGAGCGCTTGACAAGCAGGCAGGCGATGCGGCCAAGCTTGAGAAACGTTTGGCGCGAAAGAAACTTGACACCTCGGTGCTCAAGGCCGCAATCGCAGAGTTAAAAGACCTGCGGAGCCAGATCGAGGTCGCCAGGAAAGAAGGAGATACTGACGCAATTAGCGACCTGGCAGAACAAGCGGCAGAAAAGCAGGGAGAACTTACCCAGCTCACGCTTGCATCTGAAGGCAAAGCGCCAAAAACGGCATTTGCGGCGCTCGGAGTGGTCAAGGTCGCCGACACTTCAGGCCTTACCAAGGGGTTGGATGCGCTCACCAAGATCGCTCCGATCCCAACGGCAACGGCGTCTACTGGCGGCGCTGGAACCACTGGCGCAGGAGCGCCGTAGAAATCTCGAGCTCATTCGAGACCCAACAACACCCTCCCCCGATCGCGATCGGGGGATGGGTTTTTGTAATATCCAGAAGCTAAGCTTTGTTGAATCCCGAAGCTAAGCTTCTTGCCCATTTCAGGTTGAGAGTCCGACCGCGGTCGGACGGCTCCATCAAACTCGTGCACTTTGTTGTTTCCACCATTTATGGTATAGTGTGAACAAGTTTCCCTGTGCACAACTCACGACAATACAATACTTACCTTGCTTATAACTTATCTCGCTTAATTTACTCGCAATATGTTTGACGCAGGCGTTCTCAAATTGTTTGGCATGGCAGCGGCCATCTTGGTCGGCGTGCCAACCGTCATGTACGTGGTGGCGCAAACCCCGGTGGTCACCCCGGCTCCAGAGCCAGCAAAAACTCAAGAACAGGCGGCTCCCCCTCCGCAAACTGGCGGACCGGGTTCAACCGCAACCGGTCCAACTGGCACACCCCCAGGAGGCCCCGGACACCAGCCAGGCCCAGGTGAAGGCGGTCCAGGTGGATTCCCAGGTGGTCCAGGTGGATTCCCAGGAGGTCCAGGTGGATTCCCAGGTGGTCCAGGTGGATTCCCAGGAGGTCCCGGACACCAGCCAGGTCCAGGTGAGGGTGGTCAAGGTGGATTCCCAGGAGGTCCAGGTGGACCATATCCTGGTGGTCCTGGCGGATACCAAGGTGGTCCGGGCGGTCCAGGTGGTATGATGGGTGGTCAAGGAGGTCCGTACCCCGGTGGTCCTGGTGGACAAATGGGTCAAGGTGGATTCCCAGGAGGTCAGGGTGGTCCAATGATGGGCGGCCAAGGAGGACCATATCCTGAAGGTCAAGGCATGGGAGGCCAAATGGGGCCTGGAGGTCCCGGCGGTTTTGGCGTTCCTGGCGATTTCAGGGGTCCGGGCGGCTGCTCGAGCGAAGAAGAATGTGAAAAGCAACAGCAAGAAATGGAGAAAAAGCAGGAAGAGCAAATGCAGAAACAGCAGGCGAGAATGTTAAAACAACAAATTAAAGGAATGAAACAAGGGATGCGGGGGATGTTCCAAGGGATCACGATGATGGAAAAAGCGTACGCCCAACTTGCAAAAGCAGGCATTGCAGCGCCTCAAGAATGTGTAGATTCTATTGCTAAGGCAAAGGCGTTTAAACAAGAAATGGACGCGGTGGACGTCAATAATATTGCGGATCCAGAATCACTCATGGAGAAGATGTCGGTCATGGCCGATATCGGTCCAACCATGCAGGAGTGCGGCCCGCAGATCCAACAACTGTTTGAACTCAACTTCCGACTTAAGCAGGCGACGAACGAACTTAAAAGGATCACGCGAGAGGTCTCAACAATGAAGCGTCAAGCCGCGCGCTCCAAAATTGACGTAAGCGACAAGGTGAGTGAACTTGACGCCATCCTAACAAAATTGACTCAAGCGCTCTCTGACGCGAAAACCAAGACAGCACTGGAAGAACGCAGCGAAGCCCTCGAAGGTTTCTATGAGGAAATGCAAGGCCTTGGAGACACCATGCGACTCATTGGAGCCCTGACAAACTTGGGCCAAGCCAGAAGCGGACTGCAGCGCACGTTAAACGAGAACAACCGCGTCATCACTCGATTAAAGCGTCAGAAAGAAGATGTGACCGAACTCCTTGCCCTGCAAGGAGAACTCAAAACCAAAGTGGCTGAGTTTGTGCAGGCGCTCGCCAAACGTCCCCTAGACGAAGACGAAGTCACTGGACTCATGGATGAGTTTGAAGAACTCCAAGGGCAGTTCCGCGAACTGGTGCCAGATGAGGGCTTTGTGCCAGAGGCAACCGGCGCCCAACGCTTTAACGCGCCCAAACTCAACTTTAGCCAGTTTGACCAATATAAGCGTGCTCCGGGTCCTGGCGTAGAGGGTCCAGAAGGCCCCGGCGGCTTTGGCGGGTTCTGACTCGACCGCGGTCGAGTCATCCCGAGCCGCGCCGAGGGATCTCGCGAATACAGTACAACATAACAAAACCAGTCCGACCGCGGTCGGACTGGTTTTGTTATTCACTTGACGCTCGCGAATACCCCCCGTAAACTTCGCCCGAAGGAAGGGAGGCGCTCATGGATCGCATCGGGCCCTTTGAAAAAATAACAGAGTATCAAGGTCAAGCACTGCCTGATGGTGTCTTCGTGGCGCTTCGAAGTGTCCCGTACACTGCCGACAACCACCACGTCTGGACATTCGAAGGCCCAAGTCGCTGGATACAGAATTTAGCGCGTTTCTACCTCTGCATCGGCTATCCCGCGAGCAACCACGGGCAAAAAATAGACGCCGACGAGCGGTACCGGAGAATGAAGTTCAACCAAGCGGTTGCGGAGATTGCACGCGTGTCGATTCAGAGCGCGCTCAACCTTCTCCCGCACCGACTCGGTCTACCACTGACGACTCGCATCGAAGGAGAACGCGCTGTTTTCAATACCTTTGATGAGACTACGCCAATCGTGCTGCAGGAAATCGTGCGCGGCGGGAGCTGGGTGAGCCAGCTTGCGCAAAAAGAAATCCTTCCGCCGTGGGTCGGTACCATTGGTAGGATAACAGCGTCGGCACAACGAACGGTGACGAACGGCAAGGCAACCGTTGCCTTCTCCATTAAGGGAGCGTGTCCGCTGGGCGGATCAACGCTGCTGACTATAGAGCAGGCCCTCGCAACGGGAACTACGGCGACAGACGTGACACCTGAAGTCCTCCGTCGCTGCAGGAGCATTCCCGAGAAAATGATCTTCATTGCCTATAACGCCGCAGTGGACGGGATCCTCAAAGTGAAGGAATGCTTCCCGAACGCAACAGTCCTGGTCGTCATTCTCCACGGTGGGATCAACCAGCACGGGTACCTCATCCACCCTGGCTGCGGAGACGTCGGCCGCATGGATGCCGGGGTTCCGGACGAACTCTAATAGACGCGCTGATACCGCCCAAGTTTCGCCTGAAGTTCACAGGCGTCCCCACTCCGTGGCCTTCCCGGAGTGTTCTTTTTTTTACTCTTCACTTTAAATTACGAAGTTACTTTTTCCGTCACCGACTTGACAAAAAACTTGCTTTCCTCTAAACTCATACCAATCTAGTTTGAGTTAAAACTACCACACCAAAGACACCAAAAATTTTTTTTCTAGGACTTACGCACTTTGGCATCCTCGTGGTCATTCCGACTGAAGCGACGCCACAGGAGCGAGAATGGAGGAATCTCGCCGATTGGCGGTATTGCTGCGAGATTTCTCGACTTCCTCCTCCCCGACCGCGGTCGGGGAGGAGTTCGCTCGAAATGACAGAAAGTGCGTAGGTCCTACAATAATTGTTTTTTCATTGATTTCTACCAATAGACATCATTTGCCACGATCGTGGCAAATGATGTCCGATGATAAAAATCAACTTGGTGACGGGACTATTAGCATCACGGTATGAAAATATCAAGAAAGGAGGACTACGCAGTTTTGGTCATGTGCGCGCTTTCCCAGACAAAAGGCCAGCCGTGGGTTTCTTTGGACTCGATCGCGAAGCGCCACCACCTCCCGCTCCCCTTCCTCCAACAGATCGCCCGCGATCTCAAACGCGCAGGGCTGCTCAACAGCAAAGAAGGTATGCATGGCGGCTATGCGTTGACGCGCAAACCAAATGATATTGCCCTGTCCGAGGTGCTGGAAGCCATGAGCGGAAAACTCAAGCTGACGCAATGCACAACCAACGTCGCGTGCCCGATCGAATCCCATTGCCTTACCCGCGCTCCATGGCAGCGACTTCACCAATTTGTCCACCAAATGTTTACGTCAATCACGCTCGACCAGTTACAAGAGCGACGCCTATGAACGCCCTGCAAATCGACAACCTCCACGCCTCCATTGCCGGCAAAGAAATTCTCCGCGGGGTATCCCTTGCCATTAAACCGGGCGAGATTCACGTGCTCATGGGCCCCAACGGCTCGGGCAAATCCACGCTCGCCCATCTGCTCATGGGCAAACCCGATGTAACGGTCTCGGAAGGTTCGGTGACACTGGACAGCGAGGATCTTTTGGCGCTGCCTGTCCACGAGCGTGCCCGCCGCGGCCTCTTCTTGGGCTTCCAATATCCACTCGAAATCCCCGGGGTTACGATCTCCCACTTTTTACGCCTTGCCAACAATTCCCGCCACTCTGTCATCCTGAGCGAGCGCAGCGAGTCGAAGGATCTCGCCGGAAACGAGACCCCTCCCTTCGACTCGACTCGGGGTAAACTCGCTCGGGATGACATCGAACGAGGGAATCGACCACTTTCCATCGCTGCCTTCCGCAAACAGCTCGAAGCGGCCGCAGCGTCACTCAATATCCCCAAGGACCTTCTATCCCGCGACCTCAACGTCGGCTTTTCTGGCGGCGAAAAGAAGCGCTTGGAAATGCTCCAGCTGCTTTTGCTTGAGCCGAAATTTGCTATTCTTGATGAGACCGATTCGGGACTTGATATTGACGCGCTCAAACTCATCTCAAAGACCATTCAAAAAGCAGCAAAAGAACAAAACGTCGGCGTGCTGCTTATCACCCACTATACACGCATTCTCAAAGAACTTGACCCTGACGCGGTGCATGTTTTTATTGACGGAAAAATCGTCCAAAGCGGGGACAAGGAACTCGCAGAGGAGTTGGAAAAAAACGGATACTTATCCTATACCACACCCCAATCGTCATCCCGAGTCGAACCGAGGGATCTCGCCGCCACCATATGAAACACTCTAACCTCCAACTTCCAAGCTCTAACCTCTACTCGTTCTCCATGCCCGAAACTGCCTCGGTGCGCACACCGTCAGGCCTTTCCGAATCCACAGTACAAAAAATCTCCGCTCACAAAAACGAGCCATTATGGATGGCAAATCTCCGGCTGTCGGCCCTCAAGATATTTTCATCCATGCCCTTGCCAAAATGGGCATCTGGCATAGATGGTCTAGACCAAATTGACTTTAATAAAATCAACTACTTCGTAAGTCCGACGGACAAACCAGAAACGTCCTGGGAGGCACTGCCAAAAGAAATTAAAACCACCTTTGACCGTTTGGGCATTCCCGAAGCCGAAAAAAAGTATCTTGCCGGGGTTGGCGGCCAATATGACAGCTCCGTGGTCTATCACAGCATCCAGGAAAAATTAAAAAAGCTCGGAGTCATTTTCTGCGATCCAGAGACCGGCCTTCGAGAGCACGAAGAACTTTTTAGGCAATACTTTGGCAAAGTCGTGCCCGCAGCAGACAACAAATTCGCCGCCTTAAACACCGCATGCTGGAGCGGCGGGTCATTCATCTATGTTCCAAAGGGAGTCCACGTTGATCTCCCCTTGCAGGCCTATTTCCGCATCAATGCCGAGCGCATGGGCCAGTTTGAACGCACGCTCATCATCGCAGACGAAGGGTCGTTTGTACATTATTCGGAGGGGTGCACTGCGCCTTCATATACAACCCAATCCCTTCACAGCGCGGTCGTGGAAATTATTGTAAAGCCCGGCGCCCGAGTTCGCTACACCACCATTCAGAACTGGAGCAAGAATGTCTACAACCTCGTGACCAAACGCGCGCGCGTTGAAGCCAACGGCATTATGGAGTGGGTGGACTTTAACGGCGGCTCTCGGCTGACGTGCAAGTATCCCAGTTGCTTTTTAGTCGGTCCTGGAGCGCATGGAGAAATCCTCTCGCTTGCCATGGCAGGAGCCGGACAACACCAGGACGCTGGAGGCAAGGCCGTGCACATGGCGCCAAATACGACTTCGCGCATTATTTCAAAATCACTCTCATTTAACGGCGGCCGCACGAGCTACCGCGGGCTTGTGAAAGTAACGCCGGACGCGACAGGGGCAAAATCCCATGTGGTCTGCGACGCATTGCTCTTAGACGAGCAATCGCGTTCAGACACCTATCCCACCATGGACGTCCAAGAAAACACCGCAACGATTGAGCACGAAGCCACTGTGGCAAAAATCGGAGAAGAGCAACTTTTCTACCTTCAGAGCCGCGGTCTGTCTGAATCCGATGCCCGTTCGCTCATTGTGCACGGCTTCATGGAACCTATTGTCAAAACCCTACCCATGGAGTACGCGGTGGAGCTTAATCGGCTCGTGGATATGGAAATGGAGGGAGCCGTGGGGTGAACCTATGGATGCGAAAAAAATGTCATCCTGAGCGAGCGGAGCGAGTCGAAGGATCTCGTTCACCTTGACTCGAGATCCCTCGGCTTGGCTCGGGATGACGCAAAAGACATGATGAACGAAAAAGTTCTTATCTTTGATCATGATACTGCGCCGATCACGATTGTGCTTGACCAACCGCACACCTCGCTGCGTCTGATCGGTTTGACGATCGCCGACGACAGCGACCAGATTGTGGCACCAATCCATATCAGGCACTCGGCACCAAACACCACGTCCGAAATCTATCTCAAATCCGTGCTCTCCGGTGAAGCAGTTCGCGACGGCGAAGTGCTCGTCACCATTGAAAAAGGGGCCAAAGGAGCAAAAACTCGGCTGGAAACGCGCGCCCTGCTGCTTTCGCCAAAAGCTCGGGCAAAAACCAAGCCAATCCTGGAGATTCTTGAAAACGACGTCCAGGCCTCGCACGCTGCCACCACCGGCCCACTTGATGAAAACGCGCTTTTCTACCTTCAAAGCCGCGGGGTAAGCATTGATGACGCGCGTCAAGTGCTTATCTGGGGATTCTTGCAATCAGATCTAAATAAAATCGCGGACAAGCAACAACGACAGCAAATAGAAAAACAACTACAAAAATTACTGCGAACGACACAACGAGAAGCTAAGCTTCTTGCTCCTCGTACTGTTGAGAGAAGCTTAGCTTCTAAGCAAACACAGTATGCAACCTAAAAGCAATGAGTTCAAAGCTAAAAGCTGCAAGTCCGACTTCCTAATACTAAACCGCCGCATCCACGGTCGTCCTTTAGTGTACCTCGACAATGCCTCGACCACGCAGAAGCCAAAGGTAGTGCTCGACAAGCTCGAACAATACTACACGAGAACAAACGCAAACATCCACCGCGGAGTGCACACGCTTTCCGAAGAAGCAACAAAGGCATACGAAAGCGCTCGAAAAACGGTCGCAAATTTCATCAACGCTGACCCAAACGAAATTGTTTTCACTCGCAATGCCACGGAAGCCATTAACCTGGTCGCGCGCACGTGGGGAGTACAGAACCTCAAACGCGGCGACACCATTGTCGTCACCGAAATGGAGCATCATTCTAACCTCCTGCCTTGGAAATGGCTCACAGAGCAAAAAGGAGCGCACCTCGCAGTCATTCCGGTCACCGACGACGGTCAGCTCAATCTTCACGTCCGACTTCCGACTTCCGACTTCCGACTTCTGGCTGTGACCCAAATGTCCAATGTCCTCGGAACAATTAACCCCATCGCGAAGCTCTCAAAGTGGGCTCACGCGCACGGCGCCCTGCTCCTTGTCGACGGAGCGCAGAGTGTTGCCCACATGCCCATTGACGTAAATAAACTCGGCTGTGACTTTTTCGTATTCTCCGGACACAAAATTGGCGGCCCAACCGGCATTGGCGTGCTTTGGGCACGCAAGGAGCTCCTCGAAAAAATGGAGCCGTTTCTCTACGGCGGCGATATGGTGAAAAGTGTGAGAATTAAGAATGCCGTTCGTCATCCCGAGCTTGTCGAGGGATCTCGTACAATTTCCAATAAATTACTAATTACTAATTACCAATTACTCGCTCGTTGGAACGACACGCCCTACAAATTTGAAGCCGGAACCCCAAACATTGCCGGTGCCATTGGGCTTGGAGCAGCGGTTGCGTATCTTCAAAAAATCGGCATGAAAAATGTCGAGCGCTATGTGCAGTCACTCACGCAATACGCACTACAAAAACTAGGAGATATTCCTGAAGTCAACATGCTCCTGAACCGTCATCCCGAGCCGCGCCCGCTTCGCCGGAGCTTCAGCGAGGCGAGCCGAGGGATCTCGCCGAGGGATCTCGCCCATGGCGGAGTAATCTCCTTCACCGTTACCGGCATTCACCCGCACGACCTTGCCACCATCCTTGACCGCGACGGCATTGCCATTCGCTCTGGCCACCACTGCGCAATGCCCTTGCACGAACGCTTCGGCCTTGCGGCCACTGCCCGCGCAAGTTTTTGGATTTACAATACCAAGGAGGACGTAAATGCGCTGGTTAGGGGAATCAAGAAAGCGCAGAGGGTTTTCGTTCGAAAGCTTACTAGCTGATTAGCTTTTTAGCTTCTTAGAAATGGGGCGGGCAGTGACGGCCTATCGCAAACCTAAAAAGCTAAGAAGCTACAAGCTAAAAAGCTCACATATGTCCGACCCCCTCTACCGAGAACTGCTCTTGGACCACTACTGGAACCCCAGAAATTCCGGCACGCTCCCCCATCCGGATGTGAGCGCCGAAGAAGACAATCCGCTGTGCGGGGATCGCGTGCGGCTTGACCTCCAATTCTCGGACGGCAAAATTTCTGATGTAAGATTTTCCGGCACGGGCTGCGCAATCTCCCAAGCCGCTGCCTCAATGTTGACAGAAAAACTGACCTCACGGGTCATCCCGAGCGACTCCCCCGATCGCGATCGAGAGAGGAAGTCGATGGATCTCGTGACGATTGATGAGGCAAAAAGGATCACTGAAGCCGACATGCTCAAACTCCTCGCCATTCCGGTCTCCCCAGCTCGCCTGAAGTGTGCGCTGCTCGGCTGGCAGGCACTCCAAAACGCAATAGGCTCGTGAACGGGGAAAATCACCCAGATTGCCGCTAAAAGAATTCTATGCTAGGATGAACGATGTATGGAAACACAACAGCTTACCACAACCCGCCATGTCGTGCGGCCATGGCAGAACACACGCAAACAAACAAACCCGACCGCGCTACGGGCACTGCTCCGATCGCTGCGCGACGCAGTAAGCATTGCATGGCAGGGTGACCAGGACGCGGTAAAAGAAATTCGCAGTCAACGCGAACCGAAACGAACATGACCTACACGGTGGATAGTTCGGTCTGGATTGCAGCGCTGTTAAGAGAAGATCCGACGCACGACCAGGCCTACGCATTTGTCGAGCGACTTCTGGACGGGGAAGACGAGGTAGTCCTCCCCGTTACGATTTATATTGAAGTAGTTCTGGCCATTGCCCGCCGCACCTTATCCCCGGATCTCCCCGGACGCGCTACGGAATTTCTACTGGGCCTGCCGGCAATCGAGTTCGTGGAGATTGACTACCCAAGAATGATCTCGACAGTAGAGAAAACAATGAGCGCCCGTCTGCGAGGAATGGATGCGATTGTCCTTCATGTTACTCAAGAATTTGATGCAACGCTCGTGACACTTGATTCCGAACTTCAGCAGCGCGCACAATTTCTCGTGCCAGTGCATCTCTTCTAGAATATGCCCACCAGGGAAAAAATCCTCGACGAACTAAAAAAAATCCAGGACCCGGAACTCGGCTACAACATTGTAGACCTCGGGCTAGTGTACCGCGTCGAGCCCAAAGACAATGGCACCGTAGAAGTGGACATCACGCTCACCTCCCCAGGATGCCCCATGGGCGCCGAAATCCACGGAGACGTCATGGAAAAAGTTGGCAAACTTCCTGGTGTTAAAGACGTGCAAGTCAACATCGTCTGGGACCCCCCGTGGAGTGTCGAAAAAGTCACCCCCGAAATCAGCGAGGAGCTGGGCGTGTAAAACTATTGGAGTGGGACTTCAATAGTTTAAGTACGTCATTGCGAGCAAAGCGAAGCAATCTCCATTCTTCCTACTTACGACACTTCGCATCTTGGCCGCAGGTAAGACCGACCACGCACTTTGGCGCAGGATCGTTGCCGCAGGATTCCCCCTCAGCAGCGATTTTACGCTCGCACTGACTGATGGCGCTGCACCCAAGCTGTGCTTGGCACGCTGGCCCATCCGGCTCTGGCCCGCAGCGATCGAAAAAGTAGGCAGTGACTCGTGTGCAGCGGCCGGAATTGCTGCAGATGAGCCGTCCGCTGCAGAGTGAGTCGCCAAGTTGCTCTCCGCACGCTTCGCCAACTCCGACAGTTTTACGTTCGCACGTGTTGCCAGCGCCGCACACATAGCCAGTAGTGCAGAGCGGATCATCGCTTGCTGGGCCACAGGGTTCGGCCGAGTATGCGGGTTTGCGCGCGCAAATTGCTCCCACACACACCAGCTTGCCCCAACAGATTGGATCAGTGGAAGCGCTGCCACAGCTCTGCCCTACCGTAGCCACTTTACGAAAACACTTTCCATCCGTGCACACCAAATTTCCAACGCAAAGCGGAGTCTCGGGTGTTGCCCCGCACGACTCTCCGATTCCTGAGATTCGCCGTTCGCATTTTTGATTTCGACAGTCGAGTCCGGTTGTACAAACTGTAAGCTTCCCATCGCAACTGCCGCCAAGCTGTACGGTCTGGACGGTTGATGCCGGAGGAGTCGCTGAGGCTATTGGCGCAGGCGCTGGCACTGACTGGGCAATAGGCGGTTGACTTGCAGTAACTGTAGGAAGAATGCTTTGGGCCATTGCCAGAACAGGCAGTGGTGGCGCCGCAAGTTTCTTTGCTGCTGGTTTCTTTGCTACAGGAGCTTTCTTCTTTTTCGCCGCTGGAATTTTCTTTGCCGCCGGAATTTTTTTCTTTGGCTTTGGTTTCATTTGCTGGATTTTCGCCCTGGGTTTCTTTACCAGCTGTTTCACCGCACCCAAAACCGCATTCGGCGCCAAAGAAAACACCAATACAAGCGCAATGAACCATTGTATTCGCTTATGCATACACTCTATGGAAAGTATAGCATATTTCCTTGCGAGACTGGAATTTGCGCGCTATAGTAAAGGGGCTTAGACTTAATTATCCACAATGTATGCGAACCCTGCTTGTCGCATTTTCGCTCGCGTCTTTGATCCTCACGCCGCTTGGCAGCACCGCAGCCAACAAAACTGCCTTTCTCTTTACGCCGTACCGCGCCGCCGCGCAGGAAGAGGAAGAAGACCTTCGTCCGCAGGATTGTGTGAATCCCGATGAGATTGTCGGAGAAATCCGCCAGTCCAATGACCAACTCAAAGAGATCAAACGGCTCCTAAAGTCAAAGCAAGCGTCTGCTGAAGCCAAGCAAACCCTTTCCGGCCTTGTCACGGTGATCAGTGAACACCAGAAAAAATTCAAACCCCTCCGCGCCAAACCTTGCGCTGAAGGTGTCCGCGAGATCCTGGACGAATATCGCGAGGAAAACTACTGGGAACAGATTAGCGCCATCCGACGCGTAATCGAAATCCCACAACAGCTCAAACAGATCACCAGAGATCTCAAAGACCTGGACACGCTCGTAGCGCGCAAGAGTTTTATCACCATCTTCCCGGCGCTTGGGGGTAACCTTGAGGGGCTTCGTTCAACCATTGCGCAGCGTAAGGAAGTCGTGACGCAAGTGGCCGCAGCGCTTGCCAAAGGAGGCGAAGCGCTCGAGGAAGTGGATGAGCTCATGCAGCCCTTCTGGGAAGGCGGGCATCCCGGCGAAATTCTCGGGGTCCTCAATGGCTTAAGCACTGAATTCGCCCAGGCCTGGAAGAAAATCAATGACGCCGAAGTGAAGGAAGCGCTCAAGAGCACTCTGGAGCCCATCATCTCATCGGTCAATGAAGGGGAATGGATGGAGGCCCGAGAGGCCGCGCAGGAAATCCAGCCGGTCATGGAGCGCATTATGCGAAAACTCTTCACTGCCCTTCGCTCGAAGCGGGGCAAGAGCGACTTGCTCAAAAACCTCGAGCAGCTCGAAAAAAAGATAGAGGAAAAACTCGGCAAACCTGGTGAAGAGGAAGTAGAGACGGAAGGTGAGGAATAACCTTGACATCTCCAGCGCCCTTTGCTATACTTCCTTCAGAATTGAAAGGCTGCAGAAAGCAGTCTTTCAGTTTGAAAAAGGTCGGTCGACCATTCAATGCTCCGGTTGAATTTTTCTAATCCAAACACGAACAACTTTTTTATGTTCGACAAGTGTCCAACCTGTGGCAACGAGTCGTGCACGTGCGCCCCAAAGGCGTAAGAAGATAGACCCAAACGCCTCCGAGAAATCTCGGAGGCGTTTTTGTTCGAGGTCCCACCTCGAACACTTCGTGGACCCTCGCTTCTTTTTTTCCTGCTCACTCGTAGATCTCGTGCGTGCCGACATCGAGAAGGAGGGCTGTTGAAGTTGAAAGAAAGACAAATTTGATTCGAATTGAGATAGGGCTTACGCACTCTTTATCATTTCGAGCGAACTCCTCCCTGACCGCGGTCGGGGAGGAGGGAGCAGAGAAATCTCGCACACCAGAGAGGAAAAACACGAGATTGCCACGGCCCTTCGGGCCTCGCAATGACGAAAAAGTGAATTTTTTTAGACTCTCATTCTCATGTTCTTGAGAACATGAGAATAGATTGTATCGGTACTTCTCGACTCGCTTGGCTCGCTCGAAGAATACGAAGACGCGATCTATGGATCTCAATAACTCGGCTGCTCTTCGACGATCCCTGCGCGGTGGTTGACGAGGCGCGTGAGGGCATAGAGGAGTGAGGAGAGCCGGTTGAGATAGGCAAGCAGATATGGGTTTGTTCGCGGTGGGATAGCGAACACTTCATGCAAGCGGACGACAGCGCGCTCGGCGCGACGGCAGACCGTGCGCGCTACATCGAGCATTGCGGAGAGCTCGGTGCCGCCGGGTAAGAAAAACGAGGTAATCGGTGGCAGCTCCTCTTCAATAACCGTAATCCAGGACTCAAGAGTTTGAACCTTTCCCCCCTCGAGTTTTTTCATGCCCACGAGTTCGGCTTGGATGATGAAGAGGTGCTGTTGGACTTGATGAAGAATATCGGCGATAGAGAAAGTGAGGTTATTCGTTAAGTGACGAGATCCCTCAACTCGGCTCGGGATGACACCATGGGTGTCAGATTGCTTCGCTTCGCTCGCAATGACGGATGCTGTGCCTTGCGACGCCTTTACGCGGCAAAGGCCAACCCATGCATTGAGCTCGTCCACCGAACCAAGCGCCTCGATGACCGGGTCGGTTTTAGATACGCGCTTGCCCACTGCCGGATGCGTCGTGTCGCCCTTGTCTCCTTTTCCAGTATACAGCATAATTCAATCATTCGCCGATTCGCGCGAATCGTAGAATCCGATCCACGAACACTTTATTTCCTCGCAACTTGATAGAGACGATCAACGCTGCTCCAATTGAGATTGGCAAAAAATGCGCGGATGTACGAAGCCTTGTCTGTGCCAAAATCTAGAAAGTACGCATGCTCGGCCATGTCGCATACGATGATGGGCTTCGCACTCCAAACGCCCTCTTCGTCCGAATCGGTCGTGTACACGCGCAGCCGCGCGTCTAAGGGGTCCCACACCAATAGCGCCCAACCTCGAGCGCTCAAGCACGAGGCAGTGAAGTAGCGCGAGAACCGATCCAGCGTGCCGAATTTTTCAACGATTGCAGGCACAATCGAGACCTCCGGGATTCCATCTCCTCCCAGCGCTTCAAAGTAAAGCTCATGGAGGGCAATGGCGTTGGACAGCCGCCGCTCGGCCGATTTGAGAGATTTGAGCTCGCTTGCCATGTCATTGGCATAGAGGAGCTTTCCACCACCTCCGTAAAGCAACCCGTGCAAAAGCTCGGCCACGGCATTGCGCCGCTTCACCATACCATCATAGAGCTTGCCATGGTGAAGCGCCAGAGTTTTTTGGGAAATCCCGCGCAGCGAACTGAATGGTAATGGCTTCGGCTGGTAGGCCATAACGTATGGTATAGAGTATAGGGTATAGGGTATAACTTTTTAAGGAAAGGGGTCTGTGCTATACTACGGAGGTATGACCTTCCGCTCCCGAATCCCAATCTTTGAGCTTATTCACGCCGCGCTCTTTGCGCTATTGTTGTTGCTTCCGGCCACCGTACAAGCCACTGAGCCGCTTGTTATTAGCAACGCCGAAGCGGGCAATATCACCAATGCGACTGCGCTGGTCTCGTGGCAAACAAATCGGCCGGCCACGAGTGTGGCCACATACGCCCAGAGCCCGTGCCCGTGCCCGCAAGGAATAAGCGATCCGCCAGATCGACTGGTAACCCTGCACCATATCTCGCTTTCCGGACTTACCGCAGACCGCGACTACTGGATCCAACCGAGTTCTATTGACGCCGACGGGAACCGCTCGGACGGCCCAGTCATCCAAATACGAACCCTCACCTCGACGTCGCTTCCGAGCATCGAGGTAAGCGCCGTGGAGGTCTCTGGAGTGGCAAGCGCAGTAGCCACGGTGCGTTGGCGAACCTATGTAAATGTCATCGAGGGTAGCGGAGTGGAATATGGAACTTCCCCATGCCCGTGCCCGAACAACGTGCAAGTAGACCTCGGCACTGGAATTGAGCACCGCGTGGAAGTAGCGCCACTCGATCCCAACACCACATATTTTGTCCGCCCATTCAGCTACCATCCAAAAGACACCGGCACCATCACATATGGACCAAACAAAACATTCACGACGCTTATGGGCACAGTGCCCACTTCTTCTACTGCCTCGGTACTTGTGACCTATCCCAACGGAGGCCAGCGGTGGAAGCAGGGCGAGCGGCATATCGTGAGTTGGAGGTCCACGCCGGGATTTGTCACTGCAGTGCGGCTATCACTGCTGAACGAAAAACAAGAGCGCACGGTGCTGCTCGCCTCCCAGTCCACGGAAAATCGGCCCACCGGCAATGCGGCAGCGCTCATTCCCTCAACCCTTCCCTACGGAGTATACACCCTGGAAATCGCCAATGCCGCTAATTTGGACGAACGCGACACATCGGACGCAACCGTAACCATTGGCGATCCCCCTGCGCCAACCCCACCGCCGGCAACACCCACCAATCCGAAACAAGAACCAATAACATTTTCTCCAGCCGAGCCCAAAGCCCAACCGACAACTCCTGCTCCTGCTCCTCCCCTCACAACGCCAGCTTCAAAACCGACTGCTCCAACCCCATCTCCGGCTCCAACAAAAAAACCCGCAGCAGTAAAACCCAAGGCAGCTCCAAAAAAGACAGCGGCAAAAAAGAAACCCGCCGCGAAAAAAGCTCCGACAAAAAAGAAGATCAAAGCAAAACCAAAGCTCAAACAAAAACCGATGCCAAAAAAAGCGCCGGTGAAGAAGTGAATCAGTAACATTGCAACGGACACGGCGCTGTTGCCCTTGCCCGCGCTTCTGCGCATCGCGAAGGGCGCGAGAAAAGTGCCGCGCGAGAGGTCAAGGGAGGCCCCGCCCGCGGACGGGGAGGGTCCCCTGACAGAAGCGCGAGCACTTGCTCTGCGCCGAAGCGCTAAGCAGAACGCGGGACAGGGCCAGCGCCCCCAATTTTACGTCTTCAAGGCCTGCTCAATCACCCGCTTCAATTCTTCGTACGGCACTGCGCCGCCAAGTTCAATCCCATTCACAAAGCTTCCCGGGGTCCCGCGTACGCCAGCCGCCACTCCGCCTTGGTACTGATCTTCCACCGCGCTTGCGGTTTCTTTTTTATCCACACAGGTCTTCATCTTCTTCTCGTCCACCCCAATTTCTTTCGCAAGCGGCACCAGTTTATCCAATGCAAAGCCCAAACCGTTGGAAGTGGTTCGCTCAAAAATTTTATCCGTATATTCCCAGAACTTGTCAGAGCCTGCAAGGCGCGCCACGCACTCCGCTGCTTCGGCTTCTGGCCTTGCATTCGGGTGAATCGAATCTAATGGAAAGTGCCGGTAGATCCAACGAATCTTACCTTCATACTCCTTCATTGCTTGCTGCACCGTCGGATGAAACCGCTTACAGAACGGGCACTCGAAGTCCGAATACTCCACAATGGTCACGTTGGCGTTTTTCGCGCCGCGGATGTGATCGTTGTCCGTGACGTCCGGAACTGCGGCTGGTGGTGCAGCTACTGACGGCTGGCCCACAAGTGCATCCGGAGCAACGGCCACTTGCGCCGCCGGTTTTTTCCCAGCAGAAAGCGATCGGTCTCCTTTAGTTAAGAGGTAAACAAACCCTACGGTGCCGACGAGCAGCACCCCAAACACGAGCCCGGCAATAAATGTGGTCTTTGGCGGAAGGCCGCCAAACGCGGAAGATTCTGACATAGAAACGAGTGAATAGTTAGGAGGTAAGTTGTTTGTTGAACACAGCGTTATAGTAGAGTAGCACAGAAACTAAGATGCGAGAAGTCCTGGGATTTTTGCCGCTTCCCCCATGCCTTCAAAGCGGAACACTGAATGTCCAAGGGCGCGTAAAAGGAAAGCGATCCGCTGCTCGGCTGCACTGCCGCTATCTACAACCACAAGCAGCGAGCCCAAGAACGGCGTTAGAGCTTGGGCAAGGGCTTCAGGTTCCACAGACGCGGCCGGAATCGACAGGAGCTGCACGCCTTGAATGTGGCCTTTAACGAATTCTTCCGGAGAGCGCACATCCAGAATAACCGGCGGCCTTGGGCTGTTGAGCTGTTCCCAGAGGTCACTTGCCCCCATGATTGGCAAGTACTGGCTCGTGTCGCGCGCACCCAACCGCTCGGTCACGCGCTGCTGAAGCGTTGCAATGGTGAGTTGGTCGTTGAAACGCACTCCGTCCACGAGCAGTGTCGGAGCGCGCTTGAGTCCTCTGGAACGCGCCTCGCGTTCATCTGCGGCAACGGTCGCGCGCAACTCGCGGGTCGGCGGACAGGAAGCAGGGGGAGCAGAAGCTAAGCTTCTCTCGGCTGCACGAGGAACAAGAAGCTTAGCTTCTGAATTAACAAGCGCTGCTAGCGTGCTCCAAAACTTTCCGGAGAAAATCGCGCACTCAAGAACAAGCGCATTCTTGGCCACACGAACTCCCAACAGCGACTGTGGCAAATACCGATACTCCACTCGCAAATCCAGCGGAAAGGTCTCGGAAAGTTTCAACAGCGCTCGCGTCGCTTCCAGAGATTCTTCATCATCCGGATCCGCATAGAGGGTGAGCACCACAAGCGCGTTTAACGGCCCGCGAACATGATTGCTTGGGTTTCCAGCCGGCGTTCTCCAAAACCACAGGAAAAGCGCTGAAGCGATCACGACTGCAAACACTCCCAAGGACAAAAAAAGGCGACGGCGATTACTCATATCCGCCCCCGCACTCTAGCAAGTCCCCCGAAAGATCGTCAACCACTCACGCCGTTTTGTTCGGATTGCGAAAGTACTCCACTGCCGAAAGCATGAGAAAGACAAAAAAGGTGGTGAATAAGGCCACCGCGTACCAGCCAACGCCAACCGCCATGCCGATGGCCGCCGCCACCCAGAGTTCGGTGGCAGTCGTGAGCCCGCGCACGCGGTTCTTCTGTTGAATAAGCATGCCGCCAGCAAGAAAGCCGATCCCAATGACCACCTGCGAGGCGATGCGCGAGGGGTCTGCCGCAGTGGAAACTGAATCGAATGGGGCAATCGAAAGCGTGGTAAACAACGCGCTGCCCATAGTGACAAGCGCGTGCGTGCGCATACCGGCTTCTTTGCCCACATGCTCGCGCTCATAGCCAATAATGGAGCCCAGGAGGGCTGCGAGTAAGACGCGGGCAATGATCGTGAGTTCAGACATATCGTTATGATAGCATAAAACAAGCTGCCATGGGTGAGCTAGCCAGGGCACTTGATATTCGGGATCGGGAGACTCACGTTATCACTGCCGTCTGTTCTATTGGCTCCGCGAGCGTACACCGAATCAATGTAGCCTGAAGTGCAGATAAAAGAGCCGTTTCTGTAATTCTCGGACGGATTAAGCACATAGTAACGGCCCCACGGATCTTTGCGCATCGCCGTAAGCCCCTGGGCAATCGGACCTCCCACTTCAATGAGTTTCCCGATCATTGCTTCTTGAAATTGATCGCATGGCCAACCAGCCTCATACGCAGGGTTAGGGTCGCTGCAGTAGCCCGATGGACTTGGATCCCCACTTAAGACCGGCTCGGTAATTTCCCGGATCGTTTTTCCGGTCTCCCCCTTCACCACCGTGAGGATCTTCACGAAGGTGTTCATCTGTTGAAGCGCTGCCGCTTGCTTTGCTTTCTCGCGCGCCTGCTTGAGCGACACAGCCCCAACGGTCGTGAGGATTCCGATAATTGCGATGACGACAAGTAATTCGACGAGAGTAAATCCGCGTTTCATAATACAGAAGATATTTTAAACAGCTTCTGTGCTGCTTCCCAAAACTCTGGATGCCCTCTGCCGACTGCCCATGCCCACCACTCAACGCCCCAGAGGTATTGTATATCAAACCCGGCATCGCGGGCAAAACGAAGGTTGTTTCGAAAGCGTTCGATCGTGAACGACTTCTCGAGTTCGGAATACGGGAGGTTATGAATCGATTGATCGGGCAGCCATGGTTCCATCTGAAGCTCGGAGAGGAAGACCGACTTGCTCGTCGCCCATCGCACAAGCGATGACTTTCGTCGGTAAAACGCCGGAGGCACAGGATAGGAAAAGTACCCAATAATCGGATTCCATGTCATCTGATACATCGAGACCCCAACGCCATCTGCCTCACGCGCTAAAGAGATCCAACTGCCAAGCTCTCCGCTGTCTGTGGCTAGGATCGGGCGAGACGGATCAAGCCGACGCACCGTCTCAATTTCCGAGCGGTAAAACGCCAGTGATGGCACGCTGCAATTGCCAAAGCTAAAAAAAGGCTCGTTTTCCACTTGCCATGCCGACACAGCTGGATGTGCTCTATACCGCGTCACGACGGTCTCAAGCATCAGCAGTAGCGACTGCTCAAGTACTGCTGGTTCTTGCGCCTTGGCCCATGCGGGAACGCGGCACTCTGGCCATCGCGGTAACTTTCTGCCAACGGCAAGCACCACCCGTGCTCCCCGTTTCGAAGCCTCCACAACCTCCCAGTCAAGCTCTCGAAAATCCCACTGTCCCTTCACTGGCTCGATATCATCCCAGTGCGCCGAGAGCCGAATCTGCCGAACCCCGAGATCATCGAGAATCGCGAGATAGAGCCGCTGCCAGTTAAGTCCAAGATAGCGCGCATAAGAGGGCGTAAAGGTCACGCCATAACTCATCGAAGCGGCCGGCGTGCCCCGCGTGGGCAGAAAAACAAAAACAAAAAACGCTCCAACAAGCACCCAGAGAAAAACCAGAATGAATTTACGCAGACGTTCGAGCATAATTCCTACGAATTACGAATGTAGACGAATCTACGAATAGTGTTATCGTTTCGGTATTCGTATATTCGTGTAAATTCGTAATTCGTAGGAGGCGCGCAGCTCACGCTGCGCGCGCCAGCACCGCAATTCCCGCCACAATAAGCCCAGTCGAGGCGAGTTTGAGTATGAGTGTAGCGGGTGTGATCTGCTCAGAAAGCAGTCGCGGATACCGAAGAGAAAAAACAATAACAAAGAAAAGTAAGAAAATGTACTGTACTCCTTGCAACGACTGAACCACTGTGGCAGAGGTTCCCGTTAAGGCATACTGGAGAATAAAAAATCCAATCGCGCCCAAAAGTTGATTACCCAAAAATGCCGAGGCCGAGGTGAGCGGCAGGTGTGCGAGGGCTCCCATAATCTCTCTTCTGCTGGATACCGGCAAGAGCATCGCGAGCGCCGCAAGCACTGACCCCATCCGCTGCCAGAAAAATGCTGGCACAAATCCTTGAGAAAGAAACAAGATACGTGCTGCAGCGGCAGCAAATGCAAAACAAATAGCCGCAATGATTGCCATGCGCCAGGGTGTGGCCGTGTGGCTTCCATGGTAAAACCGCCGGGGCTCAACGGCAATGAGCACAGTCCCCAATGTGAGCACGAGTACGGCGATCCCCTGCATTGGCAATAACGTACTGCCAAAAATCCACTCGATGACCCAGGTGAGGATCGGAATAGTTCCTCCGAGAAACGGCACGACGCGCGAAGCCTCGCCAAATTTGAGCGCCACAAAAAATGCCCAGAGCGCCAGGATAAAGAACGCTCCGACAACGAGATCCGCGACGATACCACCAATACTGATACCACCGACGCCAAACGGAATGAGGAACAGTGCGACGCTGGAAAGAATTCCGATGAAAAATGCGTACGCCCGCGGTGGCCGAACCGCATGGGCGAGTAAAATCTTATCCACGAGAAACGCAACCGCGTTAATGAGATGCGCAACAATGATGAGCCAGAGCCACATACTTTTTTGAAAGATTCGAAATTCCAAATCCTAAATCCAAAACAAATCCGAATGTTGTAAATTCAAAATACCAAACCGTTGTTTTGAGTTTCGAGTGTTTTGGATTTTTGATTTGTTTAGAATTTGGTGCTTAGGATTTCGGATTTCATCTGCAGGCGAGTGCCTTTTCCCCAAGGTAGATTGCCTGTTTGCCTACCGCTTCTTCAATCCGCATAAGCTCGTTGTATTTGCCCACTCGTTCAGAGCGCGAAAGCGAGCCGGTTTTAATTTGGCCAGTGCCTAAGCCCACGACGAGATGGGCAATGGTCACATCTTCGGTCTCCCCGCTTCGGTGCGAGACAATGGCTTTCCAGCCGGCTTGGGCAGCAACGTTCACGGCTTCCACGGTCTCGGTCACCGTGCCGATTTGATTAAGCTTAATGAGAATGGCGTTTGCCACGTCATCGGTTGGATCTGAAACAACGCCGATGCCCTTCTTTAGCAGTTCAGTATTCGTAACAAGTAAATCATCCCCGACGATTTGAATTTTCTTTCCGAGCCTTGTGTTAAGCACCCGCCAATTATCCCAGTCGTCTTCTGCAAGCCCATCTTCAAGCGTTGCAAGCGGATACCTCTCTACCCACTGCTCATAAAGCGCGATAAGCGCTTGGCTGGGCAGCACTCTTTTGTCTCGCTTTAAATGGTACGATCCGTTTTTGTAAAACTGGTCTGCTGCCGCGTCCATGCCAAGCACCAGATCTTTGCCTGGTTTGTAGCCAGCAAGTTTTATTGCCTCCATTATGACGTCAAGTGGGGCGTGATTGCTTTCAAGGGTCGGCGCAAATCCGCCTTCATCGCCCACGTTGGTATTGCACCCGCGTTTCTTTAACACCCCTTTGAGCGTCTGAAAAACTTCAGAGCCAATTTGCACTGCCTGGGCAAAACTCTTTGCCCCTACTGGGAGAATCATGAATTCTTGGAAGTCCGCAGAATCCGACGCGTGCGCCCCGCCATTGACAATGTTCATCATGGGAGTTGGCAAAATCACCCGTTTTTCTTTGCTGCGATATTTTTTTTGAATATGCCGCCACAGCGGCAGTCGCGCCGCCGCGGCTGCGGCTTTCAAACACGCCATGGATACTCCGAGAATCGCGTTTGCTCCAAGCTTGGCTTTATTTGGCGTGCCGTCCAGCGCAATCATTGCTCGATCAATCTCCTCTTGATCCCGGACGTCGTGGTTCTTCAGTGCCTTGGTAATAGTTGTATTCACGTGTTCCACCGCTTTACGCACCCCTTTGCCGCCATATCGTTTGGCATCTCCATCGCGCAGCTCCAATGCCTCGCGCTTTCCGGTCGAAGCTCCGGACGGCACTGCCGCCCTCCCAAACGCTCCGTCGCTGGTCGTCACATCCACTTCCACGGTCGGATTTCCCCGGGAATCCAAAATTTCCCGAGCGTGAATTGATTTAATTTTCATACAAACGGTCAATGGTAGCGAAGCATCTTAATCCCGAAGCTTAGCTTCTTGGTCCTTTCTGGTTGAGAGTCCGACCGCGGTCGGACGGTTCAATCCACACAAAGCTTCGCTTCATGCTCGCTCTTCTTTTATACACACCATAGTATACCATAAAAACAAAAAATCCCCTATTTTCAAAGGAAGCGACACAAGCAGAAACGACCACGCTTGCCGACTGAACCGCTGCTTGACCATAGCGGAGGCAGACATGCCGTCGCAGTTTCGTAGCTGTAGTGGGTTTAGCGTCGGCGGGGCGCTGACCAGTGAGCGGAGGGCCGAGGGAGCGGGCATGGTGTCCGACCGCGGTCGGACGAGCGACCGAGGATCCGCAGCTGAAATTCCACGCTGGGGAATTTCAGCGTAGCGAACTGGGCAGTGACCCGACGGCGCGAGATCCTTCGACAAGCTCAGGATGACGATGATGCGGGTCGGGGCAGACGGCGGGTGACCGAAATCCCTCCCTACTCCTCCTGCTCCTCTTCTTTTTCATCCCCCCACACCGGAACGTCGTCTTCTTCCTCCGGGGCCTCAATGCTGCACAAGTGCTCTTCATTATCAAACAACGGCTCCCCGCAACGGTAACAGGTTTTGGTGTCCTCCATAAAATTGGAAGTCAGAGGTTAGAAGTCGGAAGTTAGACGATCAGTGGAAGCTTTGCTAAATTCATCGGCTTTCCCGTAATGATCGTCTCAATCCGATAGGCCCCATGCGTGGGCGCCTCGATGTAGCCATTCCAGGCCATGCGAGCAAGCCCCCCAGAATTCACCCAATCAAACAGCCACTCGTGCGTATAGCGCGGATCATTTTGGGTGACCCCTCCCCCAACCATTTTAAGCCACGTCCGGTTAAACTCTTCTTGGGAACCAACCGAGGGCGCCATAATAAGCGGAATGCCAACTCCAGTGTAAAAGGAAAGCTCCGAAGGTTTGGTCCAGAGCAAATCCGTGTCGTGAAGGAGGCGCGTAAAGTGCTCAAAATACTCGCGCCGATGTACTGTGGCGATGATGTGAAGCCAACTGCCAAGCTCGCGAGTCAAGCGCAGGATTTTTGCTGCCTGGTGGAAACTTCTTGCAACCTCTTTGCGCAGCCCTGCCACGAGGTTTACGCGAATGCGATGCGCCCGAATGGCAGAAGCCAAGCTTTCCAGAATTTGCACTCCCAGCAGCCGTTGGGCCCCGGCGCCGCCCACCGCAAACGTGAGGGTCAACGGATGATGCTGCGTTTTTGGAAAATGGTGCCGACCAAAATGCCGATGCAGCGTTGCTTCATTACGCTTCGTAAAAATCTTCTGCGGATCCAGGTTAAAAATCCGATGCGCTATTGCGTCCTTGACCGCGCGACCGCGCTCTCCCCCAATGAGTTCTTTGGGAATCGGAAAACCAGTAAAGAAAATTCGTTCCGCCGGCACGCCGTAGAGTTTGAGCCGCTCAACGACGCGGCCATTGGGCGCAAAATATTTAATCCGGCTTTTCTTGGGATTCATCGGCACCCACGTGCGGCTCATGTCTGCGTCGCAGATGACCAAATAAATATCTCCCGGGTAATTGTAGTACTCCGCCGCAAATGCCGGCACGAAAAACGTGCAAACAAGCGGCAGCGGATTTTTGGAAAGTTTCTCGGTGAGATGCCGTCCCACTCCATGCGTGACGATGTCGCGATAGACCGTTTTGAGCTGGAGATTTGATTGCGAAAGATCGCGCCGGGGATAAAACAGCGGAATCTCTTGGAGCTTGTCCATGATCTCAAAAATCGCATTGCCGATAATCGGCGTCATCTTCAAGCGCGAAATGGACTCGTAGAGTTCCCGGCCTTGCTTCCACCGCGCGCGTTCCGCAGCCGGAATCCCCGGATAGCTATTGGCAAGAATATACTCCCCGCCCAAAGCCAAATCCTTCAGCCCATAGGCCGCCCGCTCATGCCCATAGCCCATGGACACTGCCACCACCCAAGCTTTCTTGGACATACCTTAGGAAGAAAATATCTCAAACCCCTCAAGTTGAAAATCCTCATCAAAGCAGAATGCGCGCTCGATGCTTTCCTGCTCCATAACAACGAAACTTACGCAATCAACAAAACTGACCCTTCGCCGATTACTCTCGTAACGCATGAGCGCGCTCTGGTGGAGCGCCTCGTCAACCCAGATCACTTCAAATCTCGTTGCTTCCTTGAGGAACCGCGCTGCGCTGTTGTGGCTTATTCGCCGATCCATCAGTGCGGCGCACTCGACAAGCACGTAGTTGTGGGTGACCAGTTCCTCGCGCGAGTCAAGCAGCCGCTCGAAGGCCGAACGGGCCTGCGCATGGAAATCATCCGCGCGATCGGCGAGCGCATGAGCCTGTCGCCGAATGCCATTTATCCCCTGAGCGAAGTCGAAGGGGGAGTAAAATCCTCAACAAAAGAGAGCCTTCGACAAGCTCAGGCAATATGTTTTCGTTATTCGGCGACAGGCTCCATAGAGCGCCGAGGTATCCAGGAAGATCACAATGCAAAATTTTCCGCAAGCGCTTCATCGTGGCGTGCCGAGATCTTCCCTGCCCCTTTGCCGCGGGACCGACTGGCGCCGACAAAAGAAAAATCAGCAAGGCGGTACTTCCGCGCTTTGGGGCGAAAGAACTCTCGCGTAAGCAGCTCGCGAATAATTCCAGAGACCGAAATCCGCTGCTGATAGGCGCGATCCCGCAAGGGCTTGAGCATCGTCTCCGGCAACTGAATTTGCATGCGGTTCATATATCCACAGGATACCGGAATACCATCATGATGTCAACGTAAATATAAACCCCCTCCCCGATTGCGATCGGAGAGGGGGGGGTCGGGTCTGCCGCTGTTTCCTTAGAGAATCGCGTCTTTGGCTGCTTTGGCCACACGGAACTTCACCACGGTCTTGGCTGGAATCTGAATTGAAGCGCCAGTTGCCGGGTTGCGGCCCATACGCGCCTCTCGGTGCCGCTTCTGAAGCTTGCCAAGGCCGGGAATGGTAAACTCGCCCGCGCTCTTGGTCTCGTGATAGGCCATTTGGACAAACGCGTCCAACATTTCGGAAACCTCTTTGCGAGTTTTTCCGAACTTCTCTGCCAGCGCATTGAGCAACTGGGACTTGTTCATGCCTTTTGCCATAGTCGTTAAAATTAATGTTTATTAAAGAAAGAGAAATAAATAATCACTGCGACTGGCCTACTATAGCAAAACCATCAAAAATGGGCAAATCCGATATCCACAAGGGAAGAGGTCGGAGTTCAGAAGTCAGAAATCAGAGTGGAATGGGTGAAACGAGTGCGGACCTTGCGGCCTGACTCTGATTGACCTATCCTTCATTTACTAAGCCGTTTTACAGCCAATCCTATGCCGAAAATTGCCGAAAAAGCCCCAGAATTCGCTGGAATTACGGCCTATGAGGCCGGGAGTGTAAAGAAGGTTTCGCTTTCAGATTATCGAGGTCGTTGGCTCGTCCTCTTCTTCTATCCGCGCGACTTTACCTTTATTTGCCCGACCGAGCTTCGAGAGTTTGCACGCCTGCAAGAGGGCTTTGGCAGTTGCAACTGCGCCGTGGTCGCCTGCTCAACAGACAGCGAGTGGTCTCACAAAAACTGGTTTGAGCGAGACCTCAAAGAGGTGCGCTATCCCGTGCTTGCCGACACCACCCAAGAGGTCTCTCGCAACTACAACGTGCTGGGAGCTGACGGCGCCAGTCAACGCGGCACCTTTCTCATTGATCCAGAAGGCATGCTTCGGTGGATGGTGGTTTCAGATAACTCGGTGGGCCGTTCAGTAGGAGAAACACTCCGGGCGCTTAAAGCCCTTCAAACCGGCGAACTCTGCCCTGTCGAATGGGCCCCGGGAACCGCGACACTCGGGAAGGGCTAACGCCCACTCTGGCCTCGATCGTGACCTCGCAGTACTGCGAGATTTTTGATTATCTCGACAGCAATACAAAACTCATGGTAGCGTTCTACTGACACGCGTTTTGAGCGTTGCTTCAAAAACGAATACAACAAGGAGGCAATCGTGTGCTTTTTTCAGATTCTGCAAGGCTATGCCGCGCTGGCTGTTGGTAGCCTGCTCACCGCACTTTCAAGCGTGCTTGCGATCGTGATCGGACCTGTCTACCATCTGCTGTTTCACTGGTGGCTCAAGTACTGGATAAGAAATCCATTCGAGGTCGTTCCCATGATCTGGGCAGAGCTCATGAATTATGTGGTCTATCATGGAATCGCTGGCATCCGCGAGGTGACCGAGGGCGCAATCGCGCAAATTCACGATGGCGATGTCGTTGTTTGGATCGTTGGTCCGCATCCCTCGGACCTTGCGACCGCACCTACCGTCTACTCTATTACTCGGGTCACACCGCGGTTCCGGGTGATCGCGAAACGGCGCTTAAACCTTTTGCTGCGACTCGCAGTCAAAGCAATGCAAGACATCGCGATCTTCATTGACCGCGAGAACCAAGAAATATGGAGCGGACAGATCAAAGCAGGAATTGCTACGCTTGGGTCCGATACCCAGAGCATCCTCATCATGCCCGACATGCATCGCTTCAAACCCTGGCGACTTCGCGAGGATCTTGAAGAGTTCCGGGAAAAGATTCCAGACCTCGCAGACTGGCTCAAGTATACTCTCGTCCCGCGCGCTGGTGGCCTATTCACGGTTCTTCAAGCGCTCAAAGGGCGTCGCGTGCGTATCATCGACATCACCTCTACCTTTGACGTAGAAGAGTATAGCGCTCTTTACGTCCCGCGCATCTGTAACGCGGTCTTCCATATTCGGCTCCGTGAGGTCACTCATCGTGTTCCGGAAGATCTTGAGAATCTCGAAATATTCCTCAACGAACTCTACAGACAAAAAAATTTCGAGATCGCGCGTATTATCGCAACACAACCAGGCCGACCGCATTTTAAAGGCAACTCCGTCTGTGCCTGTACGCAACCTCCGTGCGCTCACCACTGATCTCCGTTATCGGACCCTAACGGAGATTTCTTTTCCCGTTGACAGTTGTACGAACGTACAATATACTAAACGCGATGCCAATATACTAATTCATACCAATGATACAAATACTACGAATGACGGTGCCGATACGATTGGTATTATTGGTATCATTTGTATGCCATTCGTATATTAGCATCGCGATTATATGAACACCCACCTCACCAAACTCCGCCGGTTTTATTGGACGCGCGGCCGTATGCCAAGCTATAGCGAAATTGCCTCGCTTTTGGGCTTTGCTTCCAAACACGCGGTTCAGTACCATGTGAAACGCTGGCTTAAGCAGAACGTCGTGGCTCAAGATCACGCTACCGGCCAACTGCTGCCAGGTAAGAAAATCCGGCCATTAAAAATCCTTGGCAGCATCCAAGCTGGTTTCCCATCTGCTGCCGAAGAAGAAAACGCAGACACCATTTCTTTAGACGACTGGCTTATTGAAAACAAAGAGGCAAGCTTCATGCTTACGGTCTCCGGGGATTCAATGACTGATGCAGGTATTCACCCAGGCGACATGGTCATTGTCGAACGCGGCCGCACTCCAAAGCACGGCGACATTGTCATTGCCGAAGTGGATCACGACTGGACCATGAAGTATTTTGAAAAACGGGCGGGACATATCACCCTTCGCGCCGCCAATAAACGCTATCCGCCAATCACGCCCTCGGAAGAACTCAAAATCGCCGGCGTAGTGCGGGCAGTGATTCGACGATATTAGGCGTTACGAAACAACAAAATTGCTACGAATACTACAAAACCATCCGTCATTCCGACCGAAGCGACGTCAGAGGAGCGAAGCGGGCAATCTCGTGCATTCCTTCAGGAACGCGAGCGGTCGTATGCCGCGCGCGAGATCTCTCCACTGCGGTCCGACCGCGGCTCGCCTCGCTGAAGCTACGGCGAAGCGGGTCGGACCTTCGGTCGAGATGACGAAAGAGCCGGTATGGTTTCATACCGAAGTTAGCCCTTACAGTATGATCTCCGTTTTGCCCAGAGCGATTGTCCACATTGACTGCGACGCCTTCTTCGCCAGTTGCGAACAGGCCATGCACCCTGAATACCGCGGCAGGCCGGTCGTGACTGGCGCCGAGCGGGGCATTGTCGCTGCCGCTAGCTACGAAGCCAAAAAATTCGGGGTCCAGCGCGGCGTTGCCCTTTGGGATGTCAAAAAACTCTGTCCCAATGCAATCATCCTGCCTTCGGACTACGAAAGCTACAGTATTTTTTCCCAACGCATGTTTGCCATTATCCGCCGATTTACCGAAGATGTGGAAGAGTACTCCATTGACGAGGCGTTTTGTGAGCTCACCATCCCAATTCGTAACCAGGTTACGAAGGAGAGTAACCTGGTTACGATGATTGCTCACCAAATCAAACACACCATCCAACGCGAACTCGGCATTACGGTCTCGGTCGGGCTTTCCACCACCAAAGTGCTTGCCAAACTCGGCTCTAAATTCCAAAAACCAGACGGGTTCACTGTCATCACTGCGGAAACGCGCGAATCCTACCTTGCCCAAACTCCGCTTCAAAACATTTGGGGAATCGGGCCTGCAACTGCCCAGCGCGCCGGACAATTAGGCATAACGACTGCTCTGGATTTTAGCCGCCGCGACAAAACCTTTATCCAATCCCACTTTGCCAAGCCCTATCAAGAAATCTACTACGAACTCAATGGGGTGTCTGTCTACCCGATCAACACCGCGCCAAAAACTGACTACCAATCCATAAGCAAAACCCGCACCTTTACTCCGCCGTCAACTGACCAAAACTTTGTCTATGCCCAACTTTTAAAAAATCTTGAAAACGCCTGCATCAAAGCGCGCCGCTACAACCTCGCCGCCACCGGCCTCGTCGTCTATCTTAAACGCCAGGACTTTTCCACACGAGCGCTCGAAACTGCACTCCCGAGCGCCAGTTGCTACCCGCAAGACATGACATCACTTGTCCGCGCTCTGTTTAACAAACTCTTCCATCCTCGAATCCCCTACCGCGCCACTGGGGTGGTGCTCACTGAATTGCTCCCGCAAGATCGCACGCAGCTCTCCCTGTTTGAACCCCAAAAACAGCTCGCCAAACTCCAGCAGCTCTATTCAGCCGTAGATCGGCTCGCGCAAAAACACGGCAAGCACATCGTGCATCTTGCCAGCAGCCAATCGGCCCACCGAATTACGAACTACCGTGAGTTACAAAACCAGAATTTTTTATTCCCTGAGCGAAGTCAAAGGGATAAAAAATCCCAAAATAGTACCCTTCGACAAGCTCAGGGAATACTGCTTTCCCGTACCACGCTCCCTTGGCGCAAAACCAACCGCCTTTCCGGCGAATCCGCCCGCAAACACCTCCCAATCCCGCTGCTTACCGGACGAGTGTAAAAAAGAAGCTTCGATTCTGCACGTTCTGTGCTATACTCCAACCATGCCTCGTAGCTCACCCGCTCACCTCGCGGCGTTCCTGCTGTTTTTTCTTGGGATTGCCGTGCCGCTTTCTGTACACGCCGAAACCCCGATGGTCTCGCGCGTGGAGTTTTCGCGCTTCAACCCGGTCTATCGCTTCTCTGCCGAGATTCCTCAACACTGGGGAGTTGAGCGCGTGAAGCAAATTGACGCATTAAACCTTTACGATCCAACCGTCGCTGGAAAGACTCCACGCGAGCAGTCCCAAGTATTTATTCGGTTCTTCCGCGCAAACCGTTTCTTGACGCTGCCTACCGTCACGATCCACCAACGAATAAAGACAAAGATCGGTGATCACGACGCAGTGCGCTATGAGATTGAAAAAAAATCAGGAGTGATAAATTTCCCTCAGCAACCGAGTTGGCGCAATGCCCGCCACCGACTCATCGACATTCGACTCACGCGCTCCTCTCCGTCATTTTTCTACGTTATTGCGGCAAATCCTCGCCTCGATGAAACGATTTTTGAAAACCTTATTGACTCTCTTCGATTTCACAATGACCGGCAATTTTTTTTATTCCCTCTTGATCGCGTCCGGCAGCGCGTAACGAAAAAGCCTTTTGGTCTCAAAATTTCTCCAAAAGACTCGCCGATTTCTCCGGAACGTTTTTCTGGCTACCATACCGGAGTAGATTTTGAAACATTCCCTGAAGAAGCAAGTCGAGATATCGAAGTGCGCGCGATCTGCTCGGGACCACTGCGAAGCGCACAGAGGGCAAAAGGGTATGGCGGGGTTGCGATCCAAGAGTGCATGCTCGGCGAGCAAGCCCTCTCGATTATCTATGGACATGTACAAGTAAGCAGCGTCAAAGCAAGACCAAATGCCTTCCTCATTGCAGGAGATCGCCTTGGCGTGCTTGGCACTAGAGGCAGTCCAGAAACTGATGGAGAACGCAAGCACTTGCACCTTGGAATATTTCAAGGGATAAATCCGGATATCCGCGGCTATGTGCCACAAAAAATCGATCTCTCCCATTGGCTTGATCCGCTTACCGTTGCCGAAAAAAAATAGCACTCATGTTGAGAAGCTTGCCCCGGAGTGATCCGACCGCGGTCGGATCTACTACGAGAGTCAAATCTCTTAACATGAGTGATCACTCTTGATGGCCAAACCACGTCGGCCTAAAGCATTTCAATGAGTCGAAGAAAATCGTGTACCAAAAAGAACGGATCACGGTAGAGCGATGGGGCAACAACGTAGTGCGCCCACTTCCGGTACGCGAGGCAACGAGCCACGAGCAGCTCGCGGCAACAACGCGCAAGCGTTTCTTTCTGCCCCTCTCTCTCTTGTGGTTTATAGTGATCGCCCCAGATCACCGGCTCGGGCAAAGCAACAAAACGCTCTACTGCACGTTCGATCTCTTCTTCGGTTGTATCGAGCAAAACAACCGTAGTATATGTTCGCAGGAGATCGCGGAATTCGCTCGCGTCTTCGATGTGGACGATGCTTGCTGGAGCATCAATCACCACTCCCGTTGGTGCGCTCTGGAGACGCGCGATCCAAGCCAAGATGATCGCTGTCTCGCACTTTATGTACTGATGCTCGTTCTCTGGGGGAAGATCTTCCCGGGGGAAGCCGAGCCATTGTCCAAGATCTTCGATCCCACGGAATCCCTCCTCTTGAAGCAGTCGATGAAGCACCTCGTCGAGCTCTTCCTGCAAACACCCCTTCTCATAGTTTAATTCTTGCGTCAGTGTGTGCACCCACTGCTTCTTATCCGGAGTCGAAAGACCGAGCAATGTGATGTTCCGACGTTCCTCTTTCACGCGAGTTCACGCTCCTCTCTTTGCGACATGCTTGGACTTCAAATAGAGTTCTGCGCTGCTGCCGAATCAAAGGACAGACCGTATTTACCATACGTGAAGAATACCTAGTTTGTCAATAATAATGAAGCAGGTGGTTAATTTCTCCTTAGATTTTCTGGACGAATTTGAATGCCCTGGGCCGTGAGGCTGCCATCTTCATTGGCGGTTCCATTAGCCATCACCGTAGTGCCAACAACAAGGTCGCTTAACGTGGTTGTAACCGACTTGCCGATTTCCGTACTCTCTGGAAAAAACACAATCTTTGAATAATTTTCTGAATGACCGAAATCTGTCAATAATTACTGAATTACTCACTGACCAAATTACTCGTATCGTAACGCCTCAATAGGAGGCAACCGCGCTGCTCGGAGCGCCGGATAGGCCCCAAAGACGATTCCAATTCCGGCAGAAACTCCAAACGCGAGCGCCACCGAGGATGGGGAAACACTCGTCGCAATACCAGCAAAGGTCTCAACCCCCCCAGGAGAGGAGCCACCCGAAGAGAATTCCAATGGCGCCACCGACAAAGGTGAGCAGCACCGACTCTGCGAGAAACTGCAGGGTAATATCGGCCCGCCTTGCCCCAATAGCCTTGCGCAATCCGATCTCACGCGTGCGCTCGGTCACGGTCGTTAACATTATATTCATAATTCCAATCCCGCCGACCAAAAGCGAGATGCCGGCAATGGAAGCCAATAGGATAGTGAACGTATTGGTTACGGAAGAGGCGGTGGCTACGATATCGGATTGATTCAGCACTTGAAAATCTGCAAGCTCCGGGTTTGGGATGTTGTGGCGAGCAAGCAGAAGGTCGGTGATTTGCCGTTGGAGATCAGCCATGGTGCTGGAATTTCCCGCTTGCACGCTTACTGTAGAGACATATTGGTCTCCTGCCAAAAAACGCTGCGCGGTTGAAAGCGGCACGAACACGAGATCATCGCGGTTGCTAAAACCAGTGCCTCCTTTAGGCTTTGTAACGCCAATAATCTGAAAGTCCACACGATTGATCCGGATGCGCTGCCCAATGGGGTCAACGCCTTGCCCAAAAAGGTCATCGCGTGTCGTAGGCCCCAGCACCGCGACGCGCGAAAGACTGCGGACGTGTTGATCAGAAAGAAAGCTGCCGGTCTCCATTGCAATGTTTCGCACAGTCGGATACGCCGCAACGGTCCCCAAAACCTGGGTGTTTGTGTTCGTAGCACGAACGGTGACTTGGTAGCGCCGAGAAATCTCCGGAGCAACCGCGATAGCCAGCGGGATTTCTTTTGTTATTGCATCAGCATCTTCTTGGGTCAGTGTCGTAGCGCCTCCGCGGCCAGTCCTTACCGGCCCGCCGCCGCGAGCAAATCCAGGGCTCACAAGCACGAGGTTTGACCCAATAGACTCAATGCTCGCTTTAATCGACCCTTGCGCTCCAGTACCAATCGCAATCATCGCAATAACCGAGCCAATCCCAATGACAATGCCGAGAATCGTCAAACTTGACCGAATCCGATTGACCGCGATTGCATCAGACGTTTCAAGAATGAGGTCGAACACTTTCATGAAGGGAATGATTTGCCACTCTGCGTGTATAATTCGGCTCATCTGAAACGAGTTGACCGTCTCGCAGGCTTAAAATTCGTTGGGCGTGCTCGGCAACGTAGCGTTCGTGGGTAATGAGGATAATCGTCCGGTGCTCCTGGGCGTGCAGTCTCTGAAATGTGCCTAAGACGATCTCTCCAGTCTTTGTATCAAGGTTGCCCGTTGGTTCATCCGCAAGCACGATCGACGGATTATTGACCAAAGCTCTCGCAATGGCGACGCGCTGCATCTGCCCACCAGAGAGCTGATTGGAAAGATGTTGCCAGTGATCCTTTGGCAATCCTGCGGATACGAGTGCCGCCCCGGCACGCTCGTCACGTTGCGGTCGCGGTACCCCCGCGTAGACAAGCGGGAGTGAGACGTTTCGCAACACGCTCGCGCGCGCCAAGAGGTTAAATGCTTGAAACACAAACCCAACTTTCTGTTTACGGATATCTGCGAGTTCATCCTGAGAGTAGGTCGAGATGTCTCGACCATCGAGCAGATAGTGTCCGGATGTCGGCGTGTCCAGGCACCCAAGGATGTGCATGAGCGTGGACTTTCCAGAGCCCGATGGCCCCATGATCGCGACAAACTCGCCATCGCGGATAATAAAAGAAACATCATCGAGCGCAACGGTCTGAACAGCGCCGGTTGTATAGCTCTTCGAGATGTTTTGAAATTCAATCATACGAAATGGGCAACAGGCAAGCAGGCTGACAGGCAACAGATGAGTCATCGGCCGCCGCGGAAGAGCGCTCCGCCGCCACCGCCGCCGGGAAGCCCGGGAATGCGAAACCCGGGAGTTGCTTGCCCTGTCCGATTTTGCGCGTTTGCGCTTGCCGTGATTGTTTGAGTCACCACAGTTTCACTGCCATCAAGGCCGCTTTTGATCTCGGTTACCGTATCATTGGAAAGCCCCACCTCCACAAAAATCCGCTGCGGCGGCGCGTTTGACCCTGAAACAGTTTCCACATAGGACGCTTCGCCTTGACGTTTTAGGGCGCTGTTTGGAATAAGCAGCACATCCTGTTTCACATCTGTGACCACAGACGCGCTCACGCTCATTCCGGGCTTCACCCGATCATCCTGTGTATCAAATCCAATCTTTACCATATACGTCACAACTCCTTGCATCACGTTGCCCCCACTGGGATCCTCGAATGCCGAAAACAGGATGACTTTTTTCTTTCACAACAAATCAATCGCAGTGTGCCGAGCGATCCCAAAAATCCAAGCTTTAAAACTCCTCTGCTCGTCAAACCGCTTGAGATTCTTCCAGGACTTCAGGAACACCTCTTGCGTCGCATCCTCCTCCTCCGCGTCCTGTGTATTGCCGAGGAGTCTGTACACGAAACCGTAGATGATCTTAAGGTACCGCCGGAGCAAAATTTCAAACGCTGGCTGATCGCCTCTTGCTGAACGTGAAGCGAGTTGTTCGTCAGTTTGCGTCTCCATGAAAAGAAACCCCTTACCCGCGCGCGAGCATGCGCTTGCGTTTTGCCTCCACTTCATCCAAAACTCGCTTCCGCATCCGAATACTTTTTGGCGTCACCTCCACAAGTTCATCCTCTCCGATGTATTCAAGCGCATCTTCAAGGTCCATGATCCGAGGGGTATTAAAGTGCTCGGCGCTGCCATCCCCTTTCGAGCGCATGTTAGAAAGCTGCTTAGTTTTACAGACATTGACTCGAATATCTTCAGCGCGCGCGTTCTGGCCTACCACCTGTCCTTTATAGACCTCCACTGCAGGACCCACAAACAGCACCCCGCGATCTTGAACATTTAAAAGTCCATAGAGCGCAGTTGTGCCAGTCTCGTGCGCCACCAGCGACCCCTGCTCACGTGGCTTCCAGTTGCCCGGATCTGGCTTATACTCGGCAAAGATCGTGTTCATGATGCCGGTGCCTCGCGTATCCGTGAGAAATTCAGCACGGTACCCGAACAATCCCTTTGTCGGAATAAGAAATTCAAAGTGCGCAATGCTGCCGTCCATCTTCATCTCTTTGAGTTCTGCCCGTCTTCCCGCAAGTTTTTGAATCACAATCCCGGTGTAGGCTTCTGGCACTTCAATAAACAAAAACTCATGTGGGGTAAGCACCTTGCCATCAACTTCTTTGGTGATGACTTGCGGCTGGGCTACCTGAAATTCATAGTCGTCTCTGCGCATGCGCTCAATGAGAATGGCAAGGTGAAGCTCCCCGCGACCCGAAACCACCCAGGTGCCGTCCGCAGCGTCTGAAACTCGCAGCGCCATATCTGTTTCAAGCTCTTTATCGAGTCGCGCACGCACTTGCCGCGAGGTCGTGAACTGCCCTTCCGTTCCTGCCAGCGGCGAATTATTAACCGAAAACGCCATTTTGACAATGGGCTCTTCAATGGCAAGTGGAGGCAGCGCCAAGGGTTGAACCGTATCCGCAATGGTCTCTCCAATGGTCACGTCCGGGATTCCAGCGATCGCAACGATATCACCAGCTTGGACCTCGGCTGTGTCCACCCGTTCCAACCCCTCAAAGCTCATGAGCGCCAGTAGTCGGCTCTTTTGCTGCTTCCCGTCTCGGTGAATGTGCACCACCGCTTGTCCGGAGCGAAGCGTCCCATTTTTGATTCTCCCGATCGCGATGCGGCCGCGAAAATTATCTCCGGCAATAGTGGTCACGAGCAGTTGCAACGGCAGGGTCGGATCACTGGAGGGAGGAGGCACGTGTTTAATGATCGCCTCGAAGATTGGTGTGATATTAGTCATCTTTTCAAGCTCCGGCTCAAATCCAGCTTTCCCCTGCTTGGCCGCAGCATAGAGCACTGGAAAATCAAGCGTCGCGTCGTCCGCCCCGAGTTCAACAAAAAGGTCAAAGGTCGAATTGAGGGCGTGGTGAATGCGCGCGGCCGGTTTATCAATCTTGTTTATAACAAGAATCACCCTGAGCTTCATCTTCAGAGCCTGTTTTAAAACAAAACGGGTCTGGGGCATAGGCCCTTCTTGAGCGTCAACGAGCAGTAAGCACCCATCTGCCATGGAAAGCACGCGCTCAACCTCTCCGCCAAAGTCCGCATGCCCTGGAGTATCAATGATGTTAATCTTCGTACCCTGCCAGAGAATGCTCGCGTTCTTGGAAAAAATCGTAATACCACGTTCGCGCTCCAGTTCATTACTGTCCATGATGAGCTCCTGGCCGGATTGATCTTTGGTGAGCTTGGTTTTGGATTGGCGCAGCAACGCATCCACGAGCGTGGTTTTCCCGTGGTCCACATGCGCAATAATGGCGATGTTTCGGATGTCGTTCATATGGTTTTCGGCAAGGCACGAGTATACCACAGCCAATCAAAAAACACCATGCGTCGGTGTTTTAGCGTCCGCAGCCTCAAGATTTTTGGTAAGCATCCCTTCGATTATGCTGATCGCCTCTGGGAAGTGAAAAGGAACACTGCGCTAAAAATCCCGAGCATGAGCAGGACAATGGTCCCACCAGTGGAAAGGTCAAAATAAAATGAGAGGAGGATTCCGAGAAGGACCGAAAACAGAGAAAAAAACTCTGCAAGAAGGATTGTCTCTATAAAGCTCTTTCTCAACAGCAGTGCGGTCACGACCGGCACGACAATGAGCGCCGAAATCAGCAAGACCCCGACGATCGGAATGGATAGGGACACCGTCAACGCCGCGAGGATCATCAGGAGAGCATTGAGCCGCTGTGTTGGAACCCCGGCTACCCGAGCAGCCTCCTGGTCAAAAGTCATAAACACGAACTCCTTGAAAAATAGGACGAGGGTCGTGAGCACCACGATCGCAAGCAGCGTAATGGTCGCGACATCGCGCGCTGTGACTGTGACAATGCTACCAAAAAGATAGCTCAAGAGGTTCACGTTAAGCCCCTTTGCCAAACTCAAGAGCACAACGGCCAGAGCCAAACTTCCGGAAAGAAATAGGGCCAGTGCAGACTCTCCGGTAACCCGCGTGCTCGTTCGCAGGCGTTCAATCAAAACAGATGAGAGCACGGTCATGCCAATAGCAGACAGGAGCGGATTTACCCCGGCAAGCACTCCCACCGCAACTCCTGCGAGCGAGACGTGCGCAAACGTGTCCGCGATGAGAGAATATCGGCGGAGCACAAGCAACACCCCAATAGCCGGAGCAAGGACCGCCACAACGACCCCGGCCTCAAGGCCCCGGAAAACAAATCCGTACTCTAGGAAGTCAAAAACCATATGTGTGCGGATGCTCAAGATTCAAGGGCACCCCGGGGGAAGTAAAATTCTCCGGGCAGCCGTGATAGGTGAGCGTTCGATTGATGCAGGCGATCTCGGTCGCTTCTCGGACAACTGCCTGAATATCATGAGAAATAAGCACGAGCGTAAGGTTCGATGCGGTGCGCAGCTGCTGCAACAGCGCATAAAAGCGCTTCCGCGCGTCTTCATCCACCCCAGTAGTCGGCTCGTCTAAAAGCAAAATATCCGGCTCTCCGGCAAGAGCGCGGGCGATAAATACAAGCTGCTCTTGGCCTCCGGAGAGTTCACTTATGAGCCGGTCTTTGAACTCCCAGAGCCCTACGGTCTTCAAGCTCTGCTTCACAATGCCCCGATCTTGGCTGCTCATCCAGTGAAACAATCCGCGCCTGCCAACTCTGCCCATAGTGACAACCTCTTCGACCGTCGCAGGAAAATTCGCGGGAACGGCGGTCTTTTTCTGAGGCACATACCCAATGCGCGGCCATGCGCGAAATGCTCGGATATCCGTGCCAAACAACCGCACAGAGCCGGTCGAGGCTGCAAGCAACCCGAGCATGATTTTCAGTAACGTGGTCTTGCCAGCTCCATTTGGCCCGATGAGTCCAAGGTATTCTCCAGCATTGACCGTGAGACTCACGTCCTCCAGTACTGGAAGTATTCCGAACGAAAACGAGACGTGCTCAACCTCGATCACGAACGGCGCCTGTTTCTTCGCGTGCGTTATGGCTTGCATTGCAGTGCGAGTTTTAGATTTGAAAGATTCGCGAGCATTTCGGAAATGTAGTCCTTACCTTGTCTGCGTTCGTCCTCGGTAAGCCCCTCCAAGGGGTTTAACACGAGCGTCGTTGCCCCAACTTCTTTTGCCAGAGTTTCCGAAAGTTTTGGACTTACTAGGGTCTCAAAAAAGATTACACGAATGCCTCTTGTTTTCACAAAACGCGCGAGCTGGGTAAGCTGCCTTGAAGATGGTTCAGCATCTGGGGAAACTCCGGCAATGGAGACCTGGCGCAAACCATAGGCTGCCGCAAGATAGCCAAACGCGGCGTGTGCAGTGATGATGTCGCCTACCGCACAGTCTGCGAGCGCCTGACGGTATGTGGCATCAAGCTCCGTTAATCTTTCGTTGAGGATTTTCGTATTGGCAGCGTACACGTTGCGATTTCTTGGGTCAATGGTCATGAAACCCTTGGCGATTTGCTCAACAATGGTCTGCGCAAACAGTGGACTAAGCCAGAAGTGTGGGTCGACAACTGTAGTCCCGCTGTGCATGATGGTCTGAGTGGAAAGCTCATCAGCCACGCTCAAGACGAGCGTGCGGGCCGGATCAAGGTTCTCCTTCACACGCTTCCCCCAGGGTTCAAACCCTACTCCGTTGATAACAAGCAGTGCGCTGCCTTCAATGCGCGCAATGTCTCGGGCTGTGAGTTCGTAGCCATGAGGCTCAACTCCGGCCGGAGTGATGTTGACGACGTCCGCGTTCTTTCCCGCAATCTCGGAAGCAAAAAAATACAATGGGTAGAAAGACGTCACAACTGTTATCCGCGGACTCCGGTTTTGTGTTACTACCCCGTCATGGTTCGCCCTGCTCGCGCTCAAGACAAAGCCAAGCAAGACAAAAAAAACGATCCAAATAGCGACAAAAAAAGTTTTTTTCTCCATATTGCGAAACGAAACACGAATCTCAAATATTTTTTTCTTAAGAAGGCCCCCAAGACAAGTCTGTGATTTTTTCTACGCGTTTCTGCTTGGTACTTAGTTTTGCCCGAAAAAAAATCTTTATGTTTCTTTCCTTTTTACAAACTATCGTAGATAACGTAAGAACATTATCCAGCAAAAAATGGCGTATGTCTAGAGCACTGATTTACGACTGCAACGGCAGATTTGATTTTTTGCCATATATTTATGTCAGCAGTTGCGTGACGAGCGCGGCAGTATGTGCAGATTTTGCACATTGCCTTTTTGTTTGTGATCTTATATGATCCGATTTTCCCATATTTTTTCTCATCTTCCGCAGTTATTTCCAAAATGGAAATAACTGATTTTTGCTCATATTTTCACTTTTCCACACCCCTACCTTTGACCACGACCGCTGGGTATGCTAGTGTGTCATTGGTGCTTGGAGGGCCTTGGCCCTGTCACGGCTATCCAAGCTGTACCCAAGCACCGCTCAAGAATGCCGCTCTGCGGTTTTTTTAGTTTAATAATGTTCAGGATTGCCACTATGTAAAATTCTCTTGCTGTTCTCTTTATCAATTCCCCAATACGGAATGACGCTCCAAAAATGTTTTTCGCCGCCATGGACTTCTTTTACGATAACCTTGGCGCGTATGCTATCGAAAACGGCGATAAACTCGTAAAAAATAACCTCCTTCATCACATGTTCCCAACGGTTGTTTGTTTTCTGCGCTTCAAATCTCTTCGTTTCCCAAATCCCTTGAACGGTATGCGACGCTTTTATTATCTGCGGGGCAATGTGGAGGAGCTTCAATCTGGCGTATTGATCATCCCACGACCGCGCTCGTTTGTCCGCTTTGAATTTTAAATGTCGCAATCCTTTCGCGTTAAAAGCCACATCGCTCCCAAAGTACGGACAATGCAGTTTACCGATCGTGGCATAGAACGCTTCGGCGTCGCTCCGCACCCTCTCAAAATCTTGTTCATCTTTGAAATTGAATTTACCCATATCCATGATCAATGCTTTTCTCGATGCCAGGATTTTTATTCTTTGCATCCTTGCAAAACGGAATACTGCCTCAATCATCCCATGGTTGGCGCGGAAAATCAATTCGTGTGAGAAAAGGTACTTCTCGACTTAGCTCGAAGGATAAACGCCGTGGGAGATCATGGTGTCGAGATCCCTCGGCAAGCTCGGGATGACAGAGAGGTGGCTCGGGATGACCATGGAGAGCCGCATATGCGAAACGGCTCAACGGGAGGGCCGTTGAGCCGTTTGGGAAATTGACCCCGAAAAGACCAGAATGACGAAGAATACGGAAAATCACGGAATTTTTCCAAAATAATGCCCACCGACGTATGTATGATCGGAATGTAAAATGACCGCGATACCCTTGCCGCACACGGCACATGTTTTTTTCATTTGCCGCTCGCGCGGACGCTCATCTGCCGGTAAATCGTGATGAGCGAATGCTTTACTCATGGAGGGACTGCTTTTTTAGCTTCTTCACCGTCTTTGGTAACTTCTTCCCTTCCGACTTCAGCGCGCGCTCAACTCTTTTCACGTCATCTTCCGGTGGCAGCTCTTCCGGCCGGATGCCGCTTTTGCCCAGCATCTCCCGAATGTTCGCGTTGTTCTTGACGTGCTCATTGGTGATAATCGGTTCGCCCTGTAAGGTTGAATCTTTCTTCACGTTGAAACTGGTGATCTCGTTTGCGAGATCTTTCGCTTTCATCGTGACCGCTGGGAGAAAATCGGCAAGAGGCCGCTTTTCCGGTGTACCAAGTTTTATTTTCATCTCTTGAGTCGTGTATCCGCCGAACAGTGCCGCGTCGCCTTTGCTGCGAATACGCGCAAACCCCTGCCCATCGATGCCGCGTTCAAAGAGTATCCCAGATAGTGTCCTTTCCGAGAGGGTAAGCTTCCCTCTGGTACGTACCCGCTCCCATTGTGCAAGTCGTTCTTCAATCACCTCTTGCTTTCGCGTCTGCACCGCGAAGTACGTCATCGCAAATGCGATCTCGTCCTTCCGCGGATCACCGTTCTGTGCGATTAAATAACATGCGTAACGCGTGAGCATGATGTCAGAAACATCGCGTTGCGCTCCCGAACCCAGATCCACCATTTTCCTGACGTCAAGAAAATGGTCAAAAACGCTTTGTTTTGCATTCGAGCAAGCGAGTTCTGCTTTTTCGACGACCTTCTCAAAGTTCTCCCACTTCTCATATCCAAGAAGTCCTTGAAGTTCACGCGCATACCAAAACTCGACCTCATTGTTTCTATGGGCGAACTCCTCAAAATTTTTATGGAGTTGGACGATGAGCTCTTGTTTCATACACGTCAGCCTTCGTTGAACGGCATCCTGCCTCAATCATCCCATGGTTGGCGGGGAAAATCAATTAGTGTGAGAAAAGGTACTTCTCGACTTGGCTCGAAGGATAAACGCCGTGGGAGATCGTGGCGGTTTTCGACGGCGAGATCCCTCGGCTCGCTTCGCTCGCTCGGGATGACAATAAGGAAGCGCTCAAAAACAACGGCTCAACGGGGATTGCCGTTGAGCCGTTCGGAGAAAAAAGAGAGAATGTTGCGGTTTTGGCAGGGGCGGTAGGGATCGAACCTACGTCCGCGGTTTTGGAGACCGCTATTCTCCCATTGAACTACGCCCCCATGATTTACCGATCCTTTCGCGCGAGCAGCGCAAACGGCAAACAGTATTCTACCAGCTTTGCCAAAGAAATTCCATAGGTGATGCCGTTGAGGTACCAGTCGCTTACGGCTTCGCGAAAACGGAGGAGTTCGCGCAAACGATTACGCCACCGAGGATCTGCGACCGTGAAGATCACAAGATCATGCGCGCGATCAAGCGAGGCCGTGAACCGCTCAAGTTCTTTCTGCTGTTTGAAACGCGCAGCGCGAGACAATTCCGAGCCGATGTTGCCGAGTTGCTCGGCAAGTGAGAACCGCTGCCACCGCTCGGCAGAAATCGCCGGGCCGCTCATAGCAGCAACCGGTTGACGATTTGCTCAATGGCCTGCTGCCTCGCAGGAGCTTGCACCGTATTGGAGCGATTGTCTTGTCTGGGCTTAATGTTGATCATCGAATCGTACTCAATGTGCCTGCTGCCGTCTGCGTGCGGGTACACGTTGGCTCCCCAGAGCTCTTCCTGCTTGGAGCCGTCAAGCAGCAGAAGCTGCTCGGCATCCACGTGCATCTCACCGCCGAGCCCAAGGATACCACGCGACAGATCCACGACTACCTTGACCATATCCCCGTACCCTTGCACGACATACTCCATCCAGTACTCTCGCGCGACCGGCTCGCGAATAATCTCTGGGTTCTTCATATTCCCTACTTCGTCATTGCGAGAAGTCCCGCCGTAGCGGGACGACGAAGCAATCTCTGCGCGCCCGGGGATTGCTTCGCTTCGCTCGCAATGACATTTAGAGGTACCCACTCATAAGAATATCGCTGCCGACGTGACTGACGCTAAGCTCCTTGATTCTAACCGCATCGGAGAATTTTTTCAAATGTCTGCCTTCAACCGGGGTCGGTGTGTCGCGGCCGCCCATGATGATTGGGCTGTAGAAAAAATAGAGTTTATCTACGAGCTTCTGGGAGAGCGCGCTGGCAATAAGCTCTCCCCCGCCCTCGATCATGATACTCGTGATGCGCTCTTCTTTATAGAGTTTCTTCAGCCCATCAGCAAGATCCACATTTCCGTTGGGTTGGGCCTTGCAGACAATGACCTTGGCTCCCGCGCGCCGCACTCCCATGCTTCGAAGCATGGGAGCACGCCGGGTGGTGAGAACATACACCTTTCCGGTTGGGGCAGCAAAAATTTTTGCTTTAGGAGAGAGTCGGCATGTGGCGTCTACCACAATGCGATGAAGGGGTTTGATTTTTCCTGGCAAGCGCACGGTCAACCGAGGATTGTCAATCTCAATGGTGCGAATGCCGGTTGCGATCGCGTCTACGGTGTACCGGAGCTCATGGACTCTCTGCAGCGCCTCGGGACTTGAGAAGCGCACCGGCCGCGCGTCTTTTTTCCAGGTGATTTTTCCGTCAAGCGTCACGCCAGTGCACAGGAGCACGAATGGTCGGCGCTTTGCCAAACTCGTGAGGAAAATCTCATGGAGCTTTGCACACTCGGGCTCTAACACACCCGTGATGACGCGTATTCCCTTTTTTCGCAGCCATTTCGTTGAACCGCTTTGGTTTTTTGGGTTGGGATCAGTCGTGCCCCACACGACTGTCTTTACCCCAGAACGCGCGATCCAGTTCGAGCATGGCTCGCACTCGGTATAGTCATTGTGGTGGCAGGGTTCAAGGGTTGAGTAAAGCGTTGCCCCAGCAGTTCGACCGCGAAGTTTTTTTAGCGCATTCACCTCGGCATGCTCTTTGCCTTGTGGCTGCGTATGCCCGCGGGCAATGATGCGACCGGCTTTGACAATCACACAGCCAACAAACGGATAGGGACTGGTCGTCCCTTCCCCTTTCTTGGCCTCCTCTATTGCGAGGCGCATGAAGTGTTCATCCCGCATACGTAAACAACCATGGGCCACCTTTGGCGACTGGCCCGACGGGGCGAGATCCCTCGACGCGGCTCGGGATGACAGTGAGGATGGCTCGGGATGACCCTTTGGGTCATTTCGTCTCCTTATGCACCGTATGAACCCGGCACCACGGGCAGTGCTTCTTGCGCTCCATCCGCTCCTTAATCTTCTTTTTATTGCGCTCGGTGTGATAATTCACGCGATGGCACACCGAGCACTCGAGTTTAATGAGGTTGTCTTGGGACATAGTGTGTGGTATGGAGATCAGTAAAAGGTAAACAGTACAATGACTCTGGAGCCGGAGGTGGGAATTGAACCCACGACCTACTGTTTACAAAACAGTTGCTCTGCCGCTGAGCTACTCCGGCATATCTGCTCTACTATTGCCTGCCCGCCGAAACCTTTGGCGAAGGCGGGAGCTACACCGGCGCGCTTACTCTCGACTGCTGGTACATCCGGAGCGCCTCGCGGATGTCCTCCTTGGCATTCCGAGGCGCGCCCGGAATCCACTGCAACTCGTCGAGCTTGTCTTCGGCTACCCAGCGCCACTCGGTGTACTCACTGCTATCAAGCACCACATCCTTACTATTGCTATACCCGGTAAACTCGCAGAGAAACTTAATTCCGAGAATCTGGGGATGTTTGCCAGATGCCGGAATTTCAAATGGCGCCACTGGCTGAAGCACGCGCGCTTCCGCGCCGTAGTCCTCTTGAAGATGCCGACGAGCCGCGGAAGTGAAATCCTCGTGCTCGCGTACTGCTCCACCAGCGCTGCCTTCCCACGAGCCAGGATAAAAATGCTTGAGTGTCGATCGCTTTCCGGCAAGTACTTCAAGGGTTCCTGATTCATTCTTGCGCACACAGATGGCGCTCACATGAAGGGTAAGGGCAGCGCCAGAGGGCTCCTCCTTTTTCTTTGGAAGCAGAACGAACGCTACGGCTGCTGCCAACACTCCAACATCGCGGTAAATCACGATCCATGTCTCTTGCGGTACTGAAACCAGCAGTGCCAGCAGAAACGCAGCCATGAGCGCTGCGCCTACCCGAGCGTACCGCGGAACCAACACAAGCGCTGCAAGAAGCACATGCCCTACCCCGATCGTATACAACAGCGGCAGATCTTTAAGCGGACTGGCTTGCGTAAGCCACACCGGCAACCACCCGATCCAGTTGCTTGGATGAAGCAAAATATCTGCGCCGGAATAGCCAAACGTCAATGCGAGGCCGAGGCGAAGAATGAAAAATGAGGCAAGAGTTCTACTCATATCCGCAGGGCATTATAGCGATATCCCTAAGAATATTCAAGGCGCTCGAGAGACGTCTTTTTGGGCAGGCCAGGATTCGAACCTGGGAAGGCATAAAGCCAGCGCGTTTACAGCGCGCCCCCGTTGGCCACTTGGGTACCTGCCCGAAACTCTCCATTTTGAATTCTTGGAGCCGAGACCGAGGATTGAACTCGGGTCTGCGCATTACCATTGCGCTGCTCTGCCACTGAGCTATCTCGGCCTTACAACCCCTTCATCCGCTGGCGAAATTCTTTAAGCTTCTGATTCTCGGGGTTTGTGGCCTCGAGCTTGCGGAAGGCATTAAGAGCTTCTGCTCGACGCCCCGATACAATAGCAGCTTCGCAGAGAAAATCAAGATACTTTGGATTCGCCGCTTCGAGCGCTACCGCTTCACGCGCCGCCTCGAGCGCGTCAGCGTTGTTGCTCATCTGCTGGCTCTGTCGGGCAAGCTCGTACCACACCTCCGGATCTTCGGGAACAAGCTTTGTAAGAAAGTGAAGTGTTTCGACAACCTCCCGATCCGCACGACGCTCTCTATACACGCCGACCAACCCCCAATACGCCTCCACATTGCGAGCATCCAGGCGTAATACATCAATGTATGTCTGCTCCGCAGCCTCGAATGCGTCTGCTGAGAGCTCACGCCCGGCACGCAAAAGAAGCTCATGAGCCGCTTCGGCAGTGTTCGCAGATAAAGATTTCTTCTTCGTTTTGGGTAATAAAAACCCGTAGCGACGCTCGAGCACGATCACCCGGTGTGCGACGCGACGAACTTGAGTACGCAACCTCTCCACCATTGGGGAAGTACTCGTAAGGAAGACTCCTGACCAGTTCTCTACCCTTCTCTGCCACTTGCCAAACAGGAGTGCATGCTTTGTCTTTGCCTCACGGAGCTTCGGATGTTGCTCGATCTCGAGATTGGTGAGCGCTGGAAAGGCTCCAACCACAATTCCGACAACGGTAAGTACGGAGCCTAAAAAAATCAAAAAAAGGAGCAGATTCAGCACATCGCGAACAACCCGTTACTCGGTACTTAATGCACACAGCATCGAAAGCACGTTGTGAGCTTTAAGCGATGCCCCACCAACAAGTACTCCTTCCATACCGCTTTCGGAGATAATGCTTGCGATATTATCCGCATTGACGCTGCCGCCGTAGATAATGGAAAACGCGCGAGCAATGGTGTCAAGCGCATAGTGTTCTTTGAGGGAAGTAAGAATGACTTCTCTGGCATGGCGGATATCGCTTGGTTCAACTGCTGTCCCCCGACCAATGACCCAGATCGGTTCGTACGCAATCAGAACGCGTTGGGCACGCTCTTCAAATAAAAGACCTTCGAGCGCGCGTTCGACCTGCTGAAACAAAACGCGGTCGCGCTGTCCAGCCTGGCGCTGCTCCCAACTCTCGCCCACACAGAGAATTGGAATAAGCCCTGCCGCAAGCGCCGAGCGCACTTTCTGGGCGATACGCGCATCACTTTCTCCGCAGAACCGCCGCCGCTCGGAGTGCCCGACAATGACGAACCGGCAGCCGAGCTCTTTGAGTGTCAAAGCAGACACGACGCCGGTAAACGCCCCACGCTCCTGCCAGCCGCAATCCTGTGCGCCAAGGAAAACGGCCTTGAGCTCGGATCCAACCGCAGACAACGCTGGAAACGTTGGGCATAGCACGATCTCCCCGCGAAACGCCGTTTGACCGACCCCGCGTTCGATCTCCTGTGCAATAGAACAACTCTCGACAACCGAGAGTTCCATTTTCCAGTTCGCAATGAACAGTGGAGACATATTAGTCTGCCGCAACGCTCTTCACGACCGTACTCGGCGTTGTTTGATCTCTTTGGAGATAATCCATCTGAAGTGCCGCAAACGATAAAACGTCCGCAGCAAGTGCAAACCGATCCCGTTGAGATGGAGTGGCAAGAAAAACTGCGAGCACAAAGCGAGGTCTGCCCTCAAGGGTCTGCGCGCGTAGCACATAACTATACCCTGCCTCATCGCTCGTCCCGGTCTTGCCGAGACCGACGCGCAGCCCTTTGAATGTTTCCCCCAGAAGGAGGTTCGTTGAGGCGATCCGTTTCTTCACCAACTTTCTTGAGCCATGAACGGCCTTCTTAAGGAACGTGAGCGTAAAGGAAGGTCGTTCGAGCGCTGCGGCAATGTATGGATTTTGAAAGGCAACATTCGAGAGTCGAACAAGATCCAAAGCAGTCGAGCGATTCTTTCCATCAAGTCCAGTCGGTTCGACAACAGCGGTATGCGCAAGCCCCATACTCTCGGCTTTCCTGTTCATTGCGGCGACAAATTCATCCTTGCTCATCCCGCTTTCTCGGCCAATGGCGGTTGCCGCCGTGTTATCCGAACGAACAAGCATGAGCGTAAAGAGATTTACAAGCGTCACTCGATCGCCAGCTAAAAGCACCTTTTTCCCAGGACCCACGATATCCGTGAGCTTTACGGTGATCTCGCGCTCCCAGATCGGATGGGTTTCAAGAAAAACCAACGCGGTCAGGAGCTTTGTGAGCGAGGCAATGGGAAGCTCAAGCGAAGGCGATTTAGCCACGAGGGTTGAACCATGTTCTTCCTCAACGACCAGTACTGCGCGAGCGCGATCTAAAAGCTGTGCGGTATCGCCCTTGCCCGCAGCAGAAGTACGAGCGGGAAGCAAGAAGAGAAGGATGACGAGCAGGGAGAGAAAACGCATACGAAGATATCTAGGATTGACGAACGATATCGTCGAGAACGGCCGCACTGCGGAATTCATCAAAGTTCGGGAGGTCCTCCAACCGCATTAACCCAAGGTGTCGAATAAAGTCTGCGCTCACTTGGTAGGTTACGCCGGATTCCTCCGCATCAGCAGCTCCAGCGCTGCCAAGAGACTCAACGAGTCCGCGAATCGAGAGGTTCCGTAAAATCTGCCGACAGTTCACGCCACGAACAGTATCGAGAATACTTTTTTCCATTGGCCCGCGATACGCAATAACCGCGAGCGTCTCCAGTTGCGCACGCGTCAACTCTCCGAGCACTTCCTCTTTTGCAAAAGCAAAAATATTCGCCGCGGCGTCCGGATGACTCACGAGCTGCCAGCTACTCCCATTCTTTAACAGTTGAACACCGCGCTGCTCCTGCTGCCATCGAATCTGGAGTTCTTCCAATGTCTGACGGACGTCAAGAATCTCCGCGTGTGCATACCGCGCAATCGTCGTATCAGACAACGGGTGCCCGGCGACAAAGAGGAGAGCTTCGATGGTGGAGGAAAGTGAAGGCACAGTAATTGAGTAACTCGGTAATGTGATCATTTTGGATGAACGAATCGAGCGATCATTACTCAATTCCGACGCTCAATAACAATTTCTCCTTCCGGTTGTTCCTGGGCCACGACAACGAGCCGCTGCTTCGTAAGCTCAAGCAGAGCAAGAAAGCTCACAATGGTGTCCATCTTCGAGGTCGCAGCGCCGAGAATGTGCGTAAATGAAAATTTTCCTCCTCGAGTAAGAAGGCGCTGAATCCGCTCAATTTTTTCGGAAAGCGAAACTACTTTTGCAAGAACTGCTTTTGGCAGCGCACGGAGCGGCTCAAGCCGTTTGAGCAGGTTACAAAAACTCTGGGCAAGCGTCTCCACTGAAGTATGCTTTGGCGGATAGAATCCGGGCGGGATCATGGATGGAGCATCGCGCTTAAATCCGTAGGAAGGAGATTGATACAACTGCCGAATGCCATTTGCCGCTTCAGCAAACTTTGCGAATCGCCGCAAAGCCCCTTCAAGTTCGGCTGCGCCAACATCATCTTCAAGCTCAAGCTGAGGCAGGAGCAACTTTGACTTGAGATAGAGGAGCCGCGCGGCAATCACAAGAAAGTCAGCAATCTCTGAAGGGTGGATTGTCCCGGTCTCTACCACGGTGAGGTACTCGTCCGCGACGGTCGCCAGTGAGATGTTAGAGATATTCAGTTCCTGCCCTTCAATAAGCCGGAGCAACAAATCCAGCGGGCCTTCAAATTGGTCAACCTTGATGTGGTGCATAGCACAGTAAATCAAGCTAGCGAGTAAATCAAGTGAGCAAGCTTGGTCGACCGTACCTGATTTACTTTGATTTACTTGATTTACCCTTCCGTGGCCGCTGCGAAATATCCACCACCTTTGCAGCAGCAAGGCGCGTCAATTCTTTGGCACTCATCTCGACCGACTCGGTGAACGAACCCGCTCCTGCGAGGACTTTCTTCAGGCCCGAGAGCGATTTGTCAACCAACACGCCGACGTCTTTAATACCTGAGGCGAGCAATGGCGAGACAGTCCCAGGTTTTACCTTGAGCTTCGTCGTGATCACCTTTTCGGTCGTGAGCCCCACGTTTTTTGCCCCAAGCACTTTCTTCACTTTCTTGAGATCAACCCGACGATCTCCGGGGACGACGAGAATCGTGAACCCTTTATCCGCGCGCACCAGCACGCTTTTAGCAATCGTTCCGAGTTTTCGTTTTAACGTACTCGCAAGATCATAGGCGGTGAAAACCGTCTTATGTCCAACAACGGTATACTTTGCCTTGGCTTTTTTCAATGTGTTGACGAGTCGTTTTGACAACATATTTTTTGAATATTAAATGAAATTAATGAAGTCGAACACCAGCGGTGTCATCTTGAGCCAAGCCGAAAGATCTCGTTCATTGATCCTCGAGATCCCTCGACACGGCTCGGGATGACGTTTTGAGGATATGCCATCTTTAATTTACTTTCACCTTAGCCGCATCGTAAGCTGCTTTCCACGCAATTCTTTTGCAATCCTCCTTCCCACCGCTGTCAACCGCACTGCTTTAATATACCATTTTTTCGGCGTTCGTACTCCTTCACCCACCAGAAACCCTTTATCAATGAGGTTTTCAAGGGTTTTGGTCACGACGTTTTGGGCGTTCCTCTTTCCAGACGCGGGGCGTTTGTTTTGGTGGGAAATATCAAGAATCGTCTTTGACGCACGGCCGCCACGCTCAAGACTTGTCAGAAGAAGGGATTTTTGCAGCGCGCTCATACGCATAGGAATGACATGGGGAAGTACCGCACATGACAAAATTGCTAAAAGGCGTATACTACAGTTAATCACGCCCTCCGGGAAACCGGGGGGATGATTTCTTTTTGGGGGATGATACTCATAGACCTGAGAGTGTAGAAAAATAGTATTTTATGCCCTGAGCTTGTCGAAGGGCTACCGAATGCTTCAGGAAATCCTTCGACTTCGCGCGGCTCCGCTCAGGAAATAACCCTTTTGAGTCATTTTTCTACACTCTCAAGCATACATTCCCTGAATCTGTCTCCATCCTTCTGGCAATTCCATAATTTTCACCGCTTCATCCACGCCTTTTTCTTGCACAAATTTGTCGAGCTTTACGAGAAATCCACTGCCATAGCTTTCGGTGATTTTTTTTATGAGCGCGTTCCAATGCGGGATGCGCTGGTCCGCCGGTTTCTCTGGATCGAAATTCTCAAAGTAGGCAGCGAGAAACAGAGGGCGCGGTATTTTACTCTCCAGCAGAGAAAGTAGTTTCCGCTCGCTAGGGTAAGAAACGTCGAAAGGACGTTTTATCACATCATCCGTCAGTGAAGCTGTGAGCGCCTCGTTAAGCCAAAAAAAACGAAATTTTTTTGAAGTGGAAAAAACGACACCAATCCTTCGATGCTCGTACTCCACCGATTGCGCCTTTGATCCGAAAATCGCATAGAGTAGCTTTGTCTCGGCATCCTCATACCGGTCCTTAATTTCCCAGATGAGTCGCCCGGAAAGGACATGCATCATTTCATGAGTGAAAGTTAGCTCAAGTTCATTTAAAGTGTCATTCCAACCAGAAATAGTTATAACTCCATTATCAACGTCAAACCGACCAAGATGACCTTCAAGCATGAAAAGGCCGTCCTTAACGATCACTCGTGTCTCGCGCAACCTGCGGCTGACGACTTCTTTCTGCAGTGGAAGCTGAAGGCCGCTGATTGCCTCAAAACATCGTTTACGAAATCGGCGCTTCAGACCGGGAATCTCATTTTTTATCGGCGCTTCATTCTCCTTTCTAAACCTTTTAACATGGTAAGAGACGAACGCCTCAAATAGTTTATCAGGAATATCCAATCTATCCACTTCGTCGTAGTAACCATCAAGAGCTGCTTCAAATAATTCAGGTAAAAGCCGCCCGCGCTCGACATCCTCTATCATCTCGCGGACCTCACTCCCCGCTTTCAACTCCTGTTTTGCAACCTGTAGTACGTTGTCTTCTTCGAACGGTGCGACGAGGAATTCAACGGCGCGATCGTGGTATTTCTGACTCTCGTGGATCTTCTCTAGCCACTCTTTTAAAGGCTTGAGCATGTCTGAACGCTTTGCGTCGATCTCCTCTTGAGAGAGCCCCTGTTCCTTGGCAAGTTTGTAGTATTGCGCCAGTTGCTCAAGCGTTTTTTCTCCCCATATCCTTTCCAATCTTTCTCTTTTATATCGAGAAAGGAGCTCGAAACGATGGTGATAACCGCTTTGAAATTCATTTACCCTTGTCGAGGTTGGCTTAGGAAATTCAAACGACATAAGAAGAAAAGATTTGTCAGTGTCAGTCTTGAGACACGACCCCCTTACTGCTTTACGATCCGAATATGCAGCTCCTTGAGTTGCTCGGGCTCGACTGGGGCCGGAGCGCCCATGAGCAAATCGCGGCCGTCGCCGGTTTTGGGAAACGCGATGACCTCGCGGATATTTGGTTCGTCTAAAAGAATTGCAAGCAGCCGATCAATGCCCGGGGCAATTCCCCCATGCGGAGGCACTCCGTAATCAAACGCTTCCAACATATGCGCAAAAAACTGCTTGCGCTCGGCAGTGAATCCAATAAGATCAAAAATCTTCTCCTGGATTTTTCGGTCGTGGATGCGAATAGAACCCCCAGCGATTTCAAAGCCGTTTAAGACCAGATCGTGCTGATAGGAACGAACCTGTTCTGGCGCACTCTCGAGCATCGCAAGGTCCTCTTCTTTGGGCGCAGTGAACATGTGGTGAGAAGGCGCGAAGTGGCCCGCGGTTTTTTCGGACTCAAACAAAGGAAAGTCCACGATGTAGCAAAACGCGAGCACGTTCTTTGGGATAAGGTCCAAAAGCTCGGCAAGTTTGGTGCGCACCGGGCCAAGCGCGGTGGCAACGACGTTCGCACTACCGGCGGCAAGAAAAATGAAGTCGCCTGTGACTGCCTCAAGGGCGTCGCGAATCTCCTGAATCTTTTCCTCTCCAAGGTGCTTGACAAGCGGCGAGCGAGCTCCATCGCTTTCAAGCACGATCTCGCCCAATGCGGGCAAACCGGCTTTCTTCGCCACTTCTTGAAGCGCTGCGAGTTTAGCGCGAGAAAGTTTTTCCTTTCCGGATGGAGCACAGAGCGCTCGCACAACGCCTCCAGCATTAAGCGCGCTGCGAAAGGCAGCAAACGCCGTGTCGCGCAGTTGTTCACTGATGTCCACGATCTCTAACCCATAGCGCAGATCCGGCTTGTCGCTGCCATACTTGAGCATTGCCTCGCTATAGGAGATCCGCGGCCAGGGCTCTTTGAGCACGCGCTTTTCTGGGAACAGCTCGTGCACAATGCCAGTATACAATTCTTCGATAAGATCAAGAATCTCTTTTTGTGTCGTAAAACTCATCTCCAGATCCAGCTGAGTAAACTCTGCTTGCCGGTCCCCGCGCACGTCTTCGTCTCGAAGACAGCGGGCAATCTGGAAATAGCGATCCACACCGGCCACCATGAGCAGTTGCTTAAACTGCTGCGGTGATTGTGGAAGCGCGTAAAACGAGCGCGGATGCAAACGCGCAGGAACCAGATAATCGCGCGCGCCTTCTGGAGTGCTTTTGGTTAAAAGCGGCGTCTCTACTTCGATAAAGCCGCGTTCATGCAAAAATGTTCTGATGAGGGAGATTACGCGATCGCGCAGGAGAAGGTTTCGCAATGGTCGTGCGGATCGCAGATCCATGTACCGATACTGCATCCGCAGCTCCTCGCGGATGTTCCCTTGACTGCCGCTTTTTTCTGGATCTTGCTCCACGGGAAACGGCGGAGTTTTTGCCCGCGACAAAAAGGTGAAACTGCTGACCTCAAGCTCCACCTGGCCGGTCGAAATTTCTTTGTTGATCATTGCGCTCGGACGCTTGACAACCTTGCCTTGAACTCGTACTACGTCCTCGGCGCGCGCATCGTTCGCAAGCTCCCAGGCAGCTTTGGATACCTCCTGCCGAAACGTCACTTGAACAACACCGCTTCGATCCCGCACATCCAAAAAAATAACCCCGCCGTGGTCCCGACGACGGTGCACCCAGCCGGAAAGAGTTTGCGAAGAACCCGCGTGTTCACTGCGCGGTTCTCCGCACATCATGGTGCGATATTGCATGAGAAAACTGTACCATTTTTCTGTTCATTATGCAACGGGATAAAAAAGACGCTCCCAGCGGATCTATGGGAGACGTCAAAGCTGATAAACGATACTATCGCTGCGGTATCACATGAGGGACTACTTCTTCTTTGGTTCGCCAAGAGCGAGTCGCGGGAGGATTGGCGCAACCGCATCCCAGAGATCGGTCGATGCTGATGCGTTCTCTTGAAGCGGCACGCCAAGATCGAGGCCATGCTCTACGCGCTCGATCCAGTAGCGTGGATTTAGTAATCCGTCATCATCGCTCAGAGAGTCATGCGTGTGGATCCTTTTCATTGCTTCTGCAAGAAGCGGAGCGACATCGACGATGTGGAGTTTGTCACGAATGCCTTCGACACCGTGAAGCGAAGTCGGAAGACTATTCGTCACCACGATACGCGTGATCTTTGGATGCAAGAGGACATCGTATGCACGCCCAACCATCAACGCATGCGTTGCGATCATCTCCATTCCATTCGCATCCGCAGCCGAGAGTTCGTTCCAGACATTCCTTAGTGTGGTTGCGGTCGTGATCATATCGTCGACCGTCCGAGCCCAGCGCCCAGGAATATTCTCACGACCGAGGACGAACAGTGTTTCCACCTCGGTGTCTGACAGTCGCACCTTGACCAGTGAGACCAGTCTTGAACCCGGAAACCATCCAAGGAACGGACTTGCGAACCGGAGCGTTGCATTCGCATCTGGTCCGACGATTGCGACCTGCTTCGGATCCACGCCGTTTGCATGCAGATCTGCCACGAACAGCGGATGGGCTTGAACGTGATCAAGGTCGAGGTTGTCGAAACTCTGCTCGCTCTGCAACGAATGCAAGTCAAGTAGGAGAACTCCGGTCGCTCCCGCAGCTTTAAGCAGCGTGGCATAGAGCTTGATGGTGATGGGTTCGCGCGGCTTCTTTCGGTCTTGCCTCGAGCCGCCGAAGTATGGAATCACCACGGTGATACGAACTGCCTTCGCTCGCTTTACCGCATCAATGATGACGAGCAGCTGGTTGAGCCAGAAGCCTGCGGGTTTTGCAAACGGCTGTACGATACAGACATGCTTCCCGCGCAAGCTCTCATCAATTCGCACCTCGTCATCGCCGTCGGCGTGAAACGCCACGCGCGCTGGACACGGTCGGAGTGCTTCAGTCGGCGCAACGCCGAGGTATCGACAGATCCGCTCTGTGAGTTTCGGGTGCATCGCTCCAGAGATGATCTTTATGTCCGTCAAAAGACTCACCCCTTCTCTCGTACGTTGTCAATGGTACGCGTTTCGAACGTGTACAGACTCTATCAAGAGAGCACGCACTCGTCAAAGCCCCAACAGAAGCCACTCTGGCACATTGAGTTTTTGTGTCAAATGATCTTCCAGTGGAGAGCGAAAGCCTAAAATTGAGAGGGCTTCGTGCTCGAACTTTTCTCGAATTATGCCGCTATCTCTGCCAATACTCACTTGCCTCATGGCGTTGATGAGAAGATCCCAAAGGCCTTGATCTGGGTGGTTTTCTCGTGTGAGTGCATCGACAAGTTCAAGCAGAGAAAGTGCACTGCCAATACGGGAAAGTTTGCCAGAGATATCATCAAACCGCTCGAGCGTTTCCGCTGCGATGATCTTGTCCCAGACTCTGCCAGGAACAATAGCAAGCTCGCTTATCACAAACTGCCCAAGGTGCCCGGCAAGCTTGCTGGTGATTTTTGCATGCCCAACCCCAAGCACGGAGAGCTTGCCGCGCTCGCGCGTGTAGACCGTATAAAGCCGATCATGTTCGCGGTGCGGCTTCATCCGAAGCACCGTTGAAGTAAGGAGCATGAGTATCAGTAAATTAAGTACTAAGTAAATTAAGAATTAAGCAGCGGTGCGTTCGTCGAGTCTTACTTTACTTCGCTCAATATATCCATCCAAAATCACTGCCGCGGCGACTGCGTCTTGCTCTGCGATACCTTTGTATCCCGTGAGCCGCTCGGCAAGTTTTGTTGACATTCGCTCGTCTTCAGTGACGATCGGGATCTTTGTCGCCGATCGCAAAGTCGCCAGGAATTCTTCGATTTGCTTTCTCCACCGCTCCTGTGGATCTGTCAAAGCTAAGCTTTGACGAGATGGGGAGCCGACAATAATCGCGGTAGCGCCCTCTTGTTTTGCGACCTCAAGGATCACGCGCACAAGTACCGGCAAATCCAAAATAGGCGTGCCTTTCCCCCACTCGATCACGCTAAGTGGTGCCGCGGGCCCACCCTCCGGCGCCACGGCCAACCCCACGCGTTTCATCCCAAAATCAATCCCGAGGTACATAACAGACCTTATGAAATGACTAATGACCAATGTCTAATGTCTAATAACGAATAATCGCTCCCCGAGCTAATCGCTGGAGGGGAACTTTGATAACGCAGCACTTGAGAGACAGAGGAAACTCCCCTCACGCCATTGCCGCGACTGTCTCGCCCACATGTTTGACGGAAAATTGAAACATCTCGCGGGGCTTAAATCTCCGTGAGGCCTCAAGGATCTCAATACCGAGGACCCTTCGATCGCGGTCGAGGTCAATGACCACGCCCGGTTCTACTTCTCGGCTCTTCCAAACTTTGGCCTTCCGAGAGGTCAAGGAGAGGTAGACGGCATCTGCCTGATGATCGTATTCGATCTTCATAGCAACACTACTCACTTTTATCAACAGCAGAAATAACGATATAGCGAGACCCTTCCAGCGCAACCGTAACGCGCAGATGACGTTGACCAATAATCCGAAAGCAATGAAATTTCCCTGTGCCGAGCCACTCACGACGATCAGGTTCGCGAAGCACCCGCTCGACCTCTGCTTTCGTGATCTCCCGCCACCGCATTCTCCCCTTGGCGTGACGAGTATAGACCACCTCCATACAGCCAGAAGTATATAACACCATCAAGATACAGTCAAAAAAGAAAGACCCAGCGGGGTGAGTGCTGGGGTGACGCACAGGGTGCGTCGGATGAACCTATGGAGGCATCCTGCGTTTAGCCGGATGGAGCAAGACCTACGCGGGCCTGTCGCCGAATGCACTTTATCCCCTTCGACTTCGCTCAGGGACTAAGCTAAAGTGAGAATTTCGGCGCCGTGTGCGGTGACGGCAATCGTGTGTTCAAAATGGGCGGCGAGCGAGCCATCCGCGGTTTTGGCAGTCCAGCTGTCTGGGCCGTGAGTGAGAACTGGAGAGCCCATGGTGACCATGGGTTCGATGGCAATGGTCATGCCTTCTTCGAGGATGACATCCTTGAATTCGCTGCTGATAAAATTCGGCACCTCTGGTGGTTCGTGAAGTTCACGTCCGATTCCATGACCTACGTAGTCACGCGCAATCGAGAAACCGTGCGACTCAACATAAGATTGAATGATCCGAGCGAGTTCGCGCAGATGAAGGCCGGGTTTAACCGCTGCGATTGCGCGCTCAAGCGCGTCGTGCGTGACAGCAAGAAGGGTTTGGGCGCGGGAGGAGATGGGACCGACGGCAACAGTGACGGCCATGTCGACGTAGAAACTAATAACTGGTAATTGGTAATTGGTAATTGGTACAGAAGCAGAGCTTCCAGTATATGGAGCCGAAGCTAAGCTTCTCTCAACCACACGAGGACCAAGAAGCTTAGCTTCGGGATCAAAATGCTTCGCTTCTGGATCAACACTTAGAGGGTATTTTAAACCAAAATCCAATCCGACGATGTCGCCGGATTTAAGGGGCCGTGATGGCAGTGCGGGCGCGTGGATAAGTTCGTCGTTGATGGAGCAGCAGAGCACAGATGGAAATGGTCCGCGCGCTCCTTTGGCTGTGTAGCCGAGAAACGCGGGCTCTGCATGGAGCTCGGCCAGTCGGTTGCGCGCGTGCGCTTCGAGCTGCTCGGTCGTGACCCCTGGCGCAACCATTGCCGAGAGTTCAGAAAGAATGCGCGCGAGACGCCTGCCTGCCTCGCGCATGATTGCCAGTTGCTCGGGAGTTTTTCTTTGGACGGTGGGCATGACATTTATGGTAGCCCTTCGACAAGCTCAGGGAATAGCGACTCGCTGTTCGAGTTGTTTGAGAATCTCCGCAAACACCTCCTCGATGGGACGCGCGCCGTCCAGCTCGATGAGGCGTCCTTGCTTGCTATAAAGCCGTCGCAGTAATCCCATACGATCGCGGTATTCGGCCATCCGGCGAATCACAACATGGAAGCGATCGTCTTCGCGAGTAATGAGCGGTTCACCCTCTACCGAGCACTTTCCGGTTTTGTACTCGATGTGCTGCGGACTATACGCGCTGCCGCAAGTCACACAGAATTTACGGACCCCCAAACGCTTCACCGACTCCCATTCATCAATGGCTAAATAGAGCACGAGCGGCTCGGCAAGGTGAAATTCACTAACCAAATGCTTAAGCCCTTGGGCCTGTCCTAAGGAGAGCGGAAACGCGTCAAAAATAATCCCGGAAGAGAGATCCAGGGACCGAAGATGCTCTTTAAGCAACGTGATAATGACCTCGTCCGGCTGGGGCCGACCCTTGCCCAAGCGCTCTTGCACCTGCACAAACAGCCGATTGCCCGGCTCACTCTGGGCACGCCTTGCCGCAGAACGAACCAAATCCCCGGTGGCCACATAGGCCAAGTGAAAGTACGTCGCGAGTTTCTTTCCTTGCGTGCCTTTGCCCGAGCCGGGCGGGCCGAGGATCACCAGCGTCATAGGAGCAACGGACATACGGAGCTTGTAGCTTCTTAGCTTTTTAGCTTCTTAGCAACGAACGTGGGATTCTCACTCCTAAAAAGCTACGAGCTAAAAAGCTAAGAAGCTCGCCTAAAACCCTTCGTACTCCCGCATCACGAGCTGGGATTGAATTTGTTTCATCATTTCAATCACGACCGAAACGACGATGAGCAAACTCGTGCCTCCAACGGTAAACACGGTGATCCGCGTTGCGCTTTGCACCACAATAGGCAGCACCGCAATGGCGCCCAAAAACAGCGCTCCGGCAAGAATGACGCGATTGACGATAAAGCTTAAATGCGCGGCAGTGGGCCGGCCGGGACGGATGCCCGGAATAAACCCGCCTTGCTTTTGAAGATTCTCCGCAATCTTGTCTGGCTGAAAGATGACAGCGGTATAAAAGTACGTGAACCCAACAACCAGGATGAAATAGAGCACCCCGTAGAGGAGTTGATTTTGAAAAACCCCCACAAGCCCTTGCGCGATTCCCCGGATAACTTCCAGCCGACTATTGACGAAAAACTGCGCCAGGGTCGGCGGAAACAGCAGGATGGAAATCGCAAAAATAATTGGAATAACTCCGGCTTGCGTAACCCGCAACGGCAAATGCGTATTCGCTCCGCCAAACAGCCGATTGCCGCGGACCACTCTGGCATAGGAGACCGGAATATTCCGCTGCGCTTCGGTGATAAACACCACTCCCGCGATGGTCACAAGCCCAATGAGCACAAAACCGATGAGCGTGAATAGTTGGGTCTGATCGAATGTAATAAACAGCCGCTGGAGGCCTTGCGGCACAGAACTCACAATCCCGGCAAAGATGAGTAAGCTAATGCCATTGCCAACGTGTTTTTCAGAAATGAGCTCCCCGATCCACATAAGCCATACCGTCCCGGCAGTCATCACGAAGACAATGAGCAGTGTCGTGGCAAGAGAGAGGTCTCCGAGAATCGGTGTGGGGGATGTTGAGAGTAACCGGAGAAATCCGTAGGACTGCACTGCCGCCAATGGCACGGCCGCGAGGCGCGTGTACTGATTAATGCGGCGCATACCCATTTCCCCTTCTTTCTGCAGCGCTTCCAAAGCGGGAATCACCATGGCAAGAAGCTGAAAAATAATCGAGGAGGTGATGTACGGCGCCACTCCCAAGCTCACGACCGAAAACTGTTCAAGTCCTCCTCCAGAAAAGAGGTTCAGAAGGCCGAGGAGTTGGTTGCTCGCAAACAGCTGCTTCAGGTTCTCGGTGTTCACTCCCGGAATCGGAATATGGGCAGCCGCACGAAACAACACCAACATCGTGAGGACGTAGAGAATCGCACGACGCAGATCCTTGAGCTTCCAAATGGCCCGGAGCGTGCTCATAGCTTCTTCGGCTGCCGAAGTGCTGTAGAAACGGTTGAGCCGGTTGCTTCCACCTTTGCGCGTGCTCCAGCAGAAAATGAGAGTCCAATAAAGGTAATGGATTTCTTTGTCCATGCTCCGTCCCCGAGGACTTTGACCGCATCCACCCGTTTTGGCATAAGCTCCCATGCACGCAAGACTGTTTCATCCACGCGCATCCCGTCTTGGGCTCGCAGTTCAATGAAGCCAAGATTCACCGTAGCAACATTTTTTTTTGGCCGATAAAATCCACGCTTTTTAGGGATGCGCAGTAACATCATTCGCAGACCCTTCCGTTTCAGCCCTTTCCTGCCGCCGGTTCGCGCCTTTTGCCCTTTGAGCCCACGCCCCGCGTATGTCCCCCCGCCCGCAGCATTGCCACGGCCGACCACTTTCCTGCGGCGCTTACTCCCCTTGGGATGCGGTAATGTGTGCAGAGTCAACATAGGAATGGATAAAATTCGCAATCCGAAATTCGCGATTCCGGTCATTACGAATTGCTGATGACGGATTCTGTGTTTTGTAAGTCATGCTTCTGTTCATGTATCGGCCGCTGTGGCCGCGGCCGCAATTGCGAGAGCGCCTGAAACGTCGCCCGGACATTGTTGATCTTGTTTTTTGATCCTAAAATCTTGCTCACCACGTTTTCGATGCCAGAAAGCTCAAGCACTGCGCGTACGACGCCGCCAGCAATAATGCCCGTGCCCTCCGGAGCTGGTTTTAACAGCACGTTCGCTGCTCCTTCTTTCGCAGCAACGCGGTGTGGAATCGTCCCTCGATGCATTTGGATAGAAAGGAGATGCTGTTTTGCTTGACGCGTTGCTTTCGCAATGGACTGTTGCACGTCAGAACCCTTTGCGAGACCCGCTCCAACTTTACCCTTACGATCACCAACAATAACGCACGCCCGAAAGCGCATTCGTTTTCCGCCAGCGGTCACGCGGGTGACGCGCGCAAGGTCGAGCACGCGTTGCGAGAATCCATCCTCCTCGCCTGCGTTTGATCGGCGTCCGCCGCGTTGTCCACCTCTGCCCATTGTTCGAGCCATAAAACGCGATACCAATATACTAATGCATACCAATGATACAAATTTTACGAATCGAATACCGATCGTGTCACATTTGTATTATTGGTATTATTCGTATGAATTCGTATATTAGCATCGATTAAAATTCTAATCCGCCTTCGCGTGCGCCATCGGCAAACGCAGCGACGCGGCCATGATATGCATAGCTCCCACGATCAAACACCACGTGGTCGATACCAGACGTTTTTACTCGCAGAGCGAAAAGTTTCCCCAAAGCGCGCGCGCGGTCTGCTGGTAACCCGGAAAGTTTCTCCTGTCGCTCAAAGATCGAAAATAGCGTTCTGCCAAGTGTATCATTAATAAGCTGCGCGCTCATCCACTGGTGCGAACGAAACACCGTAAGCCTCGGTCGCGAAGCAGTGCCGATGACGCGCGCACGCACTCTCCGACGCCGCATTATACTTTTTCGTTTCTTCTCTTTTTGTAGATTTGGCATAGTTATGCTGGCTTGGATCCCGCGGCTTTCGCGGCCTTGCCCGCTTTCTTTCGGACCAGTTCTCCAACGAAACGAATTCCCTTCCCTTTATAGGGTTCTGGGGGTCGTAAGGAGCGAATTTGGGCAGCGATCTCTCCGACAAGCTGTTTATCAATTCCTCTTAGCGTGATGATGTTCTTCTCGACGATACACTCTATGCCCTTTGGCAGTGGAAAGTCAACGGAATGACTATAGCCAATCTCAAGGCTCAACCCCTTCGGACTCATCGCTGCTTTATATCCAATCCCCTGAATCTCAAGCTTCCGTTCGTAGCCCAACAGCACGCCAGTAATCATGTTTGAAACGAGCGCCCGCCCCAACCCCCAAAGCGCACGCTCATCTTTGTCTTTGGGTGATTTTACACGCACGCGAATCTCCGATTCACTGTGCAGAAGCAACAGCGAACTCGGAAACGTCCATGCGAGCTCCCCTTTCGGCCCGTGAATCGTAATTGTGTGTGCCACGATTTTTACGCTCACGTTTCCCGGAACCGCAATAGGTTTTTTTCCAATCTTAGACATAGTCAGGCAATTTCACACAGCACCTCCCCGCCAATGCCAAGTTGACGGGCTTCACGATTCGTCATGACGCCACGCGACGTTGAAAGAATTGCGATGCCGAGGTTATTGAGCACCATTGGGATGTCCTTTGCACCAACATACACTTTACGACCTGGGGTAGACCGACGCTTCAAGAACCGGATCTGCGGCTCCCCATCGCTCGAATACTTTAGATGAATCTCAAGAACATCTCTATTTTTTTGCCCGCGTCGCTCGACACTCTTTACCCAGCCTCCCTGTTCAAAAATACGAGCAATCTGCTCCTTGAGGCGTGAAGAAGGCACAAGCACGTTGCTCTTTTTTACCGCAAGCGCATTGCGGATTCTTGTTAGCATGTCAGCGATGGGGTCGGTCATACAAATGGAGGTTGGAGGTCAGAGATTGGAAGTCAGAAGTGAACGGATTCTACCAACTGGATTTTCTCACGCCCGGCACTTCCCCTCGATTGGCGAGTTCGCGAAAACAGATGCGGCAGAGTTCGAAATCTCGCATGAACGCGCGCTTTCTGCCACAGCGCCAACAGCGGCGCACCACGCGCGTGGAAAACTTTGGTTTCGTTCGCGAGCGAAGGGATTTCACTTTCTGGGTTTTGGTGGCCATACCAGGTTATACATTTGACATTTGACCTCTGACAATTGACATACGACAATCGGGAAAAAATTAATAGTCAAATGTTCCATGTCACATGTTAAATGTCATTCTATAATTCACTCGTGCTTGAATGGCAGCCCCAACAGTTGATAGAGCACCAAGGCCTGCTCGCGCGATGTGCTGGCAAGAACAATGGTCACTTCAAGCCCATGAACACGTTCAACTTCATCTGAACGAATTTCCGGAAACGCGAGGTGCTCTTTAAATCCTATCGAACAGTTGCCATGCTGATCGACAAGCGTGGGAGAAAGCCCCCAGAAGTCGCGGGTGCGGGGAAAGACGATCGCGGCGAGCTTCTCAAAAAAATCCCACATCCGACGACCCCGCAACGTCACCATCATTCCGACGAGCTGCCCGCCACGAATCTTAAAACTCGAGACTGACTTCTTTGCAAGCCGTTCTACCGGATGCTGACCCGTGATGCGTGTCAACGTTTGGCGCACGGTCTCAATGAACTTCGGATCTTTCTGTGCATTCACATTGATACCCACGTTCACGATAATTTTTGATAGTCTGGGTAACGCAAGCAGATTCGCGTGCCCAAAACGCCTCATGAGCTCGGGTACAACACTTATACGATAGTGCTCCTGGAGTGTCGATTGCATAATCGCTAACGAATCGTAGCACTACACTTTTTGCAGATCCGTTCTTTCTTACTCCCGGGAAGGATACGAAAACCAACGCGTGTAGACTTCTGACAGCTTGGACAGTGGACCATAATCGTTGAGAGAAAAACAGCGCGCGGGTAGGTGATCTTCTGCCCCTTTTCCCCTTGCCGACGAGGTTTGCGGTGCTTTGTCACCAGATTTAAACCTTCCACAACGACCATACCATCTCGGGGGTAGACGACGAGCACTTTGCCAGTCTTTCCTTTAAACGACCCGCTACGCATTGCTACCGTGTCGCCCTTTTTCACCTTCTGCATACTCATAACACTTCCTGTGCCAAGGAAATAATTTTCGTAAATCCCATCATCCGAAGCTCTCGCGGCACCGGTCCAAAAATGCGCGTGGCCCTGGGCTCCTTGCTCTTCTGATCCACAAGGACAACCGCGTTGTCGGAAAACCGCACAGCCACTCCGTTGCTGCGAAGGAATTCTTTCCGTGTGCGCACCACCACGGCGTGTGCAACTTCTCCTTTCTTCGTGGCCGCGTGCGGCTGGGCAACTTTTACCGCAACGGTGATGATATCCCCCACCCGACCATAGCGCTTCTTGTAGCCACCATGCAGCCGAATACACTGCACGCGTTTTGCGCCAGAGTTATCACAGACGGTCAGCATGGTGCGATGTTGAATCATAGCTCTTTTGAAGCTATCGGAGCAAAGATAACTCTCCATCGTTTGGTCTTCGAAAGCGGCCGACATTCCTCAAATGGCACTGTTGATCCAATCGTATACACACTGGGATTTTCCGCGTGAACATGATAGCGCTTGCGTCGGCACATCCGTTTGCCATACAGAGGATGAAACGTAAAAGACTCAACGCTAACGACGAGCATTTTCGTACCGTTATTTGAAATCACAGTTCCTTGGAATTGACGGCGGGGCATAGTGAAAAATACTCAACCACTTCGAGTAATGATCCTTGTTTTTACTGGCAGTTTATATCGGGCGAGATTCAGGGCATCTGTAGCGCTGCTGCCAGACACTCCATCAACCTCAAACAGCACCATGCCCGGACGAACGGGTGCAACGTAATGATCCACGCCACCCTTCCCTCCACCCATGACAACTTCCGTTCCCTTATACGTCACCGGTCGATCTGGGAAAATACGAATCCAAAGCTTGCCGCCACGTTTGAGATTCCGCACAATCGCCCGACGCGCTGCCTCGATCTGCCGCGCCGTGATCCACGCTTCTTCAAGTGATCGCAATCCAACACTGCCAAAGGCGAGCGTCGTTTTCTGAGATGAAACCGTAGTGCTCGAGCGCTTCTGCCATTTGCGATGTTTTACTTTTCGAGGCATGAGCATACAGTGGGTAAATGAGTAATTTTGACGGACCGTTCGATCGCAAATTACTCAATTACTTATTTACCAAATTACCAGCTCTTTCCGTAAAAACGTCTCCCCGATAAATCCAAATCTTCACTCCAATCGCTCCATATGTCGTTTTCGCGATCCCTTGTGCATAGTCAATATCTGCCCGCAGTGTATGGAGAGGAATCTTCCCTCGAAATAGCATCTCACGTCGAGCGATCTCCGCCCCCCCAAGGCGACCCGAAACTGATACCTTCACTCCCTTGGCTCCGGCTCGCTCCACGCGTTCGATTGTCTGCTTGAGTACCCTTCGAAACGGTAATCGCCGCTCGATGTCTTGAATCATTCCTCCGAGCACCACCGGGGCAGAGAGCGCCGGCTGTGAAACTTCTGTAATATTGAGCTTTAGTGCGCCTGCGGCCTTTCCTGCTTGCGCTGCTCGATGAGCTCCCCTGCCTTTGGAAAGAAACTGCGGAAAAAATCGGATCAACAAAGTCTTCCGGAGCTCTTCGAGTCCTGCGCCACCGCGACCGATCAGCACTCCGGCACGCGCAGCATGAATCGTGATCGTCACGGTATGAACGCCTCGTTCAATCTCGATTTCAGCAATCCCTGCTTGCGAAAAAGTCGACCGCAAATACGAACGAATCTGGACGTCCTCTTGAAGAAATGTGGCATAGGACTTTCGACCAAACCACTTCGAAGGCCATCCGTAGAGCACGGAGGTTCGAAAACCGCGAGGATGAACTTTGTGGCCCACAGACGTGAAATTTCTAATTTCTAATTTCTAAATCCAAAACAAATTCAAATAATCCAAGCGATAAATCCGAAACCGTCGTTTTGGAATTTCGCAATTTTGAATTTTGGATTTGTTTAGGATTTGGTGCCTTGGATTTTAGGGTTTTCATACATCTACATTCCACTCTTTCTCTGGAAAAATCGTCGCATGAAACCTTGTTTGGCAACTTTCGATTCAATCTTCTTTTGCACCTTGGGTTCTGACGTCGCTGCTTGGCTTGTCGTTGTCTTTACCGCTTCGGGCTTGGGCTGGGAAACCGCGGCTGCCGCCTTCGGCGCAATCATCTTCTTTGCGCCTTCTTTGGCTAAGAGCTCAACCGAAATGTGGCTTGAACGCCGACGGATTGGCGCTGCGCGGCCAAAGGCGCGCGGATGAAAGCGCTTGAGCACTGCCCCGCCATCCACCCGCACACTCTTCACTGAAAGATCATCCTGGGCAATCTGGTCTTTTGCTGCCGCATTGGCGGCAGCGGAGCGCAAGAGTTTTGCTAACGGGGTGGCAGAGGCCTTGCGCGTGGCAGCGAGCCGCGCCTGGGCCTCGGGCACAGAAAGCCCGACCAATGCGTCTGAAAGCAAGCGAACCTTCCGCGGGGACTGCCGCAACGATCGAAGAGTGGCGTGGTACGATGACATAACGGTGCGAATTACTCTATGTGCGGATTGCGTATTACGAATTAATCCGAAATCCGTAATCCGAAATTCAAATAATCGTCCACATGGGTTACTTCTTCACTTCGGTTGTGGCTTTCGCCGCTTCTAAGGCCTTCTTCTCGGCTTCTTGCGCTTTTATCTCAATATCCCGCTGCATTCGACCGCCGTGACGAATGAACTTCCGTGTCAGCGCAAACTCCCCAAGTTTGTGTCCAACCATATTCTCAACGATCGCCACGGGGACATGCACTTTACCATTATGAACCCCAATCGTCAACCCCACCATCTCGGGCACAATGGTTGAAGATCGCGACCACGTCTTTATCGTAATGCGTTCCCCAGTGCGCGTATTCTTCACGCGTGCCAAAAGCTTCGGATCAACGAAAGGGCCTTTCTTTAAACTGCGTGACATACGGGGTGAAAATTTTAAATCCTAATTTCTAAATCCAAAACAAATTCAAATGCTCCAAATTCTAAATACGAAATCATGGTTTCGCGTTTCGAGTAATTTTGGATTTGGGATTTTAGATTTGTTTAGGATTTGGAATTTTGTGCTTCGAGTTTTTATTTTCGCTGTCGACGCTGCAGTATCATCCGATTCGAATACTTCTTCCGGTTTCGTGTTTTTACTCCAAACGCATTTTTTCCCCATGGCGTCTTCGGATGCTTCATCCCAATCGGATGCTTCCCTTCGCCGCCTCCATGGGGATGATCGACCGGATTCATCGCTTTCCCACGAACACTCGGCCGCCAGCCAAGATGTCGACGGATACCTGCAGAGCCGAACTTTCGCAGACTGTGGTCGGGATTGCTCACCGCCCCAATTGATGCCGCGCAGTTCTTGCTTAAAAGTCGCACTTCACTTGAGGGAAGTTTTAGTTGCGCCCATGGCCCGTCAAGAGAGAGTAATTGTGTTGCATTTCCTGCGCCGCGAACAAGAACACCGCCCCGACCAGGAGTGATTTCCACATTATGAACCATCGTGCCCACCGGAATATACTCAAGCGCAGTGCGACTGCCCACCGAGAACTCGGGGAGTGCTCTGCGAGACGAGACGACGCTCTGCCCGACCGCTAATCCATCCGGGGCAATAATGTACCGTTTCTCCTTATCGGCGTACTCCACAAGCGCAAGTCGTGCTCCACGATTCGGATCATATTCAATGGCGCGCACGATCGCAGGCGAATCGAGACGCTCCATACGAAAATCCACTCTGCGCGTATAACGCTTGGCGCCGCCGCCGCGGTGACGAACCGTTATCTTCCCTTGATTGTTGCGCCCGCCGGATCGCCGTCGAATCACGAGCAACGCTTTCTCCGGTCGGTGTTTTGTTAACTCCGAAAACGTCGGTGCCGTTGCGATGCGCCGGGGATTCGTCAGTGGATAGAGTTTCTTTAATGGCATATCATGAAGTGACAAGATAAGCCAGCGAGGTCTCATTACTTCGCTTGCTTTGCTTGCTTCTCTTGCTCGGGAAACTTCACCGCAACACCCTTTGCCACCGTGATTCGCACCAACTTTTCTTTGCGACGGGTGAAATGTCCGCGGGAACTTCGCTTTGGAAAACGCCAGAGCATGTTCACTTTTTTGGGACGCACACCGGTGAGCAATCGAAATGCCGAAGCAGCAACCGGCGCGTTCGTGCCAGCGGCAACAAGGAATGAATAGATTCCGAAAGATTCAAGAGCGGTGGCCTTCTCGGTCTGCCAACGGGTCCGAAGAACCGCGCGCGCAGCATCGAACGTTTTTGCATCGAAAGGACGAGCAGCATTCGGGGATGCAATCTTTTTCATGTCCACCGGAATGCGCGCAGTTGAAGATACCTGCGCAAGCGCTGTGGCTTCTGCCGGAGCATCCTCGGTTTTAAACCATTTCTTTAAAATATTTTTCATAGAGCCTTCTTCTTACTTTCCAATTGTGCCTGAAGCTCCTGAATGCCACCTAATGTTGCGATAAGATAGTGGTGACTCATCAGGGTAAGCGCACTGAGTTCATTCGCCGCAACAGCAGTGATCGTCGGCAAATTTTTTGTGATCCTTCGACCAATATGATTGCCGTGTTCCAAAAGAAGAAGACTTGATTTTTTCGCAAGGGGCAGCGATGTTGACGCGGATAACGCACGAAACACACGTGCTGCTGCCTTCGTCTTCGCGTCGCCGACATCGAATGTATTCACTACTGTGAGCGCTTTTGAGAGCACCTTATCCGAGAGACACATTTTAAGCGCAGATGTGCGCACACGGGCATTCACCTTCTTTGTGTAGCTTCTCGTTGCTTTTGGACCAAAGATGATCCCGCCACCACGCCACAGCGGAGAGCGTATTGATCCCACGCGAGCTCTCCCAGTTCCTTTCTGCTTCCATGGTTTTTTCCCGCCGCCGCGGACCTCGCCGCGCGACTTCGTGTGCGCCGTCGAACGCCGAAGGTTCGCGCGCAATGCTTCAACGACACTGGCGATCACGGCTGATTTCGGGGCAACGCCAAATACTGCTTCCGACAGCTCTAACTGCTCAACAATCTCTCCGTTTATATTGTAGACCGGAACCGTGGGCATACCTCCTCTGCTTGCTTACTTATTTACTTCTAATCAATACCACGCCTCCTCGCGCCCCGGGGACCGCGCCAGAAACCCAAAGCTCATTTTTCGCGGTGTCAACTTTAAGTACCGTCAAACCTGAAACAGTAACGCGATTTCCACCCATTCTCCCTGGCATACGCTTACCCGGGATAACCCGTTGCATCCCACCAGCTCCCGAGCTCCCTGGCATGCGCTCCGCATCTTTGTGCCCATGCGTCGGGGGGTGTCCATGAAAACCGTGACGCTTGACCACTCCCTGAAACCCATGCCCTTTGGACGTTCCTACCACAGAGACCTTCTCTCCAACAGTAAAAGCGCCAACATCGACTGACGATCCAATAGTCGGGGTCGCATCTTCAAAACTTCGAAACTCACGGAAAAGTCGAAATGAGCCAAGTTGTTTCAGTGTCCCAGAGAGCGGCTTATTCACCCTCTTGCGAAACCCGTACCCAAGCACAACCGCGGTATACCCATCGCGCGTTTTTGTTCGCGCGCCGACGACAACACATGGTCCTGCCGAGAGCACCGTCGCGGGCGTACGCGTCCCGTCAGGGGAAAACACTGCCGCCATCTGCTTCTTTTTTCCAATGAGTGCTGGCATACCCGGTATATCAAGGATTTGGATACGAAAGCGCCCCTCCGAATCGCACTGCGGAGGAGCGCTTCAAAAAGCTCCATCAGCTCGTTATCGATTCTCGTGTTCGTTTCTTTCCGAAAAAACTCTTTTTCTCCTGGCATCCATGCAGTCACGGCCGTTCCTCGATCACTCTTGAGGCGTACCGCGACTCCATTGATCCCATTACGGAAATGACCATGTACTCTTTAACTCATGAGTTCTTTATCACATCTTCATCTCGATGTCTACCCCTGCGGGAAGATTCAAACTCATCAGCGCATCAATCGTCTTTGCTGTAGGGTCAAGAATATCGATGATCCGTTTATGCACACGCATCTCATACTGCTCCCTGGAATCCTTATGCACAAACGTTGAACGATTGACCGTCCACTTCTTTTTCTCGGTGGGAAGCGGAATCGGCCCATGGATCAGGGCACCCGAACGCACCGCGGTGTCAAGAATTGTCCGCGCAGATTGATCAATAACCTTGTGGTCGTACGCTCGCAACTTAATGCGAATGCGCTGACGCACTTCCTCGTCGGTACCAACTCCTTTCTTCTTTGCTCCGGCGGTTGCCGGAACCTTGGCCGCGGTAGTCATGGAAAGAACACTTCGGAAGGCTGAAGGCCGAAGCATGAAGTTAGAAGGTTCAAGAATGAGGTCCGTCCGTTTGCTTCCCTTCCATACTTCGTACTTCATCCTTCATACTTCTTACTTCACGATCTTGGTGACCACCCCGGCACCGACCGTATGCCCACCTTCTCGAATTGCAAACCGCTGCTGCGCCTCAAGAGCAACCGGGACCATAAGTTTTACCGTGAGAGCAATGGTGTCGCCGGGCATAACCATCTCCACGTTCTCTGGTAGCATGACCTCTCCAGTGACGTCAGTTGTCCGGATGTAGAACTGCGGTTTGTAGCCCTTGAAGAAGGGTTTATGCCGTCCGCCTTCCTCTTTCGTGAGTGCATAGATTTCCGCTTCAAAATCGGTGTGCGGGGTGAGCGTCCCTGGCTTCGCAAGCACTTGCCCGCGCTCCACTTCTTCCTTTTTAATTCCGCGCAGGAGCACTCCGGCGTTATCTCCGGCCCGCCCTTCGTCCAGCGTCTTATTAAACATCTCAATTCCGGTAACCACGGTCTTGCTCGTGGGCTTAATTCCGACAATCTCGACTTCATCGTTTAACTTCACGATCCCACGCTCAATACGGCCAGTGACCACAGTGCCCCTTCCTTCGATAGAGAACACATCTTCCACAGGCATGAGGTACGGCTTATCCACCACGCGCTGCGGCTCGGGGATATACTCATCAAGGGTCGTGACGAGCTTAAACACCGCTTCGGCGTCAGGGCCCGACGGGTTCTGTAGGGCTTTGAGCGCAGATCCGCGAATAATCGGGGTACTCTCTCCAGGAAACTGATATTTCTTCAAGAGCTCTCGGATTTCCTCCTCCACAAGATCAATGAGCTCTTTATCCTCCACCATGTCCACTTTGTTTAAGAACACGACAATGGAGGGCACTCCCACCTGGCGCGCAAGCAAGATGTGCTCGCGGGTCTGCGGCATCGGTCCATCGGTTGCCGAGACCACGAGGATCGCTCCATCCATTTGTGCTGCGCCGGTGATCATGTTCTTCACATAGTCCGCGTGTCCAGGGCAGTCCACGTGCGCATAGTGGCGCTTCGGACTTTCATACTCCACATGTGCGGTGGCGATGGTAATACCGCGCGCTTTCTCTTCTGGCGCGTTATCGATATCATCGACTCCTTTCTGCTGGGCGTTGAGGCCTTTCGCGTGAAGCACCGCAAGCAAAGCCGCGGTCAGTGTGGTCTTTCCATGGTCCACGTGTCCAATTGTGCCAACATTAAGATGCGGCTTACTTCGATCAAATTTTTCTGCCATAGATCAAAAGAGTAAAGATGAAATATGATGAATTCGTGTCTGTATCCTACCCCAACCAAAAAAACTCGTCAAGAGCGGCGATGACGCGCCCCATGCCGATGACCCTGACTTACTGCTTCTGCTCGAGCTGGCGGAGAAATTCTTGCGAGCTCTTTTGTTTTTTCTGAAGTGTCGAGCGAAGCTGCTGCTGTCGTTTCTTAAGCCCGGTTGGAGCTTTCCGCATCGCCTTTTTTTTGCTCGACCCCGCTTTCTTTCCGGATTTCTTCCGGCTCTGAAGCTGTTGAAGCGCTTTCGACTTCGGCGGCTTCAGCGTCCCCGCAGCCACAGCAAAACGCATCGGCAACAACACCGAGAACCCGAAAACGAGCGTGACCACCAAAGAGAAAAAACGCATCATAAGTATTTATTGATCCTCAAGATCGGTCTTCAACTTTTCGGTATCCGAGATCCACTGGACCAACTCCGAATCCGAAGGGTCCAGAGCCAGAAGGGTTTTTGCCGCTGCGAGCCATTCGGTGAGCAGGGGCAATGCTTTTTCATACTCCTCGGCTTCCACCGCTGTTCGGATGGCCGCCATTCGATCATCCAAGTCCGTGCGGCCCTGTTCAAGCGGTCGTTGTTTTTCTGCCGATCCCGGGGATGGAAATGCGGCCGCAAGTTCTGCTTGGGCTGTACCCATATCCCGCTTCCATGATGCAAGGAAATTCCTGTCTTCGCTGCTGATGGGAGATAATGCGTCAGCGATATTTAACCATTGCCGAAGCAGCCTCATTGCGCCCTCAAGGTCTCCTTGCTCCCAGGCGTTGCCGATCGCAACACTCCCGCGATCGAGCTGCTGAAATCCCGCTTCGAGCTCGTAGTCGCGTCGGTAACCCTCCATATCTTTTCTCCAAGAAGCGAGCGCTGCATTGGAAGCATCGCGGCCGGTCACACTTGCCGCAAGAGTTGCCCAGTCGCTAAAGAGCTTGGTCCCTTGCTCATAGTTGCTCCGCGTATCCCAAATCTCCACAATGGAATTATAGAGACGATCAAGCTCCTCATAGTCTGCTTCCAGAGCAAGGCTCTCGGAAAATGTCTTCATTTGGGCAATATAGTTCGCAAGGATCGTGTTATTTGGTTCTTTCATCCGAAACTCCTCTGCTGCGGCAAACCATTGGGTAAAGAGCTCGCGCGCTTTCCTAAGTTCCCCCCGACTCCAAGCCCCATCAATGGCGTCATCAAGCTTCGCTAACATCGCATACGTGTACGGAAACGTGATCTCCGGGCCGGTAAAAGAAGAATCTTTCGCGTTCTCTCTAGCAAACACCGCTTTCAATGCATTGACTTCCTCGAGCGTGAGGGGGTTGCCAGTAAGATCAATTGACCGCAGCTCATACCGTATTGGCAGCTTCGGAATCTCAAAAAACCATTGCGGTAAATGCTCGAGACGATTGTTCCGTAAAGAAAGCGAGAGAACATGCATGTTTTGGCCAAACACCGGCAGGTCGGTGAGCTTGTTGTCATCAAAATATAAATACGCGGGATACCCGTCCTTGCCAATGGTCAGCTGCCCAAAAGAATCGGGGAGTGCTTGAAGCTGGTTTCGCCGAAGGTCAAGCGTCCAGTCGATCGTGAGCTGTCCGAACGATTCAGGAAGCGTTGTCAAGAGATTGTCGGAGAGGTTGAGAAATCGCAATGGATGACAAGCGCCGAAATCGTCCGGGAGACTTGCGAGTTTGTTTTGAGCAAGGGCGAGTTCAATGAGCGCAACATCAGCATTTTGACCGACGCCGCAAAACCCTCTCGGTAAGCGCGTGAGCTGATTCTGTTCAAGTTGTAGCAGCTCGATTTTCTTAAGATTTCCAAGCTCTGCTGGCAGCGTCTGGAGTTTGTTCAACCGCACGGAGAGGCGCTTGAGCTTTGTAAGCGCTCCGATCTCGGGCGGAAGCGTTTCAAGTTTGTTATTGGTGACGTCAAGATTCTTGAGCTCGGTCAACTTCACGATTCCTGGGGGGAGTGCTCTGTGCCCTTGATTATCCAGATAAAGGTCGCAGACTTTCCGTGGGTCCTTACCTGCAAGTCGGATAGCGTTCGCAAGGTTCGTTTGTGATGGACAGGTCTCTGCCGCACTACTGTCTAGCACTGGTGAGGCAACATAGACACCAATGGAAAGCGCAGCGCCAGACGCCGCAAGCCCTAACACTGCCAGTTTCATCGGTTCTATCCTGTGCTCGGTAAAAATGCTCATACCAAACTCACATTATCCACACGAGTGAGTATACCACAAAGTGCGGGAGGTCAGAAGTACTTAAGAGCCTGTCGCCGAATGCCATTTATCCCCTGAGCGAAGGTCAGACCGCGGTCGGACCGAAGTCGAATGGGGAGTAAAATCCTCAACAACAGAGAGCCTTCGACAAGCTCAGGCAATATGTTTTCGTTATTCGGCGACAGGCTCCTTAACGAACAGAGGCATGAACGGATTGTTCTAAGGTTTCGACAAGCTTCGCATGAAGAGAGTCCACCTCAGCAGCAGTGAGCGTTCGATCTGGCGCGCGATAGGTGAGATGGAAGGCAAGCCCTTTCATCCCAGGTTGCAAGGGCTTGCCTTCAAAGACCTCAAAAAGTTCTGCGGAAACCGTGATGCCCTCGCTATTCCGGAATGCTTTCTTCACTTGTGCATACGCGACAGTTTTTGGCACCACAATCGAAAGATCGCGGCGGACTACTGGAAACGCCGGCAGCGCCGCAAAGCGCGTGACAGTTGACAGAGCAGAAGCTAAGCTTCTCCCCAGAAGCTTAGCTTCTGGATTTAACTCTTGATAGGCATCGAGCACCAACTCGACAACCGCCATCGGCGTGCGCAGTTTCCATGCCGCAGCAAAAGTACGGTCAAGCACCCGCACCGATCCGGTCAACCCGCAGCTCGCAAGCGCGCCTTTGAGCCGCCGCACATTCTCGTTTGTTACCTCACACACCGCCGCCACCCGAAGTTCTTCATGTACGCCACTGACACTAGATGTCATCCCGACCCCACCTTTTTTTGTCATCCCGAACCGCGTCGAGGGATCTCGCGCCTTCAAAAAAATCTTCCCAATCTCAAAAATCTTTGGCTCCAGTCCAAGTCCCGAATTTTTTGCCGCCGCTCCCAGGAGATTGGGCAACAGGGACGCGCGCAAATACTCTTGGCTTGGATTCAATGGATTTTCCAATTGAAAGTGCTCGGCAACGGGAAGTCCCATCCGCTCGGCCGAGAGCGCCCCATAAAATGAGTAGGTCAACACTTCATCAAAACCGTACTGTAAGAAGGCCGCACGTGTTTGCCGCTCGGAAGCGGTCACGATATTTTCCTTTGGCGCTGCGGCAGTCGCCCGCATGTGCGTTGCTTCGAGTGAATTCAGCGGCAGCATCCGGCCCACTTCTTCCACAAGATCATGTTCGCCTTCAATGTCGTGACGCCAGCTTGGGGCGACAATTGACATTTGACCTTTTGATGCAGAAGCTAAGCTTCTCGGGAGAAGCTTAGCTTCTGCATCTTTTTGACCTTGCGCGTCCACACCAAAGCCGAGCAACGTTAAAATCCGCCTTTGCTTTACCGCGGAAACTTCTGCTCCGATCTTTGCGGCAACGCGTTCGGGAGAGACGGTGATCGCCGAGCGCAGCTTTGGCAGCTGCCCAACTTTCACCGTCTGTTGCACACACCCGCCGCAGTGCTCGAGAATTAACGCGGTCGCGCAATTCAGCGCCTCTTCGACTGCTACGGGATCCACTTTCTTCTCAAACCGAATCGCGGCTTCCGTGCGCAAGCCCAACCGTTTGTGCGTCCGCCGAATTTGCACCGGATCAAAAATCGCGGCCTCAAGCACGAGCGCGGTCGTATCCTTGGTTGTGCCACTACTCTGCCCGCCCATCACACCCGCGAGATCGTCCGCCTTTCCGTCATTCCCTGACCCACTCACATTATCCCCTGAGCTCTGTCGAAGGGCGGCAATCACCAGATCCTCCGGCTCAAGCTCATACATCTTCCCATCAAGCAACTCCAATGTCTCCCCGCATTTCGCCATGCGCACGACCAGCTCAATCGGCTTCGCCTCTTTGGATTTTGGATTTATTTTGGATTTAGAATTTAGGATTTGGGATTTCGCATTTGACGCCAACGCCTTGGCGTCAAATGCGTGAAGCGGCTGCCCGAGTTCCATCATGACGTAGTTTGCAATATCCACTGCGGCGTTAATCGGCCGCAATCCCACCGCAGCAAGCCGCTGCTGAATCAAAAACGGCGAGGAACCAATCTTCACTCCTTCAATCAGCCGCGCAAAATACAGCGGGCAGGCTTTTTTATCGTCCACTCGCACCGATAATCGATATCCCATCTCGTCATCCCGAGCCGCCTTTTTGTCATCCCGAGCCGAGTCGAGTGATCTCGCATTCACTCCCTTGATACTGAATACTTTATACTTGATACTCCGCCCTGTTAGGGCGGCAATTTCCCTTGCCAGCCCCCGAATCGAAAAACAATCCCCCCGATTCGGCGTGATGTCCAGATCAAAGACCGTATCGTTAAGCCCAAGCACGTCGGCAACCGGTACACCCAGCGGCGCGTCGGCAGGAAGAACGAGAATACCAGCATGCTCGCTGCCAATGCCAAGCTCATCCTCGGCGCAGATCATGCCCTCGCTTACCACCCCGCGCACGTCACGTCGTTCAAGCTTCACGCCGCCTGCGAGCACCGCGCCGGGCAACGCCACTGCCACTCGCTGCCCGCCTTTAATATTCGGCGCGCCGCAAACGATGCGGCGAACATCATGCCCTGAGTTTATCGAAGGGCTTCCTTCGCCCGTCTGCACCACCGCCACCCGCAGCCGATCCGCATTCGGATGCTTCTCGATAGCCACGATCTCGCCCACAATCACCTTGTTCAGTTTCACGGGGCGGTGAATCTTCTCCACCTCGCTTCCCGAGAGCGTCAACAGTTCCGCAAGCTTCTCGGCAGAAGTGCGGACCTCAACAAACTCTTTGAGCCACGAGAGGGGAAGGCGCATACTCAAACACTTACCCGTCGAACCGTTGTATCAGAAACAACCCAAAAGGACTGCTTAATCTCACGAGGACGATACACACGGATGAAACGATCGAGGATCGCGCGCTGCGTATGTAAAAACTCGCTGCGGACTCGCAACAAAATCACTCCATGGTGTTTGTGACGGTATCGAAAAACGAGTTCTCCAAAATCTTTGTCGTATGTGATAACAGTCCTGTGCTCCCGAAACGAACGCGCGAGTATTTCCCCATCCGCAGCGTCAGCTTCTTCCTCCAGGATGGAGACAACATCGTGGCCCTCACTTCGCAGATGCGCCACAAGCCGATATGAAATATTCGCGTCCGCCGTGAACTTCATCGTATGTGGTGTTCACACTGTGATCGCACCGACGAACTCGCGTGGGTAGACACGAAAATCCTCGACAAGCCGGGACGCATAGTACACTGCGGCATAGATGTCCGCTTCCGTAAGTTGAGGAAAATCTTGCCTAATCTCCTTGATTGGAACGCCAGCTGCAAGAATGTTGAGGACCTGCTCAACAGAGATCCTTGTCCCCCGGATCACCGGCTTGCCGCCGAGCTTCTTGGGATTGATTTCAATTCGAGCAAGCGATCCATTATTTTTCCACATATATTTTCTCCATGTAATAAGCATCCTCTCCATGCATACTACCAAATTTTCTCTTTTTCCAAAAGCCCTTGACAAAAAGTCTTATTTCTGCTACTCTAAAACGTTAACCTTGATGGGCTTCATTTAATTTCCCCCTTAGCATGAAGGGGGATTAAATGGGGTTACCTCATGGGCGCTTTTTGAAATAAAAAAACAAAAAAATCGTCATTGCAAGCGTTGCGAAGCAATCCCGCTTTGTGTCCTTGCATGACACAACCAACACCCAAGGAGGTGTTTCGGATGGCAAGTAAAAATAGAACTGGTGGAGGTGGTGGAGACCGCACTCCCCCAATCTCCTGGTCCCCTGATGGAGAACCGAAGGTTCTCGCAGAGGGAACGACCAAGAGAATAACCTGCGGCGTAGTCGTCACTAGGAAGGGGTACGTCGTAGAGGGCCAATCGTTGGTCCTAATCGTCAACAACAAAGCTCGAAAACGGGATCTAAAGACCGATGATGATGGTCGCGCGTCGTTCGTTTACGTGCTCCCGCCTAAATTGGCGACTCTCAACGAACTCTCAGTGGAAGTGGTCATTGGGGATCGTGCTGACCTGTGGGTCAGGGCAACCGTGCCCAATCCGCAGGCCGTTCCGCCTCCGCCGCCTCCTGAAGAGAAGCCGACGCTCATCGTGAGCGAAGAAAAAAAGGAGAGCGAAACTGGGGCAACCTCAACATGCCCCAAGACAAAGGTCATCCTGGTCGCGCAGTACTTCGACAAGAACGGTAAGGCCGCTGATGCGAAGGTGCATGTGACCGGCGGAACCGGCTGTGTGATCACCATCGACGCGGCGGCGACCGGAATCGGAAAGGGCTCGATCACTATTGAAGCGAAGACGACCCCACGGTATCTCGTGGAGGGCGTTCGAGACTTCGTATTGACCGCGCCTACAGAACTCGAACCCATAATCCCAACTAGTCCGCCATCCAGCAACCAGGAGAGCATGAAGGACTTCGCAAAGGGGCTCTTCGCGATGCTCTTCGGAACCGGTAACCCTAATCAAGGAGGAGGTCACTCGTGATTCGCTTTTTGAGAATCACCATGGTGGTGGCAATGGCGCTCGCCATCGTCACTGCGATGGGAGGCGGACTCTGGACCATGGCCAAGGCCGTCACCATGCCGGTGTTCGGCGAGTTCGTAGCTGCGGCAGTGGAATTCACACTACTCGTGGCTGCAGGACTCACCATCGTAGCGCTCGTCATGGTCTTCGGGTACGAGGTCGAACACCCAGTTGAGGTGTTCAGGGCCTGGGCTGACCGGAAAACCGGCGGCCAGTACTGGCAGGCGCTGCTGGTTGGGCTGGTGGTGTTCCTGTTCTTTAGGGCACTTACTGGACCCGCAGTGCCAAGCGCAGAAGCGCTCTGGCAAGACCCGCAAGCTTCCAGGACTCTCGAGCGCTGGGTGGTCTTTGTGATCACCTGCCTGGCAGTGCTTGCGCACTTCGGATCAGCCACTGCGCCAAGCAGCGGCGAACACCACTAGGAGGTGGAGAGGATGAATATGATCGTGGTGATGCTTGGGATCGGGACGCTCTTCGTGCTTGTCAACGTCCCATTCCCGGTAACTGGAAAGGCCGCGCTTGTCGGACTCCTTCTACTTTACGGCTTTTTCGAAGCTGCAAAAAGGAGGCAGTGGACCGGACGAGCGATCGCTTTGCTCGCGGTCATCGCTATTACAGCGGTCTTCACGTACGACCCGGCGATTCGATCCGGAGTCGTGGGATGGAGCACATCCCAGCGCGCGCAAATCGCAGATCCTGCCGCGGACGCGAAGCAGGAAAAGCTCAAGACGATCGTCGAGATCGGCAAGATCCACGGGTACGAAACCCGCGCGAATCTCGCCTCGATCCAGAGCGCAGGGGCAACGACCTGGACGTCGAAGACCATGTCTGCGACGGCGGCCATGGATCTGTACGAGAAAAACGATTCCAGAGCTACTGTGCTCGAATATCGTCTCGAGCAAGCACGACAACAACTCATCGGCCAGCCATCTGTTCCAACCCCCGAGGTCTACACCCGAGGGCCTGCATCCAAGCAGATGTCGCCCGCGCCGCTACAGGTGAGCGCCTTGCCAACCCCGATCACAACCATGATCAAGGCTGGGCAGGAAACAATGATCTTGTTTCCGAAGCTCGCCCAGGGCTGGACCGTCGGAGTCAAGCAGGCCGGGAACTGGAACTTTATCTTGGCCAAAGATGACCAAGATAGTACGTTTACAGTTCTTGAGGTCCGGCAGGGATGGCTCAATATCGATCAGGTTTCCAAGAACCCGCGGATCCTGCTTGCCGCCCATCAGAGCATCCCACGCTGGCAGACAGCGCAGGCCTTCGTGGTCTTCTGTCCGCCTGGAACAAACATCCTCGAGGCGTATAACGCGCCACTCAATGACGGGGCAAGTGAGTGACGCGCTATGTAACGTAAACCCCGGGACGAGCCGACCGAAAGGTCTGGATCGTTCCCGGGGTATCTTTTTTTTGACGAGATCCCTTGGCGCGGCTCGGGATGACGGTGGTCTAAAACTGCCGCACAAATCTCAAGTCCCCGGAATACGACAGCCGCACGTCGTTAATTCTATGATACAGCATCATGAAGCGATCAATGCCTAGGCCAAATGCAAATCCGCTGTAAATTTTTGAGTCCACATGCATATTTTTGAGCACATTGGGATGAATCATGCCCGAGCCCAGCATCTCCAGCCAGCCAGAATGTTTACATACGGAACAGCCCGCCCCGCTGCAAATAAGACAACGCATATCAATATCCATGCCCGGCTCCACAAACGGATAGTAGTGCGGCCGCACGCGGGTTTCAACCTTTCCAAAGATCGCTTCAAGAAAACTTTGCAGTGTCCCGATGAGATCCGTAACTCGAACCCCTTTATCAATCGCAAACCCTTCGAGCTGGTAAAAGGTCGTCTCATGCCCCGCATCAGTGGCTTCGTGGCGAAACACTCTTCCTGGCACAATGATCCTCACTGGCGGCTTTCTTTTCTCCATGGCCCGCAACTGCACCGGACTTGTATGTGTCCTTAATAGGAGACGATTTTCGGATTGCGGATTGCGCCTTCCTGCCGGCAAGGCAGGGATTGCGGATTTCTCCGCCGTTGCTGCCGCGAGGTAAAAAGTGTCCCACAAATCCCGCGCCGGATGATCTTCTCCCATGTTGAGTTTTGTAAAGTTATATTCCGCGGTTTCCACTTCCGGGCCTAAAACCACCTCAAACCCCATCGAAGTAAACACGTCTATACACCGATCCATAAACTTGGTGAGCGGATGCTGGTGTCCCACCGACGAGGCAGCCGGCGGCAGCGTGAGGTCTACGCCGCCCTCAAGGTTATTCCCTGAGCTTGCTCGCCTCGCTGAAGCTTCGGCGAAGCGGGTCGAAGGGCTACCAAAATCTTTGGCCAAGCCTTGACCGCGCGCTCGAATCTGCTCCTCCCACTCTCGCTTCAGCCCCTGAAGCTTTGGCCCAATGACTTTGCGCTCTTGCTCGGATAAATCCTTAAGCCCGCGCAGCATCACCGTGAGCTTTCCGTCTCCACGGCCAAGATACGCGCGCTCGACGCGCTCGAGGTCCTCGGGGGTCTTCACGGCGCGCAAAGTGGTTTCAAAATCGTTTTTGAGTTGAGCAATGTTCATAACTGAAGTATAGCGACTGAACCGTCCTGCCGTCAAAATTTGCATTCATACGCAATACGCAATACTCTATACGCTATACCCCACCGTATGCGACTTTTGAGCGGCATCCAACCTTCGGGAGAACTGCACATCGGCAACTACCTTGGCGCCATCCAGCAATGGCGCGAGTTGCAGTTTATCCATGAGAGCTTGTTTTGTGTGGTGGATCTTCACGCAATGACCGTCCCGCAAGACCCGACGGACTTGCGCAGACAGACGCTGACGACTTCCGCAACCTTGCTCGCCTGCGGTATTGATCCCTCGCGCTCAATCGTGTTTGTCCAATCGCACGTCGCTGCTCACACCGAGCTCACATGGATTCTCACCACTATTGCGAAGATGGCAGAGCTAGAGAGAATGACGCAATACAAAGATAAGGCGAAAGTGACGCGAAGCGTCATCCCGAGCTTGCCCGCTTCGCCGGAGCTTCAGCGAGGCGAGTCGAGGGATCTCGGCCGATCACGAGATAGTGCCAACGTTGGACTCTTTAGTTATCCAATTCTTATGGCCGCCGACATTCTGCTTTACAACGCCGAAGTCGTTCCGGTCGGCGAAGATCAAGTGCAGCACGTGGAACTTACCCGAACACTTGCGAGCAGATTTAACAAACGCTTTGGGCAAACCTTTCTGCTGCCCAAACCGCACTTGCCCAAAAAAACTGCGCGCGTCATGGGTTTGGATGATCCGACCAAAAAAATGAGCAAAAGCGCTGGAGCCAATAATTACATCGCGCTCACGGACGATGAAGAAACGATCCGAAAAAAAATCAGCAGAGCAGTGACTGACTCGGGAAAAGATATTCGGGTTGGCTCAGATAAGCCCGCGCTGTCAAACCTGCTCACCATCTACAGCGCATTGACTGCGCTGCCAATTTCCGACCTTGAAACCCGCTACCAAGGCAAGGGCTACGCCGCGTTAAAACAAGACCTCGCGGAAGTGCTCGTGACCGCTCTCTCCCCTATCCGCGAAAAAATCGCCGAGCTCATGGCTGATCCTGTAGAACTCCAACGCATCCTCAAAACCGGCGCCTCCCGCGCCCGCGCAATCGCCGAGCCGATGCTTGCCGCAGTCAAAGAGCGTGTTGGGCTGATCACTTCGTGAAGTTAAATTTCACGAATTTTACAACACTGCTTTCTCCAACCGCAGCGACCGCTTGAGCCAGTGTTGAGCCACGGCCTGAAATTGCTCGGTAACGTCAGTGACAAAGAACCGATGATCCTCGCCTTTGGTGAGGGTTTTTTCGATTTCGGGATTTCGTTTAAGGTAAGTAGCAAGCTCCTTTACCACTTCTTCGGCCGGATCCACGAGCTTGACTTTGCGGCCAATTTTGCGCTGGATAATCTCACGCAGCAAGGAATAATGCGTGCAGCCCAGAATGAGCGTATCAATGGTTTTCGTCTTTAACCCTTGCAGACACCGTTTCACAATACTCACGGTCTCCCCTTGTTTTTCCCATCCTTCTTCTACTAAGGGCACAAACAACGGACAGGGTACCCCTAGCACTGTAATATTGGGATCAATGGCGTGGATTGCGCGCTCATAGGCATCGGAATTGACAGTTGCGCGAGTTCCGATAAGCCCAATTCGTTTTTTTATGGAGAGATCCACCGCGCGCTTTGCGGCTGGCGCAATAACGTCAAACACTGGAACAGCTATTGTCCTGCGCAATTCTTCCGCTGCCGCAGAACTCGCCGAGTTACAGGCAATCACCACCACGGTGGCGCCCTGCTTGAGCAGAAACTCGGCGCACTCTTTTGCGTACTGTCGAATCGTCTCCAGGCTCTTCGTGCCATACGGCGTGCGCGCCGTGTCGCCCAAATACAACACCGAAACCCCCGGCAGTTGCTGGTTGATTTCTTTGACCACGGTTAATCCGCCAATGCCAGAATCGAAAACACCAATCATAGAGTGAGAATCGAGAAGCGAGAAGCGAGAATCTAGAAAATAGAATAACGATAAACGGATGGATCGATTCGGAGCACAAAAATCCTAGGTTCTATTTTCTACTTTCTAGATTCTTCAACGATGAGCCTCGTAAGCTCCCCCACTTTCTCCTCAAGCATCTCTCTTGACAGCGCCTCGACATTGAGTCGCAACAATGGCTCAGTATTGCTTGGTCGCAGGTTGAAGTGCCAGTCTTTTTCCTCGACCGAGAGCCCATCGAGTTCGTACATATTCGATGATCCCGCGAAGTGTTGCCGAAGTTTGTCCAGCACCTCCGGAATGGACGAGACCGTAAAGTTCAGTTCTCCAGAGAGAAAGTAGGCGCTACGTAATGGGGCCACAATCTCCGAAAGCCGCAGTGGTCCTGCAGAAAGTAGGTCAATGAAGAGAAGCGCCGTGATCATCGAAGAGTCGCAGCGGAAAAAATCGCGATAGTAAAAATGTCCAGAGAGCTCTCCGCCAAACACTGCTGCCATCTCTGCCATCTTCCGCTTAATATTCGTGTGGCCCACAAGATGCATCAGCGACTTTCCGCCAACAGTGCTAACGAGATCGCGCACGGCCCAACTGGAGCGCACGTCATAGATCACGGTGGCCCCTGGCTCTCGTCTGGCAAAATATTCGCCCAAGAGTGCTGCAACAAAATCGCCCGGCAGTGTTTGCCCGTTCTCGTCAATGACAAAGATGCGATCTGCGTCCCCGTCAAACGCGAAACCCAGATCCGCATTCTCCTTACGGACCGCGTGCTCGACAAATTCGCGGTTCTCGGCAATAAGCGGATCAGCGGGATGATTCGGAAATGTTCCATCAGGTTTTGCAAAGAGGATTTCCAAATCCACCGGAAGCCCGCGGAGCACCTCTTCCACCATTGGCCCGCCCATGCCATTGGCAGTATCGGCGATCACTTTTAATTTCCGCTCCCAACGCTTCCGATTCACAAATCCACGGACTGTCTGCGTATACCCTTGGTGAATATCCCATGGCTCCTGGGCTCCCCCAACGGTGTCGGGGGCGTAGTCATGGTTCTCCATAAGACCCCGAATTTGTTGCAGCGCAACACCGCCCACAAATTCTGGCACGCGTTTGACGATTTTAAATCCTCCATATTCCGGTGGGTTGTGCGAGGCGGTGACGATAATACCCGGGGCATCCGCAGTGGCACAGGCATAGTAGAACTGTTCGCTTGCCACAAGACCAATGCTTTTTACCTGCATGCCGACACGAATAAATCCAGCAATCAATGCGTGTTCGAGCGATGCTGAACTCTTTCGCATATCCCGGCCCACGACAACAGTCGACGGCTTCTCTCCTTGTGTTCTTAACCAATGCACGAAGGCTCGAGCCAGCGCATTGGCAAACTCGGGCGTGAGGTCTTTGCTGGCAATGCCACGAATGTCGTAGGAGCGGAATACGGAAGGATTGAGGTGCATACGGTCCACGAGGAAACAGTAACGAGAGTAAAGGATAAATAGTAAAATGAAGCTTCCTTGTACTGTTTACTGATTACTCTTTGCTGTTCCCCTCACTTCGTTCCACTGCTTCACCGTGAGCACGATCGCTCCCAATCCCGAAACCGCAGCCACAACCTTCACAAACACACCGATGAGTGGAACGAACAGCGTCACGGCATAGATAATTAATCCCACAATCAACGTTTGAAATTGCGGGAGTTTTCGATTTCCATAGTGAAGGGCGAACACGCCCAACGTATACACACTCACGAGCGTGCCAAGATAAAGGCCAACGAGCAGAGTAAGCAGCAGAATAAGCCCAAGAGCAAACCCAACGCCAGAAAGCATCACGAACGGAATCACAAGTGTTGTGACAAAAACGGTGAGCACTCCGGTAAGCAATGCGTACACGAACTCTGCATCAACAAGACCGCTGGTCTGGGTCAGCAAAGACGGCGCCAAAAGCATCAACGCTGCGCCAACCACGGCCAATCCCAGGATCAATGCGACGAATCCAACCGCCTGTACTCGAATTGGAAGCGCGCGCGGATCGTGATTAATTCTCCCTTGCACCTGGGCTTTTGCGTCAACATCAAGACCTTCAGTCGGCGAAAGGTAGAGGACGTCTCCGACCACATTGGCTCCCTGCCGAATGGTAAAATCACCTCGTCGCGGCACGCGAGCCTCAACATTTTTGCGGACGATACCATCAAGCACAATGTGCCGTGCGCGAAGCTCGAGGTTTCCGTCAATCGTTGCTGAAATTTTCGCCGTAGAAACCTTTGCCCATACATCCCATCCCACGCGCGCACTCTTTGAAAGAGTAAGAGAGCGCGCAGCAACGGTCACACTCTTGCCCACGACGCCGTCGATCGCGATATTGCGCGCGAACGCTCGGAGACTCCCGTCAATAGTCCCAGAGATGTTTAATGTATCTGCAACGACAAACGCATCCCCGCCAATAGTGCCAGAGAGGTTCACGTTCTTTCCAATAACAAATGCGTCGTGTCGAATCACGCCCTTGAGGTCTATCACGCGCTCCCGCGCCACGAAATTACCGTCTACGACTTGCGTGGGTTCAAGCACTCGCGCGTAGGCCGCATTCGGCACGAACACGAGTAAACAAAAGGATATCCAGAAAAAATAGCGCATCATAATCCCAAGTGTAGCAGCTTTGAGCGCTTTGACAACCTCACCCTTTACGCCGCATTGCTTCCCGCATACACTATCAGAGTATGCCTCACCTCGCACAATTCGACCCCGAAGTGGCCAAATCACTCCAGAGCGAACTGGAGCGGCAGCAGCATGGGCTGGAGATGATTCCGTCCGAGAATTTTGTTTCAGAGAGCGTCTTGGAAGCGCTTAGCTCAATTGGCACAAATAAATACTCCGAAGGGTTTCCCGGCCGACGATACTACGGCGGCAATGAATTCATTGACCAGGTTGAAAACCTTGCGATTGAGCGTGCCAAAAAACTCTTTGGCACCAGCCATGCCAATGTGCAACCCTACTCTGGTTCTCCAGCAAATCAAGCAGTGTGCATGGCGCTGTTAAATCCCGGCGAAAAACTCATGGGGCTGCATCTGCTCTACGGCGGACACCTTACCCATGGCTGGGGCGTGAACTTCTCCGGCAATTATTACCAGTCAGTCCAATACCTCACCAAGCCGGACGGCTGGCTGGACTACGATGCCTTGGAAGCCCAAGTAAACCAAGAGCGGCCAAAACTTATTTTTGTCGGCGCCACCGCGTATCCCAGAATTTTTGATTTCAAGCGGCTTGGAAAAATCGCGCATGCCGTTGATGCGTACCTTGTCGCAGACATCGCGCACATTGCTGGGCTCATCATTGCAGGCGTCCACCCCTCCCCTGTTGGCCACGCAGATGTTATCACGACCACAACGCATAAGACTCTCCGCGGCCCACGCGGGGCCATGATCCTTTGTAACGGCAATCCGAGCAATCCGCTCAAAGCAGTAGAACGCACTCGAGAAAATCTTCCGACACTCATTGATCGCGCGGTGTTTCCGGGCCTCCAAGGCGGGCCGCATAATCATCAGACAGCCGCGATCGCGGTCTGCCTTAAAGAAGCCGCTCAGCCAGAATTCAAACTCTACGGCCAACAGATTGTAAAGAATGCAAAAGCCATGGCCGAGTCGCTGCTGGCAGAAGGATTCACGCTCGTCACCGGCGGCACGGATAACCACCTCATCCTCATGGATGTGACATCAAAGGGCATTGGCGGCAAACAGGCCGAAGCTGCGCTTGGCCGCGCTGGTATCACCGTCAATAAAAACACGATTCCGAACGATTCGCGCAAACCCTACGATCCCTCTGGCATTCGGCTTGGCACGCCAGCATTGACCACGCGCGGGTTTAGAGAATCCGAAATGTACCAAATCGGAAAACTCATTGCCCGCGTTCTTGCCGATCCAGACAACGCTTCGGTTGCCGAAGTTATAAAAAAAGAAGTCCGCCACATGACGGACAATCACCCGCTGTACCCAAATCTTCGCTATACCACCGACGCTGCTTCGTAAAATGATCACTTTACATTATTTGGCGGCCGCCAAATAATGTAAAGTGATTTTCTGGGACATTTATGGAACGATAGGAACGGCGGGAGAAAAACGTTTTATCACGGTGGTAATGAGCTCCTGTTGTTTGGAGATGTCAACCACTTCCCGCCGTATCCGGGCTTTTTCAGTACGAATGTATTTGCGGACACCTCTGGCAAATCGTGGTCGTTTTCCGGGCATAGCAGCAGAGTCAAATATCAATCATGTGAAACCGAAGTATAGACGAGATCCAAAAACATTGCAAGGGTCATTGCAGACAACACTGAAGCAAGCACGTTGACAAACTAAGAATGACAGCGTACAACGAACTCAAATACCTGGATTCGTTTTCTTTCTCCACTGTAGCAAAGAATCAAAAAAGCTATGCCCCTTTCGATTGGTATCGTGGGCCTTCCGAATGCCGGAAAATCTACGCTGTTCACGGCACTGACCAAGAAGCAAGTGCCGATTGCGAACTACCCGTTCACGACCATTGACCCGCACGTGGGCGTGGTGGAAGTGCCGGATGAACGATTGGCCAAACTGGCCGCAGTTTCAAAATCCGAAAAAATTATTCCAACCACTGTTTCGTTTGTGGATATTGCCGGCCTTGTTGCCGGGGCTTCCAAAGGAGAGGGGCTGGGCAATAAATTCCTTGCTAATATCCGAGAGGTGGACGCGATCGTCCATGTCGTCCGTGCATTCTCGGACCAAAACGTCGTCCATGTTGCCGGAAAAATCGATCCCAAAAGCGACTTTGAAACCATCGAAACCGAACTCATCTTGGCAGATCTTCAGACCGTAGAGAAAGTGTTTGAGACGACAAAAAAGAAAGCAAAAGCAACCGCTGCAGGCAGCATTGCCGCTGCCGAAGCCAAAGAGGCAAAGCAGTTAGCTCTCGCGCTTGAAAAAATTAAGCCCGTACTTGAAGCAGGAAAACGCGCGAGCAGTGTCGCGCTTTCCGAGGAGGAAACGCGCGCGGCAAAAGGGCTGCATCTGCTAACCGTAAAACCCTTTCTCATAGTTTTGAATACAGACGAACCCGAGATTGCCGCGCTTCCTCGGGTCGCTCGCAATGACGATACTCTCGTTACCCCTTCTTCTTTACCAATTGCCATCTCGGCGAAGCTTGAGGCAGAGATTGTTGAACTCCCACCAGATGAACAATCCGCCTACATGAAAGAACTCGGCATTGCCGAGAGCGGTTTGGACCGGCTCATCCGCGCTGCCTACGACCTTCTTGGCTTGCTGACGTTCTTCACGTCAGGACCCAAAGAGACGCGAGCATGGACGATCACGCGTGGCGCCAAAGCTCCACAAGCTGCTGGGGTCATTCACACCGACTTTGAACGCGGCTTTATCGCAGCCGAAGTTATTGACTGGAAAACGCTTCTCGATCTCAGTGGCGAAGCTGCTGCCAAAGCCAAAGGCTTACTTCGCCTGGAGGGTAAAGAGTATACCATTGCCGACGGCGACGTCGTCCATTTCCGCTTTTCGGTATAACATTTAGATGCGCTCGCAGACCACAATCTCCCGCCAGACGTGTTGGTCCGGGCGGCCGTATGTGAACCCGCGAGCTTGTACCTTGTACCTTGTACCATGGAACAAATCCGGGATAATGAATCCGTATTTCGTGATTGCTTCGAGCGAATCGAGCGCATAGTGCATGGTGTTGCCAACGCGCCAGATTGGAAGAGCGATGACGAGCCGGCCGCCTGGACGTAACAACTTCGCAAAAACCGCAAACGCCTGTTCGTAAAGCGGCACCAAGTCAGCGCGCAGAGCGCTGATTTGTTTTATGGTCGGCTGATGCGAAAGCGGAGGGCCAAGTGGCGCTTCAGTGACGATGGCATCAATCGGCTGGTCGCGGAGTTTTGCTGGGAGTTCGCGGATGTCGCTTTGTATGAACGTGTATGAACCGGCGAGATCCCTCAACTCGCACGGCTCGCTCGGGATGACGGCGGTGTTTGTTCTCGCTGCCAGCCACTCAAGGTTCGCGCGACTGTCCTCGATTGCTTTTGGATCAATATCGCTGCCGATGACCTCGTGATCTAAAAGTAACGCTTCTTGAAGGATGGTCCCAATGCCACAAAAAGGATCAAGCAGTGTCCCGCCTGGTTTTGGCAGCGCGAGGTTGACCAGGATGCGCGCAAGTTGGATTGGAAGTATTCCGCGCCGTGGATCACGACGCGGGCGACCGTAGTCTCGAGAAGACTGCCCTTCAAAGTCTTGGACGGCTAACGTATGCCCCAGGATCAGAGGTCGGAGATCAGAGGTCGGATATCGGAATGCGACGTTCTGACTTCCGATTTCTGACTTCTGACTTCTGATAATGATGAATTCGCGGCCGCGATCCAGGAGGTGGTTCTTTGCTACCACGACCGAGGAGAGTATTGGCTCTCGGGAGGTCACGACGCGAAATGCGTGACCTTGGCTGCGTTGAACTCGCTTGATTTCCAACAGTACTTTGGCGATACTTGCTTGTAACTGCGATGTCCCATAGACACTGGCTCCAACCGCAATTTTCCCTTCCGCGAGTTGAGCGATCGCGGCCACGGAGGATTGCAGAGTTTGACCAAGTGCAGTGACGGCAACCTTGCAGTCCACCACTGCCAATTTGATGCTTCCGCCCAGACGCAAAAAAAGCTGCCGCGCCGAGGTCTCGGATAGTTCGGCAGACAGCGAACAGACTTCGCCAGTGAGCGCTTGAGGTTGGACGCGAAAAACCGATGCAATCTCTGCATTGGAAAGTAGAGGATTTCGACCGAGAATAAAGATGGAGTCCATAGGGGTTGCACGAATTCCAAATCTCTGATAATCTCTGCTCACAGATATGAGCGATTTATCGCGATACGAACTGATCACCGTACTCTCCGGACAGCTGAGTGCCGAACAAATCAATGCGTGGCAGGGAGCGCTCTTGGCACTCGTTGGTAAGTGGGGCGGAATTATTACGCGTTGTCAGAACCTCGGCGTGCGCAATCTCAGCTATCGCATTCGCCGGAAGGATACTGGCTATGAACGTACGGGCATTGCGATTGTAACTGAACTAGAACTCCCGAGCAATGCGGCAAAACTTCTCGAACGGGCGTTCCAGTTTGATCCAATGGTCTTGCGCTCGATGACGACTCACGCCAAGCCTCCAACAAAAGCGCCCCGCCTCAACTCACCGGTTCCCATCATGACTGCTCCAGCAAGTAGCACACGCGCTGCGGAAGTCGCCGAGGCGAGCGTACGCGCTCAAGAAGGAACCTCGACAGAATCGCTTTCTACAGCAGAACTTGATAAACGGCTTGACGAGATTCTTGAAGTGAAGGAGCTATGACTTTAAACAAAGTAATGCTCATCGGTAATCTCACGCGAGACCCTGAAACTCGCACGACGCCGCAAGGGCAGACCGTGACGAGTTTCGCAGTAGCCACGAGCCGACAGTGGACAGATCCTGCTGGGATTCGAAAAGAAAAAACAGAATTCCACAATATTGTCGCCTGGGCAAAACTCGCAGAGATCTGCCAGCAGTTCCTTGGCCGAGGCCGGAAAGTCTACATTGAAGGAAGGCTCCAGACCCATGAATGGACGAGTGCGGACGGGAACAAACGAACTCGCACCGAAATTATTGCTGAAAACATGATCATGCTCGACCGCGCCCCACAACAGAGCCCACCAATAACGCGAGAGACCAAGGATCCACATGAGTCAACGGTGCCCGAACGCGAGCACGATGCCGAAAGTACTCCTCACCCTGATGTTGTCAACGTCGAGAATATTCCTTTTTAACAAAAAAACGCGCTATGATCTCCGCCACATTTAAACGAAGTCGCCATCAGACCAGAAGTCCATCTTCCCGTTCGCCAACAAAAGCGCCCGCCTGTTTTTTTTGCATTAATAATCGCACCCAGATTGATGAAAAGGATGTGATGACGCTACGGACGTTTCTCTCATCGCACGGAAAGATTGCGCCACGCCGACGGTCAGGACTGTGCGCGCTTCATCAAAGAAAAGTTGCTCGCGCAGTCAAACGCGCAAGAATACTCTCGCTGATTCCGTACGCCGTGTGAGTAAATAAGTAATTCAGTAACTGGGTAATTTGCGGTTAAACGAAGACGACCGTTTCATTACCAAATTACTCAATTACCTAATTACCCGTACGTATGGCGATCCTGCCCTCACTCAACTCCATCAAAGTCGGATTGGTGATTTTGCGCAACACCGAGCCCTACGAAGTTCTCGAAGCAAATTTTGTCCGCATGCAGCAACGAAAGCCCGTGATGCAAACAAAACTGCGACACATCGGCACAGGGAAGATCCTTGAGTATAGCTTCAAACCCGGGGAGAGTGTTGAAACCGCCGAAATCGAAAAACGGAAAGCCAGCTACCTCTACGCGGATACGGTCCATGGACACTTCATGGACGCCGAATCGTTCGAGGAACTGACCTTGCCGATCGCGAGCCTTGATTTTAAAGCGCAACTTCTGAAAGAAGGGACAGAAGTGACGGTCGTCGTCTTTAAAGAGAAAATTCTCACAGTCATTCTGCCGAAAAAAGTGGAACTTAAAGTAACATCAGCGCCCCCCGGAGTCCGTGGAGATAGCGCCCAAGGAGGGGTAACAAAAAGTGTGGAGGTTGAGAGCGGATATACATTAAATGTCCCTCTTTTTATTAAAGAAGGAGACATTGTTCGCATTAACACGGATACTGGGGAGTACGTGGAAAGGGCGTGACGGTGGCAGTAATTGAGTAAATAAGTAATCCGGTAATTACGGTGATGACGTTTCGAATCACAATTACCTCATTACTCAATTGCTTAATTACTCACCGCCACCTGTTCCTCCTTTGCTCCAGCGCGCGCCTTGGCCATGGTCGCTTCGCGAATTTCTTTGAGCAGTTCCGGAGAGCTCTTTAAGAGCAGCCGCGCGGTTTCTCTGCCAACCCCGAGTTTGTTGTTCCCAAACGCATAGGAGTTGCCGGATTTGATGATGACTCCGCGAGCGACCGCGGTATCAAGCACATCTGCCGCGAGAGAGATCCCCTCGCTGTAGAGAATATCAAACTCCGTCGTGGTGTGCGGCGGGGCCACTTTGTTTTTTACCACTTTTACCTTCACCCGATTCCCGATCACTTGCTCCCCGAGTTTCAGCGGCGTAGACCGTCGCGCTTCCAAACGGACTGAAGAGTAAAATTTCAGCGCATTGCCTCCGGTTGTTGTCTCGGGATTTCCAAAAAATACTCCAATTTTGTGGCGAATCTGATTAATGAAGATGACAATGCACTTTGATTTCGAAATAATCGCAGTAAGTTTCCGCAGGGCCTGACTCATGAGCCGAGCGTGAAGCCCCATATGCTGCTCCCCCATCTCGCCCTCAATCTCCGCTTTGGGAGTGAGCGCTGCCACCGAGTCCACGACGATAACGTCCACCGCGTTGGAGCGGACGAGCGTTTCTACGATGTCGAGCGCCTGCTCTCCACTCTCGGGTTGTGAAATCAACAAGTCATCAATAGCAACGCCAATTTTTCTCGCGTACTCCGGATCCAGAGCATGCTCGGCGTCAACGTAGGCGGCAACGCCGCCCTGGCGCTGAGCCGAGGCGACAATGGTAAGCGAGAGCGTGGACTTCCCGCTTGCTTCAGGTCCATAAATTTCAACAATCCGTCCCCGCGGGACTCCGCCGGCCCCAAGCGCCAAATCAAGTGAAAGGCACCCTGTCGGAATCACATCCACCTCCATGGCCTTTGCAGCTCCCAGTTTCATGATCGCCCCTTCCCCAAAACGATCCTGAATCTGCACAATTGCTTCTTGAACTGCTTTTTGTTTGAGAGAGAGTTTTTCTTCTGGCATACGCGGCTACTTTTTGAGCACAATGGTGTACTCAACAACCCGATATGTGCTGTGCGGACGTTTGGCTCGTAAAACAAGTGTATTGCTTCCGTCATGGAGAATGATTGGCACGCGGGACTGCCCACGCGCGTCCGTCGTAGAGACACTACCATTCAAAGATACGGCAGTAAACGGAGCTGAACGAACAACAAGCTCCAGAGCGGGTGTCGGCGTTTCCGAATGAAACGCTCTCTGCTCAATCCTAAGCGGCGGAGGAATAAATGGAAGACCGACAACGAACGTGAGGTACAAAATTCCTCCAGCCCCAATTGCCACGGCAGCCACCCATAGACGCGAACGTGCAAACAGAGACTGAGCAGGAACGCCCGGAGCTCTGACGCGCTTTAAAGCACACTGCTGCTGCCGTGATTCCCATTCCTTAAGCGCAGATCTCTCCACACGCTCCCAGACAAGCCCAAGCGCTTTCGCGTACGAGCGAAGCCATGGTTTTGTAAACGGCAGCGGAACGCTGCAGTAGTCGCTGCCTTCGAGCGCTTCAAGGTATCGTAAGGGAATATTGAGTTCTTTAGAAACGTCCGCACTACTGCGTCCAAGCAACACCCGACGATCTTTAAAGAGATCGCCAACGCGCATCACTTGACGCTCGCAAAATACCGAAGACATTTCCATAGAGACAAACTACTTACGATTGTTCTTCTTCACTCACTTCTTCCGTGGCTTGGGGTAGCGGATCCTCAAGCGCCTCGGTATCCCCTTCGGATTCGCTTACGTTTACTCTATCATGAACATCTGCGCTCATCAATACTTCGCGCGGCTTCGCCCCCTCTCCTGGGCCAATAATCCCACGCGCTTCCAAAAGATCAAGGATGCGCGCGGCACGCGCATAGCCGATCTTTAGTCTTCGCTGCAAAAGCGACGCACTTGCTCGTCCAGCTTGCTGGATAACGCCGATTGCCTCCTGCTGTAACGGATCGCTATCCTCCCGATCAACGAGCGAGGATTCTCCCTCATCTGCCACGCCTGACAACGGCGCGGTGACCTCGACATAGTCCGGGCTGCCCAAAGCGCGTAACGCCGCAACAATACGACCCACTTCTCCTTCAGAAACAAATGCGCCCTGTAAACGCTTTGGCTTGGAGAGTTCTGCGGAAACAAACAAGCAATCTCCACGCCCAAGGAGCTTCTCTGCCCCAGTGGTGTCAAGGATTGTTCGCGAATCAACTCCAGAGGCAACCGCAAATGCCAGTCTCGTTGTCATGTTTGCTTTAATAAGGCCGGTTAAAACATCAACACTCGGCCGCTGGGTGGCAACGACGAGGTGAATGCCGACAGCTCTGGCCATCTGCGCAATGCGAATGATCGACGCCTCGACCTCGCTGGCTGCGGCGACCATGAGGTCTGCGAGCTCATCAATGACGACGACGAGATACGGAAGCGATTCCTCTCTACTACTATTATATGAGCTGATGTCTCGTCGTCCTGCGTGGGCCAAAAGGTTGAACCGTCGATCCATCTCTCGCAGTACCCACTTTAACGCGGTAATCGTCTTCTTGAGATCCGTGATGACGGGTGTCAACAGATGCGGAATGCCGTTGTATGAAGGAAGCTCGACGCGCTTGGGATCAATGAGCAGCAGCTTGAGCTCGTCCGGACCTTTGCTATAGAGCAGTGACGTGAGCAAGATGTTAATTGCCACGGTTTTTCCAGATCCTGTGGCCCCGGCAATCAACAGATGTGGCATCCGATCGAGTCTCGAGATGTAGGCAGTGCCGGCAACATCCTTGCCCAGCGTGCAGACCAAAGAATCCGGGTTGCTCTTCGCAGTAGAGAGGAATGCGTCGGAGGCAAGCAAATCGCGCAATCCCACCAAAGCAACTCGACGATTCGGCACCTCGATCCCAACCAAGGAACGCCCGGGGATTGGTGCTTCAATGCGGATCGGATGCGCGGCAAGCGAGAGCGCGAGGTCGTTGCTTAGTCCCATAATCTGCGAAACTTTCACCCCGGTCGCGGGCTTTAACGTATACTGCGTCACGGTCGGTCCCACAGACACCTCGCCCATTTCTACTCCAATTCCAAAATTCTCAAATGTCTCTCGAATTGTGGACTGTGTGCCCGTAATGTCCCCAGCTTGCGGCTGCGAATCGCCAGAATCCAAAAGCGCTAGAGGAAATGTTGGATGAAACACGCCGCGCCGTTGGCGAGTTCGTTTTGGGCTCGCACGCACAACAGATCGCGGAGCTCCATCAACAGAAAGTTCGCGCTGCTCAAAGAGCGAGGCAGCATCTGTTTCAAAAGATTCCTCCTCGGCGCTCATTTCTTCTTCCTGCTGTGTGGTTATACTTCCCCCAGCGTTGTGTCTACTCCGGAGCCATCGGAGTACGCGCTGACCCGTGCGGGCAATCAAACGCCCTACCACAAAAAGACTCTCTAGGCAAAACGAAAAAATCGGAAAAGACAGAGCGATCGATGCTCCAGAAAGCACCAGAGCAACGACGAGGACCCAGAGACCCGCACTCCCCAGCGCAGTCGAAAGCTCCCTTTGCAGCGCTTCAGCAATTGAACCTGTGCCCGATGCAAAAACGAGTGCGCTGCCAAGCCAAAGTCCAACAAAAAAAATGGTTGCTCCAAAAAACTGAAAAACTTTCGGGCTCGGTAACCACGGCATCCATGCGCGAAGCGCAATCCCCAGAAGAACAACAGGTAAAACCCAACGAAGCCAGCCGAGACTGGAAAAAAGTACGGCGGCAATGGACGAGCCGACTGATCCAGCAAACCCCAAATATGAAAAGACAAGTGCTATTGCACTGGCAGCACTCAATACGCCGACGATCTCCCGGCGAAGCGATGGAGCGTGAAGGTTACTGCTCGTTGTGGTCCGTTTGCTCACAGGTGCACCACACTATTCTAGCAGAAAACTCCGCTTCTGCCACCTGTTCACACTGGTTCTGGAGTAGAGAGCTCGCCTTTGATATACCCGGTGCCTACCGGAATAAGTCTGCCGATGATAACGTTTTCTTTAAGCCCTTCCAAGGGATCGATCTTGCCGGAAATGGCTGCGTTAATCAACACCCGAGCGGTTTCCTGAAAACTCGCTGCGGAAAGGAAGCTTCGCGTCGTCAAACTGACTTTGGTGATCCCGAGCAGCAGTTCTTGCGTCCCAGCAGTCTCCTCTTTTCCCATCTCTCCCTTCTTCATTTCATCTTCGAGTTCTGCCCGTTCGATGATTTCGCCAGCTAACAAGGAACTATTTTTTGGCTCTTTCACAAGCAGGCGCGAAAACATTTGCCGGACAATGACCTCAATATGTTTCTGATTCAGTTTCTGCCCTTGTGACGTATAGATCGAAAGGATCTCATTTAAGAGATACCGCTCAACTGCTGCACGGCCCGAGAGCTCATAGAGTTCATGAAGATCGATTGAGCCTTCGGTCAGCGCCTTCCCCTTGTGCACCTGCTGCCCATCACTCACCCAAATCTGGTATCCGTGCGGAATGATCACGTCGGCGGTTGTGCCGTCATTGCCCGTAATGACAACGGTCCGTGTTGTTGGCCCGCCGTCCGGATCTTCTTCTTCTTTCACGGTAACGCTTCCGGCAACAGTGGCAAGGAACGCTCGTTTCTTTGGTGTGCGCCCTTCAAAAAGTTCCTCTACGCGGGGCAACCCTTGCGTAATATCCAGTCCGGCGATTCCTCCAGTATGAAAGGTCCGCATGGTCAGCTGGGTTCCGGGTTCTCCAATGGATTGCGCGGCAATAATCCCTACGGCAATGCCTAATTCCACAAGCGTATTATGCCCAAGGTCATAGCCATAACAGGCGCGACAGGTTCCTTTGCGCATTGCACAATTGAGCACGGAACGGATGCGCACCTCTGCCACGCCGCTTTCTGAAATTTGCCGCGCAACTTTCCCATCGATCAGTTCCCCACGCTTTGCCACTTTCTTCTTTGTCTTAGGGTGAAGAATATCTTCGGCAATCACGCGCCCTTTCACTCCTTCGGCAAAATCTTTCCCAATCTCGGCGTACTCGGATCGCTTCAATACGTACCCTTTGGTATCCCCGCAGTCTTCTCGAAGCACCACGACGTCTTGCGCCACATCCACAAGCCGTCGGGTAAGATAGCCGGCGTTGGCAGTGCGAAGCGCGGTGTCAGAAAGTCCCTTGCGTGCTCCGTGTGTGCTGATGAAATATTCCAACACCCCGAACCCTTCCTGAAAGCTCGCCTTAACCGGCAGCTCGATAATCTCTCCAGACGGGTTTGTCACCAGTCCTTTCATGCCGATAATTTGAATGAGCTGCGCCCAGCTTCCGCGCGCTCCGGACTCGATCATGGTAAACACAGGTCCCCGCGGATCAAGGACCTCGCGCACGTGCTTGGTGATCTCGTTCTTTGCGTCGGTCCAAATACGAACCACTTTACTCTTGCGCTCTTTGGCAGTGAGCAATCCTTCGTCAAACTGGGCTTGGGTCTCGTGCACCATCTGCTGTGCAGCGGAAACGATGGCTGGTTTATCTGGAATCCCCGGCAGATCTCCAATGCCCCAGGAGAGACCGGAACGTGTAAGGTACTCCAAGGCGGTCGCTTTGATTTCATCCAAGAACACTGCAGTCTGGGAAGTACCTAAAACTTCCAGCGCACTTCGAACAATGTCGTCAAGAGATCGTTTATCCAAGAGCTTATTCACAAAGGGAATCTTTTCCGGCAGCGTCCGATTAATGATGATCCGTCCCACCGTTGTGCTGGTGCGTTCGCTCGCTGGAAGTGATTTTTTGTACCTACCCTTCACACCGTGCTGTTGAATTCCTTTAAGATCCCCGCGCACCATAATGCTTTCATGCAGGGTGATCGCGCCTAATTGGTAGGCAGTCATGGCCTCAACGGCCGTGGCGAATGTTTTTATCTCACGGTGCGCGGGATTCGGCAATTCGAGTGTCATGTAGTAGCACCCCCAGACAATATCTTTGGTTGGAGCGGCAATGGGATCTCCGGTCGCGGGTTTGAGCAAGTTCTTTGTTGAAAGCATGAGATCGCGCGCTTCCGCCTTTGCTTCTTCAGTCAGCGGAAGATGGACTGCCATCTGGTCTCCATCAAAGTCCGCGTTAAACGCCGGACAAACCAGAGGGTGAATCTGGATCGCTTTACCCTCGATGAGTACCGGCTGAAACGCCTGGATAGACAGTCGGTGTAATGTTGGAGCTCGATTCAAAAAAACGAAAGAGTCGCGTACGATTCCTTCAAGAATATCCCACACCTCTGCTCGGCCGGATTCAAGAAACCGCGCCGCACTTCGAACATTGTGCACCAAGCCCTGTCGAATCAGAGAGCCCATGACAAACGGTTTATAGAGCTCCAGGGCCATTCGCTTTGGAATCCCGCACTGGTGGAGTTTTAAGGAAGGACCAACGACGATGACTGATCTGCCAGAGTAATCGGTGCGCTTGCCCAAAAGGTTTTGTCGAAACCGACCCTGCTTTCCTTTGAGGATGTCTGCCAAAGATTTGAGCTGCCGCTTCTGTCCGGTAGACGCAGTGACGGTTTTTCCTGCTCGGGCGGAGTTATCGATGAGCGCGTCCACAGCTTCCTGGAGCATCCGCTTCTCGTTTCGTGCAATAACTTCTGGGGCGTTTAAGCCAAGGAGTTGCTTCAACCGATTGTTGCGATTAATCACTCTCCGGTAAAGATCATTGAGGTCGCTTGTTGCAAACCGACCGCCATCCAATGGCACCATAGGCCGCAGATCCGGAGGAATGATGGGCAATACCGTTAAGACCATCCACTCGGGTTTGAGGAGGTTAAAAGAAAAGCTCTGCAGCAACTTTAACCGCCGCGCGAGCCGATCTCTGCGCGCGCCAACGGCGGCTGCCAGTTCACGCGCTACTGCTTCTGCCTGCTCTTTGGGCTTTATCTCCTCCAAAAGCTTCCGGATTGCTTCAGCTCCGGTGTGTGCTTCAAAAATATGGCCGTATTTAAGCGAGTAGTCTTGATACTGCATCTCCGAGATAATCTCCATCTTCTTTAACCCTTCCAGTTCACTTTTGGCTACAGCAAACGCCCGATCAAGTTCTCCCACTCTCTCATCGCGAAGCGCGATCATCCGGGAAGATTCTACTGGCGATCTTGCCGCAACCTGGGGATCTTTGAGTTTCCTGCTTGCCTCTTCTTCAATCCCATGACGCTTTGCTTTGTATTCGGAAAGTATTTCCTCGCGCGTATTTGAAAGCGCATCCTCGTCTACCGCGGTAATAATGAAACTTGCAAAGTAGACAACACGCTCGACGGATTGAACCGAGAGATCCAGAAGCGTCGCAATCTTTGAAGGAAGCCCTCGCAAAAACCAGATGTGTGCCACCGGAGTAGAAAGCTCAATGTGTCCCATCCGTTCCCTCCTCACCAGCGCCCGCGTAACCTCCACCCCGCACTTATCGCAGACAATGCCCTTGTAGCGAATCTTTTTATACTTGCCGCAGTAGCACTCCCAATCTTTTGATGGTCCAAAAATACGCTCGCAAAAAAGACCGTCGCGCTCTGGTTTTTGCGTACGATAATTAATGGTCTCGGGTCTTGTCACCTCTCCATGGCTCCAGGACCGGATAATATCCGGACTCGCAAGCTTTAACCGAATCGCGTTAAAATCTGTAGTTTTGATGGAAGTGTACATATCACACTTTATCGCTAAACCCCATGGACAAAGAGGAACGCTCACCTGCGGCCTGCTCTTCGGTCACTTCGCGAACACGCTGCCCATTGGAAAGCAATTCCACATCCAAACACAACCCCTTAAGTTCCCGAACGAGCACATGGAAACTCTCTGGCACATTTTGCTTTCGGATCGGCTCGCCTTTAATGATCGCTTCGTACGCTCGTGATCGCCCTGGGACGTCGTCTGATTTGATGGTGAGAATTTCTTGCAGTGTATGCGCAGCGCCATACCCTTCCAATGCCCAGACTTCCATTTCTCCAAAGCGCTGGCCGCCGAACTGCGCTTTGCCTCCCAACGGCTGCTGGGTGATGAGCGAATAGGGCCCAATCGAACGCTGGTGGATCTTGTCTTCCACCAGATGATTTAACTTCATCATGTAGATGTAGCCCACCGTCACCCGCTGGTCAAAAGGAATGCCGGTGCGCCCATCCCATACCGTGGTCTTTCCATCCTCCGAAAAACCGATCTTCTTTAATTCGCTTCGGATCGTCGAATCCGGAATGCCATCAAACACTGGCGATGCCACACGGTAGCCCAGGGTCGCTGCGGCCATTCCAAGATGTGTCTCAAGGATTTGGCCTAAGTTCATCCGACTCACAACTCCCAAGGGGGAAAGGATCATGTCCACTTGGCGACCATCCGAAAGAAACGGCAAATCTTCTAACGCGACAACGCGAGAAATGACCCCCTTATTCCCGTGCCGGCCTGCCATCTTGTCCCCAACCTGTACTTTCCGCAAGCTTGCCACAGTCACCTGGATGGTCTTCGTGACTCCGGAAGACAATTTATCTCCTTCTTCGCGCGAAAAAACTTTCAGATCAATCACTTTTCCATGTTCTCCGTGCTCAAGGTACAGTGAGGAGTCCCTGACGTCTTTCGCCTTCTCCCCAAAGATAACGCGCAGTAACCGCTCTTCGGCCGAAAGCTCGGTCTCCCCTTTTGGAGTAATCTTGCCGACCAAAATGTCCCCACTGGAAACTTCAGCCCCAATCCGTACAATGCCCTCGCTGTCAAGATTCTTCAACTTTTCTTCTCCGATATTTGGAATATCCGCAGTCACGAGTTCTGGACCCAGCTTCGTGTCCCGGACATCAATCGTGTAGTCCTCGATGTGAATCGAGGTGTAGCGATCGTCGTGCACGAGTCGCTCCGAGATGATGACTGCGTCTTCGTAGTTATACCCCTCCCAGGGAAGGAACGCGACGAGCACATTTTGCCCGAGCGCTAATTCCCCGTGGTCAATGGCACTTCCATCTGCAAGCACATCGCCTGCTTTAACCCGAGCGTCAATATCAGCGACGACGCGCTGGTTCATACAGGTTGACGCGTTGCTGCGTAAAAATTTATGTACGGGATACGTGACCGTCTTCCCATGCTCACCAGAAACAGTAATCTCGCGAGCATCCACTGCCGAGACCACGCCATCCATAGCAGCCGCGATCATGTGTCCGGAATCCCGAGCGGCTCTGCCTTCCACTCCCGTACCAACAATGGGAGATTGTGGACGGACCAACGACACTGCCTGCCGCTGCATATTCGTTCCCATGAGCGCTCGAATAGCGTCGTCATGCTCCAAAAATGGAATCAGGGATGTTGCCACTGATACGATCTGTTTTGGCGAGACATCAATATAATCAATTGCTTCCACCGCAGCAACATCTGGCTTTCCGTAGCGGCGAATCTCCGCTTCTGGCATTTCAAACGTCCCATCTGGATTCACGGGCGTTGTCGCTGCCGTCGTAATGAAACGTTCTTCTGAAAATGCGTCGAGCCAGTCAATGGTTGTGCTTACCCGCACTGTTCCATCGGGCACTTTTTCCACTTTCCGGTACGGCGCTTCGATAAAGCCGTAGTCGTTGACCCGAGCGTAACTTGCAAGATGCCCGACTAAACCGATGTTCGGCCCCTCTGGCGTCTGAATCGGACAGATACGCCCGTAGTGCGTAGGGTGCACGTCGCGAACGTCAAATCCAGCCCGCTCCCGGGATAACCCGCCTGGCCCCATCGCAGAGAGCCTGCGCTTATGCTCGAGCTCGGCCAGCGGGTTGGTCTGATCCATGAACTGACTCAGCTGCGAGCTCATGAAGAACTCTTTCACCGCGGAGATCACGGGTCGCGCGTTAATGAGCCGGGTTGGCGTGATGGAGGCCACATCCATGGTGCTCATGCGGTCTTTCACAATGCGTTCCATACGGGATAACCCAATGCGGAATTTATTTTGCACAAGCTCTCCAACCGCGCGCACCCGTCGGTTGCCTAAATGATCAATATCGTCGGCCTCTCGCTGCGAGAGGTTGAGATCAATAATCTCTTTGACGATTGCAACCACATCTTGCCGCTGCAACACCCGGGTCTCCTTTGTAATGGGTTGTTCAAATCCGAAACGCTGATTGAGCTTGTAGCGGCCGACCCGACCGAAGTCGTATCGGTCAAAGCGAAAGAACATCGCGTGCACCAAACTGCGCGCGTTGTCCACGGTCGCAAGGTCTCCAGGCCGGATGCGCTTGTAGACTTCTTTCAAGCCCTCGGCTTCATCGTGCGACGCGTCTTTTGCCAAGGTCTTGGTAAGACACTCCTCGACAAGCTCCTCTTTGCCCTTGAGACTCTCGCGCTCTTTGAGATCGCTAAACAATTCAAAAATTTGCTCATTACTGCCATAACCAAACGCCCGCAAAAGCGAGGTCACCACGACCTTTCGTTTGCGATCAATCCTCACCCAGATCACCCCATTTTGATCGGTCTCAATTTCAAGCCAGCTTCCGCGGTTCGGAATGATCTTGGCGCCATAGAGCTTTTTAGCCCGAAAAGGTTCGGAGGTGAAGAATACTCCAGCAGAGCGGACCAGTTGCGAAACCACGACCCGCTCAATGCCATTAATAATAAACGTGCCCCGATCTGTCATGAGCGGGAGCTCGCCCAAGTAGATTTCTTGTTCGCGGACCTCTCCGGTTTTATTATTGACAATTCTGCCTGTGACCCGAAGCGAGGCTTCAAAGGTAATATTTTTGCTCTTACTCACTCGCTCGTCAAACTTCGGCTCTTCTAAGATGTAGCGGCCAAGCCAGAGCTCAAGGTCGCGGCCCGAGAAATCTTTCATCGGCGAGATTTCATCACAGAGCTCGCGCAATCCTTCCTTTAAAAACCACGCATACGAATTCTTCTGCACCTCAAGGAGGTCTGGAAGCTCAATCGCGTCATGGATTGTCGTGAAGTATTTTCGTTTCATAACAACAAAAGTCTCGGTTATCCACACCCGAGAGAACATCGCGCGAGCGATTGTCTGCCGGGCAAGGGGATACCGAGTGTGTCTGCTACCTCAAGAGTCCGACTTTTTCATGAAAATAGCCTCCAATGCTACGGAGGTTCCATGATAAAAAGAGTCTTCGCTCTATACGTCTCGTCTTGCCAAAAGTAGGCCTAGTATACCACAGGACAAAAACCTGTCAAGGCCAAAGGGGCCCTTGTGAAATGCCAACATTCTTGGTCTTTCTTCACGCAATCAATGCTTCAAGTTTTGCGCGCCCTTCGGGCGTCAGCACTTTGGCTTGTTCGAGTACCAGTAAGAGTGAACGCTTAAAGAGACTGTCTTTTTGCTGCAGCATCATGATCTGATCAATCTTCGCATTCAAGTACTGTTTCGTCACCATGTTTGCAGCAAGCATCCGGACTTCATCTTCTACTTTACCGAGTCTGTCTTTGATATGCGCAATATCTTCTTCAATGATTTGGAAATGCTTCTCAGCGCCTCCAAAGCGTCGGTTCACTTCAGCAAACTGCTGATCAACTTCAGCAAACTGCTGATCAACTCGATCAAATCCCTGCTTCACGGTCCGAAGAACCGTGTCAATCTGTTCATTAAAATACTCCTTTGTGACGGATTCCGGCATACCCAAACACTCGAGCAATAAAGCTTCCACGAACTATCTCGCAAATCGCTCCACGCGCGAAGCGATGATGCGGGATGCAGACCGAATATTGCTCGTCCCGCTCACTGCAACGACATCGCCCACGGCAAGAGGTCTTCTTGCCCAGATCCCACTGCCATCAGCAGCCACGTCGAGCAGGTTTGTGCCTCGGTCAAACACCACAGTGCGCAGAAAGGGTTCGTCAGAAAAAAGATCAAAGGTGACTGGATCAGCTTCAAGCACAAAACCATCTTGGGCTACTGCCCGAACTCGCCCGGTAAGCCGATTCGTCTCGCGCGTGCCTTCTGGCACTACCCCCCGAGCTTGAAGCGCCCTCCAACGCGTCTGAATACTTGAGAGCATACCAGAAGCCAGCAGAGCTGTTTCACGCCGACCGACCGCGTAGCCCGCAACAAAGGTACTGAAAGCAAGAGTGAACAGAACAAGAACGACAAAAAGATGCGCGACGAATTCGCGATGCCTAGGCAACCGCGGTTTTTTGATTTTCTTTAGCGCAACTTTGCGCGCCTTGGGAGGAACTCCCGATAATACTTTCTCCATCGCCGTATCAATCAAAAGTACCGATTACTGTTTACTTCACTTCAACAACCCCGCGCATCGTCGGATGGATACTGCACCGGTACTCATACCGGCCGGGTTTGGTAAAATGTTGACTCCAGACTGCGCCTTGCGAGAGCGCACCAGAGTTAAAGCCGCTGCCAGTAACGGTGTGCGGAGAGAGATCATAGTTTGTCCAGGAGACGAGTGTGCCGGATTTTACCGCAATTGCTAAAGGCGTAAACGCTCGTTTTTCAATGCGCACCGCATCAGTTGCGGTGATCGCCGGAGTCTTTGGAGGCTCCGGAGGCAGCTGCGAAGGCAACAGTGGAGGCAGGCCTACTGCTGGCGCGCCTGCTCGTTGCGGCGCTTGCGAACCTCCGCGCTGAAGTTTTTTGATCACCACTGCAAGGCCGATCACAATGGCAATAACCAAGAGGATGATGAGCAGGAGTCGTGAACGGGAAGACATAGAAAGAAAACTTTATTTTACGATGCACAAAGTTCCGCCACGCGCGAACGGAACGCCTCAAGATCGAGCAACTTCTCTGGGCCAAGCGGCCAGAATGCCCTAATATCTGCCCATGATGCCGTATAGCCCTCAAGCTGCGCGCTCGCCTCGGCACACGCGAAAACTGCCATATTGGTGTCGCGTTCCCGTCGTGCACTAAAGATCATGTCCTGAAGCAGCTCCAGAGAACGATTACTGCGAAGTTCTAATGCTTGCTGCCGGAGATTAAAAATCTCTTCTCGAACAAGCCGTTGTTCTGTCTGAAACTGCTCGGTGGTAACAAACGCATCCCCATCAAGCGCCTGTGCCACCAGCCCGCTGCCAAAAAGCGCTGCGACGGCACTCAAGAGCACCAAGGGGAGAATAAGTTTTTTCATATACCGAACAACTACTTATAAAAACCAAGGATTCTGAACCGCCCGAGAGAACTCACCGTTACTCCCTGACAATAACGACCATCTTGCGGGCACTGTCCGTTGTTACTAAACATCATTACTATTTCGTTCGTTGAATTGGTCGGGATAACTTGCGTACTAGCAGAATACACAGTTTTGTAGCTGGATGTGCATCCGCGGTACCCGCAGGAGGTGACTTGTCCATACAGCATTCTTACAACCATATAGACATCAGCATTGAGATCATCAACATTAAGAAGATTTACGCCCGCTGGCGCTGCCCAAAACCTCCCTGCATGCTCTTGATAGTAAGCGCCATAATAATTTGGATTCTGTCCTCCGAACATTTCAGCGCGAATAACTACTGCTTTTACCGCTCCGGGATCTACACCAGTTTTTTCTTGAAGGAACGTGCGTACATTGAATTTTGCTGGCTGTTCAGTGCCAACTCTATCGGTAAAGTCAATTGCCTTCTGGAATACCGTGAGCGTTCCAGAACTCACCGAATCCGGCACTGCTCCTCCGCCAGCGGTCCCGCCAAAACATACTTGCCCTGGCGCGGCGCCAACACAGAGCTTTCCGGTCACGTTTACATCTCCAGCGACGGTCTGGCTGGCTTTGGCTGTGACCACCGGAGGGGCCGGGTGGCAATTCGGATCAGTAAATTGGTTACACGGGGGCTTCAAGCTGGATTGGGCAGAAACCAAAAGCACGCTGGCAAAAGCGCTCGCCAGCACTGCGCCAGCAATCACCGCCGCCCGCGATCGACTCCTCCTTCCTACTTCTAACTTCCAACTTCTCATAGCTGTTGATAAGTACAGTATACCAGAAAATGGAAAAAGATGAAATCCTAAGCACCAAATCCTAAACAAATTCAAATGTTCAAAATTCAAATGGACAAACGCATTAGAATTTGGTGCTTAGAGCTTTGAATTTTATTCAATCTTTTGACTCTTTTCAAGGATGGAACCGAAAATCTTTGTGAGTTCGAGCGACTCTTGAATCAACGCTTCCTGCTCTTGTTGTAATGCCCCAACATCTCCGATGTCAATGAGTCGCAGCCACAACCTACTCTCCTTCGCCTCTTTCCGACAAATTCGAATACGATGAAGAAAGTCCTTCCTACTGATTGACTCGTTCGCCTCAATATAGTTCGCCGCCTGGGATCCTGAAGAGCGGATCAATTGCTTTCCATATTCAATGGTAGAGATCGTTCGAGTAAGTCGCTTCACAAACTCGCGGCAGCGCTGCGCAAATTCAAACGTCCGCTCCTCAAGATCATAGTGTTTTGTTTTTTGGATTTCGGCCATTTGGTATTGTTTTGGATTTGGTGCTTAGAATTTAGAATTTCCTTCAAAAAGGAGTGATCCTTCGTATCTTCGGAATCACCCTTTTGCCCACATCCACACTCCCCTCGGTGGCTTGCGTAAACCCATCCGCGTCTTTCGCATTGAGGCGGAATCGGAACGAGCAGCGGGACACCCCTACTCCGCAGGAAGGTGCCGCAGTAGAAAGCTCGCTGCCGCTCACGGTCTTGGTCTTCTCTGCCGAGCACGAATCCACAGCAGTATTTGGCAGCTCGCAGAAAGACCACGTGAGCTCTTGACACGCCGTGGACTCGTCAGTTGAGGCATCTTTGAATTTGAAACATTGCGAGGTGCTGGAGAATTTGAGCGCCACCCCTGGGAGAATTCCGCTTATGCGAGAGAGCGTACTAAAACTCGCGGTGGGCGCGCGGTGCGGGATCGTTGTAAACGTGCTGTTCGGCAGCGGCACAACGCCCGCACCGCCGGTACCACCAACAAACGGCTGCTCGTCCAACGAGTGTCTGGAATCCGTCACCCGAACTTTCCAGTTAAACTTTGTATTAAAGTCAAGTCGTGAAGGCGCGCTGCTGCTATTACACGGATAAATGCACTGGAAGGCGCCGACACTAGACCTGCCGCGAAATACCAGCGAGCCAGCCGCAGCACCCGGAAGCTCGCAGTTGGGATCAAGATCAGTTCGACAAAGCACTATTTCGCGCTCGGCTTGTTGGTCCCCTTCCGGATCAGTGTAATTCCACCCAAAGCCAAGTCCGGCAACGTCCACATTGGTGATTCCACCAGTGGGCGAAGACGGCGTGGGCGAGGGCGGCAGGTTTGAGCCGAAGCTTGCGGTTGTCCGGACCCCAAAATTTATTACGTTGTTACTGGGAGTTATAAACCGCGAATTTGTTGAGCTCACAAACGGCTGGCTCGTGAGCGCGTGACTCCCATCGGTTGCACGAATTTTCCAGTTGAATTGTGTGCTAAGATCAAGAGTAGCAGGTGATCCAGCGCTCCCACACGGATACGTGCACGACTGCGCGGAGCCGTCAATGATTGCCCGTGCTATACGGGCACCCGAGGTTGTATCATTCTCACAATCTGCATTCACGCCAGTTTTGCATACGACAAGCTCTGCCGCAGCTTGCGCATCGCCATCGGGGTCCACGGTCGCCCAGGAAAAGGTGGGGGTGACAGTGACGTTCTTTGTCGTGGAGTTTGGCGTAAGTTGCGTGATACTTGGAGCACTGTTTGATCCACTTTGCGCTGCCGTGTTAAATGAAACAGCTGTAGAGAATAATTGGCTCGTGAGCGCATGCGCCGCATCAGTTGCGCGAACTTTCCAGGTGTATGCAGTATCTCCAAGAAGTGTCGGAGCTCCTGCAATACCACAGGGGTAGGTGCATGATTGTGCCGCGCTGTTTAGTAAAGTCTGAAGCACCGGAGACCTATGATACCCCACCAAGGTCGCATACAAACGCATATCGCTCGCATCCTTGTTAATGGTACTCGTGAGCACAAACTTGCCATTGCTCAAGGGCACGAAGACTTCGTTCGTATCAGCGCCATAGCCAGTACCGTCAAGGACGGTACGACTCGCAGTGCCATCCGGAAGGTTCACTTTCATAGTCCCGCTCCCAGCGGTATGGTTGGCGTAAAACTGGACCATGGCGTAATCTGGGGTGTCTCCGGAAGCGACGTAGGGCGTGATGTCAATAGTCTCGGTTTTTGTGCCTCCGCCACTCATGAGCAGGTACGAGGAGAGGAGAGGAGGAGAGGAAAGAGAACGAAAAGAGCTTGAGTGTTGCACATACCCCACCAAGGTCGCATACAAACGCATATCGCTCGCAGCGTTAATGGTACTCGTGAGCACAAACTTGCCATTGCTAATGGGCACGAAGACTTCGTTCGTATCAGCGCCATAGCCAGTACCGTCAAGGACGGTACGACTCGCAGTGCCATCCGGAAGGTTCACTTTCATAGTCCCGCTCCCAGCGGTATGGTTGGCGTAAAACTGGACCATGGCGTAATCTGGGGTGTCTCCGGAAGCGACGTAGGGCGTGATGTCAATAGTCTCGGTTTTTGTGCCTCCGCCACTCATGAGCAGGTACGAGGAGAGGA
>Ga0213870_1000012_pt1 | contig 107076 bp, 102 predicted proteins | sample WICALVC2017_Meta_FD_160119 | JGI IMG/M metagenome (GOLD analysis project Ga0213870, IMG submission 160119) | Freshwater microbial communities from subterranean cave lake in Wind Cave National Park, South Dakota, United States - WICALVC2017 | ecosystem: Environmental > Aquatic > Deep subsurface...
ACTCGAAGATTTTTAAGCTCAACATATCGCCCTGGATATGCCTCGCTTAAAAACTTCTGTGCTCGCTTCACTAGCTTGCATCTTGCTTGTCTCGCTACCAACTTAAATGCAATATCTCGGTTAAATATGAATCGATAGCCACTTTTTAACAGTGGGTTTTATAGACTCCACTTTCGAAAAAGCGCGTTCCACCGTCAAATTCGAGATAAAAAACGTATTGAGAAGTTGCGGTTCTAAGGCTCAGTAGTGACGAGGATACGATGGCTCCAAGTATCAGAAACATACATTCGGGTTCCATCACTCCACAGGCCATGTCCTGGAGCATTCATGCTACTGGAACTAACACCACCATTGTATCTTGACGTGAAATTTGCTTGTCCAAAAACCTTATCAGCTGCCGTGTTATTGCTAGTGGGAATTGTATTCCAGATAAGGACTCTACTGTTATTAGTATCCGAAATATAAAGTTTATTATTTCTAACAAAAACACTAGTGGGGCAATCCATGCTTGTAGAACTGGTACCTCCAGTATTCGAAACCATATCTGCTTGTCCCAAAACGATATCAGCAGCAGCCTGGTTTGCAGTTGGAATCGTATTCCAAATAAGTACCCGATCATTGCTGCAATCTGAAACAATTAGTTTTGTACCGTCAGTATAAAGACCATGTGGATTATTTAAACTTTGTGCACTCACCCCACCATTGTTAACTGTACTTGAGGTCATATTGGGTTGTCCCAGTACAATGTCAGCCGCTGTCTGATTTGCTGTTGGGATAGAATTCCAAATCAAAACACGGTGATTGTTTGAATCTGTTATAAAAAATTTATTGTCTTTTATAAAAGTGCCCGTAGGGAGTCTTAAACTTTGCGCGCTTACTCCGCCATTATTAGCTGTACTTGAGATCATATCTGGTTGCCCAAGTACAATATCAGCAGCTGTCTGGTTCGTAGTTGGGATCGTATTCCATATGAGAACACGATTATTCTCATAATCTGCGACTGCTAATTTTGTGCCATTACCATGAATGCCCATAGGTGTGCTTAAGCTTTGCGCACTTACTCCATTATTATTTTGTGTGTCTGAGGTCATATTTGGTTGCCCAAGTACAATATCAGCGGCTGTCTGGTTCGTAGTTGGAATAGAATTCCAAATAAGTACTCGGTGATACTTAGCATCTACTACATAGAATTTTGAGCTATCCATGTAGATGCCTCGTGGATTGTTCAAGGTTTGTGACGAAGCATCTGAGTTATTCGAGGTTGTTTCAGTCATGTTGGGCTGACCTATCACAACGTCTGCATCCGCTTGATGAGATGTGGGGATGGAGTTCCAAATAAGTACACGAGTATTACTATAATCTGCAACAAAAAGCTTGGAATTTGTTTTAAATATTCCAAGTGGATTATTTAAACTGTGTGCACTCACCCCACCGTTGTTAGCTGTACTTGAGGTCATATTGGGTTGCCCCAGCACAACATCAGCTGCGGCTTGATTTGAACTGGGATTCGTATTCCAAATCAACACCCTATGGTTACTATAATCTGTAACAAAAAATTTTGTACCATCTGAGTAAATCCCAAGTGGAGTGGATAAAGTTTGTGCACTAATTCCACTATTGTTTGCTGTATTTGAAGTCATATTGGGTTGTCCCAAAACAATATTGGCATCCGCCTGGTCTGCAGTTGGAACAGAATTCCAAATTAAAATTCTGTGATTGACCGAATCAGAAATCATAATTTTTGTACCATCTCCTGTGATTGCATAAGGCTGAGAAAATGAATGCGCGCTCACCCCACCGTTGTTAGCTGTACTTGAGGTCATGTCTGGTTGCCCAAGTACAATGTTAGCGGCTGTCTGGTTTGTAGTTGGGATGGAATTCCAAATAAGTACTCGATTGTTCTTATAGTCAGCAACAATAAGTTTTCCACCCTGTACATAAACTGCAGAAGGGGTATTAAGAGTACTTGCAGATATCCCACCGTTATTTACAGTATTTGACGTCATGTCTGGTTGTCCAAGCACAACATCAGCTGCTGTCTCATTTGCAGTTGGGATAGAATTCCAAATCAAAACACGGTGATTGTTTGTATCAGCAGCATAGAACTTGGTTCCATCGCTATAAATTCCGTATACAGAAGTACTTAGTTTTTGAGAATTAACGATAGGATTCCAAGATATTTTTGAATTAATATTAGGCTGTCCTAATGTAAAACTACCAACTGCATAATTTGTGGTTGGGATAGAGTCCCAAACATAAATACGGCGCTCTGCAAGAAATATTTTAGTACCATCTGAATAAACGCCGAATGGACTGCTCATGCCTTTTTGATGATTTAAAACCGTATTAGAGTCAGGTTGCCCTAAAACAAATTCTACAGTAGCTGCAGTTGAGCTTGCTGCACTACTAGAAGAACTACTCGAAGCAACACTTGCTTTTCCCCTGTGAAAAGTAGGTTTTAAGCAATTGCTTAAAAGTACTATCCCAAATACAAGACATGCATATTTCTTTATACTGTGTCGAATTTGCATTTCTCTTTGTTGCCCGCACATCTTGTGCATGTTGCGGCTACAAATCCTCCAGATATTGTTTACTTGCATTTTTCCCAACGTTTCCCCAGCGCCATGTATTATGTCTAAAATTATACCAAAAAATAGTTGATAATTGTACTCCAATATTATTGATTAACAATCCATAACAATCACCTGGTTAGCTATTATTTAAACTATTAAAACCATTAAGAAAATTTGATTGGGATGACACCAAAAAACAAAACAATTTCAATTGGGATTATCCGAGATATTGCATCTTGCTTGTCTCGCTACCAACTTAAATGCAATATCTCGGATAAAGAGTGTTGATAAAAAATATTCTGTGCTGCAAAAGAAAAGCAAAAGAAAAAGTCCCCTAAAGTAGATTTAAATTTCTCCGAAATAATTAATAAGGAGTTGCTATTTAAATGTCAGATCGCAGCGGAGCAAAAAAAACGTTTTCAGAAGTTCTGGAGGAAGGCGCAAAAGTGGATCCTATATTTGACTCGAATACAGCCGAAGCATCTGATTTTAAACTCCAAGAGTGGGAAAAAAAATATCAGATCTTGGATCAACTCTTCTCTCTTATAACAAAGGAATATAGTTTTAACGAGCTAAGCGCCGAGATATTAAAAATTGCAATTGAGCATATCCCATCTCAAGCAGGTGCAGTGTTTGAAGTAGATTATAAAAATGATTGTATGTTTTTTCGTGCCGCACAAGGACAAGCCTCAGAAAACCTTTTATCCCTCCTTATTCCAAAAGGAGAGGGTGTTGTTGGATTTGTTTGTGAAAACCAGCAGTCTTTGTCTGTTTCAAATACTAATGGTAATCCGATGTATTTAAGAGTAATTAGTGATTTTATTGGATTTGAAACACACAATGTACTAGCCCATCCCATTGTAATTCGAGGCGTTACTTTTGGATGTATTGAGCTTCTCAATAGAGAGGCGGAGCATTTACGTCTGGAGCGGGAACGTGTCGAGCGCGCCACCCGCACACTTGGTGTGGGAGAAAAAGTGAGCGGTGCCAATGTGGACGCGACGAAACCTGATGTTAATGCGACAAAATCCAATGCAAATAGCTATCTTGAAGACGACCAAACATTGCTTGCAATGATCTGCCAATATGCCGCAAAGTTAATTGAAAACCGTCTAATGATTGCTGCGTCTTTGGCAGCCTCTTCGCCTACTGCTGAAGTCGAGGCAAAAACCGAGCAATCTCTCGAGCCGAAGGGCTCGCAGTCCAAAGAACTTAAAGCAGCTTAAAGCGAAGGATGGAAAATCCACTTAAACTTTTAAACTCCTCAACTCCTAAAGGGCGACAGGAGCATAGTGGGCCTCCTAGTGAAGCATTACAACGTTTACTTAGGGCTGTCTTAAAATACAAAGCATCAGATTTACATTTAAAGGTGGATCGTCCACCTTTGTATCGAATTGATGGCAAACTCATTGCTGCAAAATCACCACCGCTGTCTAATCAAACGATACAAGAGCTTTTATATTCATTCTTAAATGAAACACAAGTTCACTTTCTAGAAAAACACTCTCAAGTAGATTGTAGCTTTGAAGTTCAAAATACAGGCAGGTTTCGTGCAAACGTTTATTTTCAAAAAGGTAAGACAGCAGCAGCGCTCCGCTGGATCCCAACGCAAGTACCTTCCTTTGAGACTTTAAACTTGCCCGTTACTTTAAAAGAATTAATTCATAAAAAAAGAGGTCTGATCCTTATTACTGGTAGCACTGGATCTGGCAAGTCCACAACTTTAGCTTCATTAGTAAATTTTATAAATTATACCTATCCTGCACATATTATTACGATTGAGGACCCTATCGAATTTATTTATCAGGACAATAAAAGTAGTATTACACAAAGAGAAATTGGAATTGATGCACCAAGTATGAAAGATGCTCTCATTGGCGCCCTAAGACAAGATCCGGATGTTATTATCATTGGAGAAATGCGTGACTATGAAACCATACAAGCTGCATTAACTGCAGCAGAAGTAGGCCATTTAGTAATCTCTACACTTCACACAAGAGATGCAAAATCTAGCATTACTCGAATTCTAGATGTCTTTCCTTCTGAATCTAAAAACCAAGTTCGCATGCAACTGGGTAGCTCGTTGCTTGCTGTTATTAGCCAAAAACTTTTAGATCAAGCTAATGGCAAGGGACGCATCCCCGTTTGTGAAATCCTCATTAAAAGCCCTACAATTGAACAGTTAATTTTAAATAATGAACTTGAAAAAATTGAAGAAACCATTGCTTCTTCTAAGACCTATTACCAAATGCAAACCTTTAACCAAGCCCTTGAGGAACTTGTGGTCAATAACACGATTACTGAAGAAGAAGCACTCAAAGCAAGCAGTGTGCCTAATGATTTAAAACTGCGTCTTGCGGGATTCAAAAAAGAAGAAAACTAATTTTTCATCGATTTAATGCTTTGTTTTCTTGCTCGTTATTTGTGACCACGTTTTCTTTAATATCAAAGCATCTTTTTCTAACTCAGGACTTTCACAAATCACAGCGCCTCGAACATTAAAATCACGGCATGCTTTTAAAAAATCTTTATAATTAAATCCACTCTCTTCAAGTGAAAGATATCGAATTTCTCCTTTTGACCCATATTGAATTCCTGCCACATGAATGTGCATCTCTGAGAAAGCACCCTTCCCTAGGGACTTTCGATATCTTTCAAAAACCGTAGCAAAATATTTAAAATCATTTATATCTTTATCTGCACTTGCATTATTGTATGAAAAATCTAAACAAGGAAATACTTGGGGGATCTCTTGACTTAACTCACAAAGCTCCTCAAGTGTACCAAATTGACTTTTTCTTCCAGTTAATTCTGGACGCAAGTGAATTTCATTTTTCTCATTTTGCAGCCTACTTGCAATTTCTTTTAAATAACGTTTTACAATATGAAACACTGTTTTAGGATCATCTTTCATATAAAATGCTGCATGAAAAGTCATACTATAAGCACCACAAATTCCAGCAAGTCTGGCCGTTTGAAGCAGGCGATTAATGGATGCATCGATTTTATCTTGCTCCTTTGCATTGAGATTAATGTAATAAGGGGCATGTGCTGTTAAAGTAATTCCCAATTTTCTTGCTGTTCTCGAAATTTCTAAAGCGGTATCATCCCGCATACGAATGCCATGGGCAAACTCAAGCTCTAGACAGTCTAATCCTAAAGCATGCACGGCATGAAGTGCTCCAATAGGATCTTTCTTAGGTGCTGTACTAGGTAATCCTGCTGTTCCAAATCCAAGTTTCTCCATACTTCATTCACTCCTTTTAAAACTCCTTTTAACATGATGCGCGATTGCATTCAAGTGGGGAGCTTGTGTATGCTATAAAAAAAATGAAATTTAAAAACTTTTTTAAAATCTTTTTATTTTTATTTTCCTTAACAGCAATACCAAGTGTTTTTTGTTTTTTGTTTTTAGGGATATATGTCTTTATAGCATGTTTTCTATCTGCACTTTTATTTTGTTTTATTGTGTATTGTTACTCCCCTACACTTTTATTAATGTCTTATTCAGCTAAGGAAATCCCAAAAGAAGGGCACGAGGGACTATACAAAATAATACAAAATCTGTCAACAAAAACTAAGCTGCCCGCACCAAAACTCTACACTGTATATGAATACAAATACCAAGCTTTTTCAGTTGGTACCACAAATTCAAATTCTGCAATTGTAATAAACCAATATATTTTGTGGCAATTCCATCAATCAGAACTAAAAAACATGTTGGCTCAAGAATTGCTCAATATTCAGAATAGAAGCACCTGCTTGAATAGCATTATAGGATTTTTTGTTATTCTTTTGTGTCATCCCATATCCATGCTTCAGAAAACTAAACATGCTGAATGTGCCGCATCATTGGTAGGGCTCTGTATCGCACCTTTACTAGTTTTTTTGTGCTATTTATCAAACACACAACTCATTCCTGCTTATTTAGAGCAAAGAGTTGAGCATTTACTTAAACAAGTGTAGAAAGGATTAACTACATGGAACCAAAAATAGACTTTACTACTTTTATACTTTCTATTTCTTCAGCAGCTTTCATGGGACTTGGACTTACTCCTAAGCCTGGAGCCTCTAAGCCGGAGTTGGACTTAGAACTTGCAAAACAAAATATTGACCTCCTAGAACTTATGAAAGAAAAAACTAAAAATAATTTAAAACCAGATGAAGAAAAGTTATTAGATAATTTATTATTTGAAACCCGTATGCGTTATTTAGAGACTCAAAAACAAAACAAAGTGTGAGCGTGATGTGCTTGAGACAAAAGATGTCGAGGCGGGAGCCGAGCGTGCCAATGAATCGGATCTATTGCTGTATTTCCGCCATGGTATTTCTCCTGCAAATCTCTACAAGTTTTGGAGTAGAACCCACCCAAATTTTCGTACAAGTATCCAAAAAGGTTATCCCATCTGTAGTCAACATCTATACGACTTCGATTGTCAAGAGTCCTTGGCAGGCATATGAAGGGGGACCTCATGATATGTGGAGGCATTTTTTTGGTGAGGACTTTTTTGGATCACCATTTGGAGATGACTCCCATGACTATAGACAACAACCTAGAGCAGTCCCTAAAAGACCTCAGCAAAAAGCTACATCGCTTGGCTCAGGATTTATAATTGAAACCTCAAGTTTGGGTGGACTGATCTTAACTAATCACCATGTCATTGCGAATGCAGATGAAATAAAAGTTCATTTTACAGAAGAGGTAGATGAAAAAGAAACTCCAGCAGAAATTATTGGTTTGGACCCCGATCTGGATATTGCACTGTTAAAGGTTCAAACGAAACGCAAAATCGAAGCTTTGCCTTTGGGAGATTCTGATAAGCTTGAAGTTGGAGAGTGGATTGCAGCAATCGGAAATCCTTTTGGGCATGGTCACACCGTCACAAAAGGAATTGTGAGTGCAAAAGAACGATCCCTGCCGGGTGGGTTTGGAAAATACCTACAAGTAGACGCGCCTATTAATCCTGGAAATTCAGGAGGTCCTCTTGTGAATTTAAAAGCTGAAGTCGTTGGCATTAACAACGCTATTGATGCTAGAGGTCCTGGAATAGGTTTTGCCATCCCCATCAATTCTATTAAAACTCTTTTGCCACAACTAAAAACTAAGGGAAAAATTGAGAGAGGCTATATTGGAATTAGTGTCGGCGAACTCAATGAAGAATTAGCTCTAGCATTAAAACTAAAATCCGACTTAAAAGCCCCGATCATTACACAAGTGGTTCCTGGAAAACCTGCACATAGAGCAGGTTTACAAGCATATGATGTAGTCACTGCCGTCAATGGTGGTCCTGTGCGTAACCCTAATGATTTGATATTAACAATTACAAATATTCCTATTGGAAAAATAGCTTCCATAAAAATCATAAGACAAGGCAAAGAAAAAAATTTCGAAGTAAAAGTTGAAAAACGTCCAGACTATCAATCAGAACACCAGCCACAACACCAGCAACGTAGGCGGGGCTTTGGTCGATGACAATGGTATTGGCTATGGTATTTGCTAATGAATAGATCAGAAGCAGTCTTGCAATATCTCGGATAATCTCAATTATTTCAAAGTGATATAAAAGTACTTCAATTTTGACTAGCAAGTTTTTACAGAAGCTTTACAATGGTAACTGTATATTAACTAGTGAAACTCTACTGGGAGCATCTCGGATGGAAATTACTGAGATTAAAGTTTTTCTAGTAAATGAGGAAAAACTCAAAGCATATATCACCATCATCCTTGACAATTGTTTTGTGGTCCGAGACTTAAAAATTATCAATGGCAATACAGGACTTTTTGTAGCCATGCCTGCTAAAAAAAGAAAAGATGGTGTTTTTAAAGATATTGCTCATCCCTTAAATAATGAGACTAGAGAAAAAATGGAAACTAAGATACTTGCAGCATATGAGTCAGAACTTAATAAAACAAATGGGGAACCAACCGCAGCTTAAGCCACTTTCATTGTCACACACTTTGTCTATAGTCATTGCAAGCTACAATTGTGAAGAACGTATAGAACAAACCATTTTACCTTGGAGTGGGCTTGCACAAGAAATCATCGTTGTGGATCAAAATAGCTCTGACAAAACTGCTGAAATTGCAAAAACTTTAGGTTGTGTCGTCACTCAAAATCTACCACCAGATGGAAATTTTAATCTCAATCGCAGGCTTGGGATGGAGCAAGCAAAATCCAATTGGATTTTATATATGGATACCGATGAGCGCCCAACTGACGAGCTTTTAACCGAAATACAAAACTTTTTAATATCGCCACCCCTTGGGATAGAGGGGGTGCAGATTCCAAATCTTTTTTATTTCTTAGGCAAACCTTTGCGCTATGGACTTTATAGCAAGCACTCTGCAGAGCTTCGCATGTTTCAAAAAGGTAAATGGTCTTATCCTACTGAAGACAGTGTGCACCGAAGTGTCACTGTTGAGGGCGGTGTTTTTACTTTTAAAAATCCATATCGACATTTTAATGTCAACTCCTTATCGGAGTGGTTTATGAAAACAAACCAGTACACAGAACATGATGTCAGTAAAAGAAATGCGTCGATTAGAACTTACAGCGCTTTTTACCAAGCCTTTTGTTTTTTTATTAAAAACTATTTTTTTCGATTGGGATTTTTAGATGGATTTAGAGGGCTGCTCTCTGTATTTTATTTCATGTTGTATCATCTGACTTTAGAAGTGAAGGGATGGGAAAGATCCCAATGGAAATCATTGGAATATGAAAAAGACTGGATCAAACCTTTTCTCATCCCTAAGCGTTAGGGTAGCAATCCTAAAGAATAGACTCCCAAGGAAACACTTGCACACAGTTTAAAGTAGTAGCCTCCCGAGTTGGGGCTAGTGCATATAACCCTTGTACTTTAAGACCGGATGCCTTGGCCTTTGTCTCAAATGCTCGAAGAATTTCAAAGTCTCTCTGATCATAACCTTCTTCCGAAATAATTTTTAGTGCCCAGACCTGTCTTGCTTTATCTTCAACGACAAGATCAATAATTCCTCCTCGGGTACCCCGATAATATCTCAAACGATACTCAACGCCACCTCTATAGGAGTGCTGAGAAAGCTGCTCAAGCCACAATGCTGTTTCAAGCTGTCTGTGAAAACTTGCACCCAGGTGTGTTGCAAGACCTGGATCGCAGAGTAAGTAGCGCTGTTTTCCAGAACCAAGTGAATGTGGCATCAGCTTATGAAGCACAAAGAGTTGCTCTAGCAGCTTGATATGTTTTTGAATTTTACGAGCAGATACCCCAAGTTCTTTCGAAAACCATGCGATAGTAGGCTCCCCACTTGTCGCTGCACGAATCAAAATTTCATCACAAAGTTCGGTGTCAATCTCCATTCGAAGATGTATAAATTGTAGCAGATCCCGCTCAATAACTAACTTGAGCCACCCGTTCATCAACTCTGAGCGCGCCTCTGGCTCTCGAATGTGAAAAATTCCTGGAAACCCGCCATGATCTAAATAGCGCAAAAACATTTTTCTTTCCGCTCGCGGCACTTTTTGTATGAGGCATGCATTCTTTGTTAGATTGGGTGGCAAAGATTGGGTTTCAGCAAAGTTGAATGGAAAAATGCGCACCCTCCCGAGGCGTCCAGTCAATGCTTCTTTGACACGCACTTCTCTTGAAAACTCGGTGGATCCAAGCAAAATGTATTGTCCTGGACGCGTGTTAACATCAACTTTTAGTTTAACTGCTTCAAATAAATCTGGAGCTTTCTGTGCTTCATCCATAGCTAGAGTTTTGAAATCACCATGTTTTTCAAGAAAACTCTCTGGGTTTTTTTCAATAAACTGTCTGGTTTGTCTCTGGTCCAACGTTTCATATTTGTAACTTGATAAAATACTAGGAAGCAACTCTCTCGCTAAAAAACTTTTTCCAGTTTGCCTTGCTCCTTGAAGCGAAATAACGCGAAAAAATTTTAGTTTTTTCAATACCTGTTGAATGGCGTGACGATTTCTAGTGTGAGGCATACCTTAATTATACCCGTCGTATTTTTACAAGTATAGGAAAAAAATCGACTGGTTAAAATATATCTCAAAAAGACTCACAAAACTTTTTCAAATCCCGAACGTAGGGCTATTGTAATATGGTATCTTGCATGGTATCATTTTTTAGTACGTATGGGTAGAATTAGGAGAGGTGGCTACATCTTTGAGTTTTGGATTGGGGATCACCCACCTCGTCATGTTCATGTATTGAAGGACAAGAGATTGATCGCTCGGGTTGAGTTGGATGAGGACTTGACAATCATGTATGGCCAAATCAACAGGCGTATTTTTGAGATCATCAAAGATGTTGATGAGGGAAGGGGTTTTGAAATGAAACATAAAAAATTCAAGAAAGTTCAGTTTGATAATAAAAAGCGTGTGTTTCATCTGGAGTACATGTCGGGTTTAAAATTGGACTGTCCTTATTTTTCACTTAAAATCAAAGGCAAGGTTATTGGAGCTGGACCTGATGCTGAGGTTGGTGGCCATTCTTTTTACTTCACTCTGGAAAACGGAAAGACAGATTATGTTCCATTCGATCAACCTTTACACATTGCACAAAATCCAGAGTATATGAAAGAGCAAACGCTGTTTCAGATGACCAAGCGACTCAATGAATTTATCAAGCAAGAGGACATATCAAAGCGTGAACTTGCGCGACTCCTGAATACTTCTATGTCACAACTAATGCGACTGCTTGATACGGCCAATTACAAGAAAGAATTGTCTCGCTTAATTGAGATCGCAGCAATTTTAAATTACGAGTTTCGATGGGAGTTTAAGAAGGCTGCATAAATCCTTAGCAATAGGTTTCCAATTAATCTCTCAACCCATCACCTAAAAACTGAAAAGCAAGCATCGTGGTAAAAAGCACCAATCCTGGAAAAATAATCAAATGTGGATAACTTTGCATTCCCCTCCAACCTTCGTTAGCAAGGGTTCCCCAACTAGAAAGTGGTGGCTGCAATCCAAGTCCAATAAAACTTAAAAAACTTTCTGAAATAATATTTTGAGGAATTTGATACGTAAGAGAAACAACAACTGGACTCCAAACTAAGGGCAAAACATGTCTTAACAAAAGACGGGTTCTACCCATCCCTAATGCTTTTGCAGCCTCAACATGAAGCAAGGTTTTTATTTGTAAAACCTGACCGCGCACCAAGCGTGCTTGATGGACCCATCCCACTAAAGACAGTGCCAATAAAATCCCAAACAATCCCTGCCCAATCCAAACCATCACTAGTATTGCTAATAAAAGAGAGGGAAAAATATAAACCACATCCACCACTCTCATCATCCAATGATCCATTCGCCCACCCATATATCCAGAAAGTACGCCATATAGCGTACCAAAGAGAAGACTTACTAGTGCAGTGACAATCCCTACAGCCATACTAGCTCTTGCTCCATAAACAACTCGACTATAAAGATCACGACCCAAAGAATCTGTACCCATCACAAACTGAAAACTTGGGGGCTGTAATCTTTTTTCTAGATTTTGTTCATCGTAAGAATGCCAAGTTACAAACGGTGCAAAGATAGCAAAAAAACAAATTAAAACTAAAAATGCTGCTGAAAGGATGGTAAGCTTTCTAGCCATTGAGTTCAATCCTTGGATCAGCCCATCGATAGGCGATATCCACCAAAAAATTTGTAACCACTACAAATACACCATACGTTAATGTCATGCCCATAATTAAGGTGTAATCTCGATCCAACACAGCACTGACAAAATACCTGCCCATTCCAGGAATGGCAAAAATCACTTCAACAACAAATGAACCCGTTAGAATTGCAGCTACTAAAGGCCCCAGGACAGTTATTAAAGGAATAAGAGCATTTTTCATAGCATGCTTAAATAAAATAGCGGTCATCGAAAGACCTTTTGCATGTGCAGTACGAATATAATCTTGTGTTAAAATCTCTGATAGGCTTGCGCGAGTAAGACGAGCAAGAAGAGCCATTGGACGAAGGCCCAAGGTAATGACAGGCAGAACTTTTGAGTCCCAGGCTTCCCATAGTGCGGGAGAAAATAAGCCTAGTTGAATACTAAAAATTAAAATAAGAATGCTAGCCACTAAATAATTTGGCAAAGAAATTCCTGATGCAGCAATAAACTGACTTGAAAAATCTAACCAGGTTTTTTTCTTGTATGCAGCTAAAACCCCTAAGGGGATGCCTAATACAATTGCCATAACCAAAGAATAAAATCCTAATTCTACGGAAACAGGCAAGGTTTCACGAATGATTTCATTTACACTGCGAGTTCCAAGGTACCGATAGCTAGGACCAAAATCACCTCGCAAAGTATTGGTAAAGCTCCTCCAATATTGTTTGAAGAGTGGCTCATTTAAATAAAACTTTTTTTCTAGGTTTATTTTTACTTCTGTAGGCAAAGCTTTTTCACTATCAAACGGGCCACCCGGTACACTTTTCATGATAAAAAAAGTAAGAGTAAAAATAGCAAATAGTGTGAAAGCTCCACTCCATAGTCGCTTTAAAAAAAACACAGTCATATTTCTGGGACTTGTACCCAGCCAGATTCTAATGGCAAATCTCGCTTAAATTTTACTACTTTTTCTTGAGCGAATAGCAACGACACCCAACCACACAAAAAAGAATCAAATGAAGAAATATTTAATATAAGTTTTTTTAAATCTCTGTCATAAATAAAAATAGGGCACCTCTCAACAAGCTGCTCTAATATTTTTTCTCGAATCTCAACTCCATTTTCAATATTCCTATAAGACAACATTTCATTGTGAGTAATTTTTAAAGCTTTGTGGATGCAAAACAAGGTAAGTTTTGGCCAGACTTCAATGAGTTTAATATTTTTTATATGTCTTTTTAAATACTGCATTCGTGCAGCTTGAGGAGCAAGATTAGCGCCTAAAGTTTCATCTTGTAAAATATCACTTGCTTCAAAAAGATAACGAAAATAAAGATCAACTGGTCTTTGAGTATATGGTGTAAAATGTTTTAATTTAGTATTTTTCTTTTTCATTTTTCTGTATTGATTGTTCATCCAACGCACTTCAGATTTTTTACATTTTTCATAACCCTTGCAACTCGACAAGCAACTCAACAAGCAAGGAGGTAGCGTGAGTGGCACATCTGCTCCTAAGACTTCAATTCCTGGTGAGTGCTCTTTAATAAGTTGAAAGATGACTTGATCGGCACTGAGCTCATCTTGAGCATCTGCTTTAGATTCTCTCTGTGGGCCAATTGCTTCAAATACATCTACTACAAAGGCTTTATCTTGTTTTTTATAATAATCAATAACCGTTAAACTTGTTTTATCTGATTTTGCACCACCAAGGCTAAGACCTAAGTATCGCCCAATATCAGTTTTAGAAACACCACTCATTTACTGCACATCCATTACAACACACCCATGTTCTACAATGTTGAAATCTAAAACATGGATCCCATCCTTCCTCAGATGGGTTTGAATGGTTTGTTTTTTTTCTGAAGGAACAATTAATATAAAACATCCACCACCACCAGCTCCACAAACTTTAGCAGTGGCGGAGCCAAGCTCTTGCGCGCGCTGCATAACTTGTAGCATCTCAACGGTAGCAATCGTTGGTGCAAGCTGCTGACGCGCAAACCACTCTTTTTGAATGCCTTTTGCAAATATTTCAAAAGATTGCCTTTCAAGAGCTTCTTCCACTAAAAAAGTAGCCTCTGCTATTTCAGAAAAACTTTTTTTAACTGTTGCATCTCCATCAATAAACTTTTTATAAACACTCCAATTATTAATACCAGAATTTCTAGATTGACCAGAATAGCACAAAACAAGATGGCTCTCTAAAAATTCTGCTCTATTATTAAATACTTTTCTAGAAACCCTTCCAGGCTCCATACGAATGGCTTGAATCCCACCATGTAGCGCAGGCCAGTAATCTTGGATGCCTGCAGGCACATCAATCACTGTTGTTTCTAAATCCCTGGCTAACGGGATAAGCTCTTCTTCCGTGTAAGGCGCTTGTGTAAGCTTTAAAAGAGAAGAGCAAAGTGCTATATTTAACGCGCTTGATCCTCCAAGACCTGCCCCTGCTGGAGCTGCGCACTTTGTGGAAATTTTTAGTGGTGCAGATCTTCTCCAAAATGAAAAAAAATGTCGGAGGACTCTTGCATGAAGCCACAGGGATGGTGGTAAGTGCTCTGTTTTGTGTGAATTTTGAAAGGATTCCAAAAGTTCACCATAAGACCGGAAAGAAGCTTTTTCATTCCTATCCTCACTTTGCAGTTCAATCCTAGAAACTTCTTCAACTTTACTCTCTTGGCTTACTTCAATACGGACTTCAGCAAACTGATCGATTGCACAATTGATAGTCGTGGCATTATTAAAAAATAAATATAAGGGCCATAAATCTAAAGTTCCACCCGCCAAATCTATTCTAGCGGGAGCTTTAGATCTAATAATCTGCATTTTCTAAAATTCCAATATAAGGAAGATGTCGATAAAGTCCTGCGTAGTCTAACCCATATCCCACTACAAATTCTTTTCCTAAATTAAACCCAATATAATCGATATGTACATCGCACTTTAAACAATCTGGCTTAACAAGTAGCGCACACGTTTTTAAAGTAGCAGGTTTTCGTGTTTGCAAATTATTAATAAGATACTGCATGGTGAGTCCGGTATCGACAATATCTTCTACAATGATCACGTGTTTTCCATTGAGAGGCTCTGTAAGGTCTAGCGTTAATTTTACTTCCCCGGTGGATGTGGTTTTGTTGCCATAACTTGAAACGCCCATAAACTCACAACTGATCGGAAGATCTAACTGACGGATTAGATCAGCAAAAAAAATAAAAGATCCCTTTAAGACACTAATAACCGTGAGCTCCTTCCCTTTATAATCAAATCCTATTGTAGCTCCCAGCTCTTGGACTCGTTGTTTGATTTTTAACTCAGAAAAAAGCACTCTTGGCAGTTGGTCCATAATTTCTCCTTTGAGCTTCTAAACAAAAGAATTGTTTAATATTTCTCCAAAACCACCACCACCCGGAACAATATACTGCTTATCATTTAAACCCCTTTCCTCATCCCAACAGGTGCCGGGTGTAGTTTGTAAAATAGGCGGTTTTGAAAGTCCTCGGTCTAAACGAACTGCATAAATAGTAAGATCTGGATGGGTGGCCCGAACTTTTTTTAAGTATTCTGGCGTAACAATTAAATGTAATGCAATAAATTTTTTAGCTTTTCCTTGAACTTCATTTTTATAAATATTGAGAGCTGAAACCAAAGTTCCACCTGTCGCTCCCATTGGGTCTGGAAACACCACAATCGAGTCGTCGATTGATCCTCCAATCTTATGACCTGAAATTTTTGCTCCCACTACTTTTTCTTTTGCATCTGTTTCTCGGTTAATCGAGATGTGATCTTGACGCACTAGTTTTGGGTTTAGCACGTAATTAAACGCAGTATAACAAACATGGGATGGAAAAGTTCCAGCTCGCGCTAAATTTACCGTTACTGTTTTTTGATCAGGATCTACAAGCTCCCCTTCAAATACTGCTTCGGGATGGTAGGCGTGCATTCGTGTAGCTACAGCCATTTTTTTCTTCGGGAACTCCTGATTGATAATTATTTTTACTAACCCAGAATAGAGCGTTTCTACTAATTCATTAATGGTTGGCTGAAATGTCTGCTCACTACAAAGTAACGCTAGATGTGACAACAAATAAGAGTCTGCTAAAATATGGACATTTTTTCCATAATTGTGCTTAATTTCTGAAAGCTGATAAGGAACCATTTGATAAATTAAGTCTTGCATAGCATTAATTACTTTCTAATATTTCATGGCAAAATCGACATCTTGCTTCATACATATCCTTACTTCCCACTGCAATTCGATCTAAATTAGCAACCAGTCTTTGCGTCCTGCTTGCAAGGCCTCCACAAAGAATACAAATTGCATGAAGCTTTGTCACCTCTTCTGCAATAGCAAGCAACATCGGCATGGGCTCAAAAGGCTGGCCGCGATAATCCATATCTAAACCAGCAATCACAACTCTTACTCCACGATTGGCAAGCTTTTGGCAAACGGAAACAAGAGATTCATCAAAAAACTGTGCCTCGTCTATCCCTACAACACGTGTATTATCATCCACCTTTTCCAAAATTTGCCAGGCTTTTTCTACAGGAAAAGACGGTAACTTTAAGGCATCATGGCTCATGACATGATCCTTAGAATAACGATCATCAATGATAGGCTTAAAACACTGAACTTTTTGACGAGCAATTTGCGATCTTTTTAACCTGCGGATAAGCTCCTCTGTTTTTCCACTAAACATGCTTCCACAGATCACCTCTATCCAACCTGTTTGACGCGCGATTACAGACATAAAGCACCCCCGTTTAGGGATATATCTTAACCAAATGAAACTGTGTAGGAAAATTAATTTTGAAGTTGAAGGATGCGTAGCAGCTATGGCAAACTTAGTTCTTTGCAAAACTGCAAAAAGTTCCTTACTTTTATTTTTCCAGAATCAAATTGATTACTTCCCATGTGAACTTGATAAAATGTAGGTATTTTTGTCCTCTCACTAAAATAATGGAGCGAAGAACCAACAGCTTTTTCTCCTGTTTTGCATTCTACAGCAAAAAGAGGCACTCGATCTTTTATCACCACAAAATCAATTTCTCTTTTATCGGTATCTCGAATATACCGGAGCTCCATTATATGACCTTTGGTATCCTCCAAAAAATGACAATATTTTAAAAGTTGGCATGCCACAAGATTTTCAAAGCGAGCACCAATAGATTCAATCACTGACCAATCCCACAAATAAAGTTTTTGCTCTTTTTTAACAGCTCTGATTTTAGGAGCTCCGTAAGGGGGAATACGAAAACATATATATAAATTTTCTAAAATCTGCAGCCAGCGCTCTACTGTTTTATGATCTACACTTAAGTCTTCTCGAATAGATTTAATTGAAAGCGGGGAAGATACTTTAGATGGGAGCAGATCCACCAAGATTTCAATTAATGAGATATCTTTTACGCGTTCTAGATCTCGCAAGTCATCCCTTATAACACGAGAAAGCCGCTGTCTTTCCCAAAGTCGGTGATGGTCTTCATTAGCCTTAAAAAGCGGTTCTGGAAATCCACCAAACTGTAACAATCTCTTAAAATCTTCATTTGTTGGATTGGGATTATATTCACGCAAAGAAAATGGATGGAGTCTTAAGTAATAATAACGTCCTTGCAGAGAGTCCCCACCCTTTCTGTAATAATCTAGTCTAGCAGAACCAGTGACTAAAAATTTTACTTTTGACTTGTTCGTGTCGTAAAGCCCCTTTATAAGGTTTCTCCACTTTAAATATTTGTGAATCTCATCTAAAACTAAAAGAGGTTGTCCGGGGGGAAGTTGAGCTTTTGTTAATTGAGGAGGAATAATAGGATTATCCCAGTTTAAATAACCCGGATGAGTTTCATTATACTTTGTCGCATTTACATCGTATAAATGCTCTGGATACTTTGTCGCATTTACATCGTATAAATGCTCTGGATACTTTGTCGCATTGCTTTCTAAAAAGTGTAAAGCTAATGTTGTTTTACCGACCTGGCGAGGCCCTCCTAAAAGCACCATTTTTTCTTTAAGAAACTCAAAAATGTAAGGTTCTAAATATCGAGCCATTTTCATATGTTATTAAAATAGACAATACTCCATTTTACTCATTAGTAAAGTGGACGATGGTCTATCTTAACAATAAACACTCTTTTTATCTAACCCGCTAATATGATTTAATTACTAAACCTCCTCCGTAAGAGTAATTTCCCTGTGTCTTTATGACATCACATGAATGTATTAAGTTTTTTTAACAACCGTACCGTAAGTGTGTGTGAGGAGCATCGTGTATGGGCAAAATCATGCTTTGGGGTCGGGATCACGCCAAGCTAGTCATCGTATTTTTTATTTTAAGCACTTTATTTTTTGGCTATTTCTTAAAAGACATCAAAATAGATGCATCCCCTGGCAGACTTATGGTTCCTGGGACTCCCGAACTAGAGTTTTATAATAAAACAAAAGAAATGTTTGGTTCGGATAACGTCACAGTTGTTTATATCAAAGACAAAAACCTGTTTAGCTATAAAAAACTAAAAGTTATTGAAGAGCTTTTTTTCCGTCTACAAGACATTAAAGGTGTGGGTCGAGTCGATAGCATTTTTAATGCAAAAAACTTCAAGAGTATCGACGGAAGTTTAAGCACAAATCCTTTTTTAGACCCCGTTCCAGAGGATCCAAAGCAAATTGAGCAAGTCAAAGAAGATGCCTTAAAAAATCCAATATTAAATGGAATCATTGTTAGGTCAGACGGCTTAGGACTGGCTATAAATGTCATTGCGGATCCCGACCCAAAAGATGAAGAGTTTGATGTAAAGCTAGCCAATGCTGTTGATGCTGCAATTGAACCCACTAAAGGAAAAGTGGATGAGGTTTGGCAAATTGGAACGCCCCTCACAAGACGTTTAATTACAAAAAGTTTAATTGACGACCAGTTCACACTTGTGCCCATTGCAATAATAATTTTAATGGGCATGATTTTGATGTGTTTACGCAGCTTCCATGGTGCCGTCATTCCTCTTTTGGGTGGTATTATCTCTTGTGTATGGACGGTTGGGTTGATGTCGATTTTACATGTCCCCATTCACGTTTTAACGGTTGTTATTCCATCTATTTTACTTGTGATTGGATCCGCCGAAGACATGCATTTGACTGCAGAATATTATGAGCTTTTAGATGAAGGAAAATTAAGAAAAGTTGCATTAGACATCATTGCAAAAGCTTTAGGATTAGCTGTTTTGTTTACAGCCCTCACAACTGTGATTGGATTTGGCTCTGTTGCTATTAATGAGATGCCTCTTTTAAAAGAATTTGGCTGGATGTCTGCTATTGGAATTGTCATTAGTTTTATTGTAACGCTGATTTTTAATCCTGCTTATCTCATGCTTTTTGGAAGCAAAGGTGCAGAAGAAAGAGCAGCTAAAAAACTTAAATCCAATGGCTTACACTCAGCAGAGGCTCACTCAAAAGCCCATGGTGAAGAGACCGCTCACAAGCAAGAACACAAAACTTGGTTTGATATTGTTGCAAATATTGCGCTTCATATAGCAAAACATTACAAAATACACAGTTTAGTTGTCTGCATACTTTTAGTTGTAGCAAGTATTATAGGAATGACTCTTATCCAAGTAGATAATGACCTTTTAGGATATTTTAAGCCACGCTCAGAAATTCGTGTAAAAAGCCAAAGATTGCATGAAGAGCTTACGGGCGCTCAAAACTTTTTTATCGTTTTGACATCTGAAGAAGAGGGTACTTTTAAAAAGCCTACTTTCTTAAAAAAGATTTCTGAAATCCAAGCATACCTAAAACAAAATAAAAGCTTTGATAATTCACTTTCACTTTCTAATCAAATTGCACTTGTTCATCGAGAAATGAATGAGGGTCGCAGTGAAATGTACCAAGTTCCAGATGAAGAAAACCTGATATCTCAATATCTGTTGTTATTTACGCAAGAAGAAATTGACCGCTATGTAACCTCTGATTTTAAAAATGCAAACATCGTAGTTCGACACAATTTAAGCTCATCGTATGAGCAAAAAATTGCTTTAGAGGCGCTACAAAAAGCTATCCAAAGAATTCTGTCTGGAACAAAAATTCAAACACAGTTTACAAGTGAAAGTATTCTTATCAATAATGCAGCTGACAGCATTGCAAGTGGGCAAGCTCAATCTTTAGGAATTACTTTAGGAATTATTTTTATCCTCATGAGCATTCTTTTTGTAAATTTTAAAGCAGGATTGCTATCCGTTATCCCAGCCCTTATCCCAATTTTTATTCTCTTTGGAGTCATGGGATTTTTTGGCATTCCACTTAATCCAGGCACCTCTATGGTTGCCGACATTGCCATTGGTATTGCGGTGGATAATACAACCCACCTGATGGTTCGCTATTACCACTCTGCAAAAGGAGAACACAAAAAACCATGGGATATTATCGCAGCAACCGTTCGATCTGAAACGCGGCCAATGCTAACCACCACTATTGCATTAACTTTAGCTTTTATGTCACTAGCTGTATCCAACTTCGTACCCCTGATTTATTTTGGCATGTTGTCTGGAATGGTGCTTGCAATCGCTTTGATAGCAGATCTAGTCATCACTCCCATGCTTCTTACTACGACAAGCATTATCCCAATTTGGGAAATTTTGGGATTGCACCTGCATGAAAAAGTCCTACATCAGTCTCCTTTGTTTGAAGGAATGAAACCTTGGCAAATTAAAAAGCTTGTTCTTTCGGGTACTACAAAAACTTTTCAGGAAGGTGAACTTATTATAAAAAAAGGTGTTAAAGAACGGTTCATGTATGTAATTTTAAATGGACAAGTCCGTGTAGAAACTCTTGGGAAAAATAAAGAAAACGTTACACTTGGCTATCTATCCCACGGAGAAATTTTTGGAGAAATTGCACTGGTCAATGAAGTAGAAAGAACTGCGAATGTGATTACAACTTCAGCTAAAACAGAAGTATTACAAATCGATTGGGAGTCCCTTGAAAAAATTAAAAAAGCTTTCCCAGTTATCTCAAGTACTTTGTTTTTTAATATTTCACGTGTCTTAGGATTACGTCTTGCAAACATGGATCAAGTAAAAGCCACCGCTTTTTCAGAAGCCGTAGCTAGCGCTCAAACTAGCTGACAGGGTCCATGCACAGCCCTCTAACACCACTTGCGTCAATGCAAGGGGCGCTACTCGCTATCTGTAGAAGAAATATTCCTTTCTAGTTTTAAAATTTCCCCTTTAAAATTTTGAGAAATTTCATCCCAAACTTGTTGCGAATTTTCCACATACCGTTTTGAAAAATGAAAGGGAATGAGTTTTTTTATGTGTGTTGCAGCAGACAACTCCGCTATAAATTTTGCTGTAAAGTGTTTTGTTTCATCGGCTTGCATGCGATCTTGCTCTAAAAAACAAGTTTCGCAAAAAAACATATCGGAGTCTTGCACTAATGGAATTAAAGCAGCACGATTTTTTTCAGACGCTGCACCATCTGTGGCATAAGCAATTTTATGGCGCTGCTTTGGCTGAAGTATTTCTTTTGCAAGCGTGCAGGCATCCTGTTTTTCTTTGGTTCCATCCTCTTTTAAAACTTCAAGAACTTGTGTCATGGACCCTTTTAACAAATACCATTTTTTAAGTTCATTAATCCAAGGACCTGGCTTCCAATGATGCGCTTTAAGTTTTGCAGCATCCACACTTACCGTTAGCTTTTCTTCCACACAATACGCTAGGGATGGTGTCCTGTGATCAAGCATGGCTGTATCTACATGATAGGTGCTGGTATCGAGAACGGGTGTTTTAGAATCCCAGTTTTCTTCCCGTTGTGAAGAAGGATGAAAACGATCTTTAGCATGAAAATGTGTAAAAAACTTTTTACCCCGCACAGGATCTAATTCCACAACGATAAATTCAAGATCCTGGTCATAAATTAAATTCCAGGTATAGCCTTGAAGTTTGCCTCCAACCCTTTGAGAAGTTTCTAACGGCCCAAAAATCGTGACTGTTTTTGGAACACCAACATGCACACGCAAAAAAAGGTCAAATCCAAAAAAATGGTCAATGTGGCAGTGGCTTAAAAAAATCCAGTCAATTTTTAAGAGCTGCTTAATAGAAAATCGTGACAGATCTCCGCAATCAAAAAGCATCGCACCCTTTGCATTCATCTCCCAAATATAAAGAGCTGGATCTCCAAAGGGTCCATTCAAAAATTCAGGTCTTAAAAGCATTCTCATTTTCTTTGCATACCACTAATGTTATGCATGTTTCCATGAAATTTAATCCAAATAGCATCGCAATTAAAAATGGACATTTTTTTGGATTCCCCTGCTCCTTAGAAGAAAGCTCTATTGCGATTCTTTGCGTTCCTTGGGATGTGACGACTTCTTATGGAGATGGGACGAGTCTTGGACCCAGCTCGATCCTAGAAGCATCTTATCAAGTGGATCTTTTTAGTCCTTATGCAGTCGAGCATGCTAGTGCGAGCAGTTCCGTCGAGCATGCTAGTGCGAGCAGTTCCGTCGAGCATGCTAGTGCGAGCAGTTCCAAAGATGGATGGAAAACTCTCATCGGAACTGCACCTATTTCTAAGCAGTGGTTAAAAAAAAACAAGGATTTAAGAAAAAAAGCAAAAACTTACATTTCTTTTTTAGAAAAAGGCAGGGAATCTTTACGGAAAAATCTTCTAAAGGAAATCAATCAAGGCTGTGAAACTTTACATACAGAAGTAGAGCTTGCGACTACAAAGTTATTAAACAGAAAAAAAAGAGTTGTAGTTTTAGGTGGGGACCACAGTGTGAGTATAGGCGCTTTACAAGCCTTACAAAAAAAAGAAAGATTTTCTATTTTACATATCGATGCACATGCTGACCTAAGAAGAGACTACGAAGGTTTTACGCACTCTCATGCTTCCATTATGTACAATGCTTTAAAATTACCCAACATTGAACGCATCACACAGATTGGCATTCGAGATGTATCACCCGAAGAAGTAACTCTTATGCTTAACAATCCTAAAATAAAAACTTTTTGGGATTGGGATTTAAAAGAAAAAAAATATGAAGGGGTAACTTGGAAAAAGCAATGTTTAGAAATTATTGAGACACTCACTGAAAATGTCTATGTCTCGTTTGACATAGACGGATTAGATCCCAAATACTGTCCACACACTGGCACACCCGTTCCAGGAGGACTAGAACTTGGTCAAGTGTTATATCTTTTAAATTTACTTGTTGAAAGTGGACGAAAAATTATTGGCGCTGATCTGGTAGAAGTGGCGCCCCAAAACACGCGAGGACACACAGATAGCTGCAGTGAGTGGGATTGCAATGTTGGAGCACGTGTACTTTATAATTTGTGTCTCTTTATTCAAAAAAGTTTTAACTAAGAGGCTCGTAAGAAGTTTTCAGTGAAGCTTTTTCTTTGTGGCGCTCAAAAGCTAATTCAATAAGGCGATCTAAAAGCCTTGAATAAGGCAGTCCACTTGCTTCCCAAAGTTTTGGGTACTGACTGATTTGCGTAAATCCTGGAATGGTATTGAGTTCATTTAAGTAAAGACTTCCTGATTTTCGATCCAAGAAAAAATCCACTCGAGCCATCCCTGAGCACTCCAATGCCTTAAATGCTTTCACAGAAAACTCTTGTACTTGTGCAATTATTTGTGCGCTTAAATTTTCAGCAGGGATTTTAAGGTCCGCGCCATTTGGATCAATATATTTTGCTTCATAACTATAAAACTCATGGTGAGGAATTACTTCACCAACAATGCTTGCTTGTGGATTGTGGTTTCCAAGCACAGCACACTCAAGTTCTCTTGCATCAATGGCTTGTTCAATTAATATTTTTGTGTCGTATTGAAAGGCATCTTCAAATTTTGAGTTAGCTTCTTTTTCGTTTTTTACCTTGTTTACGCCTACTGAAGATCCTAAATTAGCTGGCTTTACAAAATAGGGGTAACCAAATTGTTCTTGGGATTTTTTTAAAATACTTTCCTTTTGGGATAAAAACTCATGCCTTTTAACAGAGAGAAAGGGCACAATAGGAATGCCTGCTCCATGTAATACTCGCTTGGTTAATTCCTTATCCATTCCTAAAGCAGAAGCTAAAACTCCTGCACCAACATAAGGGACTTGAGCAAGCTCCAAGAGACCTTGTATGGTTCCATCTTCACCATATGTGCCGTGGAGAATCGGCAAAACCACATCAAACTGCATTGCTTTTTGAGAGGACGCACCTCCTCCAACAGGAATAAGATTATTTTCAGTTGGAAAGGGCAACAAACTAACTGTGTTTAAACTTTGGTTTAATTTTATAAGCTGCGGATTTTGACTTTGTGTGAGGAGTTGTGTTTGTTCGGGCAGCAACCATCTTCCTGTTTTATCAATCCCCACTAACGTGATGTCATACTTTTCTTTGTCCAAAGCTTTGTATATTGAAAGTGCAGACACAATACTGACCTCATGCTCACCTGATTTTCCACCGAAGAGAATTGCAACACGAGTTTTTTTCACATTCTTGCCTTTCGATTTCATTATGTGGTAGATCTAATGGAAACTAAAGATTTTTTTATTTCGACTTCTGCCGGAGAGATGGCCGAGCTGGTCGAAGGCACTCCCTTGCTAAGGGAGCAGCGGGTAAAACCGCTCGTGAGTTCGAATCTCACTCTCTCCGTTTTTGCGAAGACTAAGAAAATCTTAGTCTTACCAAGTAGCTGAAATCTCAAAAAATAAAAAACCAAGATTCGGATCGATTCTTATCGGATGTAGAAGAGGCTGCTGTTTGGATTCTAAGGATCGTGTCAAAAAAAGAGGGGCTCTTGCCCCTCTTGTACATATCCTACATGCGAGCTTCCTTCTCCCCTCAGCATTTCTATTTTTACTTATGTCTGGCTTCGGGGTGGCGGTACTCGCAATTAATAATTAAAACTTTTACTAATTTACTTCTTCTTTTTTTTCTTTGCTTTTTTCTTTGCAGCCATTCTATTCTCCTTTCATCTCATATCTAATTAAAAAAGAGGTTCTAGGTTTTATGTTACAGAATGTTTTGAAATTTCCAAAACTATTTTTACATATTTTAATTTTAATTATATTTTTCTTTTCATCGGAATTTTTTGCAAAAACTTTAACGCCACTCCAACGAATGCAGGAAAAATATAAAACAAAACAAACTTTAACTGCAGATTTTACCCAAATACAAAAAAACAAACTCTTGGGAACAGCCTACAAATCCTCTGGAAAAATTTTTATTAAGCGCCCACGGTTTTTTCTTTGGGAAACTCTTGACCCAGAAAAATCAAAATTAATCTCAGATGGAAAAACAGTTTGGTACTACACACCTTCCATGCATGCAGGTGAAAAAGCACAAGTGCTCATTCAAAAAAACATGGACTCGCAATCACAAGTTGCTTTTGTGATTCTTTCAGGACAACAAGATTTGCAAAAAACTTTTAGCATTCAGCAAAAAGAGCCCTTCAGTTATATGCTTAAACCACTAAAATTACAGGGAGATATAGCAGCTGTTGAGCTTTTTATTGAGAAGTCGACCTTTTTGATATATAAAGTAGTTTTGCATATGAAAACAGGAAAACAAACAGAGCTTTTATTAACTAATATTGAACTTGGGACACCTCTTTTAGATTCTTTTTTTGAATTTAAAATCCCACCCAATACAGAAGTGCTTCATTAGTTTGTGATTTTATGAATAGTAATATTTATTTTGTAAGTCTTGGCTGCCCTAAAAATTTAGTGGACTCACAAGTCATGCTTGGACTTTTAAAAAATGAAAATTTTCAAATCGTAGACAAACCTGAAAATGCTCAAGTTATCGTCGTCAATACATGTAGTTTTATTGAATCTGCCAAACAGGAGAGCATTGATACCATTTTGGAAATGGCCTCTTATAAGGATTCCGCTCAATGCAAAACTTTAGTGATGGCCGGATGCCTAGCACAACGTTATTCCAAGGATTTGCAGAAAGAAATCCCTGAGGTAGATTTTTTTATTGGAACTGGGGAATATCATCGAATTGCAGAGCTTGTAAAAGAATCACAAAACACCCGAAGGATTTGCCGGAGCATACACAGGATGTGTAGGCGACAAAGTGGGACGCAAATCCGACAAAATACTAAGCTGCCCGAACGGATTTACATTAATAAGCCTGCATTTATCCATACAGAAGCTCATCCAAGACTTCAAACAGGGGATTTTTTTTCAGCCTACCTAAAAATATCTGAAGGATGTAACCGCTGTTGTAGTTTTTGTATTATCCCAAAACTTCGAGGGCATACGCGTTCACGGACTGTAGAGTCCTTAGTTGAAGAAACAAAATCACTTGCTCAAAAAGGAGTTAAGGAGCTCAATATCGTAGCTCAAGACCTCACTGAATATGGGATGGAGTATCGCTACCAAGACATGACCCTAGAAAAGCTTTTACCTGCTCTTTGTAAAGTGGATGGCATTGAATGGATCCGTTTATTTTATGCTTATCCCGATCAATTCTCGAATGAACTCATTGAAATTATGGCAAGTGAACCAAAAATTGTAAAATATCTGGATATGCCGATTCAACACACCAATGATCGCATCTTAAAACTGATGAACCGAAAATTTACAAGAGCTCAAATTTTTACTTTTGTAGAAAAATTAAGGAAGAAAATGCCTAACATTTTTTTAAGAACCTCTACAATTGCAGGTTTTCCTACAGAAACAAAAAGCGAGCACGAGGATTTTTTAGAGGATCTTAAAACTCTCAAATTCAACCATGTAGGAGTTTTTACTTATTCAAAAGAAGAAGGAACTAAAGCTGCCGAAATTGCAAATAAAGAAGGAATGGTACCACTACAAACTCGTTTAAGCAGGCAGAGACAAATTCAAAAAATCCACAAAGCAAACTCTTTAGATCAAAACCGTAAACTTTTAAATCAAACACTTACTGTGCTTGTAGAAGGGCCCCACCCCGACACTCCTCTACTCTTAAAAGGACGACACTATGGGCAAGCTCCTGAGATTGATGGACAGGTTCTTATTAATGACGGGAATGCGCCAATTGGTAGTTTTGTAAATGTACGAATCTCTGAAACCATGCCTTACGATGTTGTGGGCTGTATTATATGAGGTTGAGTATTACTATTTGGATCTATAGCAAGCCATGCGTTTTGATACTCATGGCCCTGTTACTCTGTCCAAAGTTTGGCTTTTAGGAAGATCTCTCCAGGACTTTCCTTGACGAGCTTTTTTATCCAACTGATACTTTGCCACAGCTTTTTTATGCTCTTCATAGGTCACTGTAAACTCATGTGTCCCATTGTTGTGTGAAACAAAATAAAGATATGGACTTTGCTCAGGAAAAAGGACTGCGAGTATTGCTTCTTTGCCTGGACTTGCAATAGGGCCAGGAGGCAACCCATAAATTTTGTATGTGTTGTATGGAGTTTTATTTTGTAGATCTTTTCTCCGAATATCTCCATCAAATTCACGAATTCCATAAATAACTGTTGGATCACTTTGCAGTCGCATTCGCTTTTTTAAACGATTATGAAACACAGAAGCAATGAGCGGGCGCTCCTGCGGCGCACCTGTCTCTTTTTCAACAATACTTGCAAGGGTTACCACTTGATGTTCACTTAATCCTAAAACTCCCGCTTGAGATTTAAGTTCAGGAGTAAAAACGTTCCGAAATTTTTTTACCATTTGGCGTATAATTTCTTCTTCTGTTGTTTTTCTCTGAATAAAATAAGTGTCAGGAAAAAGATACCCCTCTAAACTAGATAAAGATTTGTTAAAGCCCAATGAACCAATAAACTTTCTACTCATACAAAGCGCAACAAAACGTTCTTCAATACTCGTCAAAGGTCTTAAATTTGCCAGCAGTACTCCAATTTGCCTTATCGTTAAACCCTCAGGAACACGAAAGGGCACACCAAAAGACACGCCTGACAAAATAATATCCATCACTTCTTTTGGTTTCATTTTTGTTGTAAATCGATAGTCTCCGGCTTTGATTTTTGAATTTTTTCCAGAGAGTTTTCCGTACCAATAAAAACCTGCTGCATTTGTAACAACCCCTAGCTTTTCAAGCTCGTATGCTAAATATAGAGGAGGAGAATTTTTTTGGACTTCATAAAAAACCGTTCTTATAGCAGTGCCTTTTAAACTTGATGGAGAATGAATCCAAAATTGTAATACACGATAAACTGCAATTCCAATCCCAAAAGTTAGAATAAAAAAAACGATGCCAATACTGATAGTAATTTGTTTATTCATTAGTACTTGACAAGTCTATTAAAACTAACTACTCCTTATTTAGGTTATCACTATAAGTAGCCCACTTGAATAACCCAAAAAACACCCTATTTAATCATGCCAAGGTGAGATTAAGAGAACAAGAACAAATAAATTAAGAAAGGAAATTCATGCAGCTAAAAGAATTAAAAGAAAAGAAAATTGGCGAGTTAGCTGAACTTGCAAGACAATTAGGAATAGAAAACGCAACAAGTTTGCGAAAACAAGAATTGATGTTTTCAATTCTTCAAAAAAGTGCTGAGCAAAACCAAGCAATTTATGGAGAAGGGGTGCTGGAATGTTTGCCAGATGGTTTTGGATTCTTAAGATCCCCAGATTATAACTATCTACCAGGTCCTGACGATATTTATGTTTCTCCTTCTCAAATACGCCGTTTTAATTTAAGGACAGGAGACACGATCTCAGGGCAAATTCGTCCACCAAAAGACTCCGAACGGTATTTTGCGCTTTTAAAAGTAGAGCGCTTGAATTTTGAAGATACACAAGAGTCCAGGGAAAAAATCTTATTTGATAATTTAACGCCTCTTTATCCCAATAAAAAAATAAACATGGAGTTTGATCCAACGAATCACTCCACAAGAATCATTGACCTTCTAGCTCCAATTGGAAAAGGGCAACGCTGTCTTATTGTTGCATCACCTCGAGCTGGAAAAACAGTTCTTTTACAAGATATTGCGCATGCAATTACTACCAATCACCCTGAGATTGTACTCATTGTATTGCTCATTGACGAACGCCCTGAAGAAGTCACCGATATGCAAAGAACAGTCAAAGGTGAAGTCGTAAGCTCTACATTTGATGAACAAGCAAGCCGTCATGTCCAGGTAGCTGAAATGGTTCTAGAAAAAGCAAAGCGGCTGGCTGAACATAAAAAAGATGTTGTAGTTTTATTAGATTCAATTACCCGTCTTGCTAGGGCCTACAACACTGTAGTACCACCTAGTGGCAAAATTTTATCGGGTGGTGTAGACTCCAATGCTCTCCACAAGCCAAAGCGATTTTTTGGTGCTGCAAGAAATTTAGAAGAAGGCGGTAGTCTCACAATTATTGCAACTTCTCTAATCGATACAGGTTCGAGGATGGATGAAGTCATTTTTGAAGAATTTAAAGGTACAGGCAACTGTGAAATCCACTTAGATAGAAAACTTATGGAAAAGCGCATTTTTCCATGTTTAGACATCAATCGATCTGCAACAAGAAAAGAAGAGCTCCTCAATGACAAAGAACTGCTCAATCGAATTTGGATTTTAAGGAAGGTCTTACATCCTATGTCGACTATTGATGCAATGGACTTCTTATTAGAAAAAATTACTAAGACTAAAACGAATAAAGAATTTATTGGTTTTATGAATAGTTAGTCTGTTATTAGAGACCATCACTTAATGGAGTAGCGCTGTTGCATTGCGGTTAGAAAGCTGGTAAAAGGAGAGCCTATGAAAGCTGGAACACACCCTGTTTATACAGAAGCAACAATTAGTTGTGCTTGTGGCAATGTAATCAACACTCGAGCCACAAAACCTGTTATTAAAGTAGAAATTTGCTCTGCATGCCATCCATATTATACTGGTAAGTTTAAATTTATAGATACCGCAGGCCGTATTGAAAGATTCATGAACAAATACGCGAAGAAAAAGAAATTAGCTGATAAAAAGGCATCTAAGCACTAAGAGCTCTAAAATACTCTCCTCTTTAAGTCTGCTTCATGTTAAAATAAATACACAGAGGATTTGCAGCCGGAGCTTTTGTGGCCAGAGCATGCACGTGATGTGCATGCGATACATTCCAATGTAAAAGCGACAGGGTCTCCAGAGCTTTTACGTGATGTAAAAGCGACAAGGTCTAATGCAAATCCGACAAAATATGATGATTGCAAAGCAGAAATATACAAGTATAGGCGGACAAGCAGTAATTGAGGGCGTTATGATGCGATCCCCTCACTTCTATACTATTGCTATTCGAAAAGCAGAAAACCAAATTCTGATTAAGGAACTACCTTGGAAAGGCTATAGTGAGCATTTCACATTTTTAAAAAAACCTTTTTTCCGTGGGATCTGTACACTGCTTGAATCCATGATCAATGGAGTTCAAGCTTTAAGTTACTCTGCAAACATTGCTGCTCAATTTGAGACAAAGCCAGGCGCAAAACAGCAAGAGCTTTCAAAGTTTGCAATATTCACAAGTATCTTTTTTGCATTTTGTATGGGTATGGGACTTTTTGTTGCACTACCACATTTTTTAACGGTAGTACTTGGCGATCTAGGGCTCTATTCTACAACGGTAAACAGCCCCTTTTTCCATCTTGTAGATGGATTTATAAAAGTGGTTTTCTTGGTGTTGTATGTGTATCTCATTGCTTTTATGAAAGATATAAAACGGGTTTTTCAGTATCATGGAGCAGAACACAAAAGTATATATGCTTTTGAAAAAGGGGAAGAACTAACTATTGAAAATGCACGCAAGTACCCAACTCTACATCCTCGCTGTGGGACATCTTTTTTATTGTTCTTGCTCATTATTAGTATCTTTGCCTTCTCTATTTTGTTTCCACTCATTCAAGCTACTAAACTTCATGATAATGCTCTTATTAACCATGCGCTGTTAGTGGTCTTTAAAATATTTTTGATGTTTCCAGTTGCGGGAATTAGCTACGAATTTATTCGCTTAAGTGCTAATCACATGGAAAATCCACTGTTTAAAATTTTAATTTACCCGGGACTTCTCTTACAAAAACTTACGACCAGAGAACCTACAGATGATCAACTTGAAGTGGCCCTTGCTTCATTAAAACGAGTTTTATATTTAGAAAAATCCCCACAAGCCTTAAGCCAAAAGGAACTAGAGTTTTCTTCACTTCGAGATATTGTATATGCGCCTGCTACAGTTTCAGAGTTTCCTGGATAGTGCTTCCCTGCTATGGTAATGAATGATCCAATATGTTTGCAAAACTAGAAGCAGTTGAGCACCGCTTTAAAGAACTTGAAAAAAAACTTTTAGACCCAACGCTTGCTTCTCATCCTCAAGAGCTGAGAACTCTTTCTAAAGAAAGATCGGATCTTATAGAGCTAGTTGAAACTTTTCAAAAATATAAAAGTATTAACGCTCAATGTGAAGAGAATAAAATACTTTTAGGCGACAAAGACCCTGAACTACGAAATTTAGCGAAAGAAGAACTTGGAGTATTAGAACAACAAAAAGAAGTCTTGGAATCTCAACTCAAAAAACTGCTTTTACCTAAAGATCCAAATGATGAAAAAAATGTTATTTTAGAAATTCGAGCAGGTGCAGGTGGAGATGAAGCTTCTCTTTTTGTAGGAGAGCTTTTTCGTTTGTATAATCGCTATGCGGATACCCAAAGATGGACCGCAGAATTTCTCAGTGCAACTCCAACTGGTGCTGGAGGATTTAAAGAGATCATCGCAATGTTTAGTGGAACCAAAGTATACAGCAGACTAAAATACGAAGGAGGTGTGCACAGGGTTCAAAGAGTCCCAAAAACAGAAGCACAAGGACGTATTCACACCTCTACTGTAACTGTTGCTGTGTTACCCGAAGCAGATGAGGTGGATGTAAACATTTCTCCATCTGATCTTAAAATTGAAACATTTCGCGCAGGAGGGCCTGGTGGGCAATCTGTCAATACAACAGATTCTGCAGTAAGAATCACGCATATCCCAACCGGAGTTGTAGTAGCTTGCCAAGATGAAAAAAGCCAACACAAGAACAAAGAAAAAGCTTTAAAAATTTTAAGAGCACGCATACTGGAAGCAGAAAAAGAAAAAGCCCAAAAAGAAAGAGCTGATGCCCGTCGAAGCATGGTAGGAACAGGAGATCGCTCTGAAAGAATTCGTACGTATAATTTTCCCCAATCTCGTCTTACGGATCACCGCATTGGACTCACTGTTCACACACTTCCAGATATCATGGAAGGAAAAATTAATGATATCATTGACAACCTTGTTGCTTATTACCAAACCGAACAACTAAAACAAGATACGGTTTATGATTCCTGAGCATGAAAGAAAAATTTTAGAAGCATTCATACGTGGAATTCCTTTAAATGCTTTGGCATTCCAAGAAAGAGCTTTAAATGAATACGAGAAACAAGAACTTAAAAACCTTACAAAACTTCGTGTACGTGGTCTCCCTTTACAATATCTGATTGGATCTCAGGCATTTTATGGAAGAGAATTTTATATCAACACATCTGTGCTTATCCCACGTCCTGAAACTGAAGGCTTAGTAGAATGTGCATTGAAAAACAGTCCTCCTTTCGAGGCTGGAAAAAAATTTTCTGCGCTAGATTTTGGAACAGGATCTGGATGTATTGCAATTACCTTAGCCTTAGAACGATCTGATTTTTGGGTTTTTGCATCGGAGTGCTCAAAAGAAGCATTATCTGTTGCAGAAGAAAATGCACGATTTTTCAGGGTTCCAAATGTAGAGTATATACACGTTTCAGAAACACCTTATTTATGGCAATACGAAGAATTGCCACTGCTTGATTTAATTATTAGTAACCCTCCCTATTTATTAAAAAATGATGAAATCACACAAGAGGTTAGAGAACATGAACCAGAAGAAGCGTTGTTTTGCCAAGAAGACAATCCACTATTTTTTTATACTTTTTTACGAGAGCTTTTTGAAAAAAAATCTGCTCCCTGTGCACTAGGAGTTTTTGAAATCACAGAAACCCGTACTTTGCAAATTCTGGAAGTTTTTCATGGGATAGACACTAAAATACAAAAAGACTTAGCTGGTCGCGATCGGTATTTAGTTGTAAGAAAACACACTAATGCGAAGCATTCTGGACGTATTGAGTGAGAAAATCTACCCGAGCGAGCATTAGATATGCGAGTGAGAAAATCTACCCGAGTGAGCATTAGATATGCGAGTGAGAAAATCTAATGGATAAATTACTTATAGAAGGCGCAACACCTCTCACAGGAAATATTGAAATTAGTGGATCTAAAAACGCTACACTGCCTATTCTTTTTTCTACTCTCCTTACAGAAAAAAAATGCACATTAAAAAATGTTCCTGATTTAATGGACGTACACACTTCGATTAAACTTTTAAATCAGTTAGGCAAATTCTTAAACTATGACTCTCAAACTCATACTGTTGAAGTGGAATCCAGCTCTCCTCATACCTTTGAAGCTCCCTATGATTTAGTTCGTACCATGAGAGCATCTATACTAGTGTTAGGACCCATGCTCGCTCACTATGGATCTGCGAAAGTATCCTTACCTGGTGGATGCAGCATCGGTACAAGGCCAGTGGACTTGCATTTAGAGGCATTGAAAAAACTCGGAGCGAAAATCAAGTTTGAGGAAGGCTATATTCATGCACAAGCTAAAAAACTAAAAGGAGCTTTGATCCATTTTAAGAATGTTTCTGTAGGTGCTACAGAAAATACTCTCATGGCTGCAACCCTAGCGGAAGGGATGACCACAATTTCAAATGCTGCTTGTGAGCCTGAAATTGTAGACTTGGCTTTATTTTTAAAAAAAATAGGAGCTAAAATTGAGGGTGAAGGCACTCCTACAATCCTCATATATGGTCCGACAAATTTTCAAAGTGCAAATCATACCATTATTCCAGACCGAATTGAAGCAGGAACTTACTTGATGGCAGGAGCTATAACAGGTGGGAACATTACACTTTCTAATGGCTGTCCTGAACATGTTCAAGCTACTTTACAAGCCTTAAAAGACTGTGGATTTGTCGTTTCGACAAAAAATAAAACTATTCAATTAAAAAGCGAGGGGCCACCATCAGCACTATCCGTATCAACAGCCCCATATCCTGGATTTGCAACTGACATGCAAGCACAACTCATGGCTCTTTTAAGTACTGGTGTAGGGCGATCTCAGATTTTAGAATCGATTTTTGAAAATCGATTTATGCACGTCCCTGAACTTTTAAGACTAGGTGCGGATATTCAGCTGCAAGGCAACACTGCTTTTATAAATGGATTAAGCAGTACAGGAAAAAATTTTAGCGGTGCAACGGTTATGGCAACAGATCTTAGAGCAAGTGCTTGCTTAGTTCTTGCTGGACTAGCCGCAAGTGGTAAAACAACGGTGCGCCGGATATACCACTTAGACCGTGGCTATGAAAAATTAGAACTAAAATTACAAGCTTTAGGGGCTAGAGTTTGGAGAGAAAAAGAATAGAGACTGTTGCCCCAATAGGAGAAAGTATGAACGACTGTATCTTTTGTAAAATTATCAGTGGGCAACTTCTTTGTGAAAAATTAGGGGAAACACAAAATGTTTTTGCTTTTTCAGATATCCAACCTCAGGCTCCATTGCATGCTCTTTTAATCTCAAAAGAGCATGTTGCAAGTTTAAACAATCTTACTCCTCAGAAAAGAAGGGAAATTTTACCGGAGATGTATGACCTTGCAGATCAAATCGTACAGGATAAAGGATTGCGTGAAAGAGGTTATCGAACAGTCATCAATAATCAAAAAGAAGGTGGGCAAGTTGTTTTTCATCTCCACATGCATGTGCTTGCAGGAGCAAAACTCCGCGGGCATATTGGGGCTTAGTTTTAGCATTTAGAGTCCTATGATGATTCGCAGTCGATCTGCAACAGTGGCCATGTTTTTTTCCGAAACAGTTCCTAAGCGTTTTATTAAGCGCTCTGTAGAAACTGAGCGCACGTCCTCACATTTGATGAAACTAGTGTTTTTCAGTCCTCCCTCCGGTGGTTGTATTTCAACATGAGTAGGCCAACCACGCCGTGTTGAGGTCATTGGTATAACGACAGTTAGATCAAGTGGCCCATGGTTAAAAGCATCAACTGAGACGACAAGACAAGGTCTTGCTCCAGATTGCTCACGTCCCTTAGTTGGATCAAAGTTGGCAAGCCATACATCGCCCTGCAAAGGAGCCATATTTTGTGGACTCATTTTTCATCATCCAATCCATCAGAAAGGGTACCTTCCAAAATCCTTCGTTCTTCAAGTTCCTTAGCCCACGCTTTCGGATCGGATTTTACCGCTAAGACTTTGCCATTTAGTTCTTCAAAAAATTTCTCTCTCCGATAAAGCTCTACCGCCTCTTCTAAAACGACTTGCATGGGTTTTCCTATCTTTTCAGCCATCTGCTTTAGGGTCTGATGAGTTGGCTTACTAATTTTTGCCGTAAGTGCCATAAGTCACCTCAAATATAGTATACCAATGGGTATACTCACAAGTCCACCGGAATCGCGCTGTCAACACCTCAAAAATGTCCAAATATTGAGGATCTACAAGGCCTAGCAGATAAAGCTGTTGAAAAGACGGTTCCTGCTGCACAAACAAATGACGCTGACCCTAATACTACAGCAGCAGCACTTAAATAAAGTAAACTAAATTACAATCGATCAGGACGAGTTGGCTACATGGCTGACTCGTCTCCATTTTGCTCCACGACCTTTGCCAATAAGCTCAATTATTTTTTCTGTTTTCATTTTAAAAAGAACTTTTTTAACAAGTTCCCTGTTTATTCCAGGAATTTCTTTGCAAAGTTCCGCAACAGTGAATGGACTTGAGACTGAAAATACCATTTGTCGTATGAGAGCACCTTTCGTATCACCAGAAGTAGATCGCTCAACTCGCTCTTTTAATTCTTGATAAGCACTCTTTAAAATACTTAAGGAATAATTCCACCATGGTATTAAATCATGCTTTGACTCATGCCAACCTTCAGAGGATTGTGCTAGTATTTTATAATAGTCATCTTTTGTACTTTCAATAAGTCGCTCTATACTAATATATCTACCTACTTCAAATCCACTTTGATATAAAAGAAGTAAGTTTAGCAATCGTGAGGTTCTGCCGTTTCCATCTCGAAAAGGATGGATGCAAAGAAAATCAAAAACAAAACTAAAGATAGAAATCAACTCTGGTAACTTGGATTGATTGACAGTGTCACGGTAGGACAAACATAATTGTTCAACATATCTTGGTGTTTCTTTAGCACTCACACATTTGAATCGGATCTTTCTTTCACCGTTTTGGAGTATTTCTATAATTTCATTATCTTTAGTTTTCCATTTTCCTGCATCTGAAATAAGTCCACCTTGAGCCAATTCATGGATTTTAAGAATTGTAGCAGGTTCAATTTTAATTACAGAGTGTGACCCATGAATCCATATTAACGCTTTTCTATATCCAACAATTTCCTGTTCTGATCGATCCCGAGGTCTAGTTTTACCCAAAACTAGTGGAATGAGACGACCTCTATCAACCTCGACACCTTCTATTCGATTCGATGATTCAGAACTTTGAATAATGGCAGACTCTCGGAGCTGTTTTAAAGTCTCTGGTTTAATTTTTTTCCACACCTCCTGCATTCCACGGGCTTCTGCACATTGTGAAAGAAACCAAGTTGTACTTGGATGAAATCGAATCCTTTCTAGCGTCCTTGGTAAAAATGATTTCATTACTTCATTATTACCCATTCATTACCCATTTTCAATAAATCCTTACCCATTTATTTTTGAATGGATCCGAAGTGGAAATGTGCCGTCATGCGCCTCTCTACACTCAAGGTTTTGTATTGATTGAAGTACATACATATGTTAGTATTTTAATATGTATAGCAATCAAAAAATAAAAAGGGTTACTGCGAATTTGCCAGCTTCTTTACTAAAAGAAGCCACTCAAGCCACTCAAAACAGTATTACTGAAACCTTGATTCAAGGGCTATACTTAATCAAAAGATCTTTTGCTTATGAGAAAGCCCAGCAGCTCAAAGGCAAACTAAACTTAAATATCAATCTTAAGGAAAGCCGTGAACGTACTTATCGTTGATACGTCTTCTTGGATTTCATATTTTAAAGGAAAAGCACAACCTGATATTGACCTAGCCCTAAAAGAAGGACGTGTTTATCTCCCCCCAATTGTATTAGCAGAACTTTTAAGTGCTCGTTTAAATATAAAAATGCGCTCTCAGCTAGAGGATTTTCTTAAAGAACTCCATTGGATTCATTCTTCATTTGAACATTGGAGCCGAGTAGGATAACTACGCTCCACCTGTTCGGAGCATGGGATACAAATTTCAACACCAGATGCACATGTTGCCCAATCTTGCATAGATTTAGATGGATACCTTGTCAGTGAGGATAAGATTTTTAATAAAATCTTACACTGGACTACGCTTCGAATACTTAAGTGCTAGCAGCGGGATGGCAATAGTAACCAGCAACACAACAACATGACGGAAAATGAGGATATCTAATCCTAGTCCAGTAACAAGCAAATATACTAAAATCATGGAAGTTTTTAGAGGCCAATACTTCCAATAGGTTTTTAGTTTTAAAAGCATCCACCCCATACAGCATAAAAATAAAAGCACCCCCCCACGGCTAAGTAAGAAAAAATATGAATTGTCGGAGTGAATCGGAATAAATCCAAATCCCAATAATAAAAAATCTAATCGTGAGAACAGAGCATCTAAATAAACTTTCCAGCCGATCCATCTTGAGTGAAGATTTTCAAGTTTTGCTAAAAAAACAGATTTGTATAAAAAAAATATGTTAGTCATTAAAAGTACTGAAATAGAAAGTGTAAGTGCTTTATGTTTTTTAGAGAGCTTCACCCACATTGGAATACCCAAAGCAACTAGCAATCCAAAGAATGGAAAAAAAGTGTGCGCCAAACGAGCACCAAGAAAAGTAAATACACAAGCTAAAACTTTGTTAAATGGAGATGCAAAAGGACTAGAATAAAAAAGTACAAATCCAAATAAAAAACATGCGGAAGCTTCAACAGGAGAAGAGAATACACCGTATATCCGATCTGCCCAATACTCATAGTTAGGGTTATAATTATAAATTTGCCCAAGGATTTTTTTAATGGTTGGACTCAGCTTTGCTAAAATAGAAAAACTCCCTGAAAGGGCTAAACAGACAAGTAATATTTTTTGTAATTTTTTAAAAATAATAACATTTGTTTTTGAAAGCGGATAACAAAACCAATGAAACGTAATCCAAGCAGCTAAAATCCAGCTAAAATACCGAACACAATGAATAAACTCACGCAAAGGCTGAAAATGAGCTGCCTCAGTTTTAAGTTCATTTTTCACAAGATAAAATCCATGAGGATTAAACAAGCTTTCTAGGTCTGGACGAAAATATCCATGTGCGTACACCAGTACTAAAAGCAGCCCAGTGCAAATAAAAAAAACAAAAAAACTATGTGGGGCTTGTGGAGCAGGCTCGAGCGAAGCTTGAGAAGCGGTACAAAATTGTTTGATGATTAAAATACTAGCAAATGCAACCCACACAAGCATCCAAAGGTCCGATAAAAAAATCTGCTTGCTCGCAAGAGCAATGGGCGGTGCAAAAAAAACTAAAACGAGTTGGATGCTTAAAGCAAAAAAACCCCATTTAGGCATGTCGGGTTTTATCCAAAAGTGCTTGCTTTAGAACGCCTGCAACAAAAATAGGATTTGTTTTTAAATACCTGCTAGTGAGTCTTTTTGGCTCTTGGAGTAAGCGATACAGCCACTCTAAACCGCCTTTTTGCATCCAAAATGGAGCGCGTATTTTTGTCCCAGCAACCAGATCAAAAGCTGCTCCAACGCTGACAAGTAATGGTGCATTTAAATATGATCTTGCACGCGCCATCCAAACTTCTTGTTTTGGTGCCCCAAGTCCCACCCAAACAATATCTGGATTTGCTTCATTTATTTTCTGACAATCCAAAATCTCATCAGTGCTGAGAGGTGTTTGAGGAGAAAAATATGGCCGAAACGGAGGTGAAAACATGCCTGCAACTCGAACTTGAGGATTGAGTGCTTGTGCTCTTAGCTTTAATGCATCCAAGACAGAAGGGGTCGATCCATAAAAATAATGTGAGACCTTACTACACTGCTCTTCTTTAAAAAAAGACTCCAATAAATCTGGCCCACTACAGCGACCATGAATTTTAGGGCCACTCAAAATTGCCGCTGCCCAAATTAGAGGCACCCCATCTGGAGTGGCTAGTAGCGCACCATTTGTAACTTTTCTGTACTTAGAATCTTTATAACCTGTTACGACGGTGTGCACGTTTGAAACACAAACATAATATCTTTCTTTTTTTTCAATAACAGCAAGCATCTGCTGGATGGTTTCTTGAAGGTTAAAAACAGAAATGTAGGAACCTAATATGTTTGCTTTCACTTTAAGAATATACCGGAGGATTTGCAGGACGCAAATCTGACACAGTATAAAGATCCTTTAACCCCTGAGATAAAGTAATTTGTGGAGCCCATTTTAAAACTTCATTTGCTCTTTGGATGCCAGCCAAAGAATGCAATACATCTCCTGAGCGCGGAGGAGCTTCTTTGATGGGGATATCTTGCTTAGATACTTCCTTCATCGTCTTTGCAAGCTGTTCAATTGTAACAGCTTTTTCAGTACCTAAGTTGATAGGCAACCCATCACACTGAGATACTGGCAAATCTAAGGCCAAACAACAAGCTTTAGCAATGTCGTACACAGACACAAAATCTCTAGTTTGTAATCCACCTCCATTGAGAAAAAGTGGAGATTTTTTCTCTAGCGCTGAAGCAAAAACAGTAATCACACCAGAGTAAGGAGAATGGGGATCCTGGCCAGGGCCAAAAACATTAAAAAAACGAAATGTGACTACAGGTAATTTTTTAGTTTCCCAATAAAAACGCAAAAGGTGTTCGGACCCTAATTTTTGAGCAGCATAAAAAGAAAGTGGATGAGGCAATAAAACAGACTCTAATAAAGACGTGTCTTTTTTTCCTAAATCACCATACACAGCTGCAGAACTACTAAAAATCATACGAACTTGCTTTCCTGAATTTTGCATCTCCTCAACAGCAGATTGCGCAACATTTACAGTACCTAAAAGGTTAGTTTGATATCCATCTATGGGCATTTGCTGACAAAGAGGGACGCTCACTATTGCAGCTAAGTGATATACCACATCCATACCCTTTAAAGCTTGCTTGATAGACTTCAAATCACGTACATCCCCTTTGTGGTAATGCACTCCTTTGACGGGACTTTTCGGATCTACAAGATCCAACACATGCACAAAGTGACCTGCTTCTTTTAAAACATGACAAAGGTGAGTTCCAATAAAACCAGCACCTCCTGTTACAAGCACATTAGACATAATGTTCAATGCCTCCTGATGCGCGCAAAGGTTCTCGCAAAGGCTCTAATGACAAGGCTTTCATCGCTGGAATGGCATTCACAAAAGCGCGCGCTGTAGTGATCAGAGTACAATAAGGAATCTTTTTTTCAAGAGCAGTTCTTCGTACAGAAAAACTATCGTGGATAGACTTTGTATCACTTACAGTATTAATAACTAAATGATATTTTCCAGAAGCAATATTTTCTACGCAATCTGGGATACCCTCACCCACCTTAGCAACACGCTCAACTGGGAAACCATATTTTTTAAGAAAGGCTGCAGTTCCAGGTGTTGCTTCTAGTTTAAAATTTTGCTGTGTGAGCTTTGTTGCAATTTCTAAAATATGGGGTTTATCTTGGTCAGCAATAGAAAGGAACGCAACCCCATGTGATGGGACAAATATACTAGCGCCTAAAAGAGCTTTGGCATAAGCATGCGGAAAGTCTTTTGCCCTACCCATAGCTTCACCAGTCGACTTCATTTCAGGTCCCAGCAAAACATCCACAGAAGGAAATTTATGAAAAGGAAAAACTGGCATTTTTACATTATAGCAATGTACTTTTTGATCTAAGTCTACTAATAACCCAAGATCTTTTAACTTCTCACCTAAAACCAGCCTCGTTGCAATTTTAGCAAGTGGGACTCCAACTGCTTTGCTCACAAAAGGAATAGTACGTGAAGCACGTGGATTGACTTCTAAAACAAAAATGTCATCTTTCCTAATAGCAAATTGGATGTTCATAAGCCCTACCACCCTTAATTTTTGAGCTAAAATTTTTGTATATTCTCGAAGACGCATTTGTACTTCAAGCCCCAATGTAAATGGTGGAATACTACATGCGCTATCTCCAGAATGAATACCAGCTTCTTCAATATGCTCTAAAATACCAGCGACAACTGTTTCTTCTCCATCGGAGAGAGCATCCACATCCACTTCAACAGCCCCTGACAAAAATCGATCCATTAAAACTGGCTTTGACTCTGAAACTTCAATTGCTTCTTTCATAAAAAGACACAACTCATCTTCATTCAAAACAATGCGCATACCACGTCCACCTAAAACATAACTAGGACGAATCAGTAGTGGATATCCTAATTCTTTAGCAAAAAAGAGAGCTTCTTGCATATTGATAGCAGTATAATTCCTGGGCTGCTTAATGCCCAGCGGCTCTAACTCTTTAAGAAGTGTCCCAAAACGTTTTCTGTCTTCAGCAACATCAATGCTTTCCACTGGAGTGCCGAGAATAGGTATCCCATTTTTTTGTAAACCATGACAAAGCTTCAGTGGCGTTTGACCACCAAACTGAACAATCACTCCTCTTACATTTTTTTCTTGTTGAAACACCTCTAACACATGCTCTGTAGTCAACGGTTCAAAATAAAGCCTCGTTGAAACATCATGATCTGTACTCACTGTCTCAGGATTACAATTGATCATTACGCTATCTAAACCTAAATCCTTAATTGCTTCAGAAGCATGCACACAACAATAATCAAACTCTATCCCTTGCCCAATACGGTTAGGTCCACTGCCAAGGATCATTACACTTTGATTACTTGCTTGATCAAATCCATTAGCGCGTCTAGCGATACCACTATTTGAAAAAGCATAAGTACTATACAGATAGGGAGTTTTTGCTTCGAATTCTGCTGCGCATGTATCTACTAAAGCATATTGTGGTGAAATATTTTTATTCCGTCTTTCTTCAAACACTACTATCTCAGGAGTGTTGGTCATCTCTGAAATTTGTCGATCACTCATCCCAAATTGTTTAGCAACTTGCAGTTCGCGGCTGAACCACTCCTTAAACGGTTTTTGTTTAAGGTGGTTCTCAAGTGTAATAATCTCATTTATTTGATGTATAAACCAAATGTCTATATTTGTGATTTCCGAAATTTTTGCAGGAGTAATACCCCGGCGCAAAGCAGAAGCAATAATCCATAATCTATTTGCATAAGGCTCTTTTAATACATTTTCTATTTCTGTAATGGATTTGTCTGCTCCATCATAGATTGTCTGCTTTAACCAAACTTGATTATTTTCAAGACTTAAAAGAGCTTTCAGCAAAGATTCCTTAAAATTTCTTCCAATGGCCATCACCTCTCCAACACTTTTCATTTGAGTATCTAAAAGTGGTTTTGTAGAAGTGAATTTTTCAAAATCAAACCGAGGAATTTTTGTAACAACATAATCTAGTGTTGGCTCAAAACTAGCTGGTGTAGTGCCTGTAATTTCATTTGTTAATTCATCCAGGGTGTAACCTACTGCAAGTTTAGTTGCTATTTTTGCAATTGGAAACCCCGTAGCTTTACTTGCTAAAGCAGAAGATCTTGAAACACGAGGATTCATTTCAATGACAACAGTTCGGCCAGCATCTTTACCATTTGGTTTAATTGCAAATTGAATATTTGAACCACCGGTTTCAACATTAATCGCCCGAATGATTTTTTTTGAAAGATCTCTCAGATGTTGAAATTGCTTGTCAGTAAGCGTTTGTACAGGAGCCACGGTAATGCTATCTCCTGTGTGAATCCCCATAGGATCCATGTTTTCAATAGAACAAACTACGATGACGTTATCTGCCTTATCTCGAACCACTTCTAACTCAAACTCTTTCCAACCAAGCAAACTTTCTTCAATCAAGACAGAACGTACAGGACTAAAAAATAATCCTCGGGCAAGCAGCCTTTCAAAATCCTCTGGTGTATAAGCGATTCCACTGCCTTCTCCCCCTAAAGTAAAACTTGGTCTCAGCACCAATGGCAAACTAAATGCCGGAGAACTTGCTGGCAGAGCGCCAGGGGAATGCGACAAATTGGGATACAAACTCGACACAGTACTTTGAAGCACCCTTTTGCCTTCTTCTATACTTCGAACAAGAATACTGCGTGGCGCATCAATCCCAAGCTCTTGCATGGTTTTTTTAAAAAGCTCGCGATCTTCTGCTTTTTTAATAGATTCTGCGTTTGCTCCAAGCATACGGACATTGTGTTTTTTTAAAATTCCATTTTCTGCTAGTGCAACAGCAAGATTTAAGGCTGTTTGTCCTCCCATAGTTGGTAAAAGAGCATCTGGTTTTTCTTGTTCAATGATTTTTTCTAAAAACTCTACAGTTAAAGGCTCAATATAAACCTGGTTTGCAAGCTCAGGGTCTGTCATGATTGTCGCAGGATTAGAATTAATAAGTATGACTCGATAGCCCTCAGACCTTAACGCTCGAACAGCTTGAGTGCCAGAATAATCAAACTCACAGGCCTGCCCAATCATGATTGGACCTGATCCAATCACTAATATGGATTTTATGGAGGTGTCTTTTGGCATTCTCCTTTTTTCATAGTTCAAAAAGCTAAAGAAAGCTCCTAAAAAATGTGTTAACCTTGCATTAAAATGACGCAAGAACCACTTTCTTCACTTTCTATCATTACTCTTACCTATAAAGACCCGAAAGGGCTGAAGAGTACTTTAGAATCTATTCAAGCTTTAAAAAATCACTTCTCTGATTTTGAGAACATTATCGTAGATTCTTCTCCTGAACTTAATGAAGAAGTTTTAAAGGATTTTAAAAAGCAGAACTGGCCAATCATCCATGTTGTGACACCACCGAAAGGTGTATTTAATGCGATGAATATAGCATTGGGACAATTTACAAAAGATTATGTTTGGTTTCTAAATGGTGGAGATAGATTAGCGAGCATTGACTGCTTAGTAAGAATATTCAAAAAACTATCTCAAGACCCTTCTATAGATTATTTTTACGCTGGCGCAAACATGTATAAGAATGGAAAGTACCTGTATCCACTTCAGCCCTCACCAGTTTTCATCCGAAACTTACTTGGATTTAACCATATTTGTCATCAAGCTGTTTTATACAAGCGAACAAAACTTTTGGAGGTAGGGCCGTTTGAATCACGCTTCTGGATTGCTGCAGATTATGACCACCACTACCGCTTTTATCTTGCTCAAAGTAAATTTGCATGTTTGCAAGAAATACTGGTTGACTACGATATGAGCGGCCAGTCGATGGACCCTAAACCTGCTTTTGTGGATTTTAAATTAATCCAAAAGGAACACTCTAAAAAACTTCCTCTTTGGGTTAATACTTGCAATCCCATTTTAAGTTTCTATCACGAAAAACGTGTTCGACTCTTAAAAACTCTTTCACATTCTAAAATCAAACCCATACTGCATCCCATTTGGTTACTGTGGAATCGATTAAAGAACAAGTAAGACCCTATATTTAGGGATTGTTGTAAACATAACTTTCAATTGTTTTGCAAATAGCTTCTTCAAAAGGGGTTAAATCCAAAGCTCCAAATTGCTCAATATATTTCAGCGATGAAACATGAAAATCAAATACTTCTTGCGAACGGTATGGAAGCCCTCCAAACTGCAGAGTCCCCTTTCCAATTTGTTTTTGAATCAGCTCAGCCACTAACTTTATGGATCGCGGTGTATTTGTTGAAAGATTAAATACCTCTCCTCTAGATTTGTTTGGATTTAAAGCAATGTTTTCCAACATCTTACAAAGATCTTCAACGTATAAAAAATCTCTGGTTTGTTCACCTTGGGTTAAAAAAACTGTTTTGTTCTGTAGGCAACCTTCAATAATTGTAGGAACCAATCGATCCCCTGTTTGATGTGGACCAAAAGGCAAGGAAGGCCTTACCCAACACCATGGAATTTTTCTTTCATGAGCAATCATCAAAACTCCATAATAAGCTGAAATTTTAGCCCAGCCATATGGAGAAAAACAATTTAAAGTTTGGTTTTCATGAAAAGGAGTTGGATTGCTTCCGTATTCATCACAAGAACCAAAAAAAAGTGCCAACTCTATAGAAACTGGCAATGCCTTTGCTACACTGAGAGCAGGCAAAACTGTATTTTCGTATTGAGCATCTAATTCCTCTAAGTTTCTTCCAGGTGTTGCTTGTGCCGCGAGATGAATACAAACCTGTGGCTTTACTTCCTCAAAAACTTCCTTTAAAAAATTTGAATCTTTCAATGAACCGACATACTCTTTTCCAAAAGAAAAATCTGTCTGGGTAAGAGATAAGATGGTTAACTTATGGCCTTTTTTATATAAAAAGTAAGTAAGGTTTTTTCCAATAAAACCTGTTGCACCAGTTAATAAAATATTTTTACAATGTGAATTGGGTGTTTGCATTTTTGTGTGCTTGAATACTTTCTGAAGTTTTATCTAAAGAGACCACTTCTTCAATAATACTACGTGGCCTGTTTTTTACATCTTCAAAAATTCTACTAATATATGCACCAAGAACTCCTAAACAAATAAGCTGAATCCCAGCTAAAAAAAGTTGAAATAAAACAATTGTAGTAAAGCCAGGAAGTCTAGTGCCAATAAAAAGATGAATCAAAAGATAAACAAACATTCCAGAAAAACTTAAAAATGCAAAACCAAATCCAATCCAAGTCGCAAGCGCTAAAGGTTTTCTAGAAAAAGATGTGATCCCATCCCATGCCAGCTGAAAATAATCCCACCACTTAAACTTACTCACACCATCGTAACGTGGCCTCCGGTTATAAGAGACACCAATTTGGTTAAATCCAGCATAGCTAATAATTCCACGCAGGTATGGATTTGCCTCTTTAAAAGATTTTAAGCATTCGATTACTTTTCTATCTAAGAGACGAAAATCTCCAGAGTCTAATGGAATGGGTATCGATGAAAGAAAATTAAGGATGCGATAAAAAATTTTTCTTTGAAAAGTTAAAAAAATACTTTCGTTTCTTTTTTTGCGGATACCATACACCACTTTATAGCCTTGCTCCCAATAATGAATAAATTCCAAAATTAATGTAGGGTCATCCTCACCATCAGCATCTATTTGTATAGCAGCATCCCCTGTACATAAAAGAAGCCCACTTAAAATATTAGCTTGAAAACCAAAGTTTCGACTCAATCGAACAACTGTTACTTGAGGATTTTTAGCAGCAATTTCTTTTACAACTGCTTGAGAGTTGTCTGTGCTGTGGTTATCCATAAAAAGATACTCAACTGCATAGCGCGGGAGCTGACTGCTAACCTTCAAAAGCTCATCATATATTTTTCTTAAATTTTCACCTTCATTATAAAAAGGAATAACAAAAGAAATTTTCTTCATCTATACAGCCCATGGCGCTTTTTTAGATAGCCAAAGTTCTTGAAGATAGCTTTTGTCTCGAAGCGTGTCCATGGGGTGCCAAAACCCTTGATGCTTATAAATCATTAGTTCTGAGTCTTTTGCTAATTTTGAAAGAGGCTCTCTTTCTACAGAACAATGAGAGTCAGTCGTTAAATATTTTCTAAAATCTTTTCTAAAAAAGAAAAAACCACCGTTAATAAGTTCTTCTTTTGTTTCTAGCGTTTCTGGTTTTTCTAAAAAACGAGTGACTTTCCCATCTGATTTTACTTCTAAAACTCCAAAGCGCCCGACAGGACGGACACCTAGTACAGTCCCAATCCTACTATGTTTTTTGTGAAACTCAAGTTCACTCTTCAAGTCAATATCCCCTAATCCATCTCCATACGTTAATGCAAAATCAGAAAATTCTTCAGTTTGTGATAAAAGATCTAACGCTTTTGCAACTCTGGCTCCCGTTAGTGACTCTGCTCCAGTATCTAAAACACGAACTCTCCAAGCTTCTTGATTGAGTGGTTTTCCCGAAATTCTAGGTGTTGATTCAAAGGAGTCCCGGTTGTCTATTTCTAGATGATTTTGTCTAAAAGAGTAATTTAAAAAATAGTTTTTAATATCCCAAGATTTATAGCCTGCACAAATTATAAAGTCATTAAATCCAAAGGAGTAATACCATCTCATAATATGAACAAGGATAGGGATATCCCCTATTTCCACCATGGGTTTTGGTTTTAAAATAGTTTCTTCAGAAAGCCTTGTCCCTTGGCCACCAGCAAGTATAAGAACTGGAATTCTACTATTTTGTTGCATGATTTATGGATAGCATAAAACTTATTTTTCGTCATTACATACTATCTTCTCGCAAATAGCGAGAAACAGAGATTTAATTTTTTCTTAAAAACTCACTACTAATCATAAATTTTTATTGTCTAGATTCTAAATGGATGCTAGCAGAGATCTATATCCAAGCTCACTCACATTAAACCGAGATATTGCATTTAAGTTGGTAGCGAGACAAGCAAGATGCAAGCTAGTGAAGCGAGCGCAGAAGTTTTTAAGCGAGGCATATCCAGGGCGATATGTTGAGCTTAAAAATCTTCGAGTACGCTGCAATAGCGCCGCAGATTGGTTGTCGCAGTAGAACTTAAATGCAATATCTCGGTTAAATATAAAGGAGTACCTCTACTCAATGCCCGAATTAATCAGTGTTGTAACTCCCTGTTATCATGAAGAGGAAAATGTAGAACACGTATACCGCCTAGTTAAAGAGGTTTTTGCAAAACTCTCACAATACCGTTATGAACATATCTTCATTGATAATGCCTCAAAAGATAAAACTGTTCCTATTTTAAAATCGCTTGCTGCAAAGGATAGAAATCTTAAAATCATTGTCAATACACGTAATTTTGGACAAATCCGATCGCCCTATCATGCGCTCTTACAAGCAACTGGTGATGCGGTGATTTTTTTGATGGCCGATCTTCAAGACCCGCCTGAGCTGATATCGGTTTTTATAAAAGAATGGGAAAAGGGTTTTAAGGTTGTTATTGGGGAAAAAATAGCCAGCGAAGAATCCTTTGTTATGAAAGCAATCCGAAAATTTTACTATACCTTGACGGCTCATATTTCAGATGTGGAGCTCTATAAAAATTGCACAGGATTTGGTTTGTTTGACAGGGATGTAGTTGAGGCCTTTCGTAAAATAGAAGACCCTTACCCCTATTTTAGAGGGCTCTTAGCTGAGTTTGGATTTGCAGCTACAAAAATCCCTTACAAACAGCCACAAAGAAAACATGGAAAAACTAAAAACAATTTTTATACACTCTACGACACTGCTCTACTAGGAATCACTAGCCATTCAAAATTGCCCTTGCGGCTTGTTACGATGACGGGATTTATCATGTCGAGCATTTGCTTGTTTATTGCTTTCGCATACTTTATAGCAAAACTTCTACTCTGGCAGTACTTCACGTTGGGACTTGCTCCCATTGCTATAGGCCTATTTTTTCTAGGCTCTGTACAACTGTTATTTATTGGGATTATTGGGGAATATTTAGGATTTGTTTACACACAGGTTTTAAAAAGGCCCTTGGTCATTGAAAAAGAGCGCATCAACTTTGATCCTGTAGATGTCTTGAGTTCCAAAAAAGAATCAACATGCTCGGTGCAATAAGACTTCTAGTTTTATTTATTTTTATTTTCGCTGCCGCCTCTACTTACTGGATTCAAAAACAGAAAGGAAAAGCTAATACGCTAAACCTCTTCATCACTTTTTTGCCATTCCTCAACGCGTTTGCAGGACTTTTAATCATTTTTTTTTGTGCCGTAGATCTGCCCTATCTGGACTCATGGGATGAAATTGAACTCTATGGCACGGCTTTTGACTGGCAAAAAATCGGTCGGTCAGTGGGAGGACATGCGGGTTTTTTTCCACGGTTGATGCTATTTACCATTGGGAATGCATCGGCATGGAATACGAAAATATTTCTGTTGATCCAGTGGCTCAGCACAGTAGGAAGTGCTTTTTTTATTTTTAAGATTTTCCAGTCACTTGTAGAAGATCACTCGAAAAACTTAAGCCAACGTACGCTGCTATGGTTAGCTACAAGCTTGGCATTGTTACCTAACAACGCCTATTACTACCTGGACTCTCGCCTCATTGGTCATGTATTGAGTTCAGTATTATTTTTAATAGCATTATTTTTTTCCCAAAAAAAAGGATGGCAAGCATGTTTATTGCCCATCGTGTGTATGATTTCATTGTTAAGTTCCGCGTGGGGGGTGATCACTTGGATTGTTTTTATCCCTGCAATGATTTTAAAATTTAAAATTAAAACTCAACGCAAGTTCGTTCTGTTTTTTATCATCTGCATGGGTATTTCATTTTTCCTATATGCCCATTTTTTTGCAACGGGATATGTATCTGGGTCCTTTCTGACGCTAAAAGCAGTTTTTTTAGGGTCTTTAGATTTTTTGATTTTACTTGGCGTTTTTGTATACCCTTATCCTTTTGCAGTTGGCTGGTTTGGGTTACTGGCAATTCCAGGATTGTTTCTTCTCCTTGCTCAAGCCTTGGTCACACGAGAGGTCATAAAAAAAATAGGATTTTTAAACTGGTGCGCCCACCCATTTGGCATTGCCCTGGTTTTTAGTATTTTAGGTGGACTTCTCGCAACAATTGCACGAGCACAACATTATCCCTTTGAGAGTTTATCTATGAAATACAATCAAATGGCGGTTATTTTTTCTGCCATTCTTTTGCTGCAACTACTTTTTCTTTGCAATGCGCATGTTTACCAAAAAATAAAAAGTGCTCTGGTTTCTTTTTTTATGGCAAGTTTTGTGATTGGTGCTATTTATCTGCTGCACCGTGGACGAACCCATTATATTACAGCACAAAAAGCAGTGGACTGCTTAAAATCAGATCATCCTTTTAAGGACTACAGCTGTTTTAAAGGCGTTTTTTCCGATCTGCATTTACCAGAAAATCAAAATCTTTTTCAAAAAAAGATTAGTTTTTTAAGGGATCATAAAATCTCTCTTTTCAGAGATTTAAGGCAATCGGGTGCAAATGAATAAAATTAAGAACAACAAACAAGGAATACAAAAATGGGTGCTGGTCATGGGGATGTCATTTGGGATTCTCACACTATTTTTTTATGCTCTTTACCCTTGGGAATGGGGCATCTTAGATGATACACCGTTTTTACGTCAGGTCCGTGGGCTCGTGCAACAATATGGTCTGTTTGAGGGAGTTCTGAGAAAAATCCAGCAATTTGCTCATGAAGACCGTAACTACGGAATACTGAGACCCCTGTTCTGGATTTACACTGCCATAATTTATTTATGGCCAGCAAAGCTTGCATATTTCATTCGATTTGTAATGTTTTTAGTGATTATCTTGTGCCCACTGTTCTTAAATAAAAAACATAGCAACCCCACAACTCTCTCAACCTTTTTTTTAGCATTGTGCATATTATCCAACGTGGCGCTTTATAATGGACTTTTTGTAATTTCACTACAGGAATATTTGGGGCTGCTTTTTGTGTCCATTGGAACTGTCCTAATGTTTAAGCAGAATAGATTTATTCCTCAAAATTTTTTGTGCGGAATTTGTTTTTTCCTAGCTACAACAAGCAAACCTGTTTTCGTAGCTGTACTTTTTTCTTATTCACTTCTCTTGTTTTACAAAAAAAATTTTGTGCGGGGTCTATTTTGGTTTCTTGTCTCTATCGTTTGGATTTTACTGTCTGCCTACTGGTCGCAAACAGGCGGCTACGCCCAGGAAATTTACCAATTTACGTTTGAACGATTTTGGAAAACTATTTTTCATTTTTGCAAGCTGGCTTTTGTACCCAGCATTGTTGTATGTTCTTACTTGTATCTTTTAGGAGTCCCATTAAAAAAAATCGCTTCATTTAAAAATCTCGATGGGATGGCACTTAGTAGCTTATTCTGGATTGTATCAGGACTATTTTATTTAATTTTATTTTTACCCCGAGGTGTCGGCCATGGTGTTGGGTATTATTTTGCTCCTCCTATTTATTTGATTTTTACTGGAATATTACTTTATACACAAGCTAGCGGTTTTTATCCAAAAAAAAACCTACCTCTACTTGCTATAAACTGCATTCTAGCTTTAAGCATACCTACGTATGCACTTACACAAGGATTTGCACGTGAGATCTCTATACGAAAAGTTCGTGATTGGATGCTGACCCTGCCCAAACAAGGGCTTCACATTGCAGCAAACGGTGAACATATTCAGCTCTGTTTTAATGACCTCATGATTTTAAATTTGGGCTCAGAATGGAAAAATCAGATGAGTTCACTTGTAGAGGCGGGACAAAAACCAGAATCTCTTCCTGATTATTATATTATATTTAAACGCCATAGCCGTCCGCTAACTTCAGCCATGTATGAAAAAATCTTTTCTTTTCCTGCAGCAGAAGTATACAAGTCAAAAAAAAAGAGCATGAAATAGCAGATTAACACTACTACGTTAAGCCTTTACAATTGAGGATAAGCGCTTATTTTCTAGACTATTAGCGCCCGGTGTTTTACAGGTGGAGATCATGTACACCAAACCATTTTTTGTTTTTGAAATTGCCAATAACCATATGGGCGACGTTGAGCACGGAAAAAACCTTATCTATGAATTAAGCCACCAGGTACAGGATTTAAGAAATATTTTTGATTTTGCTGTAAAATTTCAGTACCGCAATTTGAATACGTACATTCATCCAGATTATAAAGGCAACAAAGAAGTTAAGTTTGTAAAACGTTTCGAAGAGACCGCACTAACACCACTCCAGTTTAAAGAATTATTAAATTATGCAAGGGAAGTTAAATTCAAAACTGTTTGTACACCCTTTGATCAATACTCTGTGGATCTACTGGAAGAACATCAATATGATTTTTTAAAAATTGCAAGTTGTGCTCTGACTGATTGGCCACTATTAGAACGGGTCTCAAAAACACAGTTACCTATTATTGCTTCAACGGCAGGTTCCACGTTTGATGATATTGATAAGGTTGTAACATTTTTAAACAACCGGAATAAAAATCTGACTCTCATGCATTGTGTTGCAAAATATCCAACTGCAAATGCAGACTTGGAGCTTAGCCAAATCGATGTTTTAAAAAATAAGTACAACGGGATTCCTATTGGCTATTCAACTCATGAAAGTCCAAATAATTTTTTAGCTGTGGCAATCAGTATTGCAAAAGGAGTCCGGATTTTTGAAAAACATGTTGGTTTAAAAACTGGCAAACACTCTGTCAATGCATATTCCGCATCACCCGAAGAAGTGCGCACTTGGCTGTTATCAGCAAAAGCAGCTTTTGAGATGTGTGGAATAGAATCTAGCCGTTATGTTATTTCCAAAAATGAGATTTCTGAACTGTGCTCCCTGAGGCGCGCCTGTTTTGTGACTCGAGATATAAAACCAGGCGAGTATGTTTATGAATCAGATATTTTGCTTGCGATTCCCAGCGTCGATGGGCAAATGCTTGCTAATGATCTTTCAAAATACACCGAGATCAGAGCCCAAAAGCCTTTAAAAAAGGGGGCTCGACTTATGCATAGTGATGTTACCCTGAATAACAAGCGTGAGCGGATCACAAAAATACTTGATGGTGTTAAAAGCATGTTGAAAAGGGCTAATGTCGTTGTGAATCAGAGATTGGAAATGGAAATTTCGCATCACTATGGGTTAGAAAAATTTCATGAATTTGGTGCAACCATCATTAATTTTATCAACAGGGAATATTGTAAAAAAATTATTATTATTTTATCTGGCCAAACACATCCGGAACAATTCCATAAAATGAAAGAAGAGACCTTCCATGTGCTTTATGGAGAGGTGAACATGGTGCTCAATGGCGTGTCCTCAAAGTTTTGTGCGGGTGATATTGTTACCATTGAAAAGGGTGTCAAACATCAGTTTTCTTCGCTAAAAGGTGCTGTCATTGAGGAAATCTCCTCTACACACTACAAAGACGATTCTTATTATACCGATGAAACAATTTCGAATCATAAAAATAGAAAAACCATACTCACATACTGGATGTAAGGGAATGACTTGTAGCTTGTTGGAAGTTTTATATGAAAGTTTCTGATTACATTTTAAAAAAAATATATGAAGCAGGAGTAGGTCATGTATTTGCCTTAAGTGGAGGTGGATGCATGCACCTGATTGACTCTCTGGGTAAGATTTCAGGGCTTGAGTATGTATGTAATCTCCATGAACAGGCTTGTGGAATGGCTGCAGATGCTTATGCACAGTACACGGGTCGCATTGGGTGCGCTTTGGTGACCACAGGACCGGGGGTTACAAACTCGATTACAGCAGTAGCAGGGGCCTGGATTGATTCTACACCTGTGATATTTTTGTCTGGCCAAGTTAAAACAGCAGATCTGAAACCTAAAAATTTAAGGCAATTAGGCCCTCAAGAAGTGGATGCAATATCGCTTGTACAAGCTATTACAAAGTATGCTGTGACCATAACGGATCCTACTTCCATTCGATATCACCTTGAAAAAGCTCTTTATTTAGCTCAAACAGGTAGGAAAGGCCCTGTTTGGTTGGATATTCCGCTCGATATTCAGGCAGCCCAAATCCAGCTAGATGATCAAAAAGGATTTATACCACCTGCTCCCACTGGAATTCTCACAGGCATCGAAACACAGATTAAAGAAGTGATAGGTAGATTAAAAAGTGCCGAACGCCCTGTTTTATTGTTGGGCAATGGTGTCCGGCTAGCACAAGCTGAGGAACAAGCACAACACCTCATTGAAAAATTACAAATTCCAGTTTTACTGAGCTGGAAAATGACAGATTTTTTGTCAGATGACCATCCTTTGTATGTTGGTAGACCAGGCGCCATTGGGCAAAGAGGGGCTAACTTTACTCAGCAGAACTGTGACTTTATGATGATTATTGGTAGCCGTATGGATTTAGTTCAGCTTGCTTTTTCTCCACAAAATTTCGCGCGCGAGGCTTTTAAAGTCATTGTGGATATTGATGAAGCTGAAACAGAAAAATTAAAACCACATTTTCAAATGTCTATTGTTGAAGACGCTAAGGTTTTTTTAAATGAACTTTTAAAGCAACTTCATGATGTTATCCAAAATGGTTCTGCTGGGCCGAGTTGGCAAAGCTGGCCAAGTTGGATTGACAAGACCCAATCTTGGAAACAGAAATATCCTGTTGTGGTTGAGGATTATTGGAAAATGACAGGTGTTGCAAGCCATTATTGTCTTGTTGACGTCCTCAGTGAATTGCTCCCTCAGGATGTCATTGTTGTTCCAGGGAGTTCTGGACCATGTAGTGAGGTTGTTTATCAGGCGTTTCGGGCAAAAAAAGGACAACGTGTAATTAATAATCCTGGACTTGGTGCCATGGGTTTTGGTCTGCCGCAAAGTATTGGTGTGTGTATAGCATCTGGAAAAAAAGAAGTGATTTGCATTAATGGGGATGGCGGTTTCCAATTAAATATTCAGGAATTAGAAACTGTTAAAAGATTAAACCTGCCCATTAAGTTTTTTATTTTATCTAATGGTGCTTACGCATCGATCATGACAACCCAAAAAAACTTCTTTCAAGGGGCTTATGTTGCCAGCAATCCACAAAGCGGGGTAACTCTTCCAGATATAAGAAAAATTGCAACTGCATATGGAATCCAAAATTATCGGATTGCTTCGAACCATGACCTAAAATCTGAAGTTAAAAAAGTTCTGAATTTCAAAGGGCCTGTGATTTGTGAATACGTCACCTCTCCCGAAGAATTGACATTGTTTCGAGTGAAATCGATCATGCTAGAAAATGGAAAGATGGCAAGCTTACCCATGGAAGATTTGTGGCCGTTCTTGCCAAGAGACAAGTTTTTTAGTGAAATGATGGTCGAACCCCATGAATCCTCAAAGCATGTTAAAGTGTGATCCAGTGTATGCAAACGCATAGACTAGCTCAGGATTTAGATCATATTCTTGCGTGCACAACGGATCTTTGGACAGAGTTCCGCGGAGCTCGGATTTTTTTTACGGGAGGCACTGGTTTTTTTGGTTCCTGGATTTTACAAAGCCTAATGTGGGCTAATGATAAGCTAAATCTGAATTTAAAGGTTGTTGTGCTGACACGCAATCCAGATGTGTTTAAAGAAAAATTAGGTCATCCTGCTATTGAATTTTTAAAAGGGGATGTACGTACTTTTAGTTTTCCTGAAGCTGGGCCTAAAATAGCTTCTTTTTCGCATATTATCCATGCTGCAACTCCTAACAGTGCTGAACTAAATACAAACGACCCTCTCTTGATGTTTGACACCATTGTCGAGGGTACGCGTCGTGTTTTGGATTTTGCAAGAAAGTGGAATGTACACCCAGAGCATTCACGTGATGTGAATGCGATAAGTTCCAATGCACATTCACGTGATGTGAATGCGATAAGTTCCAATGCACATTCACGTGATGTGAATGCGATAAGTTCCAATGCACATTCACGTGATGTGAATGCGACAAAATGCAAAGTGCTTTTTATAAGTTCTGGAGCTGTTTATGGGAAGCAACCTCCATCGCTGCGTCATATAGATGAAACATATTTGGGATCTCCAGATCCTTTGGATTCCGAAACGGCCTATGGCCAAGGTAAGCGAGCTGCTGAATTTTTATGTCAAACTTATCATTCGCGATACGGTGTTAAAACTTCCATTGCCCGTTGTTTTGCGTTTGTCGGACCGTACCTTCCTCTTAATGCTCACTTTGCTATTGGAAATTTTATTCGAGATGCAATGAACGGTGGTCCAATCAAGATCCATGGGGATGGAACTCCTTACCGATCCTATCTCTACACTTCGGACCTTGTGATTTGGCTTCTTACGATTCTTATACGTGGAGAGTCCTGCAGAGCCTATAATGTAGGATCCGAGGAAGATTATACGATTGCAGAAATTGCTCAACACGTAGCCAAAGCTATTTCTAAAAATATCGAGATTCATGTTTCAAAATCTCCCCCTGCTGGGATCCAATCTGCAGAGTCCAATCGTTATGTGCCTTCGACTCAACGTGCCTTGTCTGAGCTTCAGTTAAAACCAACGATTGATTTAAATACTGCCATTATAAAAACACTGGAATGGTATCGTGGATGGTAAAACGATACTGAAATGTTAAAAGAGGTAATGTGTCACTCTTATACGATCTTACAACGTCATACAATTCTAAGGAACAAAAACGTTTTTTTCTGCCATCTCAAATCACTTTTCAAAATGGAGCTATCAAAAAACTGCCCGAGCTTGTAACTCGGTTCAAAAAATCTATACTATTTGTAGATCAATATTTTGAACACGCGGATTTTATCCAATGTAAAACTTCAGAACTTGTTGTTGTGCGAGGTGAGCCTACATCAGAACTTGTTGAATCCACATACAAACGGTTTGGTAAACACGTGGATGCACTCTTTGCTATTGGGGGCGGTAGCACCATGGATACAGCCAAAGCCTTCAAGGCGCTTGTGCTGTATGGTGTATATGATGGCCTGGGATATGAATCAAAAGTAAATCTTCCCGTCCATGTTCCTGTAGTGCCACCCCTGATTTGCTTTCCAACAACTGCAGGGACAGGTGCTGAAACCAGCAAATATTTAGTTGTATATGATTCTCAAACCAAACAAAAAAAAATTGGTAGGAGTTGGGATTTATGTGCAAATGAAGTGATTTTAGATCCAAGTTTGCTGATAAGCTTACCTGCTTCTAATCTTGTTTTATGCGCATTTGATGCCTTTGTTCATTATTTTGAAACGCTGGTTTGCCGTTATGAACGGTCACTTCCAAATGAAATGCTGAGTGTGTTTGGAATCCAACAGATCGTTGAGACTCTACAGAACTACTCAAAAACTTTAAAATACACCAATGTTATTGGAGAAAAACTGCTTTGGGCCTCCTGCTTAAGTGGTGTGGCAATTTCTAATGTAAGAACTGGCAATATCCATGAAGCTGCTGGAGCGTTATTAGAAGAGAGCACACTAGCCCATCCTGAGACACTGTTTGTTTTTTTTAAGCAAGCAGTTGTGCAGTATCAGGGTTTTATCCGAGAGCAAGAGGCAAAACTCTCGCAAGCATTAAAAGGGGTCGGAATAGAAAATTTAAATGACCTCATTTCTTTTTGGGGGAAAATATTTTTTCAGGTTGGGGCTACTACCCAAATCAAAAAAAAGATACAGCAAATACCTCTAGAAAACCGAGATAAAATTTACCAAAAAATACTTGCAAGAGTTACTAAAGATCTGGTGTGGATGACCAAAGAAAGCCCGTGTCCTTACTCTAGAGACCAAGCAGAAAGCTTTATTCAGGCAGCACTGGACGGGTGGGATTTTTTTGGCAAGCAATAAAGGGTTAGCGAAAAAGGGCCTTCCATTTTACTTCGGCAATACATTTTGTAATCCCCAAGCTGATCGATGAATAGAGGCAGATCCACAAGATCACTAGTTTTGTGATAAAGAGCAATAGCTAATTTAGGTTTCAAATTCTGAATTGTTTTTTTTGCACCTTCCAATACGTTAGCCTCAAATCCCTCCACATCCATCTTAATAAAATCCACGTGATCTAATTTTTGTTGAGCCACAAAATCATCAATTGTGATTGTGGTAATGGTTTCAATGTTTTTAGTTTCAGAACGTTCTGACAAAAATGCCCACGGCACACCTGTTTCTGAGGACACAACACCAAATCTTCCTGTACCTGTTTGATTGCTACAGGCATGCTTTATTGGAATAATGACTTCACCCAAGCTATTCCTTTCAATATTGCGTCTGAGCACCTCAAAGCTGGGTGTTGTGGGTTCAAATGCATATACCTTGCCATTTTTACCGGTGCAGTCAGCAAAATAAACAGACGTGTCTCCTTTATACGCTCCGACATCAAAAACAACGTCTCCAGGGGCAATATAAACATGTTCTGTGTTATACAATTCTGCATAGAGCTCGCGGATGCAGATGGGGTCTATTCCCTCCAGTTGGTAATGCTTGTAGTGCAGTATCTGAGACAGTGGATCGGGTAATGTATGTTTAGAATCTTGCTCGAATACATCCAGGATGTTTGGGTCATTTAAAGCCCTACTCAACCAATGCATCATGTACACCATTTTGGACTTTGAGTCTGCAAATTGGTTGTAAACGTTTTCTATTTTTTCTAAAATTTCAGAACTAGAAATGAAAGATTGTTCAGGGAGTAATAAATCAAAGGCTGACGTACGGATTAGCGGTCCAGAATATGTTGAGTTTTTATAAACCTCGTTCGTTAATTTTTCCAAATAAGCATCAGAAGCAATGATTAAAAGTGAAATTTCAGATTGATATTTTTTAAATTCACTTAACGGATGTAGCTGCAGAGGAGCATGGGTCGTAGCAAGAGCCAAGGAGTTGTAAAAACCATGTAGTTTTTTTGTCAGGGAGGGATTTGTTTTACAGACATGTTCTGCAATAAAGTTGGCATGTCTGCTACAGGGGTAAATGGCTACAACACCTGTTTTTGCAGCTTTCTCAATTTGCAGTAGTAGTTGAGACAGGCTTAAACGATCCTTTAAATAAGCCTCAATATTATTTTTTGAAAGCTGATAAAAATTCATGCTGTAAAATAGGGTTGGGTTGGAACCGCATAAATACAGCTTTCGTCAAAAATAAACGAGTAGTGTCTTAAAAAAAACGAACAAGGCACTTCAAGTATTTTTTCTACGGTTTCAGTCAGATGCCATAGATCAACTGATCTATGGTAAGCAGCCATTGCCAATTTTGGTTTGTTAGAAGAAATAATTTTCTTAGCTCCCATTAAAAGTGCAGCCTCAGCGCCTTCTACATCCATTTTGATAAAACTGACGGGTTCAGATATTAAGGAATCCATTTTCTTTGTTTGGATTTTTATTTTTCCTTGCGTGTGAATAGCGCTATGCATGTCCCCTTCATTAGCAAAGGATTGTTCTCCATCCTCTGAAAATAAGGCCATATTAAAACCAGTGGTGTTCGGTAAAGCCTTAAATTTGTTTTGAACAGTCTGAAATGTTTTTGGATCTGGCTCAAAGTAATAGATATGTTGATATTGGTTATGAGCCCCTTGCATAAAGCGCTCTACCGTATCCCCATCAAAGGCTCCACAATCCACAAAAGATTCTGTGTGCCCAAGCTTTATAATTGAAGGATCAAAATATTCCTTATCAAATTCATCACAAACAAAAGCTGCGTGTTTATCGTTTAAGGTGAGACGCAGTTCGATGAGATGATTGAGGACGCGCTGGCTCTCTTCATCTGTAAATTTGTTTATTAAATGAAGGTACTTTTGTTTATTAACAAATAAATCTTTTACATAGTTTCTGAAGTTATTTTCTGCATGGAAAGGTGCTTCAAACCAAAACAAGAATTGTAAAATATTGCACCAATGCTTATGACCTAACTTATTTAGCTGTTTTTGTATTTCCACAGAGTGACGCCCAGAAGCAATAAGAACTAAGTCATCTTTATTAATTGCTGAGACAGGTAAAACCGGAACTCCATGAAATTCTGTTCCTTGTTTTAAAACATCATTATCAATGAAACCTGCTACTTTGAGTCCGAGATTCTGGCAGTATTTTGAAAATTTTGCACCATTCCGAAAAGCACCAAAAATGTAAATTTTGGGTTTTTTCTCAAGATTTTCAAAAAAAAATTTATTTTGATCCAATAGATTTTTTTCGTGGGACTGATAATCCTCCAGAGCTTTTAAGTGCTCAAGCCCAAATTTTGTTTTTTCTCCTATATTTTCTAGCGCATACATATACAAATATTTATGCTTAAAAAATTAAAATCACAAGCTGATTTCAAGCAATGAAAAAAAACAGTAAAATAAAAAATTTTCATATCTCAATCTTAGAAATAATAATACTAAGCTCTGGACTAAAGTGAATGAGCTCTTCATAAGATCGCTTCGCAGACCACCCCACTTCACTCCCCAGCATCTTAGGTTTGGGACTCCGCACTTCAGGAGAAAGTTTAGAAACATCTCTACCTTCACGTATTAACAAAACAGTAGCACTTGAGGGGATATCAATACCCCAACAACCTTTATAGCCAAGTTTTTTAAAATCACAATTCGGATTATATTTGTTCGCATGAATAAACCAAGCTCTTCCATTTCTTAAGGATGGTCTATTGACTACCTTTATACTATTTTCATCACGATAGTTATTGTATCCAATGAGAATATTACAAATTTTTGGGACTGTTGTACCGGCACAAACAACAACATAATTAGGACCATTTCTGCGTAAAAACCCTTCTATATCTGTTTCTATGATATGCCAATCTCGCGTAGAGATATATGTGTTCTATATCTGTCCTGCATAACCAAACGCATTAATTATTAATTTATCATTTAATATTATGAGGTTATTAAATAATTTCAATCTAGCAGATATATTTTTAGACAAATTATTTTAGAAATAAAATATTTTTATTATTAATTATAATAATTTATAAAATTTTAGCTGTACAAAAAAGAAATAAATATGGATTAGTTATGCAGGAGCCAATTTTTGTACATTTAAACTTTTTGTAGTTAAACGTCTTGTGAGGGGCGTTCCAATCTGCCAAACCTCATCCACTTTTCTTTTACACCGGAGGTCTGCTGCCGAATGACACAGTTGCAGCCCAAAAGGACAATTTGTATTGATTTTTCACATAACAGGGACTTCTTAAAATGCGTCACTACATTTTGTACCTTCAGGTCCACCATCAACAAAATCCATCACTTAACTCTGATAGGTCACTATCAACTGCGGAAGTTGGGAAAAAACCAGTTTGTGACAGCTAACCCATCACAAACTGGTTAATTGAAACGAAAATTTTTCAAATAAATTCCTATGGAGGTGTTGGTTGTGGAGGTGTTGGAGCTATATAGCTATCTGAAGTAGGGGCTGCCACTGTAGTACCTCCACTAATTCCTCCACCACTTGTATCTCCAGTCAAATATGCTGTTCTATCTGCAATTCTATCATGATATGCTTGTTGCATAGCCTCTTGTTTAGCTAAAACACTTTCTTTATATTCAATAGCTTTTTCTTGCATGGCTTGTGCTTTTTCCTGGCTTCTTTCCATTATCATTGCAGCTGCTTCCATTTTTTGTGCTGCAATTTCCCTTTTCTCTTCAGCTTGAGATCGTTTATGCTCTGACATCTCTTTTGCATGCTCAGATTTATCTAAGCTCTTATCAAGTTTTTCACTATATTTCTCACGTGGAACTAGGTCTTTCATGGCTTCAAATTTATCCGCACTTTTTTGAATTTTATCAGCTGCATGCTCTTTCTTATCAGCTGAGTACTCAATTTTTTGTGCTGCATTTTCTTGTTTTGCTGATGCACTATCTGATGCACTAAAAGATTTTTCAGAAGCCTTTTCAGATGATCTGCTAACTTTTTCTTCTTGGTTACCTATTTCTCGTTCTTGGGCTTGTCCTATCGTGATGGTAAAATAATGGATGAGTGCTAGACTCATTATGACGCTTATTAAATTTTTCATAATATTTCCCCTTTCTTTTATTAAACCGAGATATTGCATTTAAGTTCTACTGTGACAACCAATCTGCGGCGCTATTGCAGCGTACTCGAAGATTTTTAAGCTCAACATATCGCCCTGGATATGCCTCGCTTAAAAACTTCTGTGTTCGCTTCACTAGCTTGCATCTTGCTTGTCTCGCTACCAACTTAAATGCAATATCTCGGTTAAATCAACCCAGACAATATAGTACCATTTTAGTACGGTTTCTTTCTTTTCTCTACAAGAAAAATGTGGGTTGCAGAAAGCATAAAATTTATTTTTAATATTAAAATGTTAGGTTAAAGTTTTTACATTAATATCAAACTCTAATATTCACAAGGGGGCTTTAAATGTGTAAAAAAACTGTGCTCTTCGCACTGGCTTTATTATCTAATTTCATCCTTTTTTCTTCCCTATCAAACGCGAAAATCGAACCAAGTGGTTCTGCTTCAGTAAGAGCTGGTCATAATAGAAATATTGACAATGCTCCACCTGCTCCAGATGGGAGCCCAACAGAAGCATGGGATATTAATCCAGCTTTAGAATTAAAAGCTATGGTAGGTGAAAAACGAAAGCAAACCTTTACTTTAATTGGGCGCGGGGAATATCAAAAGTACTTAAAAAGTACGACATCAGACACTGCTCATAATTTAGCTTACAATATTTCACCAGTTTATAGACAGTGGTGGCTAGAAAGTTTTACAACAACGTTTGCTCCTAAGTTTACTAGAAACATATCTGGGGAAGGCTTAGGTGGAGCTACCACAAATTCAAGTATTTTGTTCCGTTTAAATAATGTCTACAAGATTGATCAAAGCTTAAATTTTGGACAGACCCTGAAGTACAAGAAGGTTTTTTATAGTTTTTCTACAAAAAGAAATGAGCAATACTCTTTTAATTTAGATCTTTCCAATCAATTTACCCCAATTGTTAATGCTGGAGTCGATGTAGGCTTTGAATTTGTAAAATCAACTTCCCGCAGTTCAAGAGCTAGGGGGCCTAGTGCATCTGCCATGCTCATTTATATACCCTATGATGAGCTATCCCTATTCTCATTAGTTAATGTTACAAGGAGAAACTACTATATCTTAGATCTCAATGATACAACATTGCTTTTGCTCATTAATGCGGAATACGCTCTCCTACCAAACTTAGCTCTTAGCTTAGAACTAAGCCATGTAAGATCCTGGTCAAAATCAGTATCTAGACGGTTTATTTCTTATATACCAATGGTTGGATTAGAATATCGATTTTAAGAGCGTGTCTAAGAAGTCTTGAGTAAAGCGCCTAGTGCTTTATCGTTTGCACTAGGCGCGCTTTAAGTTCTATTAACTCTTAGTGACTCTCTGGTGGTGATGGCATTTGATATGTTGTTGGAGAAGGCGCTGACTGCATTTTATCAGCCACACTATCTTGTTTGTATGCTTGCGCTTCCGCAGCTTTTTCAGATGAATAGGCTGCTTTTTCAGATGAATATGCTGCTTTTTCAGCTGCATGTTCTCTTTTTGCAGCTGCCTTTTCTTTTTGTGCTTCTACAGATTCCATAGACCTCTGATATTTCTCTATATCTCCTTTGTGTTTTTCCATGTGCTCAAAAGCAGCTTGTTGTTTGCCACCTAAAGAATCTAAAGCCTTTTGATATTTTTCAGCATCACCTTTAAATTTATCTAAATTTTCAGATGAATATGCTGCTTTTTCAGCTGCATAGTCTCTTTTTGCATCTGCATGGTCTTTTTTTGCTTCAGATTCACTTATCTTATTACTCTGTTTTTCGCTCCAATTACTCTGTTTTTCGCTCCCATCAGATGACCCTTTTTTCTCATTATACTCAGAAGTTTTTATTTCTTTTTGTTGTGCATACGCACTGAAACTAAAAACAACTAAACTAACTATTAATAAAAAATGTTTTAAGTAATACATGTTTTTTCTCCTTTTAATTGCTATCCCAACCCATAAATTAATACATAGATTGTATGGCTTGCATTAGAAAAAACAATTGTGTCGGTTAGCTACAGTTCTTAGAACGCATCTAAGATCACTGTGTTTTATTAACACATGCGTTGAACTTTAAGTTTGTTTTAACCGAGATATTGCATTTAAGTTGGTAGCGAGACAAGCAAGAGCAGTCCCTGCAATAGCGCCGCAGATTGGTTGTCGCAATAGAACTTAAATGCAATATCTCGGTTTAAAAGCACTTTTGGTGTCAGGAGTTCCTTACTAGTCAATAAGTTGGTTTTACGGTAAAAAATAACAATCATGTTGAGCAAAGTATATCGATTCGACCAGAATGGGAGAGTTCCTTACGAAGCTAATTTTTTACAAGGATGTAAAAAATGAAGGTGCTATTTCTTTCTACTTCAGACTCTGGTGGAGGAGCTGCTTTAGCAGCATACCGTTTGCACAAAGAGCTCCTAAAAAAACAACTTAATTGCCAAATGCTTGTAGCAGAAAAATTCACTCAAGACTCAAGTGTTTTGACTCTTCACCCATGGTTAATAAAAATCTTAAGACCACTGGTGTGTCGTTTAGATACTTTGCTTATGAAAATTTTTCAGACCCCAACAAATAATACTTACGGCTCTGTTGGATGGCAAGGCTTGCCTGTTATAAGAAAAGTAAAAAAAATCAATCCAGATATTATTCAACTCAATTGGGTTTGTGGTGGCTTCTTAAGTATTTCAAGCATTGCTAAACTGGGTGCCCTTGGAAATCCTGTTGTATGGCGGCTTTCAGATATGTGGCCCTTTTCAAGTATTGAGCACTATGTGGGAAACAGCACCCTGTTTAAAGAAGGTTATTTTAACTTTGATCTCAGTGGAATGGTATGGAGACAAAAACTAAAAGCTTGGAAAAAAATTCAAAACCTTACCATCGTGGCACCAAGCCAGTGGCTAGCTCAATGTGCAAAAGAAAGTGTGCTGTTTAAAGACAGACCAATCCACGTTATTCCTACAGGTGTAAACATAAATAAATTTATCCCGTCCTCTAATAAGATGGATTTAAGAAAAGAGCTTGGACTTCCTCAGAATAAAAAACTTCTACTTTTTGGTGCTATACGCCCAACTAGCGATGCAAGAAAGGGATATTTTGTATTAGAAAAAACACTATCTATTTTAAAGGAAAAACTTTTTTTTAGTAATTCTGAACTCGTCATTTTTGGAGATGAAGGAGATAAAGGGTTTCAAAATATGGGATTTTCTAGTATTGTGTCAGATTTGCGTCCCACTTTGTCGCCTACACATCGGGCATTGTCACTTGCGCCTCCTGCGCGCATTCCGGCCGTGCATGCTCCGGCAAATCCTCCGGTCCACCATTTTGGAAAGATCGACAGCGAAGACCTTTTAATTAAAATCTATACAAGCTGTGATGCCTTTGTGGCTCCATCTCTTGAAGAAAATTTAGCCAATACAGTACTGGAGGCAATGGCATGTGGATTACCTACAGTAGCATTTCACATTGGAGGAATGCCAGATATGATTGAGCATAAAAAAAATGGTTACCTAGCTAGGCCTTTTGAGCCTGAAGATTTAGCAAATGGAATCCAGTTTGTGCTTGAAAATCAAACCCTGTCTTTTGAAGCCAGGGAAAAAATTGAAACCCAGTTTTCTATGGACTCCCAAGCAAAACAATATATTGCTTTGTATGAAAAGCTATTACTAAGGAGTTGATAAATCTGTGCACATACTTATGAAGTCCTTAGTAACCTGGAAGCATCACCTATGACTAAGTTTTATATTATTACACCTTGTTTTAATGCTGAAAAATATATTGAGGAAACTATCCACTCTGTCCTTTCTCAAACTGTACTTCAAAACATCAATGCAGAACTAGAATACTGGATTATCGATGGAGGGTCTTCAGACAAAACAGTTGAAATAGCTCGGCGTTTTAAATCCCCTTATATTCACATCCTCTCTGAAAAAGATCGCGGCTTGTATGACGCGCTTGTAAAAGGTATTAGAAAAATTACAACACCTGGCATCTGTGGCTATCTCAACGCAGGAGATCTGTACTCAAGACAAGCTTTTGAAATCGTATTGGAACTATTTGAAACAAAAAATATTAAATGGCTCACAGGGATTAATGCTGTCTTCAATTATAAATCACAGTTAGTAAATTTCTATATCCCGTATCAATACCGCCCAAGACTTTTTTCTTGTGGAGCATATGGAGATTTTTTACCATACGTTCAACAGGAAGTAACTTTTTGGCATTCCTCGCTTAATACTTTTTTAGATTTAGAAAAGCTTTCACGGTTTCAGTTAGCTGGGGACTATTACTTATGGCATACTTTTTCCAAACATGAACCTCTTAATATTGCCTGTGCTTATCTGGGTGGCTTTAAGATTCACCAAAATCAGCTCTCGGTAGAAAAAAAACAGATTTACGAAAATGAAAAACGAGCCATTGTTCATAAACCATTTTTAATCCACAAACTATTTTTGCTAAATGCTGCCTTGATGCTTTGGGATAGGCTTCTCTGGTATGCCCCCCCAAAAGTTAAGAAAGCTTTTAATCCAAAAACATTTTTTCTATACGACCATGCAAAGCAAGCTTGGTATTAACCGAGATATTGCATTTAAAAAGGCATGCTAAAATAATCTTCTCTACAAGTACCGTTAGACTCTAGTTTTTCTTTTACTTGGGTGTAACTAAATCCATAGGGGAAACAAACTGCTTCTAGTATTTTTTTAATGGGATGTTTTTTCTCTAGTTCTAAAAAAGCTATTTGAGTTAATAATTCATTATAGTCTACATTAGTGGAAATAAGAGATTGATTTTCGTAAGCAAGTTCTTCGCTCCAGTCACTACGTGTAGATTGCCCCTGGAAATCTTTTCTGGTTTTTCTTATTAGCCTCCTTGCTAAAAAATAGCCAAATCCTTCATGAAAAGCAAATCCACTCGCTGTTTTTGATGAGGGATCGTTTTCAGTGGAATGGTGATCACCATGTTTTAAAAGTCCTAATCCAAGTTGAACAGTTACTCCAATTTCTCCAAACTTATTGCAATAATAAGCTCGATCATTAATTATCCCGTGGCTTATTTCATGGAATACTACTTCTATATAGTCTAATTGAGACCTGCAACTAGGTAGGTCTTTAACAAATGTAGTCTGAGATACTTCATTGTAATAGCTTTTATAGCAATCTGCAGTTTTTGAAATTAAAACGGTATGGTCTCGTAAAGTAAAACCTTCTAACTCTGCTAGCGCTTCCCAGACACTTTTTACACAGAGAGGACCAAGCAAATCCGGTCTTTTTATTATTCGCCCTGTTGTTTGATTGCAAAGTTCATTTAAATGAAAACAAGAGTGCTCAGAGCGTTCAGCCCAATGATCCGCAAAACAAAACAGTAGTTTTGCGTGTAATGGTTGAGTTGTTAGAATCACATAAACCAGGCAAAATAATCCCTGCCATTTTGTAAGCATGATTTGCTATCGGTTTTTATGTGTTTAAAGTTAAATGCTTGATTTTATATTATTATGTATTTCAATACACATGTTTTTGATATATTATGTATTTAAGTACATAAAAATGGAAAAGAAAGTTTTTACCCCTATTTTAGTAGACCAACAAGACCAGTTTATAAAACACCAAAATGGATCAAACTGGATAGAGCGCGACCAAGCTGCAACCATAAAAAAAGCTACCCTAAAAGCTAAAGGACTTCACTGCTGTCTGCTATGGCAGAACCATAACCCACTTAATTCAAGTTTGTTATAACTTGGGATGAAGATGACATTATAGATGAGGGTACTTCTAAAATTGAAGTCATTCCAATTTGGAAGCTCATACTTAGAAAAACTTTTTAATGAGGTCGCGATGCTTTACAAACACTATGAAAAATATTTAACCCCCCAATTCCAGCTAGAAATCCATGAGGAAACTCAAGGTAGAATTAAAACAGGCATTCTTGTGTCTCCTCAAAAAAAAATTCAGATACAAAATTATATCCCACGTTTTTGTGGATTAGAGCACATGACAAGGCAGCACTATACGCAGAGTTTTGGTTTTCAATGGAGTCGCTTTCGAACTACGCAACTCGATAGCAAGACAGGGCTGAGTCTCTCAGCAGACAGGGTTTATTCTTGTTCAAAATGGGATTCCAATGAACTAAAGGGCAAAACAGTTCTAGACATTGGATGCGGTCCTGGGCGTTTTACTGAAGTGCTTTTAAAGGCTCAAGCACAAGTCGTCAGTGTAGATGCCAGCCAAGCAGTCGACGTGTGTTATGAAAACCATGCCTGTGACACGCTTTTTTTAATGCAAGCAGATTTATTTCACTTGCCGCTCCTTAAGAAAAGTTTTGATTTTGTTTTATGTTATGGAGTTTTACAACACACCCCAGATCCGCTTGCAGCATTTCAAGTTCTATTAAAGTATTTAAAACCAGGAGGAAACCTTTCAGCAGATAACTATATCTATGATTTCTTCTCCCCGTTTTGTAATCCAAAATATTTTTGGAGACCCTTAGCAAAAAGATTGAATTCTGAGACCTTGCTAAAAATCATTCAATGGTACATTCCAAAATACCTGCCGTTAGATACAGCGATCAGAAAAATTCCTCGATTTGGTCCAAGGCTTTTGTCTTTAATTCCTATCCCATGCTGGAACTACATTGATAAAGGCTTTAGTGATGAAGAAAGACTGCAGTGGGCGGTTTTAGATACGTTTGATGCGCTTTCTCCACAGCATGACATCCCAAAAACAAAAAATGAATTTGTGAAATGTTGTAAAAAGCTATCTCTTGCTCAATACGAAGTATTTTATGGTGGCAATGGAATTGTGGTGAATGTTGTAGGATGAGTTGGTGTTTAAAATGACGAAAAGGTAGTGGTGCTTCATGTTGTATGTTGAGTTGGGTTTTAAAATAGCGAAAAGCTGGCAGTTCTTGATATTGTATGTTGAGTTGGGTTTTTGAGATATGAATTAAAATTCATGCATAATCGCTCCACATACCACCGCCCCTGATCTGAAAATTAATTTTTGAATATTTTTCTCTAAAATTTACTCTGAATTGGTTTAAAGATATTTTACAAGGTTTTAAAAATTGCTGGGTTTTTGATTAGCATGTTTTGTGTTTATGCTTGCTCCACCTCTCCGGCAATATGTGCTGCAAAAGAAAATCAAATCTTCCAATCTATCTAAAAACTTTGTATTGATTTTTAAGTATAAACTTCATAGAACTTTTCTAAAGGGACGGCAAGTCCCTAACGAGGCAATCCAAAATGAAAAAAATTTGTGTCACTGGTGCTGGAGGATTTATCGGGCACCACCTTGTAAAAAGATTAAAAAAAGAAGGATTCTGGGTGCGTGGAGTAGACATTAAATCGCCTGAGTACGAACCCACCAAAGCCGATGAATTTGAACTTCTCGATCTCCGAGATCGTGCGAATTGTTTTATAGCCACACGCCAAGTAGATGAAGTCTATCACTTAGCAGCAGACATGGGAGGAATAGGATACATCAGTGCTTTCCATGCTCAAATTGCCACAAATGACACTTTAATGAACACGCACATGCTAGAAGCTAGCCGTTTGCAAGGAGTAAAAAAATTTTTATTTTCTTCCTCAGCTTGTGTTTATGCTCAATACAAACAACGCAATGAAGATGTCACACCGCTAAAAGAAGAAGACGCTTATCCCGCAGACCCTGAACCAGGCTATGGTTGGGAAAAATTATACATGGAAGAACTTTGCAAATACTATAGAAAAGACTATGGCATGAAAACTTATGTGGTGCGATTCCACAATGTCTACGGCCCATTGGGGACTTATGATGGAGGAAAAGAAAAAGCTCCTGCAGCAGTGTGCAGAAAGGTAGCACTAGCACGTGAAGAAATTGAAATTTGGGGAGATGGAAAACAAACCCGTTCTTTTATGTACATCGACGACTGTATCGAAGGGCTTTTGCGCTTAATGGATTCGTCATACCACGACCCTTTAAATTTAGGGACAGATGAATTGGTCACTGTAGATGAACTTGTCGATATCGTCTGTAAAATTGCAGGAAAAAACCTCATAAAAAAACATGACCCATCCAAACCTCAAGGAGTGCGTGGCAGAAACAGCGATAACACAAAAATTAAACAAGTTTTTGGATGGTACCCATCTATTCGTTTGGAGCGAGGACTGAAGCCGACCTACGAGTGGATTTTTTCTAAAGTTCAAGGCAAGTGTGAATAAAATAATTCAGGTTAAAGAGAAAGACATTTTAGAGTAGGAAAGCCTATGGAATGCTTGATCTACCATTTCTGGGTCAAAATCAATGAAAAAATATACATTTTTGATTACCTCGGAGCTTTTACAGCCAGAGCATGACCAAGCGGAGCATGACCTAGCGAAGCCACCCGAGCATCGTGGAGCATGCGGAGTGGTCCAGGGGCAAGGGACTAATGCGGAGTGTTTCCGAGCGAAGCCATCCAAACGCGGATGGAGCGAGGGATCCAATGCGAAGCGTTACAATGCTGGGCATGCGGCAAGGTCTAATGTAAAAACAACACAATCCAAAAAAACATCGGCGCTACGGCTTGATCAAGCACTTGCGAAAATTGCGCCATTTTCTAGATCCTTTATCCGAAAATTAATTTTTGTCGGGGCCGTGTATCTCAATGGTAAACGAATACGGATTGCCTCCAAAATAGTTCACACAAAAGACAAAATAGACCTGTATGTGGATCCTAAAAAAAAGCCACCATCTATAGCACCCAATCATTTTCTGCCACTACGAGTGCTCTACGAAGATGAAGCCATTATTTGCTTTGATAAACCAGCAGGATTACCCACCCAGCCAACTCTCGATAACGCAAGAGCAAATCTTTATTCCTTAGCAAAAGAGCAAAAAAAAGCTGGAGGATTTGCAGCCGGAGCATACACAGCTGCAACGTGCGCAGAAAGCGCGCGTGACAATGTCCAATGTGCAGGCGACGAAAAGAAATGCAAATCCGACACAATACCCGGAGGATTTGCTGAATGTTACTTAGGATTGCACCACCGATTGGACAGTCAAACTTCTGGAGTCATTCTTTTTACACAAGATAAGAAATATAACGCATTTATTGCTGATCAATTTAAAAACCACTTGTGCACAAAACAATATGTAGCTGTAGTGCACGGAAAATTGCCACGCACTCAGGGCAGGCTCGAATCTTTTTTAGGTCCTATAGATAAGAAAGGCAAAAAGATGCGATTTGGAAGCATTTCAAGTGGCGGTAAAAAAGCTATAACAGATTTTCTTGTTCTTGCACAAAACCTAGACTATTCCTTAGTAGAAGTAAAAATCACTACGGGGAGGACACATCAAATTCGAGTTCATTTTGCAGAAATGGGGCACCCTATTGTTGGAGATACTCTCTATGGATCCAACCAGAGGATTTGCGTCCAGCAAATCCGACACAATACCCAGAGGATTCGCGTCCAGCAAATCCGACAAAATACAATGAAACTGTCACGACATTTATTGCATGCACACACTCTAACGATCGAACACCCCATCTCCCATAAGCTTGTTCATATTGAAAGTTCGGTCCCTGAGGAGTTTAGACAATGGGTTTTATCAAAACCATAAAAGTTTTTTACAAATACGGTAAGCCTTTTCGAAAGCAATTTTTATTTGGACTTATTTCACTCCTTATAGTTGATCTCCTCAACGCTTTTCCTGCACTTGTTTTAAAAAACTTCATCGATCAGGTTGCTTTAACTTTTAAAGGGGATCGACGGTATCTTCCATTTGTGTGGCTTGGAATAGTTTATTTGTCTATCGCACTAGGACAAGGGTTTTGCCGCTATCTTTGGAGAAGATTTCTCATTCATTCGTCATTTAAAACTGCCGAAATCATAAGAGAAGATTATTTTGCAAAACTTCAAAATCTACCTCCGGCATTTTATCACAAAAATGCAATTGGAGATCTCATGTCCCTTGCGACAAACGACATTGAAGCAATCCGATTTGCTTTAGGTCCAGGGCTGCTTGTTTTTGCAGATGCTGTTTTTTTATTTATCAGCTTACCTCCTGCAATGCTTTTTTTATCCCCAAAACTTACAGCAATTGTATTAGCTCCTATGCTTTTTGTTCCTTTTGTAGTGAGCTATGCTGAAAAATTAGTACACGATCGGTTTGAAAAAGTTCAAGCTCAATTCTCAAAACTTTCAGCTTTTGCACAGGAAAACATTGAGGGCATCCATATTGTAAAAGCTTTTGTAAGGGAGTGGACACAACTCAAACGGTTTCATCACTTAGGCAAAGAGTTTGTAAAACTCAATGTTAAGCTCACACAAGCACAATCTATTTTTGAGCCTGTTTTTGTACTAGCTGTATCTTTAGGACTTGTTTCACTTTTTATTTTTGCAGGAAAAGACATCATTGCAGGCACAGTAAGTATTGGAACCTTTGTAGCGTTTACACATTACTTAGACCAATTGGTATGGCCTCTCATGGCTTTTGGACTAGCTGTAACACATTATCAGCGTGGCAAAACTTCAATGGAGCGTATTTTAGAGGTACTCGTTGAACCCCAAGCTGAAGCCAAAGAAACTAGTTTTGTAAAACTTGCGATACCCTCTACAGATGTCCTACTTGAAGTTAAAAATCTTACGTTTAGTTATCCAGAAAAAAATATACCTGCATTAAAAAATGTAAGTTTTAAAATTAAAAAGGGCAGTAAGGTTGCATTCGTGGGGATTGTTGGAAGTGGAAAATCAACATTAGTTAAACTCATTGCAGGATTTTATGAAATCCCCCCAGCTACTTTTTTCTGGAACGGTCAAGACATGGCGACAATCCCTTTAGTACAAAGAAGGGAACTGCTGGCAATTGTTCCACAAGATCTGTTTTTATTTTCAGATTCATTAAAGCGAAACCTACTAATTGGTGCTCAAGAAAATGGACATCCAGAGCTTTCTCAGGACGGGAAAGTAACAAAATATGAGCCAATTGATGAAGTTTTACATTCTGCACTTTTTAAAGCTGGACTTGAGAAAGAAGTAAAAAACTGGGGACTCAATGCTCTGGTTGGAGAAAGAGGTCTTAATCTTTCAGGAGGACAAAAAGCTAGAACGACCGTAGCACGTGCTTTACTACGAGATACACCACTGCTCATTCTCGATGATGCTCTTTCTAGTATTGATGCTGAAACTGAAACTAAAATTTTAAACAACTTAGAACAAAACAAACCAGAACAAGCATTGTTGATGATCACACATCGTTTTACTAGACTTTGGAAATTTCACCAAGTTTTAGTTTTCAATCAAGGTGAAATCATCCAAAATGACACTCCAGCCAATTTGAGTCACACACCAGGACTTTACAAACAGCTCTTAGAATTACAAAGGATTGAAAATGAACTGGAAAGTTGAAGAACAACAAGAAAAAGTACTTTCCCGTGAAACCGTTCATCTTTTTCGAAAAAAACTTCTACCTTATATTTTGAAATACAAAAAACTTTTTTTGGTGAGTCTTGTTTTTGTCATAACAACCACTTTAACTTCACTCATTATCCCGTGGCTTTTGGGATATACTGTCGACCACATCCTCATACCAAAAGTAGCGCGGCTTTTAATCCCAATCGCACTTTTATTTTTAGGCATTGACCTGCTCCATGCAACAAGTATGACGCTTCAAAATTACACCTTGTCTCTTTTAGGACAAGGGGTTCTGCATGACTTAAGGCAAAATCTTTTAAAACAGTACCAATTTTATCCCATAAAGGAATTTAATAAAACTTCTGTAGGAAGGCTTGTGACAAGGCTTGTAAATGACACCTATAACCTTCAAGATCTTTTTACAAGTGGGCTAGCACTAGCACTTGGCAATATCAGCATGATTTTAGGAATTATCATATGGCTAGTTATTTTACATCCAAGCTTAGGCCTTGTTTGCATTAGTGTATTTCCGTGTATGATTTTAGTTGCACGATTTTTTGGAAAAAGAATGCGAAAAGCACTCCATGAATCTAGAAGTGCACTTTCAAAATTAAACGCATATCTTGCAGAAAATATTTCAGGGATGTGGATTATTCAGCTTTTTAATAAGAAACGAATCTTTAGAATGCGCTTTAATGAAACTTCGGATGATTACACAGCAAAACAATGGGAAGTCATTAGAAATTTTGCTTACTTTCAACCTTCTATTACTGTGCTGAGTAGCCTTTCTATGTCTCTTCTTATCTGGTATGGCGGATTCCGAGCTATGGAAGCCACTATCACACTTGGACTACTTGTTTCTTTTATGTCTTATTTACAAGCGCTTTATGCGCCAATGCGAGACATCACAGAAAAATACAATCTTTTTGTTTCTGCAATGACATCCTGTGAAAGGATCTTTGAATTTATGGAACGCCCCACTGAGTTTTCTGCACTACCCTCTGCACTACCCAATGACCAATCTTTTTCTCCATTACATGTTAAAGGTGCCATTCATTTTAAAAATGTTTGGTTTAAATACGATCCAAATCAAGAAAGCTGGATTTTAAAAAACATTAATTTTGAAATTAAGCCAGGCGAAAAAATAGGGCTTGTGGGACAAACTGGTGCAGGCAAAACAACAATTTCTACTTTATTGTTACGATTTTACGATATCCAAAAAGGATCTATCTTCATTGATGGAAAAGACATTCAAGAATTGGATAAAATGTCTCTTCGAAAAGCACTTGGCTATATTCAGCAAGAGCCGTTTTTATTTTCAGGGACCATTGCAGATAATCTTTTTCTTTGGGAATCTAAAAACGAAGAGGTTTTTAAAAAATTGCCTGCTTTTATTCGTGCTCCATTTGAATCTGAAACGCTTTCTTTGAAGAAAGAAATTTATGAAAAAGGAGCCAATCTATCTACAGGTGAAAAACAAATTATTTCTTTTGTCCGAGCACTTTTACAAGAACCACAGGTCCTGATTTTAGACGAAGCAACTGCACATGTGGACCTTCTTACAGAAAAATGGATCGAGGATGTAGCAAAAGAAACTTTTAAAGAAAAAACTGTATTTATTATTGCGCACCGTTTGGCTACTTTGCGATCTGTGGACCGAATTTTGGTTTTGCATCATGGAGAATTGGTTGAGTCTGGCACTCACTTTGATCTTCTGCATTCGCGAGGTATTTATTATAAACTTTATGAAATTCAATCCAGAAAATCTGAACTTTATGGGCAGGGTTTTAGTAGTGTGGGACTCAACGCATGAGTGCTTTAATTGTTATATTTTGTATTCTTTTATTTTCAGCTCATACTTGGCTGATTTTTGCTCACCCTTTTAGGATTGGTCAAGAAAAAGAAGATAAGTCTAAAGATCCTCTGTTTACACGCAATAGGATGATTTTTTCATTTTTATACATCACAGTCGTACTTGCTTTAAACCTATACAGAAGAATCTGGATTGAATTGGACTTCTGGCACCCTCAAAGTTTTTTTGAGAGATTTTTAGATTTTCTACCCTTACCTGCTCGATCTTGGACCTTTTTGTTAGGAGTTTTCTTGTTTTGCATAGGATTTTTTATACGGCTGTGGGCAATTAAAACTTTGGGACGACTATTTACATTTGAAATAGGGATCAGAAAGGAACATCAAATCATTGACGAAGGCCCCTATCAGTGGATTAGGCATCCCAGTTACACTGGTTATTTATTAGTCATTCTTGGAATGGGTTTTTGTTACGCTTCACTGTTTTGTATTATTGGAACTTTTTTACCAGCACTTGGCTTTCTCATACTTCGAATCCATGCTGAAGAAAAAATGCTTATGAAATATTTTGAACCAGCTTATGTGGATTACTCCCATAGAACAAAAAAACTCATCCCCTTCATTTTTATATTAAAATGATATAGAATTGTATGTGTACATTTGGGATTCTCAGAAAAGTAATTTAAATAAATTAAAGCATGCGAGAAAATTCTATGTGGGAATTTTTACAATTACACCTATTGGAATTCGAATTATTTCTGTAAGGAGAGCTCACGATGAAGAAAAAAAACAAGCACAAAACAGAGGGTTTTGACGAAGCTTTTGACAAAGGAACTTTTTTAATAGATTTTTCTCATGGTTTTAAAACTCAAGGACTAAGCGCATCAGTCAAACTCCCGCCACTTGCAATTCCTGCGTGGCTTGCTGGAGAAATTGACTCGCTATCAAAAATTCAAGCTAATTCCAAAGCTTCTATTATAAGGCAGCTATTAGTTGAAGCTGTGCTTGCTAAACAAAAAGCAGCGTAGCGTGAATTTTTTTACTTTTACTACAGATCGCCAGTACTGTGGATATGAGCACTGTTTAAAATATTTTCTTGTCCCAGATCAAACTTTGCTTGGGCTCATAAAAAAATTTGGTACAGACTTTAGCGATCTTGAAAAATTTTTATCTTCTAACTCCAAACCACTTGCAAGTGAACTATCGCAGTTAAAATTATTAGCGCCAATTCCTCATCCACCGTCTATGCGCGATGGATATGCGTTTCGTCAACATGTGGAGACAGCAAGAAAAAATAGAGGCCTTGAAATGATCCCAGAGTTTGATGAGTTTCCCGTGTTTTATTTTACAAACCATCAAGCTATCACTGGACCTGGGGAAGTGGTGGTGCAGCAACTCCACTTGGATAAGCTCGATTATGAATTAGAAGTAGCCATTGTTATTGGCAAAGAAGGTAGAAATATTCCTGTATCAAAAGCAGACGAGCATATTTTTGGTTACACTATTATGAACGACTGGTCAGCGCGTGGATTGCAGATGCAAGAAATGAAACTTAATTTAGGTCCAGCTAAAGGAAAAGACTTTGCAACTTCCATTGGACCGTATTTAGTGACTCGAAATAAATTAATTAAATTAGGAAAAATCACTGAAACTCCAAAGGGTGAGATTTTAGATGCAGCCATGAAAGCTTTTGTTAATGGCAAGCAATATTCCCAGGGGAACACCAATCAAATGAACTGGACATTTGCACAACTCATTGAACGAGCTAGTTACGGTGTAACACTTTTCCCTGGCGACATTATTGGATCTGGAACAGTAGGAACGGGTTGTTTTTTAGAATTAAACGGATCAAAAATTACAAACAACTTATGGCTAAAACCAGGAGATGAAGTCGTTTTAGAAGTAGAAGGTTTAGGAAAACTTATAAATAAAATCTGCTTACAAAAAGAATCTGCCGGAGGATTTGCCGGAGCATGCACAGCCGGAATGCCCGCAGGAGGCGCAAGTGACAATGCCCGATGTGCAGGCGACAAAGTGGGACGCAAATCCGACACAATACTATGAAGCTTTACCATTATTGGCGATCAAGTTCCTCTTGGAGAGTGCGTTGGGCCCTAGAGCTAAAGTGCTTAAAACCAAAATATATCCACATCAATTTATTAGATGAAGAAAATGAAAAAGCAAATCATATTGCGCGCCATCCACTTGGATATGTGCCAGTTTTAGAAATAGATGGGAAATATCTTATTGAATCTGTAGCCATTCTAGAGTGGCTTGAAGAGAGTTATCCTGAACCAAAACTATACCCAGGTCATCCATTTGAAAAAGCACAAATCCGTGCATTAGTAGAATTAATCAATGCAGACACACAACCCATCCAAAATCTTAATGTTGTGGAGTATTACACAGAAGATCCACTAAAAAGAAAAACATGGAACCAATATTTTATTAGGAGAGGACTGCAAGCTTATCAAGTTTTAGCTACTAAAACTGCTCAGACATTTTCTATTGGCAATGACCTCACTGCAGCAGATCTGTTTTTAATCCCACAGTGTTACAACGCCTTACGAAATGAAATTGATTTAAACGAATTTCCTTTATTAAAAAAAATCTATGAAGCTGCTTTAAAAATCTCCTCGTGTGATGCCTCATCTCCAGAAAAATATAAACCTCGCTAAGAGCCCGTGCATGCGGAAACGCCAAAGTGTATAAGCTATTTACAGATCACTAAAAATCCAACACCTTTTAAAACGAGCCGATAGACTTTTCTCCAATAAATTCAACCTAGAATAGAGACTGTGTTTTTGGCACCTAGCTTGCATTATCACAGGTTGTACAGTGGAAGTTAAAGCGAGAGCTGAAACATTAGGATGAAACTGAATTACAGAGGAGAAGTACTATGAAGATATTAGCTATGCTCTTTATCGGTCTGTTTATAGTTGCGCCAACCGTATTTGCTGAAGAAATGCGACACGGAATTAAAACTGGCGTAGACTGTGAAAAACGTATCCGATTAAGTGCTACAGAACAACAAGCTGATGATGGATCAAGAGCCAGTCAAAAAGAAGATGAAGATAGCGTAAGGGTTCGTTAACCTTATTCCTTCTTTAAAAGAGCACTTAAACGTGCACGATCAGATTTAGAAAACCCTTCACGTACAGCAGGACTCTCAACTGCAGCACGGTCGGGAAAAAGGTTTTTCTTATGATGGCCAATTGTAAAAGTGGACCCCAATTTTTTAGATATCCAGTTTAAAGGCTTGTGGATGGCACTTAAATTCAAAAAATCCCCAACATGATCGCATATGCGTTTGTCTTGAACAGGCATTTGACTTAAACATAAGACAAGAGCTGTATAGCTTAAGAGCTTTAGTGTTGAGATAATCATATTTATGCTACTCCCTGTAACGATTTAAAATAATACATCTGCAACTCTATGCTGGTTTTATTTTTATCGATATATTGATAAGTCTTCTGTGGTGCTTTTGAATAATCTAAATTTTTTAACGCTAAAGTTAGATAGTTTTGTGGTTTATGTTCCAGATCAACCAAGCGTGGGGAGGACATTTCAATAAAGACACCCGTACTATCTACAAGGTAATTTACAAACTTAGACACTAAAATATTTGCAATTTCTACCACCATTGACTGGGCTTCGAGCATCAGTTTGAACTTGCTTTTAACCGTGACAATGCACCACCCATCTTCATCCCCAGACAACTGAAACAAGATAACTTGAGTAGCACTATAACTTGGTTTTTTAGAAACTTCTAGTAGCATACCAAGATTGAAAAAATTAAATTGTTTAGGAAAATACTGAGATACTTCGAATTTTGTCGCATTTACATTAGACCTTGTCGCTTTTACGTGATGTAAAAGCTCTGGCCGTGCATGCTCCGGTTTAGACATTCCCATATGCAGCTCCATGCCTACTCGCTGAATCTTCTTCAGATATAGCAAGTGCCTTTTCTACAGCCATGATTAGGTCTTCTGGACTAAACGGCTTTATAATAAAATCTCTCACACCTGCATTCACTGCTTCCATTAATATTTGCTCATGTCCTAGAGCAGAAATCATTATAATCTTAGCTTCTTTATCTTCATCAAGAATACGGCGCGTAGCTTCAATCCCTGTTAATTTAGGCATGACCACATCCATCGTTACAAAATCAGGCTTATATTTTTTATAAAGTGCTATAGCTTCTGCTCCATTAGATGCCTCTGCTAAAACACTATATTTTGCAGAAATTAATATTTCTACAATCATTTTTCTTGCAAAGGCCACATCATCTACGACAAGTGCGGTTTTAGCCATACACATTTATGGTAACAGCCGGGGCATACAAGACAACAGGTAAAAAGTTTCTACTCTATTAAGAAAGCAACTTGCACTAGCAATACCGCTCGGTTTGAAGCTTTTCGAATCACAAATTTAAGATTTTTATAGTATAATTCGTCACCTTCTTCTGGAATACGATTGAATTGCTGTAACAAAAAACCTGCAATCGTTTCATAATTTCCTCGAGGCAACCCTAGTTTTAGCTGTTCATTTGCGGCATTAATTTCCATTCTGGCATGAATCAAATAAACACCTTCCTGAATTTCTTTATACTGCGACGTATCTGGGTCGTACTCATCCTTAATATCACCCACTATTTCTTCCACAATATCTTCTACTGTGAGCACACCAGTGGCTCCACCATACTCATCCACCACAATTGCCATACGAATCCCTCGAATTTGCATTGTAAATAGTAAGTCTTGCAGAAGCTGCGTTTCAGGCGCATAAAAAGTGGGCTGCATAATTTGTGAAATGGGTCGATCCAAATTTTTTTCACCAAAAAGATCATAAAGATGTAATATACCAACCACATTATCAACACGATCATGATATACAGGCAGGCGAGAATGCTTAGAGCGTTTAAATGCTTCTAAAGCGTCTCGAACAGAAATATTGTCTTTAGCCATATCGAGTTGAATGAGTGGAATTTGTGCATTCCGAGCCTCAACTTTAGAAAAATCTAAAATTCTACGAATCATCCTTCGTTCTGAAGTTTTTAATGTGGTTTCCTTTTGACCATAGCTCAGTAAGTACCGGAGCTCATCCCTATGTGATGAGCTCTGCTTACTACTAATCATTTCTTCTACGGGCTGTATGTTTTGAGAAAGAAAGTTAGTGTATTTATTTAAAATCCAACTCATTGGTGTAAAAATTAAACGTGCTGCCTGAATAAAAAAAGCTGCTTTTGAAGCCATCGTTTCTGCGTATCGCTGAAAAATAGTTTTAGGTAAAATTTCACCAAATATAAGCACCAATGGAGATAAAATCAGAGTGGTATAAATATCGTAATTTGGTCCAAAATTTTTATAAATATAAAGAGTCGCAAAAGTAGCTTGAAAAGCCACACAAAGATTAGTTCCAATCAAAGTTGTAACCAGTACATTCTCTGGATGCTTTAAAAGCTTTAAGGCTAGCCTTGACCCCGAGTCACCTTTATCAGACTTCTTCTTTAAAGCTAAGCGGTCTGATGAAATTAACGCAATTTCCGATCCAGAAAAAAAACCCTCTAAACAAAGTGCAAAGAATTCAACAAAAATAAAAGTAATTAAATTCATTTAAACACCGAATCCAACTCTCCAAAAAGGCACTCTAGTAAATCTTCCATAGTAACAATACCTAAAGCTTCTTCGTTAGAATCCACACAAACGGCAAGGTGGGTTTTTGCCTCTTTAAATCTTCTAAACAGTACAGAAAGTCTTGTGTCAGAGCGCACAAACATAGTTGGAGACATTATAACTTTTGCTTCAATTTCTTGAGGGGGACGCTGAATATCTAGCATGTCTTTTAAATAGAGAGTTCCAATAATATGCTTTTTTGACTTTTGATAAATGGGAATTCTTGAATATTTATAATTCATCATTTCTGGTAAAATTTCTGAGATTTTTGCATTGGATGAAACACAAAATACTTGTGACAGTGGCGTCATTACTTCAGCAACAGTACTGTCATCGAATTCAAAAACATTTTTTATAAGTCTTTTTTCTTCAGGACCAACCGTACCTTCACGATGTCCTTCCTCCATAAGAATCATAAAATCCTCTTCAGTGAGGAGGCTCATCGCTTTTGTTAAGTGGTCTTTTCCTTCAGCTTTAAATCGACGAAGAATAAATCCAATAATTGTATCTGCTGTCCAGAGAAGCGGTAAAAAAACATAATATAAAATAATTAAAATTTTTGTATTTAAAATCGCAACAATGCGACTGACTTTAGAGGCAATAATTTTGGGTGTAATTTCACCAAATAAAAGCAGCAATGGTAAAGTTGCGCAAAGCGAAAGGAGCGCAGTAAAAACCCATTCCTGATTGGAGTCAAGCGACTTAATAAAAGGAAGGAATTTTAAAATTTTCTTATGATTAGATTGAAGTAGTTCTGTAATTTTACTTGAAATTGAAATATTCACTATTTCGTTTGTAAGTAAAATCAGTACGAGCAGCCTCGTTGGCTTTGCAAGCAATTTTCGAATTCGTTCATAAGCTTTTTTATGGTGCTCTCGAATACGACGTAGCTGAAAACGATTTAAGGAAAATAAAGCAGTTTCACTGGAGGATGCAAAAGCTGAAATACACAGCAATACAAATAATACAACGAGGACCTTTAGATCCATGTGTTATGTCGGATGGGCATCCCGCTTTGTCGCCTGCGCATCCTGCGCATTCTCCGGCAAATCCTCCTGTTATGCTGCACGATCTAAACTACCTGCTTTCCGCCATTTGAGAGGATACGCTACCTTTGATTTTTTCTTGCGTGTAACGCTAAAGTCAGAGGATACCAATGCTACAGCTAAAACATCCTCTAGCGTTTTAACAAAGATAAATTGAAGTTTTTGGCGGTATTCTTCTGGAATATCCTCTAAGTCTTTCTTGTTTTTTTCAGGTATAATGATTGTCTTAATACCGTGTCTCATAGCAGCTAAGGACTTCTCTTTGAGTCCACCAATCGGAAGCACTTTTCCTGTTAATGTAATTTCACCTGTCATGGCAATGTCTTTTCGAACAGGAATATTTGTAAGCTTACTTAAAATAGCAGTAGCCAATGTAATTCCAGCGGACGGGCCATCCTTTTGTATGGAGCCAGCAGGAATATGCACATGGATATCTACTTTTGAAAAAAGACTTTCATCCACACCATAGTCTTGTGCATGCGATCGAATAAATCCCATTGCAGCCTGTGCGGACTCTTTCATCACATCTCCCAGTTGGCCTGTTAACGTGATGTTACCCTTTCCTTTCATCATTGTTGCTTCAATGTATAAAATTTCTCCACCAAACTGTGTCCATGCAAGTCCAGTAGAAATACCAATTTCATCCTTTTCCTGCTCATCTTCTTTAACATAAGATGCTGGCCCTAGTAATTTTGCAGCCATTGCTTTATCTACAATAACTTTTTCTTCATTGCCTTCAGCTACTCTCCTAGCAACCTTCCGACATATCGTTGCAATACTGCGCTCTAAGTTTCGAAGTCCTGCTTCACGCGTATAATCAGTAGCAATAATTTTTATGCCTTGCTCTAAAAAATCAATATGCTTTTCAGTGATCCCGTTTTCATGAATTTGTTTTTTAATGAGATAGCTTTGTGCGATTTTAATTTTTTCTTCCTCAGTGTATCCAGGCAGTTGTATAATCTCCATTCTGTCACGTAAAGCGGGGGGAATCGTTTCAAGCACATTTCCAGTAGCTAAAAACATTACACGTGATAGATCATAAGGCACATTTAAATAGTGATCACGAAAAGCAAAGTTTTGTTCTGGATCAAGAACTTCTAAAAGCCCAGAAGCAGGATCTCCACGAAAATCATTACCTAATTTATCAATCTCATCTAACATAAAAACAGGGTTGTTTGTGCCTGCTTGTTTTAATCCTTGGATAATACGACCGGGCAATGCCCCGACATAAGTCCGTCTGTGTCCACGAATTTCAGCTTCGTCTTTCACACCACCCAAGCTAATACGAACAAATTCTCTTCCCATGGCTCGAGCAATGGATTTGCCAAGGCTTGTTTTGCCAACTCCAGGAGGACCCGCGAAGCAAAGAATAGGACCCTTCATTTTATCTTTCAATTTTCTAACAGCTAAGTATTCTAAAATTCGCTCTTTAATTTTAGTAAGATTATAGTGATCCTCATCTAAAATCTGCTTTGCTCTACTAATATCTAAATTATCTTTTGTTGCTTTTGACCAGGGAACTTCAATGAGCCAATCAATATAAGCTCGAAGCATGGATGCCTCCGAAGCATCTGGATGCATCCGTTCTAGTCTTGAGAGTTGTTTGATTGCCTCTTGCTCTACATCAGATGGCATTTTACATGCTGCAATTTTTTCTTTTAATTCTTGTATTTCTTCGCTCTTGCTATCTGTATCTCCTAACTCACTTTTAATTGCTCGAATTTGTTCCCGCAAAAAATACTCTTTTTGGGTCTTGGTCATTTCATCTTTAGCTTGAGAACGAATCTTGGCTTGAATGGCAAGAACTTCAAGCTCTTTTTGTAAAATATCATTAATTTTTTTCAACCGCTCAAAAGCACTAGTTGTTTCTAGAATCACTTGTGCTTCAGCTACTTTTAATCCTAAATTTGATGCAATTAGATCTGCTAGTCTACCGGGATCTGCAATATCATCTAGCACCATTAAGATGTCAGGAGAAAGCATCTTTCCAAGGCTAATGACTTTTTCGAGTTGCTCACGCACAGTGCGTATAAGCGCTTCCCCTTCAGGACTCAGCTCATATGTGCGCTCTTCAAGCTTAGTAATTTTTGCTTCAAAAAATGGATTAGTTTGCAGATATTCATCAATGTGAGCCTTACAAAGCCCTTGTGTCAGAATTTTAATCCTTCCATCTGGCAGCTTTCTCATCCTCATAATCATTGCAACAGTACCAACCTGATAAATACCATCTGGATTGGGATGCTCATCAGAAATATCTTTTTGGCTTGAAAGAAAAATCAACCTGTCATTGCGCGCAAGACTTTCTTCTACAGCTTTAATAGAAGAATCTCTACCCACAAACAGAGGAATAATCATATAAGGGAAAACTACAATATCTCTTACAGGAAGCATGGGCAAGGTTGCTGGGATTTCAATTTGTTCACCGTCGTAGTTGGTTACCATTGACCTTATCTCCTTATCATACGCAAGCTCCCTCAAGTTCCTAATGATGGCCCTTGCGACAATTTGCAGAGTAGTTTGTATGAACCTCTTGACTCACGAATCGGAGTAGTATTTAGAAAGCTTTAGAAATGTTTTTTATTTTTTATTTTCAATATTTAGGAGTGGCTAGATGCATGGAATTTACCTGTTTTTTGCCCCTGTTATACTGACACTAAGACTAGGCAAAAAGTTTTTCTCTTCGTTCTTCAATCTCTTTACAGGGTAAACACAGATTACTTATTGGCTGCGCTTCAAGTCTACGCACTTCAATAGGTTCTTCGCATCTTTCACAAAGTCCAAAATTGCCTGCTTCGATTTTTTCAAGCGCTCCATCAATTTTAGCTAAAATAAGTCGTTCACGATCACGTAATTTAAATGCTAGATTTTGAGTTTGCTCGCTAGCTGCAAGATCGGCTTCATCAGGAAGGTCATCGAGGTCTACCTTAATATCGTCTAGATTTTTTAAACTGTTGTTTATTACTCGCTGTTTTTCTTCCAGTAAAAGTTTCTTAAACTTTGTTAAGTGTTTCGAATCCATGACTTTTCCTCCCATCCATAGGAATATTATACGTCCAGTTCTACAGTGTACCAGCAGCTCCTATGGATACAATACTATTTTTAAGGTTCATAAATAATGTATCTTTTTAAGACCTTATAAATTCTAAGAACGCATCTAAGTATCCTTAACGGCATCTTCTAAAAAAACTTTATAGCGGAAATGTAACATGGAAATGTAACAAATAAAGAGATTGCATTGCAGAATTTTCCTATGGTATGGGTGGGCTAAGCAAACCATTAAAAAAAGTGGGCCCAATGCCCACTTTTTTTTTAGGAAAAGGTCGAAAATTACAATGGAAAAGCCAAACACAAAAGAAGCTCTAGATTGCTTAAAACTTGAAGTAGAAAACATTTTAACCCCTCTCGGATATGAAGTTGTAACTTTAGAAAAATCATCTAATGGGAATCAAACCCTTGCTCTGTATATTGATTTTTTAAATAACACGGACATGAAAAAACACATCGGTTTAGAGGATTGCATCGCGGTAAATAAAGCTGTTGACCCACTCTTTGAAACCACCAATTTAATATCTGGATCATATAGTTTAGAAGTGAGTAGTCCTGGCATTGAAAGGCCTTTAAAAAAACCTACGGATTTTGATCGGTTTTTGGGACATAAAGTTCGAATACACACTTTTCGATCCTTACAAATTGAGGAGTTAGAAAATAATGACTACTGGGTAAAAAACAAGAAGCAAAAAAACTTTATCGGTATTCTAGAGGGAAGAACTCAAGATGGCCAAAAAATAAAAGTGAGAATTGATAAGGAGAGTGTCACCATTCCACTTTGTTTAGTATCAAAATCTCATTTAGCATTTGTTCCGGAGGAAAATTTATGAACATGTCTGAATTAAATCGAGTCATTGAACAAGTTGGAAAAGACAGAGGGATAAAAAAAGAAATCATTGTAGAAGCTTTAGAACAAGCTGTGCTTATGGCAGCACAAAAAAAATACGGCCCTGACATACAACTTGAAGCACATTTTAATGTTGAAACAGGTGAAATTGAGCTTTTTCAATTTAAATCAGTCGTTGAGACTCCTGATGCTATTAAAGATCAATCGGCAGAAGTGGACTTAGAAGGCGCAAAACAACTCGATCCAGATATCAGTGTAGGCGATCAACTTGGGATCAAGCTAGATAATTCAACTTTTGGACGAATTGATGCCCAAACAGCAAAACAAGTCATTTTTCAAAAGGTGCGGGATGCTGAAAGAGATATTATTTATGGTGAGTTTGTTCATCGCAAAGGAGAAGTTATTTCAGGAATCGCAAGAAGAGTAGAGCGAGGAAGCTTGGCAATTGATCTTGGAAAAACAGACGCGCTTTTACCTCGAAGTGAAATCATTCCAAATGAAACGTTTAAACCAGGCGATCGCGTACAAGCTTATTTAAGTGATGTGGTCATGACGGGACGTGGACCACAACTGTATTTAACAAGAACATCCTCGAAATTCTTAGTTAAACTTTTTCAACACGAAGTGCCTGAAATTGCCGAGGGTATTATTGAAGTAAAAGCAGCAGCACGCGAACCAGGCGCTCGTGCGAAAATTGCAGTCTGGAGTAAAGATCGTGATGTAGATCCTGTCGGTGCCTGTGTAGGAATGAAAGGTGTAAGAGTTCAAAGCATTATCCAAGAGCTGCGTGGAGAAAAAATTGATATCGTACCATGGAATGAAAATCCTGCACTCTTTGTCAAATCAGCATTAGCTCCAGCAGAAATTTCTTCAATAAAAATGGATGAACGAAATAAATCTATGGAAATTATGGTAGAAGACAATCAGCTTTCTCTCGCCATTGGAAAGAGAGGGCAAAACGTAAGGCTTGCTGCAAACTTAACTGGCTGGAAACTTGACATTGTTTCAAAATCTAAAATACAAAAGAAAACTTCAGATGCCACTTTTAATCTTCAGCATATTGAAGGAGTAAACGAAACTTTAGCTCAAGCAATTTTTCAAACTGGATTTTTAAATGTGTTTCAGGTAGCAGAAGCAACTGTTGAAGCACTCATGAAAATTCCTGGTTATAGCGCTGAGACTGATGCGTGTTCACTTAAAGAACGTGCACAAGGGGTTGTGGAAAAAAGCGGTGAAGCATTGATGCTAAATAAAGACGGTACTCCATTAGAAAGCATTCAGGTAAAACCGTCTGATAGACGCACTCATACAAATATACATACTAATATACAAACAAAAGATGCTAAAACATTAGCAGAGGAACGATTAAGACAAGAAATTGCTGCAGCAGACTCAAGACTAGAGACTGAGAAAAATCTACAAAAAGATCCGGTCGAGAGTAATACTGCTGTCAACACCAATAGCTCAAACGATGCTGTCGAGCATCAACCCGAGCCCTCGGTAAGGGGTAAAGACGCGAACAGTTCCAATGAGGATAATACATGATAGTACAAAAGATTAAAGTTTATGAGCTAGCAAAGGAATTGGGCCTAGAATCCATGACCTTACTCGACAAGCTAAAGGAGCTCGAAATAGATGTTAAAAGCCACATGAGCGAACTTGGCTCTGAAGAAGCAAAAATAATCCGTGAACATGTTACAAAAGAAAAAGTTCTCCAATCAAAGACAACAAAAGCTACCAAGAAAAAAGATACGGACGCTTTAACTCAAAAAAGAGTCACTGCAACAGTCATTCGTAGACGCGCCAAATCAGAAGAAGCACCTGCCACAACAACTCCAACGCCTGTTCCAGCTATCGACAACCAAGCCACAGAGTCATTGCTGTTAAACACTTCGGGCCAACCCTCTGTAACAAACACGCCCGAAGAAGCCACAACGCACGAAAAAGCAGCTCAATCCCCTCCTGTAGCTGCATCAATGGAGAATAGTGCAGCACCACAACCACAAACTACTTTGAAAGGAAGCGGATTAAAAATCCCATCACTTTTGGGAGCAAGAGCATCTGGGGAAATTCAAAGTTTAAATCGTACAAGTTCAATCTTAAATGTTGTAAAAGAAGAACCTAAAAAAACCTCTAAACCTCCTACCTCTTTAGTAATGCCTGTTCTAAAAACAAGTAGTCCTGCATCCGTGTCGCCCGGCATTGTTAGTCTTGGCAAAGAGGCTATTGATCGCTTGGTTGAAGAAGAGCAAACATATAAGAAAAAAGGCTCAAAAGTTGAAAAAGAACTGGGAGCTAATGTGCGAGTTGCAGATTACAGAGCTAAAAAGGAATTAGTCTTTTTACCTAAGAAGAAAAAACTTCCTATAAATAAAGAACTCAAAAGGACACAAATTACTACTCCATCTGCACATAAACGTATTATTAAAATTGAAAATGTTATTAGTGTTTTGGAACTAGCTCAACGAATGGGGATTAAAACTAGTGAAGTTGTTAAAAAGCTCGTTTCAATGGGTGTAATGGCAACAATAAATCAAGTTTTAGATATTGATACGGCAATACTTATTGCTACAGATTATCACTATGAAGTAGAGAATGTTGCATTTAAAGAAGAACAAGTTTTAGTAACCCAAGATGATAAGTCTGAGGATTTAAAACTCAGACCACCAGTAGTAACCGTCATGGGGCATGTGGACCACGGAAAAACATCTTTGTTAGATACGATCCGATCAGAAAATGTAGCAAGCGGTGAAGCAGGAGGCATTACTCAACACATTGGTGCATATACGGTCGTTGTAAATGACAAACAAATTACTTTTATTGATACACCAGGACATGAAGCTTTCACAGTAATGCGTGCAAGAGGAGCAAATGTAACAGATATCGTTGTACTCGTAGTTGCTGCAGATGATGGCGTCATGCCACAAACACGTGAAGCAGTTGACCACGCAAAAGCCGCAGGCGTTCCTATTATTGTAGCACTTAATAAAATTGATAAGCCCGATGCAAATCCCGAAAAAGTAACAAAACAACTTTCTGAGCTTGGACTTCTTCCTGAGGCTTGGGGTGGAGAAAACATCTTTGTCCAAGTGTCTGCAACTAAAAAAACTGGAATTCAAGAGCTTTTAGAAAACATCCTACTACAAGCTGAAATTTTAAATTTAAAAGCAAATCCAAATCGCCCTGCAGAAGCAACAATTTTAGAGGCAAGGTTAGATCGACATAGAGGACCTTTAGTAAATATACTTGTAAGAAAAGGAACTTTAAATGTTGGAGAGGTAGTTGTTGTTGGCACTTTTCTTGGAAAAGTAAAGGCGCTAACCTCCTCTAAAGGGGCGGTTATAAAAACTCTGGGACCTTCTTGTGCTGCTGAAATGCTTGGACTAGAGGGAGTCCCGTCTGCGGGTGACACCTTATATGCTTTCCGCTCAGAGGTAGAAGCAAAAAAACTTGTAGAACATCGAGTGGACACACTCAAAACTCAAGCTGGAGCACCCAAACCCTCAAAAATGAGTCTTGAAGAACTTTTTAGCAAGGTTCAGCAAGGTGAGACAAAAGAACTTTCAGTTGTCCTTAAAACAGATGTTTATGGCTCATCTGAAGCAATTAAAGATAGTTTAATGAAACTTTCTACAGATAAAGTAAGAGTAAAAATTCTTCACTCTTCTACAGGAGGTATTACAGAGAGCGACATCATGCTCGCTGCTGCTTCTAACGCAATAGTAATTGGATTTAATGTGAGACCAGAAACAAAAGCCCTTCAAGTAGCAGAAACAGAGAACGTGGATGTAAAAACATATTCTATTATTTATGAATTAATTGATGACATTAAAAAAGCAATGGGCGGGCTTCTTGATAAAAAAGTGGTTGAAAAATACATGGGTCGAGCAGAAGTGCGGGAAACTTTTGTCATTCCTAAAGCTGGAACCATTGCAGGTAGTTCGGTGATAGACGGAAAAATTACACGCGCTTGTCATGTGCGAATTTTACGAGATAGCCGTGTGATATATAGTGGAAAGCTGTCTTCATTAAGGCGCTTTAAGGATGATACAAAAGAAGTATCACAAGGATATGAGTGTGGTATTGGAATAGAAAATTTTAATGACCTTAAACAAGGTGATTTATTAGAAGCATACATGGTTGAGCTCGTGGCACAAGAATTAGACAGCTCTCCTCCATTAGCAAAAGAAGCAAATACACCTGGTGGATTTGCAGCCGGAGCACGCACAGCCGGAATGAGCGCAGGAATCGCAAGTGACAATGTCCGATCTGCAAGCAACAAAAGTAGCAATAAATCTGATACAATATTATGAGTTTTAAACCTTTTACAATTGAAAAACCACGATACCGCCAAGCGCGTTTTGCTCAAAGGGTAAGGGAAGAGTTGGTAGCGCTTATCCCGGGAGGCTTAAAAGACCCTAGACTAGAAGGGATCCCATTCATTACTATTACAAATATAGAAATCACACCAAACTTAAGGCATTGCACTGTACAGTTTGCTTTAATGAATTACAACACTGAAGAAAAACGAATAAAGGAAGTAATAGCAGCATTAAATCAAGCTTCTGGTTTTTTAAGACGTGAGCTCATGTATAAAATGGACACCAAAGTTACTCCACATTTAATTTTTAAATTTGATCGAGGCTTTGAAAATATAACCCAAGTACAAACTCTTTTAAAAAAAATCCCTCATGCTGAATAATTTTTAAAAAAATATAGTGGACACAACTATGTCAGAGCCTGTTTTATTATTGTTAAACAAACCTTCAGGACAGACATCCTACGACTGCATCAGACATTTAAAAAAATTTTTAAATCGCACCGACTTAGGACATGGAGGAACTTTAGATCGCTTTGCAAAAGGAGTTTTACCAATTTTTTTTGGCGAAGGCTTAAAATTAGTGCGTTTTTTTTTAGATCACTACCCGACACTTCCAACTTTCTGGAAAAAATATAAAGGAACCATTTCGCTTGGGGTGGCTACTGATACAGGAGATCCAGAAGGTACAGAAACTGAAAAGCGCACGGTACCAAATTTAACACAAGAGCACATCCAAAGTGCTATGCAATTTTTTGTAGAAGAAGTTTACGAACAAACACCTCCTAATTTTTCTGCTAAAAAAATAGCTGGGCAGCGAGCCAGTACTCTTGCAAGACAAGGAAAAAAAATCGACCTTAAACCAACGATGATAACCATCAAAGATTTTTGTTGCCACTGCTGGGATCAATCGAGCATTAAATTTGAGGCAACTTGTTCGAAAGGCGCTTATATGCGTGTTTTAGCTAATGATTTAGCTAAAAAACTGGATACCGTAGGCCACTTATCTGAACTCACTAGAATTGGGGTTGGTTTATGGGAACTTTCGCAAACCTTTACGCTTGAAGAAATAGAACACAAGGGAATGGAATGCGCACTTACACTTGAAGAGGCTACAAGTTTTTTGCCTAAATTTCCTTTATTATTTAGCGAAGTCGATCTTTTAAAGATAGGGAAAGTCGATGGCTTATTAGCACGGCTCTCTAATTCTGGTCTTTCGCATAATGCTTATTGTGCTGTTTATCAAAACATTCCCATGGCTTTATTAGAGCTTTTACCATCTAAAAAAAGCCTCTTTTTAAGAGCTTTTGGATAAATTTTTTATTGACCAAAGCTAAAAAAGATGTAGTATTACTAGTAGGAGTAATACTCATGCGTCTAACAACTAAAGGGCAGGTGACAATCCCGCAACATATTAGGGAAAAACTAGGTCTGCTTCAGAACACTGAGGTAGAATTCCTACTTAATGGAAATACCGCCATATTACGAAAATCAAAACACACATCTTATCGTGGCAAAAGCTTAATTGATCACTTAAAAGGAAAAGGCTCTGTTCAAATGTCGACTGATAAAATCATGTCTCTGACAAGAGACCATAAAAAATAAATGGACCTTTTAGTCGACAGCAACGTTATTTTAGATGTTTTAACAAAAGATCTAAAATGGTTCCAATGGTCATCAGAAAAACTAGCTCAAAGCGCTGATCATTATCGTTTGCTCATTAATTGCATCATCTATTCAGAAATTTCTATTCGCTTTAGCCAGATTGAAGATTTGGAAGAAGCCTTGCCTCCTAGTTGGTTTTTTCGTGCTTCTATCCCATGGGAGGCTGTATTTTTAGCTGGAAAAGTGTTTTTAAACTATAAAAAGCAAGGAGGAATCAAAAAAACTCCTCTACCCGATTTTTTTATTGGTGCACATGCTGCAATACTGAATATTCCACTTTTGACTAGGGATTCAAAAAAATATAGCTTTTACTTTCCAAAACTTAAGCTTATATCTCCTTAAATCACTTAATATGTTAGATAAAACCCTCAAACAAACGATGCAAAAAGTAGCTGAGCTAGCAAGGCTAGAACTAACTCAAGCAGAATTGGATCGGTTTTCTGTTCAACTAGGGCAAGTTTTGGAATATATAAATAAATTAAATGCTGTAGACACTTCTAAAATAGAGCCTCTCAGCAGTGCCTTAGAAATAGCCACACCGACACATGAAGATAGTATCAAGCCAAGCCTAGGCTCCTCAAAACTTTTAGAAAGTGCACCTGAAAAAACTTATGACCATTATAAAGTCCCGCAAGTATTGGGCGGAGAGTCTTAAAAATGATTTTAGAACTGCATGAAAAATTAAAATTAAAAAAAATTTCATCTACTGAAATAACACAAACTTATCTGAAAAATATTAGTCAAACAAAAACAAATGCTTTCCTTACAGTGTGTAAAGACCAAGCCTTAGCAACAGCTAAGTTTGCTGATGAAAAATTTGTAAAAGGGGAAAACGTGTCTTATTTAACAGGCATTCCCTTGGGATTAAAAGATAACCTTTGCACAGAAGGCACTCGTACAACCTGCGCTTCAAAGATTTTAGAAAATTACACACCTCCTTACGATGCAACAGTTGTGAAGCGTTTAAAAGATTTAGGTGCTGTGGTTTTAGGTAAACTCAATATGGATGAGTTTGCAATGGGCGGATCTAATGAAAACTCAGCGTTTGGCCCCGTTAAAAATCCTCTAAATCTTGAATATGTATCAGGTGGATCAAGTGGTGGATCAGCTGCATCGGTAAAGGCAGGGCTAGCTGTAGCAGCACTAGGATCAGACACAGGTGGGTCTATTCGTTTGCCTGCATCTTATACAGGTACAGTTGGATTAAAACCTACCTATGGATTAGTGAGCCGCTATGGCCTGGTTGCCTTTGCAAGCTCTTTAGATCAGATTGGGCCGTTGTGTTTAAGTGTAGAAGATGCTGCAATTATGCTATCTGCAATTTCTGGACACGATCCACATGACTCAACCTCTGCTCCCAACCCACCAAAAGATTATTTGAATTTAATGAAAAATCACTCCAATCAAAAATTTAAAATAGGAATTCCAAAGGAGTACTTTGTTGGAGGAATACAAAAAGAAGTATTACAAAAACTAACGAATTAAAAAGCACTCTAGCAAAAGCAGGACACACTCTTGTAGACATTTCTTTGCCTTATACAGAATATTCTGTAGCAGTATATTACGTTGTAGCAATCAGTGAGGCTTCCAGTAACCTTGCCAGATTTGATGGAGTAAGGTTCGGCGCAAGACTAGCCTCCAATGGCACACTTTTTGAAATGTACAAAAAAACACGTTCTCTTTTTGGAGAAGAAGTAAAACGCAGAATACTCTTAGGAACTTTTGCATTAAGTTCTGGCTACTATGATGCTTATTATAAAAAGGCATGCCAAGTAAGACGCTTGATTAAGCAAGATTTTGATGAAGCCTTTAGAAAAGTAGATGTGGTCTTGGCTCCTGTTTCGCCTACAACAGCATATAAGATCGGTGAAAAAATCTCAGATCCTCTTCAAATGTACTTAAACGATATTTTTACAATTCCAGTTAATCTTGCAGGGCTTCCTGGAATTTCAATCCCAGTAGGACGAGACGCAAAAAACTTACCTATTGGAGTTCAGTTTATTGGTAAGCCGTTTGCTGAAGAAGAAATTTTATCTTTAGCATATTGGAGCGAGCAAAATTTTTATAAAGAACCAGAGGTCAAAGATGGAATTTGAAACAGTCATTGGACTTGAAGTCCATGCTCAGCTTATGACAAATACAAAAATTTTTTGTGCTTGTTCAACAGAGTTTAATGCTCCTCCTAATTCACAAGTTTGTCCTGTGTGTGCTGGCCACCCTGGCTCTTTGCCTGTTCTTAATGAAAAAGTATTGGAGTATGCTTTAAAATCAGCACTTGCTCTCCACTGTAAAATTGAACAAAAAAGTATTTTTGCTAGAAAAAATTATTTTTATCCTGACCTGCCAAAAGGTTACCAGATTAGCCAGTATGAGCAGCCCTTTGCAAAAGATGGTCACCTCACAATTGATGTTGGCGGAACTCCACAAAAACCTGAACTTGCAACTCAAAAACATATTAGAATTGAGCGTATTCACATGGAAGAAGATGCTGGCAAATCCATGCACATGACAGGCTACACGCTAGTTAACCTAAACCGAGCCTGCACACCGCTTATTGAAATTGTGAGTTGCCCTGATTTAAGAACATCTGAAGAAGCTGGGGCTTATTTAAGAAAACTGCGCGCGATCCTCATGTATATCGAAGTGTGTGATGGGAATATGCAGGAGGGAAGCTTGCGGTGTGATGCAAACGTCTCAATTCGGCCCAAAGGAGAAGAAAAATTTGGAACACGCGCCGAAATTAAAAATTTAAACTCTTTTCGTTTTTTGGAAAAAGCTGTTGAATATGAGGTGCTAAGACAAACACAAGTTCTTCAAAGTGGCGGGCGCATCGTTCAAGAAACTCGCACTTACGACAGCGCACGAAACGTCACTTTATCCATGCGCAGCAAAGAAGAAGCGCATGACTATCGTTATTTTCCAGAGCCTGATCTTTTGCCTCTTGTCGTATTGGATGAACAACTAACCAAACTTCAAAAAATGCTTCCTGAACTTCCTGACCAAAAAAAGGATCGCTATATTAAGGAATTTAATATCCCTGCTTATGACGCATCGGTAATTACTTCGAGTAAAAAACTAGCAGAATTTTTTGAAAAAACTGTTGGAGTTTGTGGAGAACCAAAAATAGTAAGTAACTGGGTCATGGGTGAACTTTTACGGCTATTAAAAGAAGCTGAACCAGAGGATTTGCAGCCGGAGCTTTTACGTGATGTAAAAACGACAGGATCTAATGCAAATCCGACAAAACATAAAAATATGGAGGATATGAGCCTAAAACCACAAGATCTCGGTGACTTAATCCAACTCATAAAGAAGGGGGTTATAAGTAATAATATTGCAAAAACAGTGTTTGAAGAAATGATGCGCACTGGCGCAGACCCACAAACCATCGTGAAAGAAAAAAATCTCACTCAAGTCTCCGATACGGCTACAATTGAAAAAGTCATTGCTCAAATTATCAGCTCAAACCCCAGCCAAGTCGCAGAGTGGAAAGCAGGCAAAGAAAAACTCTTTGGATTTTTTGTGGGCCAAGTCATGAAGCAAATGCAAGGCAAGGCAAATCCTGCAACTGTAAATGAACTACTTAAGAAAGCCCTCGGGTCGAGCCAAGAATAACTTTGTAAAGTTAGTGCTCGCAGGCTATCGCTTAACTAAGTAGCTCGATTAATATTACTTTTAAACTGAGCTCCTGACATTGGACACTGCCTTGAATAATTAATGATCAAATTAAATTGCCTTCTTGGATTTAACAAGGTCTATGAGTTCCATTTCATACCCAACTCGTTCTGTGACCCAGCGTTTGAGCAATGTTTGATAACTCTTTTCACCTCGAAGATGTGTGATTTTTTCTAAATCACGAATTAATTGAGGGGATAAACGAATAGATGTTGGCTTTGCCACCTTAAAGCGATTAACTTCTTCCCAAGCGTTCTTTTCATGAGCTTCTGCTTTCAATCTTGTGAGTTCATATTTTGAGGGTTGTTTCATAATTTAATTCTCCCATCCTGTGATAACTCGTATACGGGCTGTGGTTGAAACAGTCAGACCAATCGAGTACTTTCCTTTGACAAAGAAAATCAAAAGAATTGATCGCCCAGCATCAGATCTACCTTCGAGCTTGTACGTGTTATAGCTTCTACGCACCTTATGCTTATTTCTAAAGACTCGATGGGGACGGTAAAAACATTCTTCAGCTTCCCAGAACTCTAAACTGTGGTTAGCAAGTTCTGCCAGGTTGTGTTCATCCCACTCAAATTCAAGCCATCTAAATTTTGAAGGTTGGACCATAACGCAGTATTGATTCTACACTTATGTAGCTACGAATACAACATATTTATATATAGTTTTAATAAAATATGTAGCTACACATTCCAAATGTATTTGCTCAACATAAAATGGCAGTAATTGTGGGTTTCCTTGATACAAATAAGTGCTTTTTTGTAATAATAAAGACTTCTTAGATACCGCTCTAAGAAGCATATCTAAGTTTTTTTTGCTTGCACCTTCTTCATTGTCGTTACTAAATATATGAAAGACATTCGGCAATAACCTCATTAAAAGGAGAAATCTACTATGTCAGAAACCGTAAAAAAATCTTCCTCTTTTCTTAAAAAACTTTTCTTTGGATTTACAGCATTTTTTGGGATTTTAGTAATCCTAGCGGCTGTCATCCCTTTCGTGTGGGATGTGGATCAGTACAGGCCACTCATCCTCTCAAAAGCCAATGAACACATCAATGGAAAACTTGATATTGGAAAACTTGGTTTAAGCTTGTGGGGGAAAATTAAAATCAATATTGATGGCTTAAAACTCCACGACACAAAAGCAAAATCTGTTGTTGAAGTAAAAGAAGCTTATTTGTATGTGCCTTGGATGAGTTTATTTACAGGTAAGCCTGAAATTCGTCTACAGCTCACTCGCCCGGTGCTCCATGTAGTTAAGCAAAAGGATACCAAACTAAACGTCATGACTTTAGTAAAATCTCAAACGCCACCAGAGGTGCAAACACCATCTACTACTGCACCAGCAGCACCGCAAGCAGCTGCCCCATCCACAACTAAAACAACTCCTGGGCTGCCAGCTATTGTAGTACAATCTCGACTTACATTTCTTCTGCAAAACGCTGCATTAAACTACACAGACGAAAGCACAAAAGATGCCTATCACATCCGTGACTTAAATTTTAGTTTAAGAGATGTATCTCTGACTACAAACATGCCGTTTGAACTCACTGCACAGCTCGATCTCCTTTTACAAAAAAGGATGAAAGTAGCTGGACCGCTGCTACTCAAGGGTGACCTTAAACTCATAAACTCAGGCGCAGCGTTTGATAAAGCACAGCTACAGCTTGTCTTAAAACTTGATGACTTAGAAATTCATGACCCTGGCCTTTTTCAAAAGAAAAAAGGAGTGCCTCTGGGAACTGAAGTACAAGCAACGATTGGAAAAGATTTTTTTCAAGTGCCAGTCCTGCAATTGCGCTTAGCAGAAGTGCTGGTTGACAATGAAGTTTCAGGACAAATGAGAGGCGAGGTTACAACTTTTGACTTTAAACTGAAAACAAACCAAATCCATATTGCAAAACTAGGTGAACTCATCCCAATGATTAAGCAATATGGGGTAAATGGAATTGTGGAATTAGACGCAAAAGCACAAGGCCCTACAACAAAGGTGGATTATGCTGCAAAAGTTAAATTCAATAAAATAGCCCTTATGCATGAATCGATGAAACAACCACTTTATGTAGATGGAAATGTAGATGTCGTCACCGATCAAGTAAAAGACCTCACCGTAAAACTTTCCGCAAAGGATTTTGATGTGCTTTTACAAGGAGTGCTCCAAAGTTTTCAGAAGCCTCACTTTAAATTTAATGTAGCTTCTTCCAACATGGACCTAGATGGCCTCCTCAAAGCTTCTGAAAAAGCAGCACTTGCAAGAAAAGAAGGGGCTGCAAGTGGTGGGGCATCCGGTGAAAGCACGTCTTCAGCCGCTACACCAACAAAGCCTGCTGTAGACTACAATGCGATGTTTAAACCATTGAGAGAAAATCCAATTGCTGCTGCTGCAGCTGGATCGTTTGACTTTAATTTTCGTAAAATAAAAACTACAGGGATTCTCATCCAAAACATGAAAGGTGCTTTTGTATTAAATAATTTGCTCCTTGCACTAAAGGATTTTTCACTTCAAATTTTTGATGGATCAATAGCAGGCAACATGAGCTTTAACGTAAAACCCATGAAACCAGAAGTGGGTACAAAGGTAACTGTTGTAGGACTGCAAACTCAAAGGATGATTGAAGGACACATGCCTTTTGCAAAAAACACCATAAAAGGAGTAATTGGTGCAAACCTCAATATTGGTGGTGCCGGACTTAATCCTGCAGATGTGATTTCGGATTGGAAAGGAAACGGCTCATTTGATGTACAAAAAGCAGTGTTCACAACTTTAGATATTGGCAGAGAAGTAAAAACAGGCGCTTATGAAAAAATGCCAGATTTTGCTAAATCTAAAATTAAAGTTCCAGATAGCATTTCGAATTGGAGAGGCGACTACGAACTCTTACTTACGAAATTTGCACTGGCATCGGGGATTTTGCATATCAATGAAATCACTGGAAAATCTTATCCAAACAAGGGAATGGATTTAAAAGGGCAAGGAACTGTAAAACTTGCAGACTATGGATTAGATCTCAGTATCGATCTCATTGACCGATATAACTTACTCAATGGTGACCAGATTGCAAAAGACCCACGCTATGGGCATTTTACGCTTTCACCAAGAGTTCGATGTACACTTTTTAAGCCTTGTTTTGATTGGGCTGCAACAGTAGAAAAATTAGCGCAAAATGCATTTAAACAACGTGGAGCTGAAGCACTTCAAAAAGCAATTGGTGGAAAACTTCCACCACAAGCTAATCAACTTTTAAACCGTGTTACAGGGGGCAGCCAGACAAGCCCAAGTGGGAGCAATGAACAAAAGCCACAAGCACCTTCTAAACAAGAAGCCGTTAAACAACTAAAAGGACTTTTTGGGCGTTAGAGCTGGTATAGAGGCGGGTATAATATGAGAAAATTTTTATTTTTAATTTGTTTTTTAGTCTTTGCTTGTGCAACAGATCCAAACATTAATAGAGCAAAACAAAGTGGTGTAAAATACTGGACAGATAAAGCTTATCCAGGAAAAGCTTATGACGTTCAAGTTACAGAGGCCATTAAAGTTGAAGACGGGAAATACAGAGTAAAAGCACTTGTAGATGGCGCTCAACGAGTGGGCGTATTTGATCCAAAAACAGAAACCTTTGATGAAGGCTATTATACTCTTTCTTATGAGCGAGGAAAAAAAATTGCTGAGATGGAAGAGGAGCTTCGCTATCTTAAAACTCAAGTAGAAAAACTTGAAAAAGAAAATTACCAACTTAAATTGCGTTTAAAATATGTGCAAGCTGGACATGGTGATCCCAATCAAAAAGTTGATCCCTCTACAGAAATAGAGGATGAAACCACAGACACAAAGGCACCTTCCAAGAAAGCAAAAAAAGAAGAGTAAGCAGTGGTAAACACCACATATACAGAAGCAGCTATTGATATTGGAACAAACACCATGCTTCTACTAGTAGCTGAAATAGAGAAAACGAACAACTCTTTTGGAACTTTAAATGGTGTCCATAAAATTTCTAAAATTCTAGAAGATCAAATTGACTTTGTAAGACTTGGAGAAGGAGTACATCAAAATCGTTTCTTTACAGAAGCTTCTATGCAAAGAGCTATGGCCTGTTTTGAAAAATACAGGAAAATATCTGGCCGATACAATCCATCACGCATCTATGCTGTTGCAACTAGCGCATCTCGAGATGCAGGAAATTCTTTGAACTTTTATAATAAAGTCCAAAAAGAACTTGGTATTCAAACAACTATTATCAATGGAAAAACAGAAGCACAGCTTAGTTTTTTAGGTGGCCTCACAGAGGGTGCCGATCCACTACATTCTATGATTCTAGATATTGGAGGCGGAAGCACAGAACTTGTAACCTTAACCACGCAAGGTAAAATTGAAGGACAAAGTATAGACACAGGTTGTGTACGTGCTACTGAAGTTTTTTTAAAAACCTTGCCTTATGTTGAAACTGAATTATCAAAAATGGAAATTTTTCTCACTAAAAAATGGGATGAAATTAATCCTCAATTAAGAGCTGAACTAAAACAAAAAAACTGGATTGCGATTGCTGGAACACCAACTACTCTTGCTGCACTAGATTTAAAGCTTGTAGAATGGGATCGAAAAAAAGTGGATGGCACGGTTCTAAGTATGGACACCGTAAAAAAACTTTATAAAGAAATAGCTCTAAAAACACCTGACGAATTAAAAGAAAATCCTGTTATTGGTTCTGGTAGGGCGGACATCCTTGTAGCAGGCACAGCTATTCTTTTTACTGCAATGAAATATTTTGGGAAAAAAGAAGTAATCGTTAGCAGCAGTGGATTACGCCATGGGGTCTTAAAATGCCCTCAGTTACTACATGGAGAAGCCTCATGAATACAGATCTTATTTTACCAGAAAGCATTGAATACATAGAATTTGCTGTGCAAGACCTTAAAAAATACTGCGAACTTTACGAGTCCTTAGGATTTAAATGTGTAGGAAAGCGTACAGAAAACCAAAAAAAATCTTTTCTTTACCAACAAGGAACTGCACGCTTTGTGATTAGTGCAAGCAGTTCTGAAAAAAATCCTATTTTCCAATTTACAAAAAAACATGGAAATGGTGTTTGCACAATTGGACTAAAAATAGATGACGCAACAAAGTCAAATCAAATAGCTTTGCAAAAAGGACTCATAACAAGCGGGGTAAAACCAATTACAAGTCCATCTACCGATTTACACGCCCAATGCTGGACTATGAAAATTTTTGGGGATGTAAACCATGAATTCCTTTCTTATGCTAACTCACAAACCCAGTTGAATGATTTTTTTCCAGAAGAAAAATGTACACCAGACCTTAAAGGAAAATTTTTACAAAATATTGACCACGTCACAGTAAATGTCGCTAAAGGAGAAGTAGACTCGCTTGCAAAGTTTTATCAAGATGTTTTTGGATTTTATGAAGTAAGATACTTCGATATCCGCACTGAAAAAACAGGACTATTTTCTAGAGCAATACGCAGTCAAAGCGGCCGAGTCACAATGCCGTTTAATGAACCAACGGATCCAAAATCTCAAATCCAAGAATTTTTAAATACGTTTAATGGACCAGGTGTCCAGCATATTGCACTCCATACGAGCAATATTTTATTATGTCTTAAAGATTATATTCAAAAAGGGCTGCAATTTCTTTCTGTCCCAGATACCTACTACGAAGCTTTAATAAAACGACTTCCACTACTCACGGAAGATACCCAGGAACTCCAGCAGCTTAAAATTTTAGCAGATGGAGATGACAAAGGATATTTGCTGCAAATTTTTACTCAAAATATTATTGGACCTTTTTTCTTTGAATTCATCCAAAGAAAAGGTCACGACGGATTTGGCGAAGGAAATTTTAGAGCTCTTTTTGAAGCGATTGAGCAGGATCAAATCAAAAGAGGTTTTTTATAGATCTTCTTCAAGAACAACACCCCAGAAGAGTTTTGTGTAAATATTAAACCATAAATATGCATCCAATGTAAACAATGCAAGTCCAGAAATCGCAGCTAACGCTGAAAGTTGCGATAAATCTTCAGACATTAACTCAAAACTAAAATAAGTGCTAAATCCAGGAAAGCCAATGATTATCAAAATGAGAATAGCAAAGATTGTTGAAATAAAAGGGGATACTCGATGTAAACCAATATAGTGATGATGATCCTGCAAATTAAAGATATTCCTAAAAAAAATAAACAAACCAATTAAACAAGAAAAAACCAGTGTAGTGAAAACAAGATGACTGTAAAAAAGATGCATATGTTTAGGGTTGATAGCATAATAATAACTGATTACAAGAAACGCTTCAGAATAAATAAGATTAAAAAAGGAACTTGATATTCTTTTTTCTTGAACGCACATTAATGAAAAACCTAGTGCAATCAATTGAAAAAAAATCACTAAAAATAAAGAAACGACGGCATAACTTTTACTAATCACAGGGATCGAAATAATTACTAAGAATAAAAAAGACCTAACCATATCCTTTATTTTAGGATTCATCGAACTGATGGGACTTAAAACATTTTTTTTGAATCCTGAGAAAATTTGACCAAAAAAGAAAAATGGGAAAAGGACAAATCTTCTCCAAAAAATTACCAGTCCAAATTCATGAAGACTTAGCCACCAAATAAGTTTAGCCAATCTCTGTTGAAAAAAAACTGGGATTCCCAATAGTTTTAAAGGTTTATGCCATAGAAAATCTTTTTTGTGAGCTAAATATATAGCAGATGGTGCAATAAGAAACTGAAAAAACCTTAAAAACATATGTAGCACACAATGGATTGTGGCAAGCTTTATCCATCCAAATGAAATTTCAATAAAAATAATAGAGAGTTGTCCAAGCACAGAATAAATAATCTGGTTTTTTACATCTGTTCGGGTGATAGCCATAAAATATGCAAAAAAAGCAGTTAATATACCAGTCCAAAAAATTAAGTAAAATGGGATTCCTTCAAATCCAGTAAAATCCGAACTAATTTTTAAGAGTAGGAAAGCCCCCGCATGACTACTAAGTGCTCCATAAAAAAGGGCGCTGGATGGAGTTGGCCCCTCCATAGATCGAGGTAGCCAAATTGAAAAGGGCAACAATCCTGATTTTACAAAAGCTGCAAGTGCAAATAAAACAAGAATGGATGAACTGCCACCAAATCTTGCATACTCTTTAAACAAACTAAAAGATGACACCGATGTAGTATTGGCAATATAAAGCAGCGCTGCCAAAAGAAAAAAATCACCTAATTTATAAAAAAGTAATGCAACATAGGACCGCTCAACAGAAGCTAATCTATAGTCAAAAAATGCAATCAACACAACAGAACATATGCCCATCAACTCCCATCCTAAGCAAAATGGAGCAAAGGAATCTGAAAAAAATACAAGATTAAGAGAAAAAGAAAATAAGGTTGCCATGAAATAAAATTTTACAATCCCATGCTCACGGAAAAAATATTTTATTCCAAACCATTCCGCTAAAAACACCAGTATATTTTTTACACACCAGAAAAAAACGCTTAAGCCAGTGATAAAAAACCTTAATGGAACACCAAAAAAATCAAAAAATAATACCCATTCCTCACCTTTTGCGACATAGTTATAAAAACTTTTAAGAACTACTAACGTTACAAAAAGCGAACAAAAACTAAATAAACTATTGCTTCGCACTAATATGGAATATACGCGGCGCTGAGAGGACGAAAACATGAAGATTACAAATTGGGTAAAACCTTGAAGAAGAGGTAATAACAAGGCAAGCCATAACGAAGTATTCTCCCATGCAGTCATATTTGCTTCCTGATTAAAGCAAAATCTAAGAAACCACGATTCACTTTCATGTGATGTAAAGGCGACAAAATACCCGGAGCCTTTACGTGATGGTAGGGCGACAAAATATAATGCAAAGAATCCGTATATTTTTGCCAATGCGTAGGTAACGTTGTCGTGGTGTGAAAGTTTCCCTTCTTCCATGAAAAAACTTTTCTAGTACTTGGGTCTAAGGCTGCAAGACAAAACCATTCATTTTCAAGCTCATGATAAATTTCTGGCAAATTCTTAAGGGTTAACTGGATAACATCTGGAGGAGCTTCAATGAGTACTTTAAGTTTAATAGGCTCATGAATTTCAGTCATTTGGATTGGGAGTCCTAACAATAAATCGCTCATATAACCATTGATAACGCTATTGAGTCCGTTAATATTGTGGGGAATTTTTGTGTCACAACCATATTTTCTTTGGTCTGTTGTGCTAAAATAATATTCTAAATTAATGCCTAAGCAAACGGGCAACACTTGACTGAGTATGCTTTTAAGCACATCACCCGTAGAATCATTCTGGAAATCATAAGAGCATAAAAAACATCTCCGATCCATGAACAGCCCACGTGTGAGTAGCCTTGGAGCAATCACTAAGTAAGCATTCGTTGCATGTCCATACTCTGGTCTTACTTGGCTTAAAGCAATGCTCCTTAAAATCATAGCTGATTTTGCAGAAGAGAGATTCTTGGGCATAGAGATATCTAAAAATCTTCGTGCTCTTTCAACGGAATGTCTTATGGAAGCTTGTTTGAAAATTTCCATACAGGACTTAAGGTCTGTAGATATCGTCGTTGGCAAATTCATAAATTCCACATCGTCACTGCATGTGTTGTGGTAAGCACCTACAAAGTAAGTGTTGGAATGTATGTGAATGCCAAACTCCAATAATATCTTTTGGATTTCATGTCGATTACACAAATCAGAAAAAAGCTTTGCATTAGGCCATCCACGACCACCACCACAAGCACCACAGTCATGAGCTGCCTCATGAGGATTGTTTAAGCTTGTAGATCCATGACCAACAACAAAAAAATATGGCGCTTCAATATTCTTTAATCCACATGCAATAAATATTTGGTAAATGGTATTGGCAATAGATTGAAGATTTTCAGTTTCTAATAAAAATGTGGATGGGGTTTCACTTTTAAATTGTTTTTTAAGCCATTTTTTTTTCATAGATAGGTAAAATCCTGAAAAATAAATCCTTAAAAACAACAAAAATAAAAGTATTGGTGAAAAAAACAACGTAACTAAAGAGCCATATATAGGATGTAATAAAGCTTGTTCAGCAAGATGAATGGCTTTACCTAAACGATCCAGCATTTGATCTTGATTTGGATCCTCTGGAGATACCACTTCTTTGACATGGATATCTGCAGTTTGTGTTACAGGGCAAAGTTTTCTATAATGACTTCTTCGGTATGCCTGAAACTCGATATTCAATCCAAAATGTCCCGCAGTACTTTCAGTTCTTAAGTTTGGCGCACATTCCTCCAGATGTCTTCTAAAGGACTCTTCCCTCTCATCAATACAAAACAAGGCAATAAACTGTGGTGTCTTATGATGTAAATAACCTTTATCTTGATTTTTGCTAGCAAGCACAGCACCTAGAAAATTTCTTTCTGACTTTTGATCTAAAGCTTTTTGAAAGACTTTTCTTTTAAAAAAATTATGGAATTGAATACATATTTCCAGTAATGGAAGTAATTCTTCTTCATTCAAGTGAAGGAGAATTTGAGTGTTGATTTTTTTATCCAATAAATATTTAACAAGAGTTTGTACATTGCTTTCATAATGCTTGCGCACTGGATGCATCGTGGGAAAACTTCTACCAAGTGTCTGAATAGTTTGAGTATCAGATTTATAAAAGTCTTGAATTTTGCTTAATTCACACAAGATAAGTATAGCAGCAAAATCTGCCAAACCGTCCTGCTTTTGATTTGCTGTTGCTAGAATAAATGCACTCCAGCCCTTAAACTTGTACAACATAAAAAATAAATAATGTGACCATTCTTTAGGTGAAATTCCTAAATACTTTAGTGAATTTAAAATAATCTCTTGAGAGGAGTTCTCCTGGTAAAAAGTTATGTTTTTTGAAAGAATCTTTCTCCAATTGCTTGCTAACGGGAGTGAATCCACTGTATAAGTAAAAAAAAACCGCAGTAACGTAAACTGTCTTTCTGGGAGAGAAAGCTTGCTCACTCCTTGATCAAAAAAAGCAGATAAGCATCTTAAAATTAATCCGTTGGTTTCATTGAATGCTTCATAAAAAATTCTAGATTTTTCTGGAAAAAAATTGCGATGGTATAAGTTAGGGATAATATCATTTAGTTTCCCTTGATTTAAATATTTTGAAAGTAAAGGGTGCCATTTGTGGTACACTTTTTCACTTGCAAGAGATCCTGGGTGATAAATCTTTTGGAGTTTTAAGAATCTCGCATCTAACATCAAAATTTCAACGAGCTCTTCTCCTGTTAGATTGGCTCCACCAACTTGCAAGTCTCTATTTAAGACCCCAGGAACTTCTTCCTCGATAATTTTAAACAAGTCTCCTCTGTCGATTCTACCGCGTGCAAACTGACCATGAAAATATCTCAAGGTAGGATAAGGTTTGCTTCCATAAAGTGTAGACGCTTCACACACAGCATCATCAAAGCTTCGGTCTGTGAAAGCGTGTAAGGTGTTGTGATGGATAAAGTCTTCCAAACGACCTTGTCTAGGCAAATACCGACGACAATAATTTAGTGCAGCCTCTAAGTGGTGTGCGCTCATGGTATAAAACTCTGCAATTAGTTTTATTCGTTAAAGGTTGGTTGACAAGGAAATTTGGAAGTGAAACTAGTTTTAGATACTAACGCTTATTGCTTATGTGATATGAGTCAAGAGCCTGCACTCGAATTTGTTGAGCGAGCGCTTTCACTTTTTATTCCCACAATAGTTTATGGAGAATTATACTACGGATTTCGCCACGGGAAACGTTTTGAAAATAATTTACGACGCCTTGATGAGTTTATTGAAACATTTGATGTTCAAATCATTCCTGTGGATATTGATGTGGGACAAAAATTTGGAGATATTTTTACTTCACTTCGAAAAAAAGGAACTCCGATTCCAACAAATGATATTTGGATTGCTGCTTGTTGCATGTCAGTCGGAGGCACTCTGCTTACTTCTGACCGCTATTTTAATATTGTAGAACAAATCCAAACAGAGTTTCTTGTATCTGTGTAAGAAAGATAATTAACTACTAAAAATTTAATCAGTTCAAACAGTTTTTGCCTGTTGGAATGTTTTTAGGAACTATTAATTTCTTAATCATACTTTCTAATTTTCTAACAAGAGGATTGAGATTTTTTCTAGTACCTCATTTAATACTGCTTTAGGAACACGGCACTTAAATCGGGCTTTTCGGGAAAGCCAATCTAGGTTCTTAATGTGATCAGAAAGCACAGCACCTGATACAGGTAGCCCTACAGGGAGTTGAACTTCAAAAGGATAGCCCTTAACATGTGAAGTAATTGGACAACAGACAGCAAGCCCAATTTTTTCATTATATGTTTTAGGTGAAAGCACAAGTGCTGGCCTATATCCAGACTGCTCATGGCCCGCTTGAGGTGTAAAATTAAGCCAAATGATATCACCTCGTTCAGGCAAAAAAGTCTGTGCTGGATGCTTTACCAAATTTCTCCACCGATCGGTTCTCCAGTCTCCACAACAGAATGAGTATTTTCTTGTGTGACTTTTGCGAGCAAAGAATTGAGAGACGACTTGCGGTGAATAGGTGCTAAGATAAGGTTTCCACCTTTTAGAAGTAAATCAACGCGCGAACCATCATGAACATCAACTTCATTGGCAAAAACTTTTGGAATTCGGAAGGCTAAACTGTTTCCCCATTTTTGAATTTTGCTTTTCACTGGAGCACTCCTCTGTATCTACAATGATTATACATTGATCAACTGATTATAACAAGAAAATTCGATTCAATTTAAACCCATATCAGTGGACTATTCAGTAAACCAATGTAACAGGTGCGACGAGGACGCGATC
>Ga0213870_1000013_pt1 | contig 104761 bp, 108 predicted proteins | sample WICALVC2017_Meta_FD_160119 | JGI IMG/M metagenome (GOLD analysis project Ga0213870, IMG submission 160119) | Freshwater microbial communities from subterranean cave lake in Wind Cave National Park, South Dakota, United States - WICALVC2017 | ecosystem: Environmental > Aquatic > Deep subsurface...
TTAGAGGATTCTGTTTTAGTTCTGAAGGAGTGGGGGTATGATAAGTTAAAATACGCGCCATAGTTAATAACTATGAACAGTATAGGCATAGGGAAAAGGGGATGTCAAGGAGGAAAATTTCAAGATTCGATTACTACTTTAGGTAATATGTCAATACCTTTTGTGCATTGTCTGGTAAACAAAATCTGTTTTCAACGTCTCTTTGTGTTTTTTGGCAGGTAAGGGATTTTTGTATGACCGAAGGATGCTCCTTGGCGAACGATTCAAACATAACAGGGGTATTGCATCGCCTGAGCGCATCAATAACATCCTCCAGAAAAAGAACGGGAAAGTTAAGCAGCTTTTCTATGCCGACAAGTCCTGATTGTTTAAGCATTTCAAATGGAGTACGGTTATCCATTCCAATTCCTGTATGAGAGCGCTGAAAGTTCCAGTAATACTGGTAATCACCGACCTCTTTTAGGAATAATGCTTTTGTTCCCATATACATACCTCGGGAAATATATAGTTCTTCATCATCTGTTAAATGAGACCTCTCAATCAGATTTTTCCTGATATCAAATCTTGGTTCGTAAGAATATATCCTGGCATCCATAACTGAGAGGATCTGATTCCATTCATATCTGGGTATCTGTCTACCTGAAAGAGCTTTATAAATGTTTTCGGGTAAACTATGTTTATCCAATACATATTTCACATCAAAATGAAGTCTTTCAAAACATCCAAGTGTTTGGTAATCATACAGATGTCTTATCTCCCCCGTACAGCTTCTGACTTTTTCTGTTGTAAGAGCATTGCGTTTATAGATACCCCGCAGTTGTCTGGGACTGAGGCTTCGCACATTTGCCGTATACAAGGCGTTAAGTTCTTCTTGAGATAACGATGTTTGCGATACCAATAAACGCTGTTGATCTTTTTGAGCAACAGTTTTTTCAAAGATGCTGATGATATTGGCAATAGTATTTCTATGACAGGAGAACGCTTGCGCAACCTGCACTACAGGAATATGATCTTTTTTCACACTGCGGATAATCCGTATCTTGGTTATCAATTCATTTTCTTTAATTTGCTGTTTGTACTTCATAACTTCCTTTGCTATGATACTGACAAAAGCAGGTCTGGATAGAATAGTCTTCACAAACTTATTCTACCGTTTTTACCTGCTTTTTTGTATGCTCTAAATATCTCAAAAACTCCTGCACCGGTTTGATATACTTCTGCACAAAATGTATTGTACCATCTACGCATAATACCATGGGGCGTTGACAGAAGGAGATTGGTAAACCTTCTCACCACTTAAAGTGGGCAAATGCTCTATTGGCTTGAGCCATTCTATGTACTGCATCTCGTTTTTTAATTGCTTCTCCTCTATTTTCTGCTGCATCCAAAAATTCTTGAGCTAATTTTTCCGAAAATCTGTGATATTCCTTATTTGGCTTGGCTTTTGCTGCTTGAATTAACCAACGAATTGCAATAGATGTTCTTCTATCGGCTCTTACTTCAATCGGAATCTGGTAAGAAGCGCCTCCCACCCGTCTTGGCCTAACTTCTTGTCTTGGACCAACATTTTGGATAGCCTTCTCAAAAAGAGAAATAGCATCCTGATTTTTATTTTTAAGAATGTCAAAAGAGCTATACAAAACGTTCTTTGCAACAGTTTTCTTACCATTTTTCATAAGATAATTTACAAACTTTGCAACTAAAACGCTTTTATATTTTTTATCTTGTTCGATTTGTCTTTTTTCTGTTTTTTTATGTCGCATAAATTATGTGGCTGCTGGTGCAACAGGAACTCCTGCTGCAACTCGTGGTGCGCCAATGCCACTTTTTTTAGTTCCGTATTTGCTTCTTGATCTTTTCCTTCCTTCAACTCCCAAAAGATCAAACTTGCCGCGAACAATGTGATATTTAACTCCAGGCAAATCCTTAACCCTTCCTCCGCGAACAAGAACTATTCCATGCTCGGTCAAGGAGTGTCCTATACCTTGAATATAGGCTGTAACTTCCATTTTATTGGAAAGTCTAACACGAGCAACCTTGCGAAGTGCAGAGTTTGGCTTTTTTGGAGTCATAGTTTTTACAAGGGTAACTACCCCCCTTTTTTGAGGAGCTACAATGTTTTTATATTGACGCTCTCTTGCATTAAAAAGGCGTCGCAAGGCCGTAGACCTGCTTTTTTTAGTTTTTCTATTTCTTCTCCTTTTAACAAGCTGTGATAATGTTGGCATATGTTTTATTATACCTCATCTTGCTGTCTACCTTCAACGGGTATAAGACGGCCAATAATAACGTTTTCTTTAAGCCCAACAAGTTTATCTTCGCGTCCCTCTAAAGCTGCCTCTGTTAATACTTTAGTTGTTTCTTGGAACGATGCGGCGGAAAGCCACGAATCAGAAAACAAAGCAGACTTAGTAATTCCCAATATAGTTTGTCTCGCGGTCGCCGGCTCTCCTCCTTGGGAAATTACATCTTGGTTAATATCGCCAAATTTTGTTTTTGTTACAAAAGCACCTGGAATTAGTGATGTATCTCCTACAGTTTCTACGACTACTTTATCCGACATCTTGCGGAGCACTACTTCAAAGTGTTTATCGTTAATAGTTATGCCCTGAGATTCATATACTTTTTGAGCCTCAGTTATAATGTATCTTTGTGCATCTGTTAAGCCTAGGATTCTAAGAATTTCTTTTGGATCAAGATACCCAACAGCTAGCTGTGTTCCTATTTTAACTTCTTCGCCATCCATTGCACTAAGTTTGGAAGTTTTAGGAATAAAGTATTCTTTTTCCTGAGCTTTTGTCCCTTTTATTCTTAAAATATATCCATCATCTGTAGTTTCAATTTTTACTCGTCCGTGTACTTCGGAGATTGGGGATAAATTTTTGGGTGTTCTCATTTCAAATAATTCTTCAACCCGAGGCAAACCTTGAGTAACATCAGACATAACAACTCCGCCAAAATGTCTAACTCTCATTGTCAACTGGGTGCCTGGTTCTCCAATTGACTGAGCAGCAATTACACCAACTGGGACTCCAACTTCTACAATCTTTCGAGTAGAAAAGTCCCAACCATAACAATTTGTACATATACCATACTTTAATCTGCAAGTAATAGGAGATCTAACTACTACTTCATTAACGTCATTGTCTACTATTTGTTTTGCTTTCTCCTCTGTTATTCCCTCCCGGCTATTAAGTATTACTTTTTTAGTCTTTTTGGATACAACGTTTTCGGCAACCACCCTTCCTAAGATTCTGCTAACAAATGGGGTTATTATCTCAGCTTCATCTCTTCTTATAAGAATTCCTTCTTTACCTAAACAATCCTCTTCTCTAACAATTACATCATGGGATGCATCAACCAGTCTTCTTGTTAAGTAACCAGCGTTTGCGGTTTTTAAGGCCGAGTCTGTAAGACCTTTTCTAGATCCGCGAGCAGATGCAACATATTCAAAGATAGACAATCCTTCTCTAAAGTTTGATTTAATTGGAAGCTCAACTATTTTTCCTAATGGATCAAGAATAAGTCCCTTCATCGCAGAGAGTTGCTTTAATTGCTCTTTACCAGCTCTTGCTCCTTCGGAGTCAATAATAACTTTAATAACATTTGTATCTTTTAAGTTATCCCATGTAAGATCAGCTATTTTGTCTGTTATCTTAAGCCAAACATCGTTTGATAATCGCTTTTTTTCATCGATTGTGATAAGCCCTTTTTGATAATCTGCTTCAATTTCTGCCACCTTTTTTTCAGCGTCTTTAATAAACTTTTCTCTTTCTTTAATCATCTCGTTGTCAAAGACAGAAACTGATACTCCAGAGACTGTAGCCCCATAAAATCCAAGTGACTTAATAGAATCAATTAAGGCTTGAGTCTCGTCAGGCTTGGAAACTGCAATTGCTTGCGTTATTATTCTTTTAATTCCCGTTGCATTAATAGATTCATTAACAAAGTCGAAAGATTCTGGCAGATGATCATTGAAGAAAATTCTACCAATTGTTGTTTCTATAATTTTATTGTTAATTCTAACTTGAATAGGCTCTCTAAGTGTTATAATCTTTAGGCTATGTGCCAAAATTGCATCTTGTATATCTTTAAATACCAAAGGTTCTTCCTTTCGTTGGGACTCATCGGTGGTTGTTAGGTAATAGATTCCAACCGCCATCTCTTTATTAGGAAGTGTTATAACACTTCCATCCGCTGGTTTGAGTAAATTATGCTTTGGCATCATAAGATTTAATGCTTCTTCCTGAGCCCTTTTTGAAAGAGGAATATGAACCGCCATTTGGTCTCCATCAAAATCTGCATTATAACCAGCACATACACATGGATGAAGCGCTATTGCTAAGCCCTCTATAAGAATTGGATAAAATGCCTGAATACTAAGCTTATGCAGTGTTGGGGCACGGTTTAGTAAAACTGGATGGTTCCTTGTAATTTCTTCTAAAATATCAAAAACTTCTGGTGGTCCTTTATCTATAAATCTTTTCGCAGATTTTATATTTGGAGCATAACCCCTTAAAATAATTTCTCTAAGAACAAAAGGCTTAAACATCTCAAGTGCCATTTCTTTTGGAAGACCACATTGTGAAAGATTAAGTTGTGGACCAACCACAATGACAGAGCGGCCAGAATAATCAACTCTTTTTCCCAAAAGGTTTTGCCTAAATCTCCCTTGCTTGCCGCGAAGCATATCGGAGAGCGATCTAAGAGGAGAGGCTACAACTTGATTAGTTCTTTGAGATATATCTATAAGAGAATCAACTCCCTCTTGAAGCATTCTTCTTTCGTTTTTAAGAATTATTCCTGGTGCACCAAGAGACATTAAATGTTTTAGTCTATTGTTTCTGTTAATTACTCTTCTATATAAATCATTTAGATCTGAAGTTGCAAAACGTCCTCCAGATAATTGAACCATAGGACGAAGGTCGGGCGGAATTACTGGCAAAACCGAAAGAAGCATAAAAGAAGGTTGTACTTTTGCCTTTCGCATTGCTTCAATTAATCTTAGTCTTTTTATAAGCTTTAGATACTTTTGCCCCTTAGCTTTTTCGATTTGTTTCCGAAGCTTGATAATAAGAGAGGGTAGATCTATTTTTTCAAGCAAATCCAATATGCCTTCCCCCCCAGTTTTATATGTGAAAAATATTGGAATATCGTATTCTAAAATCTTAAAGTATTCGTCTTCAGAAAAGACTGTTCCCACTTTTAGACTTTTAAGAAGATTAAGAAATACATCGAAAACTTCATCTTGTTTTTTGCTTTCTTCTTCAAAGCGCAAAGTTACAGCGGCAATTTTTTGTCTTCTTTCAAGCTCTAGTTCTTGTTCAATAAACTCTTTCTGTTCGGGTTCAACTTTACTTGCCTGTATTTCTTTTTTCTTAATCTTTATTTCCTCATTTACCCTTTTCTCTCCTAAAGCCTTCTCTTCTTTTTGCCGTTTTCTTCTTTTTTCTACATTCTGGCTAAGTACTTTTATGGCATCTTCTTTTTTGTCTTCATCAATATCGATTATTAAATAAGACGCATAATATATAACAGATTCAAGATTTTTTTGAGGCATGTCCAGAATAAGAGATATTGGCGAAGATGAACTTTTAAAGAACCAAACGTGTGCTACGGGAGAAGCAAGGGTTATATGCCCCATTCTTTCACGTCTAACGCGAGATAAAGTAACTTCTACTCCACATTTGTCGCATACTATTCCTCTATATCTGACTCTTTTATATTTTCCACAATAACATTCCCAATCTTTTGTTGGTCCAAAAATTCTCTCATCAAAAAGTCCATCTTTTTCGGGCCTAAGAGTTCTATAATTAATAGTTTCTGGTTTGGTAACTTCGCCATAAGACCAAGATAAAACCTCCTCCCGGCTTGCTAAAGAAATTTTTAGAGCTTTAAAGTCCAGTATTGTTATATCTCTCATTTTTTTATCGATATTATTCATATTATTTAGTTAACTCTTTCTCGAGCTCTTTTGCGTCCTTTTCTATTTTCTCTTCCAATTTCTCTGCCTCACTCGTCTTTGTTGTAGAAAGAGCAGTTAATTGTTCTTGCACAACTGTTGCTCCAATTGGCGTAATATTTAACGAAAGCGCAGCTAATTCTTTCATTAATACTTTAAAAGATTCTGGAACTCTTGGTGTTGGAATGTCTGATCCCTTAACAATTGCCTCAAATGCCTTGGCGCGTCCAACAACATCGTCTGACTTTATGGTTAACATTTCTTGCAAGGTATACCTTGCTCTATGCGCGTCCAGTGCCCAAACCTCCATTTCCCCCAACCGCTGACCTCCCATTTGTGCTTTTCCACCAAGTGGCTGTTGAGTAACTAAAGAGTATGGACCAGTTGAGCGAGCATGAGTTTTATCTTCAACCATGTGGGTAAGCTTCATCATGTATTCAACTCCAACAACAACCGGATTTTCGTATGCCTCCCCGGTTCGACCATCATAAAGAACTGATTTACCATCTTCTGGAAGATGTGCCTCTTTAAGACTTGCCACAATTTTATCCTCCCCTACCTCTTCAAATACTGGCACTCCTACCTTAATGTTTAGTCGTTTACAGGCAAGTCCAAGATGAGCCTCCAAAAGTTGACCCAAATTCATACGAGCCAAAACACTAATTGGAGAAATGACAATATCAATTGGAGTTCCATCTGCAAGATATGGCATGTCTGCCTCAGGCAAAATTTTAGAAATAACCCCTTTATTTCCATGACGTCCTGCAAGCTTATCACCAACAACAACGTGCCTAAATTGTGCAACTTCAACAATAATTTTTTTAACAGCTCCAGGTTCCAACTCCTCCCCCTTTTTTCTGTCTAAAACCTGAACGCTAATAACTGTACCTCGTTCTCCATGAGGCATTCTTAAAGAAGTGTCGCGAACTTCGCGTGCCTGTTCACCAAAAATAGCACGAAGAAGTCTTTCTTCTGCTGTTAATTCTGTCTCTCCTTTTGGGGCTATCTTGCCAACTATTACATCTCCTGGTCCTACATCACTTCCAACAACTACAATTCCTTCTTCATCAAGATTAGCTAAATCTTCTTCCGACACATTTGGGATATCCCTTGTTGTTTCTTCGACACCCAGTTTTGTTTCAACTACCGATGCCTCGTGTTTTTCTATATGGATTGAAGACAAAATGTCTTCTTTAACTAATCTATCCGCTATAACAATAGCATCTTCGTAGCCTAAACCATCCAAAGATGCGTATGCTATAAGTAAGTTTTGACCAAGCGCTAGTTCTCCATTTTCTGAAGATGGACCATCTACCAAAAGATCACCCTTTTTAACTTTTTGTCCTGTAACAACTACAGTTTTTTGAGTATAAGAAGTTGCCTGAGAAGTTCTTTTGAATGAATCTATATAATAGGTTGCTTCTTGATCTTTGTGTTTTCCCCCAAGAACCACTTTATTTGCATCCGCATATATTACTTCGCCGTCTACTGGAGCTCTTATAATCCTTCCCATAACTTCGGCGATTGTTTTTTCCATATTTGTTCCAACGATTGGACTTTTAGGAGCAACAAGAGGAACAGCCTGGCACTGCATGTGAGTTCCCATTAAGGCACGGTTTGCTTCGTCATGACTTACATAAGGAATTAAAGAGGCAGCTGTACCAACAACTTGTCTCGGCACAATATCAACAAAATCTACTTTTTCTTTTTCAACCTCCATAAATGCTCCTTGGTATCTAACTGGAACTCGATCTTGCAAGATATTATCTTTGGCTAAAACTCCAGCGTGAGTTATGTAATAATCTTTTTCATCGTCTGCATCTAGGTACACAATCTCTTGCGTTGCTCTTACCTTAGTTTGTTTCCCATCTTTCGTCTTTTCTACTCTTCTATATGGTGTTTCCAAAAATCCATAATCATTGACTTTTGAGAAAAGCGCCATATAGGTTACCAAACCAATATTTGGTCCTTCTGGACTTCGAATTGGACAAACCTTGCCGTATTGAGAGCTATTAATATCACGAATAGAAAACGCAGCCCTCTCTCGAGAAATTCCACCTATGCCCATAACAGTTAATCTATTTAAGTTATCAATTTCCGACAAAGGATTGGTTTGGTCTAAGATAGTCGAAAGTTGCGAGGTTCTAAAGAATTCATTAATAGATGCCATAATAGGGCGAGCGTTTATAAGGCTTGCAATGGAAGGTTTAACATCCGGCTGAATAAGGCTCATTCTTTCTTTTATACCTCTCTCAAGTCGCAATACCCCAACTCTAAAGGCAGTTGTTGCAACAAGCTCGCCAACTCGTCTAACCCTTCTATTGTTAAGACTATCTATATCATCAACTCCCTCTCTGCCTTGAGCAAGAAGCATCAAAAAACTTATTGTCCCAATTATGTCCTCAACAGTTAGAATACGTCTATCCGACGCAACAAAGCCTGGAGTATTTTTTAGTTTCTTATTTACTTTATATCTACCAACTGTTCCTAAGTCATATCGTCTTACATTAAAGAACATGCCATCAAAATTCTCTTTTATTTTGTCAAAAACTATTGGTTCCCCAGGGTGCATTTTTCTAAATATGTCAATAACTGCATCTTTTAGACTTCCAGTTTCGTCCTTTTGTAGCGTAGTCTCAATAAATGAGGTTTTCCCACTGCCTTCAACATCTCTGAATTTTTCTTTTATTGTATCGTTACCAGAAACTCCAATAGCTCGTAAAAAAGTTGTTACTAAAAATTTTCTACGTCTATCTATTTTTACAGTTATTGTCTCGTGTCTTGTTGTTGAAAACTCAAGCCATGAACCATGGACTGGTCTTATTTCGGCGTTATAAAGTTTTTTACCGGTAACATTATCTTGTATTGCTGTAAAAAACACTCCTGGAGAGCGAACTAACTGATTAACAACTGCACGTTCTACGCCATTTACAATAAAAGTTCCTCTATCTGTCATTTGGGGTATATCACCAAGAAAAGCCTCCTGAATTGTAGATTCATTAGTTTTTTTGTTTGTTAAAGTCGCGGAAACATATAGAGAAGAATCATACATAAGTCCTTTTAATAAGGCAACCTTTGGGGAATTTGCTGGTTTTCCTATACGATAATCCTTAAACTCTAGTCTCCAATTTTTTTCAGTGAAGTCATCTATTGGGAAAACTTCTCTTAAGATTTCGCCTATGCCTTTCTCGATAAACCATTTATAGGATCGTTTTTGAACATCAAGCAAATCTAGCTTTGGTAAAAAAGGATATTCTTCTCCCCAGTTTTGTCTAATATTATCTTTATTGTTAATTCTATAAGCTTTAGGCATTTAACAAGTTCTAGAATGTCTTCTATATTAACAAAAAAAATACACAAGGCACTACCCCTTTATGTATAATTTTTTATAGAGTGTTATTTTTATAGCATACCTGTCTATCTCTGTCAATAACCTATAGTATAAAGCGCTTATCTAGATTTTTTTCACATAGTGCTATACTTTAGAATAACTACTATGAAAGAGAGGACAAAAAGGATTGTAGAAATTTTAAAACAATAAATTTAGTAGTTTACGAAGTAATTAATTTTTGCTTTTGATTGCAAATCCTCTATAAAAGATTGTGCTTTAAGTGCTAATTTTTGCTGCTTTAATTGCTCGCGCGCAGTCTTTTTAATCTCGTCGGGTTTCATATCCTGCGGGATAGTTGCTTTATTTTTTTCTATATAATCGTTTACTTCTTTATCTGTTACTTTTGCATCTTTTGCTAACATCTTTTCAACTAATTTTCGGATTCTTACTTGGTCTTCTAAATCTTTTCTGGTCATTCCTTGAGCAGATAGTGCTTGATCAAGACTTTGTCCTTGCTTTTTAAGATCATCTTGAATTTTTTTGGTCAAATCATTTATCTCTGCTACGCTTACATCTATATTTCGTTTTTGTGCCTCCTGTGAAATAAGTGTTTGAGTAATAAGCGAAGTTAATGCTTGCTTACCATCCCTTTTCTCCAATTGTCTAATAACTGCAATTCTACTGATAGGCTGTCCATTAACTAAGGCAACAATAAATAGTCCTTTGAAATAAAATAAAAGACCAAAAACAATAACAGTTATAAAAGGAATAAAAACCTTAGGTGTTTTAAGAAGTTGAAAAAATGTTTGATTATAATTTTCTTTTTTTATTGATTTAACCTCTTTTCTTGCTGGCATTTAGCTATTATAGCACAAAAATTTGTTATTTATCTCCTCCAACTACTTTTAGCGTAAAACTAAACTTTGCTCCCTTGTCTTCCCCCTCCGACTCAACCCAAATCTTCCCTCCATGTAGCTCAATGATTGATTTGCTCAGGTATAGACCAAGACCAGTTCCTTGAGTGTTTTGTTTTCGAAGATAATCGTTTCCAATCATGCCAAACTTTTGGAAAAGTTTAGGCATGTCTTCTTTGCTTATTCCTTTTCCAGTATCACTAATTGAAACTGTAACCATATTATCTTTATAAGATAGGGATATAGTGATTTTGCCACTCCTTGGAGTAAACTTTAATGAGTTTCCAATAAGATTGATTAAGACCTGCTCAATTCTTTCTCCATCTGCGCTTACCTTAGGTAGAGTATCGCCTGGCTTGTCAAACTTCAAGACAATGCCTTGTTCTTGAGCTTTCGGCAGCATTTCCTGATAAACAGAGTCGGCAAGTTGGATAATATCTGTAGGCTTAATATCAAGAGTAAGCCTACCAGACTCAATACGAGAAACATTCAACATATCGTTTACCAAATCAATAAGCCTCTCCGTTGATGCATAAGCCCTATCTAGATACACCTTTTGTTTCTGATTAAGCGGGGAGCCCTCTTTTTCCAAAATCATCCAGAGGTAGGATTTAATAATTGTCATGGGGGTTCTCAGCTCATGCGACGCCAAACTCACAAACTCATCCTTTAGCTTGTCCACCTCCGTAAGCTTAATATTGGCGTCCTTGAGTTTTTCAGACGTTTCTTCAAGTGAAGAATATAATTGAGAGTCTTGTACTGCCAAACCAACTATATCTGTAAATCCTCGTATTAAATCTTTTTCATCGCTTGAAACTTCCTCTTCTTCCTTAACTAAACTAAAAATTAAGACACCGATTGATTTCTCTTTTACTATAATGGGGTAAATCATGCTTGTTTTTATGCCCGCTGCCTTCTGGTTAGCCAATGCTTCTTCTATAGTAAGAACTGGCTTAAAAATATCTGGCCAATAATGTGTTGTATAGGGCTTTTGTTCATTTATTACTTTGATCAAAAGATTATCATCCACTTCTAACGGTATTTCTATATTGCGAAACGGAACAGCAGATGCTGCCATAGCTTTCGCTGCTTCGGGAGTACTCGAAAGAGATATTCTCTTTAAAACTCCACGTGTTTCGTCAACAAGAGTCAAGACAATAATACGGTATCCAAGATGTAAATATCCAAGTTCCGTTAAGAGTCCGTCAACAATTTTTTTAACAACCTGATTGAAGTCAAGAGAATCAAGAATGATTTTCTGTAATCGCCACAGTGCCTCAATAGTTTCTTTTGTTTGAGGAATGGTAGAATAACTATTCACAGGACATAGTATATCACGTTGAAAACTGAAATCTACCTAAACTGTCATAGTAAATTAAACCCTTAATAACTTCACATTACTTTTACGATTGTGCCTTCTTTCGTAATCTTCTTTGACTAATTGTTGTACAAGATCTATTTTGTCTTGCAAGCTAACATCTTTTGCGTGTCCTCTTGCCGCCAATCGTACCCCTTCTACTTTTCTATAGTTATGTCTAGCGCCAAATCTTTTTGTAAGTTTACCCATTAAAGCATCAAGATCATTAGGACCGTCTCTATAAACAACCCATTCAGGATTATCTTTAGGGGAAGGTACTTGTAATTGCGCAAATGAACTTTTTACTCCGACACTTTCTCCAATAGGATCTGTTACAACAAGTTGAAACGGAACTATTCTTTTAGTTTCTATAAATTTTAAAACATCTTCAAAAGACCACGCTGGGTTTTCTCTATGTTCATTAAACGAGGAAATTCCCATTACAGAATCTGGATTTTTTAATTGTATCATACTTGCAATGTTTTCCCAATCAAGATCATGCCACCAAAAAAATGAAGCAGTAGGATAATCTCTCCATTGACCTTTTGGAGCCTGTTTTTTTTGCCATATCTCAGGAGTTGTAATGAAGATGTCATGTATCTTTGGATTTTTTCTAACAGGGCCTAAAATATGTATTGCTATTGCAATATTCCAAAAATCCTCTCTATCCTCTCGATATTCAAAATATCTTTTAAAGTCTGGGTGAATTTTATCGATATCCATATACTCTAGTAAATCTTTTGGAGGCGTTTGTAGCGGTATCCTATCTAGTTCTGAACGCCCGCTTTTTGCTCTAAAAAATGCTTGATGCGAGTCGGCATATTCTTCAACTCTTGGGTCGTGAACAAGCGCTCCAATGCCATAAAGACCAACGCCAAATGCAACTGCTGGTTCGTGATTTGCCATATGAGATGCTATCAACATATGATGAGAATCTTCACGACAATTATATACTGGAACAGAAATCATAGGATTTTTATCTCTGAGATCCACTCTTAACATATGAACGCCTTTAGGAAAACCTTTGGGATTTTCATCAATAGCAATTTGTACAGGCAAAAGTTTTGTTTGTTCGACAACTGCAACAGATGATAATATTTCTTGTGTCATACAGATTCTAAAATACAAAAATTAATAAAGTAGATTATAGTATATATTTAATAATATAAAGTAAATATGATGTATAAGTCAAGTTGAGAGAACAAAGTATTGACAATCTTAATATATAAATTATAATACCAAAACGTAGAATGAGGAAACTTGAGAGATTCACTAGTGCACTATTACCTCTTACTGGAGTCGTTCCTCAACTTGTCAAAGAAGAAACTATATCAGCACCAACAGAGTTAACTGTCGTAAAAAGTGGCATAACTCTAATAGTAATAGGGCTTTTTTTGTATGCCGAAGCAGTGAGAAACCGCCAGATGGAAGCAGCTCACAAAATAGACAGAAACATGTCCAGAGTAGGTATAAACTTGGTAGCGGCAGGGCTTGGAGCAGTTTTTTATGGGCTTTGGGGTGTAAATAGAATTTAAACTTCTAATAGTCCAACCAAATAATTCTTAAACAGCTTGAGTTATAATCAAAAATTTGTATATAATGATATGGTATATGACTCAACCCTTAGAAAGCAATTTTGGACACGAAGCAAGTAGGGGGTCTCAATTTGACGACTATATAGCAGCTTTTTCTCGCGAAGCAACTAATCCTCCTGGTAACGATAAATGTATGGGCGCATTTTATACTGCGCTTACTAGCTTATCAACTGACAATAAAGGATTTAACGCGTTTTTGGCAACCATTACAACGAGGCGCAAATTAACACCACAGCATTTCACCAATCTAATGTTTCGCACTACTCAGTACCTAGAACTATTTGAGAAAAAGAACGATAACTACCCTTTAGGTTATAGTGAGCCTAATCAATGGGTAACAGAGATACCAGAACTGTTAGAGCAATATGGCAGCTTAATGGAAGAACTTCTTCTTACAAAAGATACTACGACAACAATTTATCAAAGGTATGCTGGTACCCTAGCTGTTTTGAGTGGATTCTTTGCGCGCGAGAAACTAAAAGTTGCAGATTTTGGATGCGGCGGCAATTATGGTTTACCAGGCTTGATAAAAAGTATTCCATTTAAAACAATAGATGATCAAACTCCAAACAAAATAGTAACTACGCTTATTAAACATCATCCAGATATTGACGAAGGGTTAGCGATAGATAAAGTAGATCCTCAAGATCCGAAAGAGAAAGCATGGCGGTTGGCGTGTTCATTTTATCCTCAAGAACTAGGCCAACTTGAAGACTTGATGGATTTTGAAGCAAGCATAGCAGACGTACGAACGGTTAAGTTTTTGCAAACAGATTTAGTTACTTTAGATGTAGACCATTTCAATAATAGAGAAAGCATAATTCCTAAAGAATATTTTGATGCAGTAGTAATGAATACTCTTTGTTATCAGCTAGATCCACAAGAACAAAAAAGAATGCTCGAAGTTGCAGAAAGAAGTATTAAAAGTGATGGTTTACTTATAGTGCAAGATTTCGTAAGAAAAGATCCTGCCGTACCAAATCATCTTGAATTCTTGAAAAGTTGGTTTACAGAACAGTTTCCTTATCGCACTTTTATTTGGGGAGCATCTACCAACTGGATCTTTAAAGAATTTTTGCAGTGGTCTAATGGTCGTTGTTTAGGCGTTAGGAAAGGAGAAGATTTTAAGGAACTATTGGGTAATTATATGTTTAATAGCAGTCGTCGTCTTGCAAGTTCTATCAAAAGGGGAGAGAGGGGGTGAGAAAAAATGATAACTCTGGAGAAAGCAAAAAAGGCTTTGGAGGCTTCGGAGAAAAAAGCAAAGGAGTTGGGAATTGCGGTAACAACAGTAATTGTTGATGAACACGGAAGCATTATTGCAGTAAGCAGAATGGATGGAGCAATTCCCATTAGCCCAAGATTTGCTTCTTGTAAAGCCTTTACTGCTGCCAATCTTGGTATGCCAAGCGAAGGACTGGGTCCATATGCAGGGGAGGGGAAACCATATTTTGGAGTAAACACTCTTTTTAGCGGCGAACTTACTCCTATGGCTGGTGGATTGCCAGTAAAAATGGGCGAGAAATTGGTTGGTGGAGTAGGCGTTGGGGGATCAACAGACACCCACCAAGACGTTCTCTGCGCACAAGAAGCAGTGGCAGTTTTAGAAAGGTAACTCACTTAAGTTAACTTTAATATTGCGCTTTTCAATTATAAAACTTGAAGGTTTTCTTCATTTATAATTTTTTTTGCTTTTAACTTCAGGCAATATTCATCTATCTCTCTGTCCGCTGGGGTGTAAAAGATAAGATCAAAGCGCGGGTCATTTATAACATTTACAACAAACATGTGGAGACTCAACGTTCGTTTTTTACCTTCGTATATACCATTTATCTTCTTATATTCATATCTCAAAAATTTTTCATACTCATTAGGTTCTATGGTGGGCCAAAGTTTTCTAAACTCAGGGTATTTCATTAAGTATTGAATCAGTTTTTTGTGCCATGTTTCATTTTGAAACCTCTGGTTTACCGCTTTAAATGTAGCAATATGAGCAACAGCAAATGGTTTAAGTCTAGCCTCATCGTCTCCCTTTTATATCGTACTTTTTAAGATATCTTTTGAGAACGGTGCCTCTAGAATGTTGGGCTTTGATTTTCTTACAATCGTTTTCCAGTTATTTGGAAGAATAAATACGTGTGCGGTAATGTCGTTTGTATAAAGCATCCTCCAACTAAAATCTAACAAATATGCTGGGTAATGCCAGTTATCTATTTTTGACTTTACTTTCTTGAGTATGCTCTCGATTTCCTCATCTGTCGGCAAATAACTACCAGCATACAAAAGCTGGCCTTTTTCTTGCTCGTTTAGCTCAAGGGCTTTGATGATTTTTTCAATTGTCTCTCTTGTCGGTTTCCCGACTCTTCCTTGCTCAATTTTCGAAAGCCTGCTTGTATCTTTCCACCCTATGCGCAAAGAGACATCAAATTGAGACAGTCTCTTTTTGATTCTGTAATCTTTTATAAGCCCGCCCAGTGTTGCAGTAATCATAAATTTAAGAAAAACTTAAACCTCTCCTAGAAGCTTGAGATATTCCTTACGAGTAATACCAGCAGTTTTAAGGTTTTTAAGTATTACAAATTCTGGAATTTCTCTGTACTTTGGAATTACAATTGGACGATCAATTCCTTCCTTTGTGTAGACAAGATGGTCGCCTTGTGTTCTTGCATGAACAAAACCTTTTTTCTTAAATACCTTCTCAAGCTTTCGATAGTGAATAGGTACTATTCTTGGCATAAATTAATTAGGAGCCAGAAAGAAAAAAGGTTCAAAGCTTACCCGAGGCGGAATCCATCTCTTCTTTTCCCTTTGAAATCCTGACTCCAAAAGAAATTCTGTAAGCTTGCCTTTCTTTTGCATTTCTTCCAAAACGATTGAAACAGTCTCCTTGAGGTTCTTGCGTGCTTTCTCTTCAGTTGGACCACAAGAGGCTACATCAAGCTCTGGAGAATAGGCGACAAAAGGCGCATCCCTTGAGCGTTTGTCAACCATGATTTTTATTGTAAGAGGCAACATCATTTCCATATGACTGTATTATAGTATTTAAGACAAAAGGAAAGCAATAAGAAAGCAATTCCAATAATCATCGTGTTATAATCGGTGTGACAAAAAACCCTCCCAACTTTATGCTGTACAAGCAGAGGGGTTCATTAAATGAAGTCATTATTCGTTGATTCGCATACACATTTAGGGAAAACGGACACCCTTAGGGAAAACGGACACCCTCCATGTGATCTAGCTTTGCACGTGAATACTTTACTCAAATATTAAGTGTTTAATCTTCTCCAATTCTTGGGCATAGGATGCCTGATCGAAGATGAATTGTCTGTATTTTTCAACAGACGAGAAAAAATCAAGTATTGGTTTTGTATAGCAAATTACATCGGATGTTTTATTCATGTATTCAGGAAAAGAAGACCATTGATAATTCTCTAGCTCTTCTATTTTTATGATAAATGATGAAACAGGATTAAGATGTATATATCTGGATACATGGATAAACTGCATATCTGTTTCAATATGTACCGCCTTGAACAATCCTTGAAAAAGAGGCCCTACTCTGTCATGTTTTGTATTGAAGTATTTTGTATAAGAATTGGTAAAGTTTGCCAGAAATTCGGAAATGCCATTCACCTGCGTTTGTTTCAATAAAAAATGAAAATGGTTAGGCATTAAACAATAAGTGATAATCTCAACAAGCTTACTATGTTTGCTAATTTTTGAAATTAATTCTGATCTTTCAGCTTCAGGGATAACTAAAAATTTAGATAATCTAAGAGGCAAATCAGAATAACGGTAGAATTTTAAAGCTTCTAAAGCTCTTCTATATTCTCTCGTATTTGTAAATACTGGTCTTCTTTCAACGCCACGATTGTAAACATGATATAGTTGGTTGTTTGCAAAGACAACTTTTCGGTAAGTAGTCATATATCAATATTAATGGTATGTATGGAAGGTGTCAAGCTGGAGCACATGGAGGGTGGTTGTGGTTCATCATGGAGGGTGGTTATGGTTCATGGAGGGTGGTTATGGAAACCTATTCAGACTCCTTGAATAGACAGGATATAAGCTCTTACGGATGTACAAAAGTTGAACTTGCTAAAGATACAAACTATAATCCATTTTATGGACATTAAGTACTCTGGTCTAATCTTGGCAATTCTTTCTCCTTTTTTCTCAAGCACTTCAACTATTTTTCAAGCTCAAGCAGTAAAGTTTCTCAATCCCATAATTGTTGCAAGTATTGGTGCTATTTTAGGCTCTCTTATTCTATTTTTTATTCTGTTTTTGCGAAAAGAAAAAATAAATCTTGGAAGAATTAAAAAAAATTATAAAGAAGTTATTATTATGACTGTTCTGCGTCCTCTTTTAGGTCAACTGTTATTAACCTTTGGACTTTCTTTAACGACTGGAATAAAAGCTATATTTTTTACTAAAACAGAACCCTATTTTGTTCTCTTTTGGCATTGGTTTTTAAAAAAAGAAAAGATAAAAACAAGCTATCTTGTTCTTCTTGCTCTTCATATAATAGGCGCTGTGGTTTTATCAACCGGAGGAAATTTCGTATTAAACAAGCCTCAACTTGGGGACCTACTTATTATTCTTGCCATGGGGCTTTTTTCTCTTTCGTATTCTTACGGCAAAACACTAGCCAATAATATAGGCTCTCGAGTTTCAAATGCCATAATCTTAGGAGTTGCTGGAATCATTCTTTTACCTTTTGTTTTTACAGTTAAGCCTTTTCCTTATCCTGCTTTAAATTCAATAGGTTGGTTCTATCTTTTGGTTTCAGTGCTTTTGTTTAATGTTATAGGATTAACACTCTGGTTTTCTTCTTTGAAAACTGTTCCTGCATGGATCGTATCTGCCCTGCGCGCCATTGGGCCTTTGGTAGGTGCTCCAATTGCCTATTTTCTATTTGGAGAAACATTAACCCCTTTACAGGGTTTCGGGGGCATACTGGTTCTTTTAACATCTTTTCTTATCGCCCGCGAACACTTACGCTCTCGTTAATATCTATTATAAATTCCATTTACTTTATATCCTAATTTTTGTCTAGCCTTACTTGATATTCTTTTTTCTGTTTTTCAAAATATTAACAAATACCCTAAAATATACAGAAACAGGAAAAGCATACAGCGGGGCTTTATCAAGAATCTTTTTTGGAGAAGAGATTGAAGATAAACTAAAATCATATAAACACAAATGACCACTTAGAATTTGCTGTTTGATATGATTCCTTACTGCAAAATAATGCCCGAACATCATTATGGATTTTGCAGAAGAATTCTCCAGAGAGGAATTATTTTTATCTTCATATTGTCAACTGTCTTTTCTTGCTCCCAACTACGTGTGACAAAAGTAATTTTTTTGGCTGCAAATGATTTTGCGATTGGAATATATTGCTCAAGTATATCGTCAAGTGTTTCCCATAAGTAGTATGATTTGGCAAATAGATACCGTTACTAATGGAAACTATGCAAAAAGCATTTCGGTTTTTCTATCCGCTGGGGTGTAAAAGATAAGGTCGAATCTTGGGTCGCTTATTATCTTTACAACGAACATATGAAACTTCAACGTTAGTTTTTTACCTTCCGACCTTTGCAGCCTTGATATATATCAAGCAAGCGCTCTGCTGCCTGCTCAATAAAATAGAGATTATCTGTAAGGTTGTCGGGTCAAAGGGTTGCTTTTGGCATAATTTGATGTTGAATAATGAGAGAAGAAGGCATAATTTGTCCTGTATAAATTTATGTGTTAGAATGCCTGTATTATGACAAAACGCTTTGTTCCTACAGGAATTAATGCAGTTATTGTCGGAAATAATAGAGAATATTTTTCACCGATTGATCCTCATGTTCCAGATGAGTTAAAAGATGAATTTATCCAATCAGATATTGACGAAGCTGATATGGATATAATGTGGCATGGAGATAATAAAATTGTTCTTTTACCTAAAGCGCTCGACCCTGCTTTCATATCAGATATCTCTCAATTATTTAAATATAAGAATGTTAATGTATATAGTCCTCATGATAATGGTGTTGGGTTATCAAGAAACGTTCTTCAGGATAGTCACGTATATGGCGTTGTTGCAGATAGCCTTAGACTTTCTTCTGACCCCAAAGTTGTACCATGGGGCATACTCCTCAATATCAAGAACTAGTTGATACGTTAAGAGCAGAAAGACTAATCTTTTCTACTCCAGAAACACCAGTCCATAATGCACTATGGACACCAGAATACTTAGATACGAAAATAGGCTCTCGAGAAATACTACATCGGGCAAAAGAAAAAAATCCTGACATTAAAATACCAGAAGGATTTGTTTGTACAGATGTAAATTCTGCCATGCAAATTGCAGAATATTTTTTAGGAACGAATCGAGGTGTAGTGCTTAAGGCGAACATAGGTGCTGCAGGAATTGGAGTTAATGTTTTTCCTCCATCAGAATTTAATAGAAATATTGATGATAATCGTGCGAAAATAGACGCAAAAATAAGAGCGAATCCTTTATTAACGACAGGGCCGGTAGTCGTTGAGGAGTATATACCACCAAATTTTTCTCATCATGGTGTTTTTCCAAGTGTGGACTCAATGGTAAGACCAAATGGCACTGTAGACGTCCGAGCGGTAGATGCAATGGTAATTCATCATGATAAGGAAGTAGTCGGATTTTATGGATGCGTGTTGGGTAGGGGTTTATTTACAGAGGAACAGAACACAAAGTTAAAAGAAATGAGCGAAACTATTGGTCAAGAGTTATCAAAGCTAGGGTATAGAGGTTGGTATGATGTTGATTATATTCTTTCACAAGCAGGTGACTTTTACACAACAGAATGTAATCTAAGAAGAACGAGCATCTGCTACATGCTTGATTTAGCAGAACTACTTTTTGGAGAGGACTACGAAAGCAAAATGGCAATGAGATCAAATGATAAATACATAAGACCTAACATTAAAGGACTTTCATATGGAGACTTAAAAGCAGTTCTTGTACCTGTTTTATATCCTATGAACGAGCAACAAAGAGGAGTAATAATTACGCAGTCATTTCGATCTATGTATGAACGAGGAAAATTTGGATATGTAAGTATCGGAAAGGATCAAGAAGATACTCGAAATATTGAGCTACAGTTAGATGGAATCTTATCTAAAGTCTAAAATTTTACTTAAGATTATTTTTAGATAACCATTCAATTAACTCTACAAGCAATGCGCTTGCTTTATCAATTGCTTCAAGAGAGATTCTATTATCTATAGTATGATACGCATCTGGTTTTGGAAATGGATTCTTAATACCTGCATGCGGATTTGGTATCGGGACGCCGAAGTAGAATGTTTTCAAACCATATTTCCCTCCATAAATTATCGTTTCGTCTTCCGTCTCTTCAAACATACCGTCTTTAAAGAATATCCGATCTGAAAATAAATTCTTCAATGGATCTGTAGAAAAACCATAGACATTTCCTATATATGTAGGTTTATCTTCTGCATCCATAGTTGTATCAACAACAATCACAAGTGTATCTTTGCTTAGTGATTTTGCCACTTCTTGTGCTCCATCAAATTCCAATTCTTCATAGTTTGTAAAATATACGGGTATTCCAGTTTTCCTACTTGCCTGATATGCAACAAATACACCTGCAAAGTTATCAACTAGTCCTAATAGATTTTTATCATCCATATTTATAGACATTACTGGACGAGCAAGATCAAAATGTGCGGATAAAACAATTTTCATAATATAATTGTAACATATTTCTTGTTATTACGACATCAATTGTGTAGAATACGCCTAACTTTTATGAAAAAGAGCTTGAATCAAAAACAATTACCCTATGTAGAGGCAGTTGATCAGTATATAAAAGAAAAGAGAATCCCTTTTCATATGCCTGGACATAAACAGGGAAAAGGGGTAAACAAAAAACTGAAAAAGATACTTGGTGAAAAAGCTTTTATTTATGACTTAACCGAGGTTGATGGACTTGATTATGTTAATGCGCCATCAGGGGTAATTGCCGATGCAGAAAAACTAGCTGCTGAGGCTTTTGGTGCAAAAGAAACATTTTTTTTGATAAATGGTTCTACTGTAGGTAACCAAGCGGCAATTATATCCGTCATTAAAGAGCATGAGAAAATTTTAGTAGCAAGAAACTCTCATCAATCAACATCTGCAGGACTTATTCTCTCAGGCGCTTTACCAATATATGCAAAACCTACACTTCATAAAGATTCAGGATTTTATCCAGTTACAGGATACACAGAAGTTGAAGATTTATTGAAAAAACATGCAGGTATTAAAGCAGTACATATTACTTCTCCCACACATATTGGCTTCATGTCCGATATCAAAAAAATTAGAAAAATTACTAATGATAATAATATTCCGTTAATCGTAGATGAGGCACATGGATCTCACTTTCAGTTTCATCCAGATCTACCTACATCAGCCATAGCATTAGATGCAGACATTGTTGTCCAAAGTACACACAAAACTATTGGATCATTTACCCAAACATCAATGCTTCATCTTGTAAATTCAAAACATGTTTCGGGTGAAGAACTGCAAAATATTCTTAGATTATTACAATCTTCTTCTCCTAATACCTTGTTTGTTATGAGTTTGGACGCAGCGAGACATCAAATGGCGAATGAAGGAAAACAACTACTAACGAAAACTATAAAACTAGCAAGGTACTTACGAAATGCTATTAATAAAATGGAAAGTTTCCATTGTTATGGGAAAGAAGTAATAGGAAAAGAGGACATAGTTTCTATGGATGAAACAAAGATATTTATTAATGTTAGTAAAACAGGGTATACTGGTTATGAATTAGAGAAGATATTAGGGAGGAAATATAAAATCGAAATCGAAATGTCTGATACAAATCATATTCTTTGCTTTATAACAATTGGCGATACTCAAAATTCGGTAAATAAGCTTTTACACGCTTTAAAAGATATTGCGTCCCGTCCCAAAAAAAGAAACAGTAAAAAATATGATGAGATATTTTTGACTATGCCAAGTATACCCGAACTGATAATGACCCCTCGAGAAGCATTTTTTTCATCAAAGAGAAAAATATTACTTTCCTCATCAATAGGAAAGATTAGTGGAGAATTTATTGTTCCTTTTCCTCCAGATATTCCCATTATTGTTCCAGGGGAGAGAATAACAAAGGAGATATTAGACTACGTGAAATACCTAAAAGAAAATGATACAATGCTCGTGGGTCCAAAAGACACATCACTAGAATCAATTGAAATCATAAAAAAATAATATGAAAAAAATAAACAAAGCAGATATTGAACGTTTTAATGTTCCTATCGATGAAACAACTATATATGACCCATTGGCTTTAGCTATAAAGGCAAAGGGTTCAAAAATATGGATTGAAGGAGAAAAAGAGCCTTACTTTGATCTTTTAATGAGTTATAGTTCGACAAACTTTGGACATGTAAATAGTGATATTTTAAAATTCACTAAAATTGCTGCTGCAAAATACGACAACATAATAGCTTTTAATTCTGCGGATAAAGTAATGTTGAGTAAAAAACTAGTCGAAATGCTTCCTTTTCCTGGAAATAAAGTTTCCTATTATCCCGTTGGCGGAACAAAAGCAATAGATGCTGCTATTAAACTAGCAAAGGCATACACAAAAAAAGATACCATTATCGCTTTTAATGGTGCTTTTCATGGGTATAGTTATGCAGCCATGACAGTAACAGATGATGGATATGTAGAAAAAACTCAATTTGGTAGTTATCCAGGAAGAACTAAAAAGTTTCCTTTTCCTCATAGAATGATGGAAAACGGAAACAAAATTGCAGATGATATTTTAAAAGATATTGAAACATATTTAGAGAAAAACCATAAGTCAGTAGCAGCCATTATTTTTGAACCAATTCAAGGAGGAGCTGGATTTATTATTCCCCCGGATGGCTTCTTAAAAAAACTCGTTAAAATTGCTAAAAAGTATAAAGTACTTACTATTTGTGATGAGATTAACTCTTGCCCACCTTCCATGTGAATTAGCTTGGCACCTGTCTTTTACTGGGCGTTTATGCGGCCGATGAAAGTGGATTTTTCATTATGAATTTTGCATAAGAATCTTCCAGAGAGGAATTATTTTTATTTTTATATTATCAACTGTCTTTTCTTGCTCCCAACCGCACTTTGCCTAACCCTGTCAATCCCCACAATGGTTTAACCTGACGGTCTAAACGATGGATCTCATGTCTTCTGCTGCTATACTTTAATGACACTCTATGGATTACAAAGATGAGATGTCAAGCAATAATTTAAGTCAACCGAGCGCCGACAGGGTTAATCTATCAGAAAACCAGGACGAAAATAGGAAGACAAAAAACTCGCGGGCACTGTTGATCCTTTTCAGTTCATTGCTCGTTGCCACATTGTTGATTAGTGTCACGTACATGGGACTATCCCGTCCTAAATCTGTTACCCAAACACCAACGATTCAAACTGTTGAGAGACAATCGCCTCCTGTCACTACGGTTTTGGACCTTCCCCCGCTTTACCCTGGTTTAAAATGGAAATATACAGAAAAAAAAGTAAAAGACGGATCTTATACGCTCAAAGGTGGCACAATAGAATTAGAAATGTATCGTGCGGATTCTGAACCGCTAAACAACTACCCCAATGAATTCGTCGCGTATTACAAACAACACCTTTCTACCAGCAACGGATGGACTCTAACTGGAACTACCGCTGGCGGACATACGGTTGATTTTTATAGCTATGTTAAAGACAATCAATATATAAATTTTGAAGTATGGAAGTCTTATAATAGTTCAGGGGAAATCTCAGGATATTCGGCTTCTGTGGAGCATAATTGATCTTGCCTTATAGTGTCTGGACAAAACAAGAACCTGTCAGATTATTTGTACAAAAAAGGTGTTAAGATTTGGGGCTTAATTGAACTGTATGTATAGTATCGCATCCTTTAATCTCTAATCCGTTGGTTGTCTTACCAGTAAGACAGGCTTCTGTAGTGCCATTCGTAATACCAGTCTGTTGTGTGGCGAAATGAAGTACAATATCTGGTTTGCCATCACCATTTACATCTTCTATGTGTCCACGCTTATGAGTTTCGCCAGCGCTGCTTGGGCCGAATTTTACTGATAGGGCGTCAATTGTTGTCGCATCAAACATATCTGTCGAAAGGATAACTACCGGTATAACTCCTTTGCTTTTGAGATTGATTGGATTAATGTCTTCACCAGGCTTAATATCAATTAATACTTGATAACTTATGGTTGTTACCCCATGTATTGGGTTATAAGAAAATATATAACTTGGTGGCACGTCTGAAGTTGACTGACCTACGAAAGAGTTAAGCGTTAAATCAGCGTCATGATCATAAGCATATACCCCAAAGCTGTATGCCTCTCTGGGTGGAGAAATTACCTGAATTTTATAATCACCAGCTTGCGGCGTGTCAATACTCACCCAGTACGATCCAACGCCGTCAGGAGTAGGAGTATTCTGACCAGTGTCATCGGCAAGGGATTGCTGGAAATAGTAGGTCGAGTTAGTAATCTCCTGCACAACGGTTAAGGTGGCGGGATCAAAGCCTGTTCGCCTACCATCAGAATCGGTAATAAGTAATTGATCCGGTGACTCAATTGGCACAACGAAAGCGCTGAAGTCACTACTAACTTTCACATAGCGAACCGTCTGTCTAGCGCTGTTTCCATATGCAGGATCGTCAAGTCGAGTCCTGCTAAAAAAGGGGTCGTTGATAAAGAACGTATTATCAATAATTCCCTTTGCAACAAACCAGTGATTTTGCGCTGTATTTTGCAGAATGACTGGAGTATTTAGATTGATATCGTCTCTAAGTGTTTTCGCATCGTAAGCAATAGGACCACTGTTAAGAAGATTTATCATAGAGTCTGCTCTATTTCGTATAAATGCATCTCTTGAATATTGCGCTGCTGCTTTCCAGACAACATTTGCGCAAAAATAACCACGACTCTGCCACCCTGCTACAAATTTTCCAGAACCATCAGTACACATTGCGGGTTTCCTATCAAGCTTAAAATATTCATTAACTGTGGCTGGGGTCGTATTAGAACCATCATCTGGATTTTTCACATCATAATAATCAAGGATCATGGCAATAGATGTTGTGACACAACCACATTGAGCCATTGTTTTTCCGCACCATGTGAATTGGGTTTTTGCATTATCGTACTCGCTCTCTCCCCAAGCTAAATCGTTCTGTTTCAATAGAGGTACGTTAAGAATCTTGCCACGAGTTTCTAGGAAGCACTCACCAGCTGGGACTTCATAGGCATTCAGTTCGTAATTGTCGAAGGAGTACTTGCTCCAGATGACACTTTTGGGCGCAAATGTGACATTGTCACACTCAAGGTCTTCTACCCGCTTATTCGCTGGCACATTGGCAAAAAGTGTGGGTGAGGTGCCATCTTTGTTAACATAGAAAATCTGCGAGTCGCCATCATTCGCCACATACAGCTTGGTCGGGGATCCGACCACAATTCCCGATTTCCCAAAAGGAGCGAACTCAGCCACACTAAAGGAATCCAAGAGAGTTCCCGCTTGAGTATAGTGATAAACTTGAGTTTGACCATCTGGCCCAAGCCAAATCGTGCCGTCTGTAGGATCAAATGCCAACCCATCCAGCCAACTTTCTCCTCCCGTTTCTGTGTGAGTAAATCTGAAAGTAGCAGTACCTCGATGTCTGACCTTATCCAGTGTAACTGTATAGATCTTCTGTGGGACCACCGTAGCGCTTCCAACCCACAGCCGCCCATTTTGAGCATCCCATGACATGGCAGTGATACCTTCGCTGGGTGAGATGCCATCGATGGTGAGTGAACCAAGATTCCTGCCATCAACTGGGCTGACGCGAGTAATCACGTTGCTGAAGACACAACTGATCAAAAGTTCATTGCCGTCAAAAGCGACTCCTGCACTGAAATACCCACACGCAGGTATGGGGTTAACGAAGATGCTACGGAGCATGTCGCCACTTGCTGCTTGCACTGGTCTAGCAACATAAGAATTGTTAAATAGGATTAGTAAGGTGACAACTACAACTAAAGAGGATACAGTTCTTTTGAAGATACTCAAGAGCATACTTAAAACTTAGCAAATCTCACAAATATTATCAAGTATTAGATATTAACTTAGGGGTAACAATTAGTTGGCTTTATGTTTAGGCTTTGCCATTAAGCTTAAGACAATACTCATCCGTCTCCCGATCCTCTAGGGTGTAGAAGATAAGGTCAAATCATGAATTTTCCATAAGAATTCTCCAGAGAGGAATTATTTTTATCTGGTGGGTAGGGGTTTATTTGTCCATTGACATACTATTCATACTATGGTATATATAGTGTTATATGAATAAACCGATTATAACAAATTTGCGAATCAACAAGCATGACTGGTTGCAGATTAAAGCTATAGCGGCAGAACTTGGCATGAGCGCTAATGAATATATTAACTACTTAATTAGAGATTTGTCGACAAAGCGAGAGCTCTTACCTGACATTAAACCCAATCAAGCAGTATCGAGAAAAAATGCTCCTATTTGGGCATTAGGAGATATTGCAAAAAGGATTAAACCAACTCCGATGAGTCAGTTATCTGCCAATGATGCAGTAATCTATGAATAAACAAAATCCAGTATTTGTAGATACGAGTTTTTTTAAGGGACTTATTGATGTTCGCGATGAATTCCATCGGCAAGCAAAGGATAGCTGGCAGAAACTTAAGGAAGAAGACGCAACAGTAATAACCTCAAATTACGTGCTCGATGAAAGTTTTACGTTAATTAAACTTAGATGCGGCATAAAAATTGTTGATCAGTTTCGAGACGCTATAATAAAAAGCAGTCATGTGATAAAACTTATTCGCGTGACTGTCATAGACGAAGCAGAAGCATGGAGATGGTTTCTCAACGATTGGAGTAAATTATCCTTCACCGATTGCGTATCGTTTGCAGTGATGAAAAGACTTGATATAACACGCGTTGCTGCCTTTGATGAACACTTTAAGCGAGCAGGGTTTACTTTTATAAGCTAAAGCATGGTCTTTGCGCGCCTCAACCGATGCCTGACCAAAAAGCCCTGAATCCTTATCTAGATTTCTTCAAAGATAATTTGTTTCCTTATTCCATCCAGAGTAATATTAAATCTGTCAAGAACACACAATATTTGTAACAGTTCACACTTCTGACACAAAACCTGTCATTACGATCCGTCAGATGACGGAGAAGCAATCTCATTTTACGATAAGGCTAGCATGCTAGAACAGTGAACAGTTACTTTGTCTACATCAAAGCGCATCAGTGATAGAAATTAGACTCTAATTTTGTAGCGCTTGAGAAGAGTTTTGCCAGATTTAAGTTTGGCTGTTACTTCAAGCTTCATATTGCTTATGTTGGCGTGATACCGACATACGTTTTTAGAGCATGTGCCAAACAGAAGTTCTCTAGTTGCTGTAGTTCCTTGAGCGGGCCTTACTGATCCACCAGCTCCTTCTTCTTGACCGTTTGTTTTATATATAAGCATATATGAAACATTTTCTGCGTTTTGCAAATTGCCAAAATATACAATAAGCGCTTTTCGATCGCTTCTTAGTTTTGGCGAGACACTAATTCCTTTGGTCGAAGATTTTTGGGGCGTTATTGCTTTTTTGCTCACTTTTGATTGTGGAAGTCTTTTCCCAGCATGTATAGCTTCAGTATAAAAAGAAAATAGAAAAATTAAAGCAGTAAAAAATAATAGTTTTTTCACTTATAATTAAGTATAGCAAATAAAAACAAAGTGATCAATCAAGCTGAGCTTGGTCAAAAAGTGTTATACTAAAGCTTATGCGGTCTGTAGCTATTAAAATAATAATTTTATGTGTAGTAATAACAGCGGGAGGCATAGGGGCTGCTTTTTATATCTTTAAGCCTCAAAAAACAATTTCGCCTATTTCTTCTAACCCTCAAGAAAACAAAACTATTGTTGCTTCTGAAAAACAGCCTTCAAAAACCCTTAAAGAATACATAGATGATTCTGGATTTAGTTTTAAGTATCCAGACGATGTTCTTGTAACTAAAAAAGAAGCAAATGATTCTACTATTTATGCAAATTTAGAGCTTACTTCAAACCATGTTGGCAGTATTGCGATTAAAATTGCAGATAGCAAACTTAAGTCTATAGATGATTGGTTTAAAGAAAGCAAGTTAGCCTCAACAACAAATAAAAAAGAAATAAAAATTGGTGAAATTCCTGGTAGTGAAATGCAAGTGGATAATAAACTATTGGCAGTTGTACTAGACCAAGATATTCTATTTACAATAGAAGTTAACTCACAAAATCAAAAGTATTGGTTTAATGTATACGATACTATACTTTCAAGTTTTAATTTTGCGTCTCGGCAATCAAACAATAATACAGAAACTCTACCTTTGGACGATTCAAATACAGATGCTGTATTAGAAGAAGAAACTATAGAGTAAAAGAAGTTCTATTTTCTAATAAATAGAATGGAGTTTGGTATGTTGCGGCCGGGACCTACTTTGTAACCACTATACCAAAGAGCAGTGGAGCCACCATTATCAAGATTTAGAGCATTTTCAAGTCCAAGCGCTTTTAACGTGTGTGCTGCTTCAGCAACAGTTGCGTTGTGGACGACACCAATATATGCGATGTTGCCCTTGTTCCCTACAAAACTTCGTCCACCTTTGCTTCCTTTCTTAGGATCTCCATCTCCTCCAAAGATAATATTTCCTCCTGACAAAAGTAGTCCTTGGTTGGCAATCACTGCATCTACCCCAGTATCTCTTCCCCAATCTTGTGATTGACCTCTTATGCCAGCCGAATTACCAGAGAAATAAATAAGCGGAATGCTGCTATATTTATTATTATCAGAGTTAAAATATACTTTATTTTTGTTCATAAGCAACGTATCGAAAGAGTTTGTTCTGCCTGCGCAACTTGGATATTCCGCAGGACAAAAATACGATCCATTTACGCCTGCAAATGCGCCATTTCTTGATACGTAATCTGCTAAGGAAAGAACAGGACAATTGTTGCTGCAGTCGGATTCTGATGCGGTATCTACAATTACTCGAGTCGAATTTAGATCGGTAGAAATAATGTTAACCAAGAATGTGCCTATATCGGCTTTTACTTGTTGGCGACTGTATCCTGATGTAGGCGGCGCATTGTTGGTTGGAACATTTTGAGGAATAACAAATTGAGATACAAGTTTTTCTTGCTGTTGTTTTATCTGACTGTCAAGGCTTTCTAACAAGGCTTCCGAGGAAGCGTAATTTCTCTGTGAGAGTAAAACAATAGCATCTGTAAAAAGCTTATCAAATTTTTCGGTTTTTTTGTCAATTTCTTTTAAAGACAAGAGTTTTTCGTAAGAGTCAACTCCTTTTTTGTAGGTTTTTTGGATGTTGTCAATTTCTTCTTGAAGATTTTTATTATAAACGAACTGATCTTGCGACTTTAAAAACGTTAGTTCTTTTTGGGTAACTTCTAGAGTCTTTTCGACGCTTTGTTTTTGTGTCGTTAGAGATACAATTTGAGATTTTGTGCTTTTTATGTAACTAACTAACAGATACGCTAACACAATTAAGACTATGCTTGTAATACTAAAGTAGGCAGTAAAATATGGGTTTTTAACAACAGTTTTTGTTAGATGCGAAATTAAAGTCATCTTTTATCCTCCTTCGCAGAGCACCCGCTTTACCCGTGGTGCTCCATATTTAACGTATCACAAGTGGTCAATATTTGCTACAATAGCTTTATGGAAAGATTAGAAAGCATAGAAACTTGGAATAAGAAAAAGATTTTTATAACTTTACTAATAGTTTTTGCACTATTGGGATTTTTGTTTAAGACTTTTGTTTTAAGTAAAAATAAAGACTTTTTGAATATGTCGACAAATTTTTTAAAATCAGTTAAAGGCATAAGTACTAAAGAGGAAGGCAAGAATAAAGATTTAAACTCTAAGTCTAAGGGTATGTCCTTGCCTATACAGGGAGTTATTAAAGAAAAACTTGATGATTTAAAAAAAGAAGTAAATAGCCTTAACGTTATAGACATTGCATCATCGTCTCCGCAGGTTCAAAAAATAATTAACGACCTTAATTCGCTTAAACAATATCCTGTAAATGAGCTAAAAGACATTTGCAAGCAAATTTGCGGCTTATGAACGAGATTTGTTATAATGCTTATAAACAATATGACTAAAAAGATTTCTCAAAAAATTTTAAAGTATACTGCAATTTTTGAGCCAGCCCAAGAAGGTGGGTATGTTGTGACTGTGCCTACTTTACCAGGGTGTACAACTCAAGGAGAAACGTTTGAAGAGGCGGTTGGGATGATTAAAGATGCGATACGAGGATATTTAACTGTGCTTAAAGATGAAGAACAAGAGATCCCTCAAGAAATAGAAGATGTAGTAGTTACCAAGATAAGTGTACCAATGGCTGTTTCTTCACAAATCTAATGGCAGCACTTAAACCAAGAGAAGTTATATCTATTTTGCAAAAGCTAGGTTTATCCGCAAAAGGCAAACTGGTAGCCATGTAATTATGCATAAGCCAAGTTCAAAGAGAACTATTCCTGTTCCAATCCATGCAAAAGACATTAAGAAAGGATTAATGCGATCGATTATTAAACAAGCAGATTCAACAGAACAAGAATTTTTGAAACTAAAATAATATTAACATTATGAATGATATAAAAGAAAAAGCAGACAAACTAATTGAAAAGTTAGATATTGATAACAAGAAAAAAAAGATAAGAGAACTTGAGGTAGAAAGTAGTAAGCCTGATTTTTGGAGAGATCACGAAGCTGCTTCCTCTAAAATGAAAGAGTTAGCAGAAATTCAAAAGGAGATTGAAGAGGGAAAGTTATTACAAGAGCTGGTTAGTAACGGCCAATATGAAGAGGCGGAAAAATTATTAGGCAAACTCGAGAGATTACTTTATTTATCTGGTTCTTATGATGAGAGTTCTGCCATTTTGTCCATTCATTCAGGCCAAGGAGGGGTCGAGGCAATGGATTGGACTCAGATGTTAAAGCGTATGTATACACGATATATTGAGAAAAAAAATTGGTCGTATGAAATTATTGAGGAAACATTGGGAGAGGAGGCAGGGATAAAAAGCACAATTATGACTATTGATGGAAGATTCTCTTACGGATATTTAAAAGGCGAGGCAGGCGTGCATAGGTTAGTTCGTCAATCTCCATTTAATGCCGACAAACTGCGACAGACTTCATTTGCGCTTGTTGAAGTTTTACCGCAGATACAGGACGCAAAAGAGGTAGAATTAAAAGAAGACGATTTAGAATGGGATTTTTATAGAGCAAGTAGTCACGGCGGTCAAAATGTACAGAAAGTTTCATCAGCAGTGCGATTACGGCATAAGCAAACTGGAATTATAGTAACTGCGCAGGGAGAGCGTTATCAAGGCAAAAATCGCGAATATGCCTTGAAAATTATGCGAGGTCGTCTTTGGACGCTTCAAGAAGAAAAAAGGAAAAAAGAAGAACAAAAATTAAAAGGAGGACATAAGACTCCGGGCTGGGGCAATCAAATCCGCTCTTACGTTTTGCACCCATACCACATGGTAAAAGACTTGCGAACAAATTATGAGACATCGAATACAGAGGCGGTTTTGAATGGAGAGTTGGATGGGTTTGTGGAGGAGGAGCTGAGAAAACTATACTAACCTTTTTGATTTGTTGCTTGACATAGTGTACATAATTCTGTAATATTTATCCAGCACCGAATCGGTGCTGGATTTATTTATGACGCATACATTACCTATCACAAAAGCAAGAGAAGAACTAGCTAGTCTTGTTGAAAATGCTAAAAAGAGACTAGATGAATATGTTATTACTGTAAATGGAACGCCTGCAGCGGTTATTATTTCGGCTGCAGAATATGAATCGTGGAAAGAAACAAATGAGATTCTGGCAGATAAAAAACTAATGAAAGCTATTAAACAAGGCGAAGAAGATATAAAAAAAGGTCGTTACATCACGCTTGATCAGCTCAAAAAAGAGATCAAATTAGATGTTTGAAGTTTGGATGAATTCAGAAGGAGACATAAATGGAGAGTATGTTGATAAACGAGTTGAAATTAATTTTTAACTTTACTCCAGAAAGAAAAACTGCTAGAAAGATTGCATTTGTTGGGACGATGAGCACGGGAAAAACAACTATATTTGAGTTGGTAAGCGGAACACTTGAGGAAATGAAGAAAATGCCATTGACAATTGCCTCAGATCACAAGGCGTTCAGGATTTGACAAAACTTTTTATTGTTCGAGCCGCGTCAGACGCGGTCGAGAACTAAAACCGTTGAAAACTTCTCTCCGTCAACTGACGGATCGAAGAATAAATTTACCTCCGAAAAATTTGACAAACAACAGACAGTTATGATATAAAGCAAACCCATGCCAACAAATACAGAAGTTCCAACTTTTTATATAAGAAGTCCAGTAGAAAACTTAGCACTTCCATCTTCAGGTCAATTAGTAACAACTGCAATAAAAGAATTAAAATTACATTTTGCTAGAGAAGAGCTTAAAGTACCAGAACCACCACAGGATTTATTTGAAACATTGCGAAGCTTTGCCGAAAGAGGTATTAAGGGATTTGATGAAGTTTACTATCAGCCGTGCTTACAACTTACAGAGAATCATGAATTCTGGAAGGGTAGAGGCGTAGTAAAACCACAGTCTTTTTTTTGGCGACAAATAGAAGATCGTTATTTTTCTCCTGAAGCAGCTATATTACAAGAAGGATGGTATATCGGAGACAGCAGAGTAAAACCAATGTATAATAATGGTAAGCAAAGGTATGGAAAAGATGATTATTTGGAGCCCTTGATGGAATACTTACGAGCTTCTGATAGAATTCGAATATGCCCTTGGACTCCACACTACTCTCGCGCCGGGGTCTCCCCAAAGGAGATTGAAGAAGTAATCCTTCCAGAATTTGCAAAGATGAGTGGCGCCAAAGGGAATGTTAGAAATAGAAGATTTATGGAGTTTAATGTTCGTGGCAACATACGTCATCCCGAATATGGACAAACCGATACTTGGGAATGGTTTGGCGATCCTGTTTTTGGGGGTGCTTACCGGCTCCGTGGTGGCGGCTCCAACATTGGGGGTTTAGGCGGCGTCGGTAACGATGCTGTTGACCACTACCGTGGCCGTACCAGTTTCTCGCCTGTGGTAGAATTCCCTTCCAAACCTCGATAACTTGGTAACTTATCCCTTGGTTTAGACCCTTGGTGATTGACCCTGTTGTGTAACATAAAATCATGGGGGTTGTCAAAATACGCAAGATATGATTTACTTATATAAAGAAAGTAAGAGATGAGGAGGTAAAATGTTAAGGCATGGAAAATAAAGCCAATAATACATTGCCATCGAACAACAGTTTGGTTAAGAATTTAGATATTTCTAGTTCTTCTATTGCCGCCTCAAAATTAATTATTGCATTGATTGTTGTAATTATACTTGGGGTTGGTACGGGTTATGTTTTTACCAAAAAAGATTCAATCAATAATACAGGCGTTGTAAAAGAATCTGTAAGCACCTCTTCAGAGTCAAGGGAAGTTGTGGGATCAAATGATACTAAAACTTTTAAAGATACAGCAACTGGAGCACTACAGACTGGTGGAATTGATGGAGAGGGAGCTTATCATTTAGTAAGGCCAGGCGGAGATAGCCAGAATGTATATCTTACTTCTTCCATAGTTGATCTGTCTACATATGTAGGCAAAAAGGTTACAGTATGGGGGCAAACACAAAAAGCCCAAAAAGCAGGTTGGCTTATGGATGTTGGAAGAGTAGAAGTTTTAAAATAATCGGACTATAGAGCATGATAAAGTTAGAAAAAGTCTCAAAAAAATTCGCAACTGGAGCTTTTGGGCTTTCTGATATTAGCGTTGCAGTAGATAAAGGAGAATTTGTATTTTTGGTAGGGCCAACTGGTGCTGGTAAAACAACAATTTTTAGATTAATCACTCGAGAAATGCTTCCGACATTAGGAACAATAATAGTAGATAATTGGGATGTCGCAAAGCTGCCTCATAGTAAGATTCCGCATCTTAGAAAAAAAGTGGGTGTGGTGTTTCAGGATTTAAAACTTTTAATGGATAGGACAATATTCGAAAACACTATTTTGCCTCTTGAAGTTGCGGGAGCAAAGTCAACGGAGAGAAAAGGGAAAGCAGAGGAAGTGCTAGAAAAGGTTGGTATAATTAACCATAGAGATAAATTTCCAGTTCAACTTTCTGGTGGAGAATTGCAACGTGCTGCAATTGCAAGAGCATTAGTTCTAACTCCTGAGATTGTTTTGGCAGATGAGCCAACCGGAAACTTAGATTCCGAAACCGCATTTAGAATAGTAAAACTTTTAGAAGACATAAATAAAAAAGGGACAACAATTATTATGGCAAGCCATAACATGGAAATTGTAAATACCTTTTCGAAAAGAGTTATTGCTTTAGATAAAGGAAGATTAATTCGCGATGATAACCCCGTAGGATCTTCCCGTTCGGGGCGTCAGACGCCCCTCACGGAGGGATCTGATGGGGTAGAGAATAAAAAAAAAGAAAAGAAAGGATAAAAAAGAAAAGAAATGACATTTAAGACAACTTGGCGAAATATCAGACGTTCTCCATATCAGGCATTTGCGGCCATTCTTATTATGATGTTAACTTTTCTTGTAGCATCTTTTTTTGCTTTTCTTTTATTTGGCTCGTCAAGGGTTATTACCTATTTCGAGTCGAAACCAACTTTGACTTCCTTTTTTCGAAACGAAGCTAAACAGGAAGATATTGAATCTTTAGAAAAAAAATTAAAGGCAACCGGAAAGGTTGCTGCGGTTAAATTTGTGTCTAAACAAGAAGCCCTCAAGATTTATCGCCAACAAAACAAGAATGATCCACTGCTTTTAGATTTAGTAACAGAAGATATTTTGCCTGCCTCTTTGGAAATATCTGCAATTAAAATTGAAGATTTGCCCTCCATCCATGGCATATTAAAAAGTTCACCAAATGTTTCCGAAGTAATCTACCAAAAAGAAGTGGTGTCTACTTTGACATCTTGGACAAACGCTTTGCGGAAAATAGGGATAGGTTTGATAGTCGTTCTAGGAGTTGTTTCGGTATTTATTATAGTAACAATAATTGGAATTAAAATTTCGCAGAAAAAGAACGATATTGAGATTATGCGGCTCATTGGAGCAAGTAGTTGGTATGTTCGTTGGCCGTTTGTAATTGAGGGAATTTTTTATGGCGTCGTTGGAACTATGCTTGGTTTCGGAATAGCAGCTGGTTCTATTTGGTATTTAGCGCCATTCTTGTCTGATTTTTTGAAGGGTATACCAATTTTTCCAGTTTCTCCAATTTTTCTGTTTGCGCTATTAGGCGCAGAACTCGCAATTGCTGTTGTGCTTGGCGCTTTTTCGAGTTTTTTGGCAGTCCTTAGATACTTGAAATAATATTTTTTCTTTGCTATTTATGATATATGGTTTTAGGTATAAAAAAGTATGTAGTTTTCTCAAGTTTAATTGCAGTATTAACGTTAGTTTTTATAACATTCAGTAACTTTACACACGCAGAAGAATCTTTAGCCCCCACACCTACCCCAACCTCCAATGAAGTCCATGTAGAAGGATGTCCTTACAATAATTTAGGTAAATGCGTTCAATTTTTTCAAGAAAAAGTTAGTGAGTTAAATAAACAGGGAAAAACGCTTGCATCCCAGATTGCTGTGATGGGTAATCAGATTCAATTAACCGAGGCAAGAATTAAAGCAACAAAACAAGAAATTTCTGATCTAGTTTTAGACATAGACACGACAACAAAAAAAATATCACATCTTCAAGGTTCATTGAATAGCCTGACAGAAGTTCTTTTAAATAGAATTATTGCTACATATGAAACGAGCAAGGTTCAGCCTTTTGAGATTCTTTTATCATCTAACAATTTTTCTAATTTTTTTTCTCGCTTAAACTATCTTAAGATCGTACAAGCCCATGATAAGAAGCTTATATATGCAACCCAGCAAGCAAAAAATGATTATGCAAATCAAAAAGAAATTTTTGAAAACAAAAAGAAAAAAGTTGAAGCTCTTAAAAATCAACTAGAAGCATATACTAACCAGGTTGCTCAAGAGAAAAAAGACAGAGAAGCACTTTTAGAGGTTACTCAAAACGATGAGAAAAGATACCAAACATTGTTGGAGAAAGCAAGGGCAGAACGAGAGGCAATTGAGAGAGTCCTTGCCTCTATTCAGCTTAAAGATGGAAGCCCCATTAAAACAGGCGAAGCAATTGCTATTGTTGGTAATACTGGCTATCCACATTGTTCTACTGGGCCGCATCTTCATTTTGAGATTAGGAAAAATGGAGCTTCGGAAAACCCAAGCAATTATTTAAAGTCTGGAATTTCATTTAAATATAGCTACCAACAAGATAAATATGATTACTACAGTACAATTAGTCCACAAGGTAGTTGGAACTGGCCGCTTCAAGAAACGATACAGATTAATCAAGGATATGGCTCTCATGGATTTGCAAAGTCTTTTTACCCAGATGGAATACACCATGGAATTGATATGGATTCTGACTCTTCTTCTATTATTAAAGCCCCAAAAGATGGAACCCTTTATAAAGGAGCAACAAGCTGCAAAGGGGTAGCTATAAATTACGTAGCAATTGACCATGGAGACGGTATTGTTTCTTGGTATTGGCACGTAAAGTGAGTCATTTTAAATTTATGTACAGGCAGGTATTTATTTTTCTATCTTTTGTAACTTTATTTATTTTCTCTTATAAGCCTGCGTTCGCCGCATTAACAATCACAGATGCTTCTCCTGTAAGCATAAGCTCACCAGAAGGTATTATAACTATAACAGCAACCGCATCTGCGCTTCAAAATACCACTCAATACCTACAAGTGGGATTAACTAAAGAAGGGGAATCATCCAATTATTTCGGTTTTACTAAGAATCAAAGTGAGGAGTGGTTTAAGTATAAATCTTCGCCAACCACATTGGATCTAAGTTCTTATTTTTATAAATTTACTCCAGTGGGTGGTGTATGGTTTGGTCAAATACTTGCTAAAGTTGATATAGACGACACTGGTTATAAAGGTACTGGAAATTACACAATAAAATTAATTAAATATATAACCTCTTCGCCTTCGTATTCATCAAATTCAGCTACAATTACAGTCAATATTGCTCCAACACCTACACCTGCTCCGACTAATACTCCAACACCAACGTCGTCGCCTACGCCAGCTCCCACAAAAACGCCCACAGCATCTCCTACAAAATCACCAACTTCTACAATAAAACCAACCTCTCGTCTTGCTCCTTCCGACAATGAAGAACCGCGTATAGATGAGGCTTTTCCAACATCAGTGCTAGTAGAAAACACAGAAGGCGAAACTCAATATAAAGAGAAAGACAAAACTTCAAAAATACCTGTGATAGAAGCAAAAGTATTGGGAGTTCAAACTGGTAATCTTTCAAAAATTCTTATAAGCATTGGACTTTTTCTTCTTGTTTCTTGTGGTATACTCTTTTTCCGATCTTACATGTTAAACAAAAAAGATGGTAAATAGATATGCAAGCGAGAGTAAATAATATGATAAAGAGTAAGGGGGTTTTTATTACAAATAGTTTTGGGGAAACGCAAAAACTTGGAGAAGAGTTTGCAAGGTCTCACCTTGCAAGGCTAAAGTGTCCATTAATTGCTCTGTATGGAGATTTGGGAACTGGGAAAACGACTTTTGTACAAGGTTTGGCAAAAGGATTTGGAATAACAAGAAGAATTATATCGCCAACATTTGTGGTTGTGCGCGGGCACAGAATCAGGAATAAAGAATCAAGAATTAAGAATTTTTATCATATTGATCTTTACAGAATTGAAAACGAAAAGGACATCAAGGGGTTGGGGCTTGAAGAAATTATTAATAATCCACAAAACATTGTGGCGATTGAGTGGGCTGAAAAGATGGAAGGATTGTTGTCAAGTAAGAGGTGGGGTGTGAGGTTTGAATATTTGAGTGAGAATAAAAGGAGAATAGTCATTGCAAGAGTGATTTAAGATTTTGAATTATGATTTATGAAAACGAAGATAACGTCAATCTTAAATCTTAAATCGTAAATCATAAATCAAGATAGAAAAGGCATATGGACAAAATAAAAGAAGCTGTGCAAATACTTAAAAATGGAGGAATAGTAATTTTTCCAACAGACACTGCATTTGGTATTGGTTGCAGAATAGACAACGAGAAGGCGATTGAACGGCTATTTAAAATAAGAAGAAGACCAAAAACCCATGCAACACCAGTTTTGGTAGATACAATAGAAATGGCACAAGAGTATCTTGTGCCATTCCCACAGGATGTTATCGATAAACTTATTAAACCATACTGGCCAGGAGCACTCACTATAATACTGTGCTGTAATAAAGTGAAGGTTTCATCGTTTGTGAGAGGTGGAGGGTCAACTCTTGGGGTTCGGATTCCCAACCATCCAATAGCCCTTTCCTTAATTAAAGGAGTAGGAGTGCCGATTCTTGGTCCTTCGGCAAACTTTCATGGGGAAAAAACTCCTTATTGCTTTAAAGATCTAGACCCGAACCTTATCGCTCTAGTTGATTACATAGCGGAAGGAGAATGTATTATAAAACAGCCATCAACAGTTATTAATTGCTCCATAAAACCATGGAAAATAATTAGACAGGGCGCAATTAAGATAAAACTATAAGTTTGAAACAAATTTGGCGTACGCTGGATATGTGTCAGTTTAACCAAATATGAGCAAAGTACTTTTAATTGATACTTCGAGCAACAAAGAAATAAAAGTTGGGATAAGAATTGACGGAGAAGAATATGTGATAAAGCAGAAAATTGGACATCAAAAAGCGCAAGTTGTATTACCGATGATTGATAAACTATTAGGTCAACATTCATTAAGGCTTCAGGACATTCAATCAATTGAAGTTAATGCGCGCTCCGGTTCTTTCACCGGAATTAGAGTGGGAATGTCTATTGTTAATGCTTTGTCTTTTGCCCTAAATATTCCAGTTCTGGCGACAGGACGCGTCCTGTCGCCATTTGACTAAAAACAATAAATGATATCTAATATTAAGTATGAGAGGCTTGTTTTATCATCTCTTTTTTCCCAACCATAATAATAATTTTAGAGCAAAGCTTTTACACAATAAGAATATATTACTGGTTACGTTACTTCTCTTTTTTGGTGGTTTGTTTCTTTCCACAATAAGAACTAATTATCCGTCTGTCCTTGGCGTATCTGTTGATATTTCGGCACAAAAGCTTTTACTATTGACTAATAAACGCAGGCAAGAAAATGGTCTGCCTTCTCTGACTTTAAACCCCAAACTTTCTGAGGCAGCAGCAAAAAAAGCAGAAAACATGTTTGCACAAAATTATTGGGCTCATAATTCTCCAGATGGCAAAACACCTTGGGTTTTTATAAAAGGAGTGGGATATAATTATATTTATGCTGGTGAAAATTTAGCAAGAGGATTTGATACGGCTGATGAGGTTGTAAATGCATGGATGGCTAGTTCAAAGCATAGGGCAAATGTTCTCTCGGAAAATTTCAGAGACGTAGGATTTGCTGTAAAAAAAGGTAAACTAAATAATGAGGAGACAGTACTCGTGGTTGAAGAGTTTGGAGATCAAGACGTAGTTCAAGTTGCCCAAGAATTTCAAGACAAACAAAGTCAGGCAGTTGCTTCCAGTGCGCACAGTGCTTTTGCAAAAGTATCTTCCGAGCCTAAGGGTTATAATTCTTTTATAAAAAGTTTATCTTTAACCGCGAGTGTTGATAAAATTATACTATCTGTTTTTATATTAGCTTTAGTATTGGACATGGCAATTGTAGAAAGAAAGAAAATTATTCGATTTGTAGGGCATAACATTGATCATATGTTCTTTTTAGCGCTCATACTATTAATTATTGGAGTTTTGGGTAAAGGAGCAATTCTTTAATGATTGAAAAAGGCAAAAATCACATTGGCTATTATATTTTTCTTCTATTAATACTAGGCTTCGGATTTTTTATGGCTCTTTTTGCCTCTCCCAATAAACAATTACAAATGATAGTTGTTGTAATAACAACATTTTTTTATATTGTTTGGGGAATATTGCATCATTTATTAAACCATGATCTTAGCGTTAAAATTGTGGTAGAATATATCCTTATTGGTAGCTTGGGGCTGTCTGCAGTATTTTTTCTTTTGAAAGGAGGCTTACTATGAAGGGAGTTGTTTTAGCAGGAGGACTAGCAACAAGGCTAAGGCCTTTGACTTGGGTTACAAATAAGCATTTGTTGCCGATTTACAATAAACCAATGATTTATTATCCACTTGAGGCAATGGTTAGTGCTGGCATAAAAGAAGTATTATTGGTAAGTTCCCCAGATCATGCAGGAGATTTTGCTAATTTAATTAAATCCGGTGAAGATTTTGGATTACGAGTATACTACGCTATTCAAAAAAATCCAGCAGGAGGTATTGCCGATGGATTATCTTATGCCAAGGAGTTTGTAAAAGATGAAATGACTTTAGTTATATTAGGAGATAATATTTTTAGCTTTAATCTTAAAAAAATAGTTGATAGATTCAAAAATAAAAAAAAAGGTGCTGTGGTTTTTGGAATAGAAATGGATACAGGGTCAAGACAATACGGAGTTGTAGAGATAGGAAAAACAGGCAAAGTGCTATCTATAGAAGAAAAGCCGGAGATTCCTAAATCTAGAATTGCCCAAACTGGAATTTATATGTACGACGAGCGAGTTTTTGAGTTTATAAAAAAGCTTAAGCCATCTGCTAGAGGTCAACTTGAAGTAACTGATTTAAACAATTGCTATCTTAAAGAAGGAACACTGGAATGTGAAATATTAAATTGGTGGATTGATGCGGGCACATCACATAGCGAACTTTTGCGAGCAAATAATTTAGTCGCAGAAAAAGTAAAAAGAGGAGAATTAAAGTAAATAAGTGAAAATACTAGTAACAGGTGGAGCAGGGTTCATTGGATCAAATTTTATACTCTATTGGATGAAGCGTTACTCCAATGACAAGATTGTGAATCTTGATTGCTTGACTTATTCTGGCAATCTAGAAAATTTAAAAGAAATTGAAAATAACAAAAATTATACATTTATTAAAGGAAAGATTGAAGATCCAATCATTGTTGATAAGGTCATACAAGGGGTAGATGTTGTTGTTCACTTTGCCGCAGAAAGCCATGTGGATAGATCTATCAAAAAACCAGCAGAATTTGTTATCGCAAACGTTGTTGGAACTCAAGTGCTTTTGGATGCAGCCTTGCGGAGCAAGGTGAAAAAATTTCATCATGTTTCGACTGACGAAGTCTTTGGAAGCCTAGAACTCAATGATACGAGTAGATTTAATGAACGAACAAATTATAGCCCCAGAAGCCCATATTCAGCCACAAAAGCAGCCTCAGACCATTTGGTGAGAGCATATTTTGTAACCTATAACTTACCAATTACTATTAGCAATTGCTCAAACAATTTTGGACCGTATCAATTTCCCGAAAAAATGATTCCGCTTGCAGTAGCTAATATTTTAGAAGGTAAAAAAGTACCAGTTTATGGAGATGGGCTTTATGTTAGAGATTGGCTTTATGTCGAGGATCATTGTAGGGCAATAGATCTTATTTTACAAAAAGGAAAAGTTGGGGAGACTTATTGCGTAGGAGGGTTAACGCAAGACATCAATAATTTAGAAGTTGTTAGAAAAATCCTAAGAATCCTAGGTAAAGACGACAGCTTCATAGAGTTTGTCAAAGATAGGCCAGGGCATGATAGAAAATATGCAATTGATTGGTCAAAGATAAAAAATACACTTGGTTGGCAACCAATGCACAGCTTCGACGAATGGCTAGAAAAAACTGTTGAATGGTATAAAACACACGAGGATTGGTGGAAGAGATTAAAAACCCAAGAATTCCAAAGATACTACGAAGAACAATACGGAGATTTAGATTAATCCCAATTAGTTGATATTATTCAAAAATCTCTTTTTTAAGTTTTCGTGCCTCTTCTACAAAAAACTCTTCCATTTGGTTGGCTGAAAGTGGTATCAACATTTTTGGATAGTCTATCTTAAACTCTTTAACTCTAATAAATTGACTGGCTAAATTTAGTCTATCTATGTCCCAATCAAACTTGGCTTTAGAATCTAAAATAAGCTTATCTAATGTATAGTCTTTTTGAGTAGTCATTATAGAATAAAGATCAATGTAATCACGAGCTCGAGGCTTCATAAAGAGAGTATGAACTTTATTAACAGCTATATCATAAAGGCTATCAATATCAAGGTTTTTATATTTTTTACCCTTATTGATCCTAGGGAAGGGGTAATAGTTAAAATCAACTTTTAAAGTCTCTCCATCCTGAAAAACCAAGATAAAACTTACAATGCCTAAAAATTGACTTACTTTAAATTCCTTGATGCCAAGTTTTTTGCTAACTTTTCGCAAGAATGCTTCTGGCACTTGAGGATCAACCTCTGCGTATTCAGAGAACAAATCAATGTCTTCGGATAAGCGATGCTTAAGATAGAACTCAGACAGAACTGTGCCGCCAGTAAAATAGAAATTTTTTGTTATTTGCTCGTCTTTTGAGACACATTCCAAAAAGTTAAGTTGTTTGGAAGTGAGTATAGTTTTCCCCATAAAAGATACTCCAGAGCTCTCTTTTTATAAGGGTCAAGTTGTTCCTTAATCTTTGGCCAGGCTTTTTTAACTTCCTTCTCATTCAGCTTTTCTCCATCCAAACCATAATTGATGAGCTGCTCTAGCCTCCAAAGCTTATAACCCTTTGGATCTTTCTTTTTGAATACCTTTTCATCTACTGACCAGTTATGCATAGTGGTTATATATTATCATAATTTTGAACTTTTATCACAAAGAATTCCAAAAATACTACGAAGAGCAGTATGGGGATTTAGACCAATCCTCCTTCTTCAGACTTTAATTCTAATGCGTATTTATTATTGGTAATCTTTTTGGTCTTATGCTTTTGTTCGTTATTGTGGTGAACAAACCATATAGACTAGAGGTTTCTGAGCTTAAAACCCGATTTAATCTTACAATTTTCTCTTGCAAAGTCGCGAATGGCATACGGATAAGTATAACACCGTGTGATTTTTGACCCTCTTTGAATATTAACTCTCCGAAGCCTTTATCGTTGGTGATAAGAATCCTTTTTTGTTTGTAGGCAATTTGCAATACCTGCTCGTCTGGAATGCTTGGGAATTCTTCTGCAATAGTCAAAACGTCAAAATCATTTTCTCGTAAATACGTAGCGATACGAAATTCTACACTTTCATCAAGGAGAAAATTTATAAGATGTAGTTTTGGCATCTTGTGTAGGCACTTTCTTTACTAGTGTATTCGCGAAAGATATTGCAGCGTGAATGTCAGCTTTTGTAAGACGAGGATAATCTTGGAGGATATCTTCCACTGTTTCTCCAGTGGCTAATTTTTCCAAAATAATCTCTACAGGAATTCTCGTTCCCGCAATTACTGGTTTCCCAAACATTATTTTTGGATCGACATCAATCCCCTTAGCTTTTTTCATATGAGGTAATTATACCATACCATTTATAATATTTTCTAGAGCAAAATTTCAAAACGTGCAAGCTCGTCCACCTTGGAGAGTTTCGTGCGGCGACCTCTGGGGTTGAGCCTCAGAGAACGCGAGATTGGTAGTGATCGAGCATAAGGACTGTGTCATTGGTAATTTTGCCATGGGCTTTGTTATCATCGCTAATAAGTTTGCAATTTTCATCCTTAGCTGTTGCAACAAATAATGCATCGTAGGCTGCGATGTTATAGGTTTCCATAATCTCTGCTGTTTGCTCTAATATTGCCTGAGATGGTTCTTTTATGATTAGAGGTAAAGAAAAAAGATCATTTACGCTTTTCTTTATTGCTTCAACTGGCATATGCTTACCCTTTTTAAGGGCGTTGATAATCTCAATTATGATAAGGCTTGGAACAATCAAGAGGATTACGTTATCCAACATATCTTTATAAATTTCATGAGCGATTTCAACTTTTGATTCGTTTTGTTGATTAAACCATTTAACAACTACAGAGGTATCAACAACGTAAGTTTCCATAGGCTAGAAATGAGTATCTCTATCGTAGCGTAAGAATTTAGTCAAATTAACTCCTTGTTTGCCTAACTTGCTTATCCTTTTCATATGTTCCCATATTCTTTCACCCTCTTCTTTTGTCAACTTTTTTTTAGGATGTTGAGGGTGGGAAATAGGCACACGTTCCACTCTAAATCCAGAGGGCGTAGTCTCAATTTTTACTGTTAATTCCTCATCATGCCAATTTAAAGCCTCTCTTATTTCATAAGGAACTGTTAACTGGCCCCTTTCTCTTACTCTAGTAATTTTTTGTATATAATTCATTCTAATCAGAATATCAGAATAATCGTATTGTGTCAATATGGCAAAGCATGTATAATAGCTTTTAATGAAGATTTTGGGGACAGGACTTGATGGTTTAGTTGGCTCAAGAATTGTGGAGCTCCTGAAAGATCAGTATGAATTTGAGTCGTCAGATGTAGATATAACAGACAGAAATAGTATTATCACTAGAATTAGAAACTCGGATGCTTCAATAGTTCTTCATTTGGCTGCTAAGACAAGCGTGGATGGGTGCGAGGAGGATCGGTCTGGTGCGTGGGGAGTGAATGTCTTTGGAACGCAAAATATTGCTGAGGCTTGTCAAAAAAGCAACAAAAAATTGATTTATATTTCAACTGACTTTGTATTCGATGGAGAAAATCCGCCATCTCGCGGATATTCTGAAGAAGATGTTCCTAATCCGGTTAATTGGTATGCAAAGACGAAATACGAAGGAGAAAAGATCGTACAAAACACCTTAGCCTCATGGATAATTGCCAGAATTGCCTATCCATATCGTTCGGTTTTTTTAAGAAACGACTTTTTGCGAGCAATTCTAATCCGTTTACAAAAGAACGAACAAGTTTTGGCAGTTACCGATCATATTTTTACCCCGACTCTTATAGATGATGTTGCATACGCGCTAGATGTTCTTATCAAAAATGAATCAAAAGGAATTTTTCATGTGGTTGGTAGTCAATCTTTAAGTCCTTATGATGCAGCAGTAGCAATTGCAAGAGAGTTTGGTTTTGATCAAAAATATATTACTCAAACTACCAGATCGGAGTTTTTTAAAAACCGAGCGCCAAGACCTTTCCATTCAGCTCTTAAAAATGATAAGATACGAAGATTGGGTGTGAGGATGAAGGGTTTTGGGGAGGGTATAAGAGAAGTAAAAAGGCAAATGGAAATTACAAATCCAAAATAGCAAATTCCAAATAAATTCCAATTTTCAAATTGTCAAATTCAAGATATTTGAATTTTGAGAATTGGCATTTTGATATTATTTGGGGCTTGGTGCTTTGGATTTAGAATTTGAAATCTTATGATTATCGCATTCATCGGTCACGGATATGTAGGACTTGTGTCGGCAGCAGTTTTTGCAGATTTGGGCAACACAGTTTGGGTAATTGGGCATACAAAAGAAAAGATTGAGAATCTTAAAAAAGGAATTCTTCCGATTTTTGAGCCAGGACTCGAAGAAATTGTAAAGCGTAATATCAAACAAAAACGGCTAATTTTTACACTCGATTATACAAAAGCTGTTCCTTCTTCTAGCGTTGTTTTTATAGCTGTTGGTACTCCTCCAAAAAATAATGGGGAAGCAGATTTATCGATTGTATTTAAGGTAGCAGAAAAAATTGGAAAGAATCTTGGTAAATACACTGTTGTTGTAACAAAAAGTACTGTACCAGTTGGGACAAATAAAAAAATAAAAAAAATTATTGCAGAAGTTATACCAAAAAACGCAGACTTTGATATAGCCTCTATTCCTGAATTTTTGCGAGAGGGGCAAGCTATTTCGGACACTCTTCATCCAGACAGAATTGTAATTGGGACAGAATCCGAAAAAGCGCAGGAAGTATTGGTAGAGCTCCATAAGCCTATTAATAGTAAGGTTCTCTTAACAAGCATAGAAACCGCAGAGATGATAAAATATGCCTCAAACGCCTTCTTGGCAACCAAAATTTCCTTTGCGAATGTAATAGCACATCTTTGTGAACTAACAAATGCGAATGGCTTGAAAGTTTTGGAAGGAATAGGGCTTGATAAAAGAATAGGCAGTTTTTTTCTTTCTCCGGGGGCAGGATACGGGGGTAGCTGTTTCCCCAAAGACGTTAAAGCGTTAATAGCAATTGCAAAGCAGCATGGATATAATTTCGAGCTTCTTAAAAATGTAGAAAAAATTAACAGCAGTGCTGTTTTAAATATTGTGTCAAAGGTCAAAAAACTTTTGGGAGGAAATATTGCAGACAAGATTATTGGAGTACTGGGATTGTCGTTTAAGCCGAATACAGATGATATGAGAGATGCTCCGTCTATCACGATAATTTCAAAACTTCAAAAAGATAAGGGAAAAATAAAAGCTTACGATCCAATTGCCATGGATAATGCAAGAAAGACTTTAAAAAACGTTGAGTTTTGTGAAAGCGCCTACTCGGTTGCAAAAGGAAGCGACATTTTAGTTGTGATGACCGAGTGGAACGAATTTAGGCAGCTTAATTTGCAAAAAATAAAAAGTCTTATGAGAAAGCCGGTTATTCTTGACGGAAGAAATATTTACGATCCCAAAAAAGTTAAAGATATTGGGTTTGAGTATGCAGGAGTCGGTAGATGAAAAAAGTTCTTATAACAGGCATAACTGGTTTTGCAGGAAGCTATCTTGCAGAACATTTGCTTGCCAAAAAAAATTACTATGTTTTTGGCACTTATTTGTTAGACAAAAGTATAGAGAACGTAGATGCAATAAAGAAGGACATAAAGCTTTTTAAAGTTAACCTGTTGCTGCCCAGAGAGACAAACGTTGTTATCAAAAAAATAAGACCTAATCTTATTTTTCATTTGGCCGCTTTAACTTCTCCTGCCAATAGTTTTAAGTATCCTCAAAAGACCTTGACCAACAACATCATTGCGCAGCTTAATGTTCTGAATTCCGTAAAAAGAAACAACTTATTGGACACGAAAATTTTAATCATATCTTCTGCGGATATTTACGGAATAGTTAAGAAAGAAGATCTTCCTATAGACGAGAATACACCACTTATGCCTCTTAGTCCGTATGCGGTGTCTAAAATTGCGCAGGATTTTTTAGGCATGCAGTATTTTTTGGCTTATAAATTAAAAATAGTTAGGGTGAGACCATTTAATCACATAGGTCTAAGACAATCGCCACACTTTGTTATTGGCTCGTTTGCCCAAAAAATTGCAGAAATCGAGAAAGGCAAAAGAGAGCCAGTTTTGCGCGTTGGCAACCTTGAAGCAAAAAGAGACTTTACGGATGTAAGAGACATGGTTTGTGCGTATTTACTTGCTCTTGAGAAAGGAAAGTTTGGAGAAGTCTACAATATAGGACGAGGCAAATCCTACAAGATTAGGGACATATTAAATAAGTTATTGTCGTGGTCTAGTTCTAAAATAAGCGTAAAGGTAGATAAATCTTTGTTTAGACCAATAGACAATCCTGATTTATTGTGCGATCTGTCTAAATTTGTAAAGATTTCTGGTTGGAAACCCAGCATAGATTTGGACAAAACGCTTAAAGACACTCTGGACTATTGGAGGAATATAACTTAGAATAACATATAGTAGTTTATATCAAGCTATGAAAAGAGCATTAATTACAGGAATTACTGGGCAAGTTGGATCTTATTTAGCAGAATTGTTATTAGCAAAAGGCTACAAAGTGTATGGATTGACCAGGAGAACTAGCACAGTTAATAACGAAAGAATTGCACATATCGAAGACAAAATAGAGTTAATCCAAGGAGATTTACTAGATCAAAGTTCTTTAGCATCAGCACTCCTTGCGTCTGAGCCAGACGAGGTGTATAACCTAGCGGCGCAGTCTTTTGTTAGAACCTCTTGGAATCAGCCAGTTTTAACAGGGGAATTTACTGCGCTTGGTGTAACAAGGCTTTTGGAATCAATTCGAGCCGTAAACCCTAAAATAAAATTTTATCAGGCATCCTCATCGGAAATGTTTGGAAAAGTAACAGAAGCTCCCCAGAGAGAAACGACACGCTTTCATCCCAGGAGCCCGTATGGAGTAGCAAAAGTTTATGGTCATTATATTACCGTGAATTACAGAGAAAGTTTTAATCTTTTTGCTTGTTCAGGTATTCTTTTTAATCATGAATCTCCTCGTCGGGGATTAGAGTTTGTAACAAGAAAAATAAGCAATGCAGCAGCTAGAATTAGCTTAGGTCTTCAGAAAAAACTAGAGCTTGGATCCCTTGAGCCCAAAAGAGATTGGGGATTTGCTGGAGATTATGTAGAGGCAATGTGGCTTATGCTTCAAAGACCTAAGGCTGACGATTACGTTATAGCAACAGGCGAGAATCACAGTGTTTTGGAGTTTGTTAAACTAGCTTTTAAGACAGTTGGGATAGACGATTGGAAAAAATATGTGGCAACAAATAAACCCCAACACATGAGACCCGCAGAAGTTGATTATTTGGTTGGGGATGCAAGTAAAGCAAAGAAGCTTTTAGGTTGGAAAGCAAAAACAGACTTTAAACAATTGGTAGAGATGATGGTGAAGGCAGACCTAAAAATGGAGAAAGATAGATAGGATATGCAAACTGTGGTTGTTGCCGGAGGCGCTGGATTTATAGGGTCTTCTTTATGCAAGTCGCTTCTTGACCATGGCTACAAAGTTATATGCATAGACAGTCTGATCACTGGAGATAAGAAAAATATAGAACAGCTTTTTAAAAATCCTAAATTTCAATTTATACAACACGATATTACTCAACCTATATCAAGCATTAAGTATAAAGAATTAAGCTGGCCTGCCGGCAGGGCAGATATTAAGTATATTTTTCATTTGGCCAGTCCTGCATCGCCAAATAAGAAAAGTAAACGTAGTTATATCAACCATCCGATAGAAACATTGCTCACAAATTCGATAGGCGCTTATTATCTTTTAGAATTATCTAGGAATAGCGCCGCTTGCTTTCTTTATGCTTCGTCTTCGGAAATTTATGGTGATCCTAAGGTTTCTCCCCAGAGCGAGGGGTATTTTGGTAACGTAAATCCAAACGGAATTCGATCTGTCTACGATGAAGGAAAGCGATTTGGGGAGGCATTGACAATGGGATACGTTAGAAAGCATGGAACAGACGCCAGAATTACTCGAATTTTTAACACTTATGGTCCAAATATGCAGACAGACGATGGTAGGGTTATTTCTAATTTTATCAACCAAGCGATTACTAATAAGCCGATTACAATTTATGGAGATGGTAGCCAAACACGTAGTTTTTGTTATATAGATGATATGATTGAAGGATTAAAACGTGCAATGTTTTTGGATAAAACAAAAGGCGAAGTAATTAACTTGGGCAATCAGGATGAATGGACAATTCTAGAGTTAGCAAAACTAATTAAGCAAATGACAAGTTCGTCCTCGGAGATTATTTTTGAAGAATTACCCGAAGATGATCCTAAATCTAGAAATCCAGATATTTCTAAAGCAAAAAAACTTATGGGGTGGGAGCCAAAAATTGGCATAGAGGATGGTCTTAGGAAAACTATACAGTATTGTAAGAATACAAGGTAGCATATGAAAGTTGTAATAATAATTCCTACATATAACGAAAAGGGCAACATAGAACGTTTGATTGATATTTTGGAAAATAAAGTTTTTCCAAAAATCAAGAATTACTCCATGAACATTTTGGTTGCGGACGATAATTCTCCGGACGGTACTGCGAATGAAGTCAGAAAATTAATGAAGAAATGGGAAAATATATATATCAGTACAGGAGAAAAAAAAGGGTTAGGGGCGGCCTACGTTAGGGCTATGTCGTATGCTATTAAAGACTTAAAAGCAGACATATTGTTTGAAATGGATGCAGACGGTCAGCACGATCACAACAAGATTCCAGAGTTTTTAAAAAAAATTGAAGAAGGGTACGATATGGTTGTTGGTACAAGGTATAGTAATGGCGGATCTATTCCTCCTAATTGGCCACTTCCTAGGAAAGCGTTTTCGATTACGGCAAACCAACTTATCCGAACAATATTTGGTAGGTTTACTATTCACGATTGGACCGGTGGATTTCGAGCATTGAGAAAAGAAGTATTTATTAAAGAAAAAAATAAGTTAACAGAATTTCGGGGATACACATTTCAGGTATCGTTTTTGCACAGGGCATCTGCGGATGGATTCAAAATAGCCGAAGTTCCATTCCATTTTACCGACCGAACGCTTGGGGATTCTAAAATAGCACCTGCAGAGTACATAATAAATGTTTTAAAATACGTGCTACTAGCCAGAATTATCGAGCTTATTCATTCGCCGTTTCTTAAATACGCAATTACCGGCTTTGTAGGTTATATCATTAACGCAGTAGCTCTTGAAGTATTTTACAGAAAGGGTTTTCATCCGGCTCTTGCTGGAGCAATAGGAGCCGAGTTATCCATAATTTGGAACTTTAGCATTAATAATCTGTGGGCGTTTAATCAATATAAAATTACAAATCCTTTAAGGCTAGTACTCAAATTTCCTCAATTTAATCTTGTTTCCGGTGGTTCATTGTTGATTATTTCCGGTGTAATCGGGTTTGGAACGCATTTTTTGGGAGTAGAAACTCGCCAGTTATTTCTTATTATTGCAATTGTGTTTTTTGTAGTGCCGTACAGCTATAGCATGTATAATATCTTTATATGGAAAAGGTGGCACATTCCAGTTTTATCAAGACTTCAAAGAATGGTAGGATAGATAAGTTCAAAGTTCAAACAAGCACTTTGTTGTTTGCCCTCATCATATTTCTTGCTGCGTTTTTGAGGCTTTATAGAATCCAAGATTATATGACTTTTTTGGGAGATGAGGGAAGAGATGTTTTGGTTGTATACAAGATATTGCATGGTCAACCAACACTTCTTGGTCCTACTGCCTCTGTAGGAGGATTTTTCTTAGGTCCTATTTATTACTACTTTATAACCCCTTTCTTGTGGTTTTTCAACTATAATCCTGTCGGTCCAGCCATAATGGTTGGTCTTTTTGGAATAGCTACAGTTTTTCTTGTTTATAAGATTGGAAGTGAATTTTTTAATAAGGGCGTTGGGTTGATTGCAGCTTTTTTATACAGCATTTCTCCTTTAGCCATAGCTTATTCTCGTTCGTCTTGGAATCCCAATCTTATGCCCTTTTTTTCGCTTCTTGTGCTTTATGTCCTTTATAAAGCAATTAATAAGAATAAAAATAGGTTATTTATTTTGTGTGGAGTTTTGTTAGGAATTACTATGCAGCTTCATTATCTGGCAACCTTTTTAGGTGTTATAATCGCAACTTACACCTTTCTTGCAAGACTGCATCTGAAAGGTGTCGCCTTGACAAAAACAGCTTTGCAGATATGTAAAGAATACCTTTATGTCTTTTTAGGTTTTTTTATTGGTTGGTCGCCCTTTTTGGCATTTGAAGTTCGTCATGATTTTCCCAATATACAAAGCATCATATCTTTTATTTTTAGTTCAGGCGACGCTGGCAGCAATAACCATTTTTTTTCGACAATATTCAATGTATTTTTTAGGTTGTTTGCTAGACTTGTTACAAATTTTCCTCCTCCAGAACAAGTATCTCTTAATGTCTATAAATCAATTGCTCTATGGTACTACCTAACGCTTGCCTTGGCTCTTGCAAGCCTTTTATTACTTGCATATAAGTTTATAAAAAGTTTTTATAATAAGGAGCAATTCCCAAAAATTAGTCTTTTAGCTTTATGGCTTTTGATTGGAGTTGGGCTTTTTGGATTTTACAAAAAGCCGATTTATGATTACTATTTTGGCTTTATGTTTCCTTTGCCTTTCTTGCTAGTTGGTTTGACAATTTCAAGTCTTTACACTAATGCACACGCATTCGCCAGCTACATAGTCAATCTTTTGTCGAAATCATTGGCCAATCGCGGGCGACACGAATTAACGCGAATAGGGACGACAGGGAAGATTTTAAGCATTGGTATTTTTGCAGCTTTAATTTGGATTAATGTAAGAGGAGCCCCTTTTCGATACCCTGCCAATCGACAATTAGCGCAAGTTGAGGAGATTTCTCGATTTGTTTTAGATAAATCAGAAGGCAAACAGTTTAATTTCGCTCTTATAGCTGGAGGCAACTCTGATCACGCATACAGATATTTTTTTACTCTTTGGGATAGGGCGCCTGTTACAATCGAGAATCCCCAAAAAGATCCAAAGCGAAAAACAGTAGCTGATCAGCTATTGGTGGTTTGCGAAACAAGTCCTTGCGCGCCTTTGGGAAATTCTCTATGGGAAATTGCTGGCTTTGGGAGAGCAGAAATAATTAATGAATGGAGCGTATCAGTAGTAAAAGTTTATAAGCTTAGACATTATAAGGGGAAGATATAATATTCAATTTTCAGTTCGATAGTTCAAACTATTGAGCTATCAAGACCCTCGCTAGCAGAATTTTTAAGTCTAAAGTATAGCGCTATGTAGTAATAGACTTTAGTGTAGCTCCCAAAGCCTCAATAATCTTAAATACTTAGTACATTACCATGCTATAGCGGGTTATTGTACAGATGGAAAACAAAAGAATTTATGCTTTCTTCTCGTGTTATAATTGTCTAAAGATATGAAAATAAAGTTTGTTACTCTAAATATTTGGAAAGGGGGAATGTTGTTTGATAATATTCTTTCTTTTATTAAGAAGGAAGTCCCTGATGTTGTTGTGATGCAAGAAGTGCTTAATGGCAAAGATTCTAGATTAGAAAAACAATTTAGAACGTTTGGTGTTTTTAAAGAAGAGTTAGGATATCCATACTCTGTATTTTCGCCAGCATTTTTAAATACGTCATCTATTGGCAAAATTGAAGAAGGAAATGCAATATTCTCAAGATTTCCAATTATTCAGGATAAGGTTACGTTTTTTGACAAGCAATATGGTGAGTTTAATAGTGAAAATTCAAAACATTTTGAACTTATTCCAGCCATACTACAACACGCAATTATTTCAGTGACTAATGCAAAGCTTAATGTTTTCAATATACATGGGATTTGGGGTTTAAATGGAAAAGATAATGAAACGCGTTTAAAAATGAGTAAGATTATTGTGGACAAGATTAGAGATAAACAAAATGTTATATTGGCAGGAGATTTTAATGTAAAACCCAATACGCAAACAATAAAAAATATTGAGAAGCATCTTAAAAATGTTTTTAAAGATGAGTTAAGTACAACATTTAATACGAAACGTAAAGGTAAGGGAGGATACTCAGGATCGGTGGTTGATGGAATCTTTGTAGGTAGCGATATTAAAGTTTTAGATCATTATTGCTCAAGAGTAGATGTTTCTGATCATTTACCGCTTGTTTGTAGAATAGAAATTTAAATAAAAACCCCTGACTTTACAGCAGGGGTTTTTATTGGTGAAGGCTATTGTCCTTCGGAGAATATTAGGCTTTCCCAATCTTGTACATTCCAGTACCACAAACTGGGCACTTACCTTTCATTGCTGGTTTACCATTTTTCATGGTAACCGCTTGAGCATTTGGATCTTCTCTTTTTGCTCTGCATTTAACGCAATACATGGATGCCATACTTTTATTTCACCCCCTTTCACCCCGCTAAGTAGTGGGATTTCGCTTTCAGCTTCGGTTGACAAGTCGGGAAGCAAATCCCCTCAATAACTCACCATTGGTAGTACTATTATTTTATTTTTCAAAATAACAAAAAGAATAAGCTGTACAGCAATAATAGATATTGTTAAAATTCCAGTTTTTAAAATATCGCGCAAATCGTGCAATAGGTAAGGGTATTTATTTGCGTTTGTAATTGAAATTGGATCATTTTTTATTTCGGAAAAAGCTTTAGTATTTAAAGAAGGAACATTTTTGCTATCTAAACCAAGCTGAGCCTTGTCCAAACTGTAAAACTTGTGGCGAAGATCTGCAATCTTTTTCTGTTCTAAAGTTTTTCTGTGTTTAGCCATTTCAATATTGCTTAGACTACACTATTGACACAAAGCTGTCAAGAGGCTAGTATAATTTTATGACGTTCAATTTAGAATTTGTTGCATTTGTGGCTATCGTTATTTGGATTCTTGTTCTTTCTATAATTTTGTGGAAAGCGCTGTCGCATTATAATAAATTAACAAAAGGATTCACAAATAAAGGACTTAAGTCAGTACTCGAAAATATTATAAAAGATTTAAATCAGGGAAAATTAGATATTGATTATTTAAAAACATATTGTGATACAATACAGAAAGAAGGGCTTTTGCATATCCAAAAAATTGGGCTTTTACGCTTTAACCCTTTTAAAGACACGGGAGGGAATCAGAGTTTTATATTGTCTTTAGTAGACGGTAAAGATACAGGAGTAATAATCTCTGGGCTTTATTCGCGCTCGGGCACAAGATGGTATGCTAAAAGAATAGTAAAAGGTAAGGCTTTGGAGCATGAATTATCCGAGGAGGAAAAAACAGCTCTAGAAATAGCACGTAAACCGCTACGATAAGGGATTAATACGTGAATTTATGGGAAATAAGAAATCTATAGGTATTATACTGTTGGTTGTTGCTTATATTATTTCATCAACTACTTCATATGCATTATTCTCGCAAGGAAAAAATACTAAAGCACAAAATGTTCAAGTGTCTAACCCATCAACTGCAACCAGCGTAAAGGATAGTAAGGATAATAAAGTAGTGTTTAACCAAACTCTTCCAAAAACAGAAGCCTGCCCACTAAGCGGTGCATTTTATTCTAGTCCACAAAGAGAGTGGTGGGAGAAACATAGACCACTAGGAGTAATGATAGAGAATCATAAAGAAGCACATCCCCAATCGGGACTATCTTTTGCAGATGTTATTTATGAGGCAGTGGCAGAGGGAGGAATTACAAGATTTTTGGTCATGTATTACTGTCAAGATGCAGGCATTATAGGACCTATTAGGAGCGCACGGACCTACTTTATAGATTTTGTTTCCGAATATGGTAGTGATCCTTTGTACGTGCATGTAGGGGGAGCAAATACGCCTGGCCCTGCTAATGCACTGGGACAAATTAATGATTATGGGTGGACTGGATATAACGATATTAATCAGTTTTCGATAGGGTTTCCTACATTTTGGAGAGATTATGATAGATTGGGTCATCCTGCTGCAACAGAACATACAATGTACTCAACAACAGAAAAACTCTGGAAATTTGCCACTACACGCAGCCTAACAAATGTTGATAAAGATGGAACACCTTGGACAAAAGGTTTTGTCCCTTATGCATTTAAAGATGATGTTTTTTTATCAGAGCTCCCAAAAAAGCAGACTGTTCACCTTGAATTTTGGTCAAGAGACCCAGATTATTATGTTGATTGGATATTTGATCCATCTACTAATTTGTATAAACGAAATAATGGCAAAGTTGTCCATATAGATCGCGAGAATAATCAGCCCTTGACTACAAAAAATATTGTTGTATTATTTATGCAGCAATATAACGCAAATGATGGGTACGAAGACAATGCTCATCTTTTGTATAAAGATAAAGGAGTAGGGAAAGCTATAGTGTTTATGGACGGAATAAGGATTGATGGTACATGGAGAAAAGACAAGAGAGTCTCAAGAACTCTTCTTTTCGATTCAAACGGCACTCCAGTAAAATTTAATAAGGGAACTATCTGGTTTAGCATCCTGCCCACAGATGGTATAGTGACTGTTCAATGAAGAGGATTGGACTAGACCTCTCTTCATATAAATGAAGAATTTAAGTATTCTTTATTATTATTTCATCTTAGTGCTATAATACGAAATAACAATAAACTGGGGGGTAGGATATGTTTTCGGATTTAATTACATCGAAGTCTCGGGTAAAATTACTTGATGTTTTTCTTGTAGATCCTTCAGAAATGTACCACGTGAGGGAGCTTGTGCGTAGGACAGATGATGAGATTAACGCTGTAAGGCGAGAACTTTTGTTTTTGGAAAAGAAAGGAATTTTAGCAAAAGAAGCACGGGGAAATAGAGTCTATTATTCATTTTCAAAAAATTATCCATTTTATTTCGATTTGCTAAGATTAGGAGCAAAAACCGTAGGGCTAGGGATAAAAGTATTAAAAAATCGAGCTAAGATCGGCAAAATAAAATATGCAATGTTTTCCGGGAGATTTGCTAGACGTCTTAAAAAAGAACCAAATCATGTAGATTTTTTGATAGTTGGAGTGGTGGTTTTGCCGGAACTTGCTCTTTTAATAAGAGAAGAAGAAAAAAGATTGAGTACAGAAATTAATTATACAGTTATGACTGAGGAAGAATTTTCTTTTAGGAAGAAGAAAAGAGACCCTTTTATTCTATCTATTTTAAGCGGCTCAAGAATTATGTTATTGGGAGATGAGGAAAGCATGCTTGCATGAGAAAAAACAGACGTCTTCCACGAGCGATTCTTTGTTGCATTGTCGCCTTATACCTTGCTGCAGTTTTAATTAATCTGCCGACACTCGAGTTTTTGCATATAAAAAAAACGTTATCTTTTAGAAAGGGTTTAGATTTAGCTGGAGGAACTAGCCTTATCTATAAAGCTAACATGTCGGGAATAGATAAAGATAGAAAAGAAGAGGCATTAAACGCTGTCAGAACTGTAATTGAGAAAAGAATTAATCTTTTTGGCGTCTCAGAACCTTTAATTCAAACTGCAATTGGAGAAGACGATTACAGAATTATAGTTGAGTTGCCTGGAGTAAATATTGATCAAGCAAAAAGTATAATTGGTACAACTGCTCAGCTTTCTTTTTGGGAGAGAAACCCAACAAGTTCTGCGATTTTAGTTACATCAAAATCCGATCTTAAGATGCTGTTTGCTACGCAGTCGGCATATCCTATTAGTGTTGTTGAAGTTTTGGGAACAAATCCCAACAAGACCAATCTTGGTGGTCGCGACCTTCGTGAAACAAGCGTAACATTTGATTCAAATACTGGCAAACCACAAGTTCAATTAAGTTTTACAACGGATGGAGCAGAGAAATTTGCAGATATTACGAAAAGAAATATTAATAAAATCGTTGCGATTGTGTTAGACGACATGGTTATAGAAGCCCCTCGAGTTAATCAGCCCATACTTGAGGGTAATGCTGTGATAACTGGAGGTTTTACCTATGATACAGCAAAGGTTTTAAGTACACAGCTTAATGCCGGTGCGCTGCCGGTACCTCTTATCCCTTTGCAGCAACACGCGGTTGATCCAACTCTTGGAAGTGTCTCTTTGCAAAAAAGTCTTTTTGCAGGGTTTTTGGGATTTGCAATAATAGTTATCTTTATGATGGTTTTGTATGGCAAGCTTGGAATTGCTGCAAGCCTAGCGTTAGCTTTATATACTTTACTAGTTTTGTCTATTTTTAAACTAAGCAATTTAACTCCATATGGCATAACCCTTACTCTTTCGGGAATTGCTGGATTTATTTTGTCCATTGGAATGGCAGTTGATGCAAACATTTTAATTTTTGAGAGAATGAAAGAAGAAATTCGACTTGGAAAAAGTAAAGAGTTAGCATTAAATCTTGGCTTCTTGCGGGCTTGGTCATCAATTAGAGACTCTAATATTGCAACCCTCATAACATGCGTAGTGCTTTACAATTTTGGCAATGGAATGATTAGAGGATTTGCACTTGTGTTGGCAATTGGGGTTTTAGTTTCCATGTTCTCGGCGATTATAGTAACGAGGACATTGTTGAGGATAGTATATAAATAGCGTTTAGTTCATTAGCGTTTAGCGTTTAGTTAAACCCGTCAGGTGACGGAACTAGACCCTAGACGCTAGCAAACTAAACGCTAGTAGTTATGGACATTATTGGTAAAAAATATTTTTATTTTGCATTATCGCTTTTGGTTGTTGTGCCAGGATTAATTTCTCTTATTTTGTTTGGCATTAATCTTTCGATAGATTTTACTGGTGGATCAAGGATTACACTTTCTTTTTCAAAAAAGATTGATGAATCAACAAAAGAAAAAATAAAAAATATTCTAGCAAGTCAGAAGATACATGCTACAACAATAGAAACTTCTGATAGATTGGCTTTTGTTCGCACAAGCCCAATAGATCAAGACCAAAACAGTAAATTTATAACCTCATTGGCCCGAGAATTTAAAGGAGTCAAGCAAACAGAATTCGAAACAATAGGGCCAACTATTGGAAAAGAAACAACAGCTAACGCAATTAAGGCAGTTATTTTAGCATCAATATTAATTGTTTTGTACATTACGTGGTCTTTTAGGAAAGTTCCAAAACCAGCAAGCAGTTGGCGTTTTGGTGTTTGCACAATTGTTGCTTTAATTCACGATGTTTTAGTAGTAGTTGGCATTTTTTCCCTTCTTGGACATTTTTTTAAGGTTGAAATTGATAGCCTTTTTGTTACAGCGCTTCTTACTATTATTGGATTTTCTGTTCATGATACTATTGTTGTTTTTGATAGAATTCGTGAGAATCTAAGAAGAATGGTAGGCGTTCCTTTTGCAACTATTGTGAATGATTCAATTCTCCAAACACTTGCACGTTCTCTCAATACCTCTATAACTACACTTCTTGTTTTATTTGCACTCTATATTTTTGGTGGCGAGAGCACAAAGTGGTTTATTGTGGCGCTTCTTATTGGTATTACAAGCGGAACTTATTCTTCCATCTTCAATGCCGCGCCGCTTTTGGTGGTGTGGCACGAATGGAGGGAAAAAAGAATTAGGAAGAATTATGAATTAAGAATTACCTATTAAGTTCTCTTTTACAATTTTACTAACCAACCCTCCATCTGCTTTTCCTTTAACTTTTGGCATTAGAACGGCCATAATTTTTCCCATATCCTTAATCGATGATGCCCCAGTTTCTGTAATTGCCTCAATTACCAATTTCTTAATTTCTTCCTCACTCATCTGTTCTGGTAGATATTTTTGCAAGAGTTCTAACTCTTTTGTTTCTTTGTCAACTAAATCCTGCCTTTGAGCCTTATTGAATTGTTCAATTGAGTCTTTACGCTGCTTAACTTCTTTTTGGACTACAAATAGAACATCCTCATCCGTTGCCTCATATCCCGCCCTCCCACGCCTGTCAAGCAGGCGAGCTCCTTCGCTTCGCTCGTCCGCTCCTTTTTGAATTTCGTAATAAGTTATCGCAGACTTAAGCAAGCGCAAAACAGAAGTTCTTAGTGCATCTCTTGCAAGCATTGCTTGTTTTAACTCTTCTTGAAGTTGCTGTTTTAACATGTTAATTTTTATATACTCCTTGTCTTGATTCTAATCGATAAATTACCAATACTTTTTCTTTAGAATGATACTTATAAACAATGCTGTAATCTCCAATTCTATATTTACGATAGCCCTTTAATGTGCCTTTTAACAGTATGGCCTGCTAAAGGATTAATTTTTAATAGATCAATAACTTTATAAAAACGTTTTGTTACAGATTCTGGGAGTTTCTTGAGGCTTTTTTCTACGTTATTATAAAAGTAAGTTCGGATTGTCATTTACTCTTTTATCTTAAGTCTCTTTTTGAGTTCTTCAAGAGCAATAAATTTTTTACTTTTTCTGATTTCTGCTAAGCTCATATTCTTTACTTCTCTAATTACTTTCATTGTTTCCGGATCTTCATAAGAAGCAAGGGTTTCTACCCAACTCTCAAACTCATCAGCAGAAATAATGACCGCCTTTGCTTTCCCGCCTTTGGTAATAAAAAGCCGTTCAAACCGAGCGTCAACCTCGTCAATTAATTTCGGGAGATTTTGTCTAACTTGCGAAACACCTAAAGTTGTCATATTAGGAGTATCGTACAAAAAATTGTACAACCTGTCAAGGATTGATTGCTTTAGTAACATTCACCGTTCTGACATAAATTTATTGTTCGAGCGCAGGGATGCACCAGACGGTGCGTCCCGCAGTCGAGAACTTCTCGATTCGGGGGTGCCAGACGGTACCCCCTCACTCGAAGAATATTTTGTCAAGACTTGTGAAATGTTACTTGCTTTAGTTCTTCTTATAGTTTAGTACACCTTAACAAGTCCAATCTTAAGGACCTTATTGAAACTCTTTTTTAAGAAAATTAAAGACAAAACTATGTAAATAGCGTTTAATAAAAAGCTTATGTATAGTTTATTTGGATCAAGGGTTCCTTCTTCAATAACTTCTCTTGCTTCTTCAAACACATAGCTCGTGGGGATAAGTAACGCAATTGTTTGTGCCCATTCAGGCAGAGAAGAAACTGGGTAGTAAATTGCAGAAAGTGGTGCGATAATCCATGGTGCAGTCCATGCCAATGCTTGTATTTTAGTTCCATATCGAAGGATAAGACCCGCGATAAAAAATCCCATCCACCAGCCAGTCATAATCAAAAGAAGCGATAATGGAATTAAATAGAATCCGTATGAAAATATCTTGATTTTATAGAGGACAAAAGCAACAAGAAGGCCAAAAGAAAAACTCATTATAGCTTTAATTACTCCTAACGTAACTAGAGAAACAATCCATTCGGAAAATTTTAGTGGGGAGACAAAAATATTAACTAGGTTTCTGTTCCATAAATCTTCTAAGATGCTAACGGTGATTTCGTACTGACCTCGCCACACAATAATCCATAAAAGGATTCCTCCAAGAATAATTAAAACAATCTGAGAAGTCTGTGGAAGATATGACCTAAAATAGGAACTCGTGATTCCCCATACCAGAAGGTCTAGAGTTGGCCAATAAAAAGCATCGCTTAGCCTATCCAAACTATGTCTGAACAAATACATAAATCTTAAAACAATTGCATAGATACGATGAAGTTTCATAACCTTGTTTTATTAGCTATATGTAAAAAATAATCTTCAAGAGTTGGTTTTTCAATACTTATTTCGTCGTAATAAATTTTTTTATTCGTTAAGTCTCTTAAAAATTCAGGGATACTTTTTTCTTCTACATCAACAATTATATATCGGCCTTTAATTTTATAGGAAACATTCTTTTCTTTGCAAAGCTCAATTGTTTTTTTGAATCCATCATTAATAAAAAGCTCTACGTGAGTCGTCTTAATTGATTTAGCAAGATTTTCTGGTATATCATCCGCAATAATTTTTCCTTTATTGATAAATATGACCCTATCGGACACCTCTTCAACCTCAGCCATATTGTGAGAGGTAAGGATAATGGAAACTTTAAATTCTTTCTGTTGATTTAACAAGAAATCACGGATGTAGCGTGCTATATCTGGGTCTAACGATGCAGTTGGCTCATCTAAAAGCAAAATTTTTGGAAAGTTAAGGAACGCTTTTGCTAAGTTCACTCTAGTAAGCTGTCCCGATGAAAGCTCATGAATTTGTTTGTTTATAAGTTCGCTAAGTCTAAATATTTCTTCAATCTTTCGTAACCTTGCTCTCCGATCATTAATTACATATAGGTAAGACATGTAAGTTAAAACTTCTCTAACGGTTAAGCCCCAGGGGAAATTAGTATAGCTGGAAGAAAAGTTTACCTGCTCGAGAATCTCTTCGCGATTTTCAGTTAGTTTTTTGTCAAAATATTTTACATCTCCTGATGTTGGCGTTAAGATTCCAAGAAGCATCTGAATTATTGTTGTTTTTCCAGCACCATTTGGTCCCAGTAGTCCAAGAATCTCTCCTTCTTGCAGATAAAAAGAAATATTATCAACGGCTGTAAAGTCGCCGAATTTTTTGGTAAGATTTTTAACTTCCAAGATATTATTTTGCATAATGATCTATAAAGAGTTTCTTTGTTGATCAAGCTCTTTTTTCTAAAGTATAATACTACATAGCGTTATACTTTAGACAAAATTAGCCTAGCTCTTTTATTCTTTTAAGTAGATATTCTTTTTTATTTTTAGTTAAATCTTCGTCGACCTCCTCAAATAGTTTCTGGAGGATTTGGCCAACCTTTGGGCCAGGTTTGATATTGAGCGTTTTCATAACATCATTTCCATCAATTGCCAAATCGTTAATAGAAAAAGGCGCTGGCTGAAGTTGATCTTCGATTCTTTTTTTAAACAGTTTTAGTCTCCAGCTTTGGGCAGTTTGGGTTCCGCCTCCCAGCCTATCGCCAATTCTTAAATCCATCATGTCTTTTACATTTTCTACCCCAACTCTTCGAATAAATCTTCTAACTGCTGCATCAGTAATTTTTTCATCCACTGTGAACATGTGCCATCTGATAAGATTGACTATTTTATCGCGATCTTTTTTAGAAAAGTGAAGTCTCTCGCAAATTTGCCTTACCATTCTTGCTCCAACAATTTCGTGATTGTGGAATACTACCAATCCTTGCTCGTCTTGTTTGGCGACTTTTGGCTTGCCAATGTCATGTAAAAGTGTAGCAAAACTAACAATAGGATGGGTAGATGGACAAAACTTTAAAGACAAAACGTTATGCGTAAACACATCGGTAGTATGATGTCTCCCTGGTCTTACTTGCGACACTCCTACTCCCAATAAAAGTTCGGGTAAAATATTTTGCAAAAGATTGCTATCCTTTAAAAGAATTATTCCTTCGTAAGCATGATCGGTTGCTAGAATTTTTAACAGTTCGGTCTGTATTCTTTCTCCAGAAACTTCTTTGATAAGCTTTGCATCATTAACAATTTCTTTCCAAGTATTTTCTTCTATTGCGAATGAATATTCTGTTGCAATTCTAACTCCCCGTATAAGCCTTAAAGCATCTTCTTTGAATCGTTGTTTTGGGTCACCAACTGCTCTAACAATTTTATTCTCTAGATCTTTTTGTCCATCGAAGGGGTCAATGATTTCGTACGTACACCCTTGGGATGAAGCCTCCAATTTTAGGGCTATTGCATTGATTGTAAAGTCACGGCGAGATAAATCGTCTTTGATAGACCGTCCCCATTGAACGACTTGTGGTCGTCTAAAATCTCTGTAATCTTTCTCAAGTCTAAATGTTGTAATTTCAACATAATTTTTTTCGTATTCGTTTGTTTGGTTGTAATCTTTAGCTTCAAAGGGAACGCCCACTGTGCCAAATGCATTGTCATAGAAGGAGTGTGGGAAACTATTTTGTATTTCAATTGGAGTAGCAATTGTTGTAAAATCCCAATCCTTGACATCTTTGTTAAGAAGAAGGTTTCTTACGCATCCACCGACAAGATATACCTCAAAACCATTATCTTTAAGTTTTTTATAAATTTCTAAAATTTCTTTCGGAATAAACTCATTCATACCTTGTTTGTCGAAAGTCAAGTCTGATATAGTATAACAGAAGAATAAGCTTTATTGAACGATTTAACAAAAGTACACGATCGTTGTGATCCGTAAATATATGAAGAAATGGAAAGTCTTAAGCGAATCAGTAATCAGGAGTCAGGAATCAGGAATTAAGGACGTAATAAAAATTATTTTAGAAAATCGAGGATTGAAGATAAGGAACGAAATAGAAGAGTTTCTAAATCCAAAACTCGAGAATATAACAGTCAAGAGCGTTGGGATTGATAAAAAACAATTACAGAAAGCTGTTCAAAGGATTCAAACAGCAATTGAGGAAAAAGAGCAAATTGTTGTTTTTGGAGACTACGATGTGGATGGAATTTGTGGCACTGCAATTCTTTGGGAAACTCTCAATAGTTTAGAGGCGAAGGTTTTGCCATACATTCCCCATAGGGTTGAGGAAGGGTATGGGCTCTCTACGAAAGCAATTCAGAATTCAGTCCGCCAATTCGGCGGACAGAATATAAAATTGATTATAACAGTTGACAATGGGATTGTTGCCAACGAAGCTGTAAAATTTGCAAACAAGCAGGGAATCGATGTTATTGTTACCGATCATCATGTTCCACCCAAGAAACTTCCCGATGCTTTTGCTACAGTTCACACGACAAAACTTTGTGGAGCAGGAGTTGCTTGGGTTGTCGCCCAAGAGTTAAAAGTTGACAATAAAGATGACGATCATTTAGAGTTGGTGGCGTTGGCGACGATTGCTGATTTGGTTCCTCTTTTGGGAGCAAATAGAACACTTCTTAAATTTGGTTTAGAAAAATTAAGGCAGACAAAAAGAGCTGGACTTTTGGAGGTATTTAAAGAAGCAGTATTGGAAAAAGAGAAAATTGGAGTCTATGAAATAGGGCATATAATTGCGCCAAGATTAAATGCAATGGGGCGATTAGAGCATGCAATAGATAGCCTTAGGCTTTTGTGTACCAGAAGTACAGAAAGAGCAAAGATGTTGGCTCAAACTTTAGGCACTACAAATAGGGAGCGACAGAAATTGACAATAGAGACAGTTGAACACGCAAGAACAAGAATTATGAATTATGAATTAAGAATTAAGAATTTGCTATTTGTTTCGGACGAATCATATCAACAAGGAGTAATAGGGTTAGTAGCAGGGAAATTGGCTGAAGAGTTTTATAAGCCAGCTATTGTGGTATCAATTGGTGAAAAATATTCCAAAGCATCGGCGCGATCAATCAACGGATTTAATATCATCGAGTTTATTCGGTCGGCTTCAGAATTTCTAGTAGATGCGGGAGGTCATCCAATGGCAGCGGGATTTACAGTTGAGACGAGTAAGCTAACTTTACTTAAAAAAAAATTTGAGCAAAAAGCAGAAGAACTATTGGATGAAGAAAAACTTACAAGGAGTCTTAGAATCGATTGCGAATTAGATTTATCGATAATTAATAATAATTTATATAACGAAATTCAAAAACTTGCACCTTTTGGCATGGGAAACCCGGAACCAACGTTTGTGAGCAAAAATGTTGTTGTTGAAGATAAAAGAGTGGTTGGAAATGGAGGGAAACACATAAAATTCAAGTTCAAAGTTCATCCGTCAGATGACGGATCAAAGTTCAAAGTTGACGGAATAGGGTTTGGGATGGGGGAGCTCTATCAGAATTTGCATGTTGGTGATAAAATAGATATAGCTTATACGATTGATTTGAATGTTTGGAATGGCAATAGTAGTTTGCAGCTAAAGATAAAGGATATGAAGCCTAGTTCTACCTAATATGACCGTTTTTATTTCTTAACGCATCTACTGCGTTCTGTAAGTAAATAGAGGTTTTGTGTTGCTCTGTTGCTGTTCCAGCATAGAACCTTTCTCCTATTTCTTCTGTTGTTTCTCGAGCATCTTTTGGCGGTACACCGTTTTTAAAAAGAAGTTGACAATAGTTATTTAGCGCCTCTGCAAAACTATCCTTATCTACAAGAGGACCCGGATAGATTTCATACTTTCCGTTTTCAAATGCCGCCGCTATTGCGCCCTTTTGATGTGCTTGCACTAAGTTAAAGAACACACTTTGTGCATAGCCTGATGATTCTTTTTTCCCCATAAAGACCTAATTTTATAGAAAGCTTATTTAGCCCGCTTGACAAATAACTGACAGATTCCTGACAAAAGAGATGTCTTGTCAATGGAAGAAAACTTAGATAGAATGATAAATGATAAATGATAAATGACAAAGCTCAATTAAAGCGTACATTAATTTCCGAAATAATCCCACACGTTGATAAGAGGGTATTGATCAATGGTTGGGTTAGGATTAGACGCGATCACGGGAAGTTGATTTTCCTTGATATTCGCGATAGGTCGGGATTAGTACAAGTAGTTGTCAATCCAAAAGTTTCGGAAAGTGCATACGTTATTGCACAAACACTCAAGCCAGAATTTGTAGTTGAGATTGTCGGAACAGTAAATAAGAGGCCAAAAGGAACTATCAATAAAGATTTATCAACTGGAAAAATAGAGATTGAGGCGACAGAAATTACTCTCCTCTCAAAAGCAGAAATCCTGCCTTTTGATATGGGGACAGAAGAATTGCACCTTGAATTACCAACACTTCTTGACCATAGATCTTTAATTCTACGGCATCCAAAAATCGCAGCCATTTTCAAAGTACAGAATGTTATTATTGATTCTTTTCGACGATTTATGCAACAGAATGATTTTTTTGAATTTCAATCGCCACTCATTATTCCAGCTGCTCCAGAAGGAGGATCAGATGTTTTTGAGGTATCATATTTTGGGTATAAAGCATATCTTGCACAGAGCCCTCAGCTTTATAAGCAAATTTTGGTGGGCGCATTCGAGCGCGTGTTTACAGTAACCCAGATCTTTCGGGCAGAACCATCAGTTACCACGCGGCATTTAGCAGAAGTTACAGTTTTGGATGCGGAGATGGGATTTATAGAAAGTTGGAAAGATGTGGAAAAAATGGCATCAGGTACAATTTTATTTATGTTGAAAGAAGTTGGTGAAAAATGTCGCAATGAGGTTGCAATGTATGGGATGACAATTCCTAAGGTTAATAAAGAAATTCCTTCTATAAAATTGCGAGAAGCGCAGGAAATTATTTTTAAACGCACGGGTCGGGACAATAGAAAAGAGAAAGATTTGACACCAGAAGACGAGCGGGAAATTTGTAATTGGTCTTTGGACGAAAAAGGATCAGACTTAGTTTTTATTTCGCATTATCCAACTAAATCAAGACCATTCTATACATATCCGGATGAAGAAAATCCGCAGTTCAATCAGGGTTTTGACCTTTTGGGAAGAGGTTCCGAGTGGTTAACTGGCGGACGCAGAATTAACGATTACAACATTCTCTATAATCATGCAATTGAATGGGGAATAGATCCGAAGAAAATAAAACTATACTTAGATGCTTTTAAATATGGTATGCCCCCAGAGGGAGGGTTCTCTTTTGGGACAGAAAGAATTACAATGCATGTGTTAGGTCTTGCAAATATTAGAGAAGCAAGCCTTTTCCCACGAGATATGGAGAGGGTAGATGAAAGATTCTCAAAAATTGATCAAAAAAGCAAAAAGACTTCTACATAAGACGGTAAGACCAAAAGGCATACTTCAACATACAGTACTGCCGATTTATGCTATTGTTTTATTTGCAATTCTTGTTATAGATATTAGTTTACAGCAATATAATTACTCTAATAAAATAATTCCATCGCCAATTTACTCTGAGGTTTATTCTTACCCAATTCTTTCGGAAGGTAGAAAGCCAAATATTTCTGCAAAAGCTGGAATTGTTATGGATAATGACTCGAAAGTTATATTATTTGCTAAAAATCCAAAATTGTTGTTTTCTATGGCATCCACGACAAAAATAATGACAGCATTAGTGGCTATGGATTACTATAAATCATACGACGTATTAACTGTAAAAACAGCAGGAGTTGGTGGAATAACAATAGGTTTTAAAAAAGGACAAAGAATATTATTTAAAGATTTATTGCATGCAATGCTTCTGCCTTCAAGCAATGACGCAGCTTTAACTTTGGCTCAAAATTATCCTGGTGGCGAAAAGGCATTTATAAATAAAATGAACGAATATGCGAAATCTTTGAACCTTTTTAATACTAGCTTTGCTGATCCTGCCGGTTTACTAGATGGAGAAGATTATACAACGCCTCTAGATCTAGCAAGACTAGCATCAATTGCTTTAAAAAACAAAATTTTTGCTCAAATAGTTGCTACAAAACATAAAATAATTTCCGATGTTGACGGTTTATTTACTTATTCTATTTTTAATTTAAATAAGCTGTTAGGGCTAGATGGGGTAAATGGAGTCAAAACTGGGTTCACCGATGAAGCAGGGGAAGTTTTGGTTACTTCAAAAAAGACACTTGATGGCCATATGCTTATTGCTGTTGTTATGAACAGTGAAGATAGATTTTTGGATACAAAAAAACTTTTGGATTATGTCTCGAATAATCTTAATTACCTACCCATTCCTCTTTAACAGCAGAAATATATGCAAAAAAATCGTTGTCTCCTTCAAAAATAATTATTGGCATTAGATATTTTTGTTCATCTTTTCCTAAATAGTAGCCAAGAAGTATATTTTTTATAGCAACATTTGTATCTTTTTTAGCATTGGAAGAAATATATGCTTTTCCCTGTTTTAATTCCAAAAAAGCGTCAGATGCAGACTTAATTGGATATGTGGCAGACTCATTTGATATATTTTTGTAAGAATATAAAGCTTCAACAACTTGAGGGTTATCTTGTCCTCCAGAAATTAGTAAATTAATGGTTGATGACAAAGCGCCAGGATAATATATGGGCAGTTTATCTACGTTGTTCTGAAAAAAATCAACCCTTATTATTTGTGCTTTAGAAATACTGGTTGAAGGTATAATTGTATAGTTTTTAATTGTATGATAGCTGGTTTTTGTTTTTGTAGTGTCAATGTCGTTTGGAAAAGACGACAAAGTCCCAAGGAAAGTTTTGGCAATATTTATAGCCTCACTTTCGCTTGGAAGATTTATGCCTGATTGAATTGTTGGATCTGTAACAAATGACGAAGAAAATGTAAAGTCAGAGGACAAGATATTAAATGCTATTTTTCTAAGTAGTGTATTTCTGTCTATCCACTGATAAGTGTTTTCCGAAATAAGAGACTTTTGAGTGCCAAAACCAAGCTTCGAAACTTTGTTTTGAGCATTTTCTAGAGAAAGAAAATTTGCTCTATTGAGAATAATTTTGTATATTTTTGCCCTATCTGGAAACACTGGTAGAGTACCAGAAATTGTGTCGATAACATAAATTAATGCTTTATCGGTTGCATTTGCTGGAAATTTAAGCGCTTCAAGTTTGCCAAAAGACACAGTTGGCGGAGGGGGTGGGGTTGGATGAAGTTTCTCCTTAATTACAGGCCCAATTTTTGCAACTATAAAAACAATAAATAGTGTTAATATTATGATAGAGCCCCATTTAATTATAAATTTTGTTTCTGAGGTTACTTTGCTTAAAGTTGGCATACCTTGGTACGTGCATGAAACCGCACGTACCTTGAGTATAAGTAAAAATTGAAGTACAATCAAGGAGTCTTAAATATGGTTAGAGTAAGAATAGCGCCAAGTCCAACAGGCATTCCTCATATTGGCAATACAAGAACTGCACTTTTTAATTATTTGTTTGCAAAACACAATAAGGGTAAATTTATCGTACGAATTGAAGACACAGACCAAACTCGTATAGTTGCGGGTGCGAAAGAGGCAATTTTTGAGGTTCTCAATTGGTTGGGGTTTTCATGGGATGAGGAATATGTGCAATCGGAAAGAAAAAATATCTACAAAGAGCACTCAGAAAAGCTCCTGGAAAAAGGCTTAGCTTACAAAGATGAAGGCGCTGTAAGATTCAAAATACCTGAAAGTCGCGAAATATCCTGGGCAGACGCAATAGGAAACAAGAAGATATCTTTCAAAACAGATGTCATAGAAGATTTTGTAATTCTTAAATCCGATGGGTTTCCAACCTATCATTTAGCAAATGTGGCTGATGACCATCTTATGGATATTTCTCATGTAATTCGTGGAGAGGAGTGGATTTCCTCAACCCCAAAACATATTTTACTTTATGAAGCTTTTGGTTGGAAGCTTCCCATTTTTGCTCATCTGCCAGTGATTTTAGGTCCTGATAAAACAAAATTATCCAAACGCCATGGCGCAAAGTCGGTTCTTGATTATAGAGACGAAGGTTTTCTAAAAGAAGCATTATTAAACTTTATGGTTCTTTTAGGTTGGAATCCGGGCAAAGATTTAGAGATATTTTCTATCGACGAAATGATAAGACTTTTTGATTTAAAAGACGTTAACACAAACCCTCCGATTTTTAATATAGATAAGCTTCTTTCGTTGAATGGTTATTATATCCGAAATTTATCTACGGATAAATTAGTATCAAGTATTAAGCATGAAGTATTAAGTATAAAGGATAAAGATGAGGATTTGATAAAAAAAATTGTTCCTTTAGCTCAAACACGCATGAAAACGTTAAAAGATTTTGTTCAACTCGCAGCACATTTTTTTGAAGAGCCAAAAATTGACTTAAATGATAAAGAAAAAAATATTGCAAGAAATCTTATCGGTAATTTTTCATTAGTTACCAAATGGGAAAGCAGCTCAATTCTTGCCGTCTTTAAGAAAACTATGGAACAAGAAAAAATTAGAATGCCTGTTTTGTATAAAATGTTAACTGGACAAGAATTTGGTTTACCACTGCCCGAGTCAATTGAGATTTTGGGAAAAGAGAAAACCTTAAAAAGACTTAAAGGAAGCTGAGTCTTCCTAAAAGATTAGTATCATGATTTATTTTGCAAAAGCAGTTTCTATTATTTTTCACCCTGCAATACTTATATTGCTTCTCCCCTTTTTAGTAGTTTATAGGCAAACAGAAAATAGTCTTTATGCCTTAAAATGGCAAATGTTTTCTGCGCTTTTTGTGTTTTTGGCTGGACTTTTGGTTTTTTTAGGAGAACAATTAGGAGTTTTTTCGGATTCAGATTTAATAAAAAGAAGTGAAAGAACTAAATTTTACACAATGGTTATTATTTTATTGGTTTTATATATTGTTGCTGTTGTGTTTTTTAAAGGAATATTTTCGCCGCTTGTTATTATTTCTTTCGGAACGCTTTTTGGGGTAGTGCTTTTTACCATTGTAAATCATCTTTTTAAAATTAGCATTCACTCTGGCACAGTTTGTGCTTTTGTAATAAGTTTAGGTATTCTTTATGGAATAAATATTTTTTTTGCTGTAGTATGGATTGCGCCCCTTATGATATGGGCAAGAATAATGCTAAAAAAACATACCATTTATGAGGCTATTTCGGGAGGTACTCTTGGTGGAATTATTACAATTGTTACTTATTTAATAGGTAAAAATTTTTTATAAAGATATGATTAATCATAAAACATTATTTAAATCTTTTACATATTCTTTTGAAGGAGTATTCCACGCAATTCGTTACAACCAAAATATGAGAATCCATATAGTAGCTGCAATAGTTGTTATTATAGCAAGTGTTATATTTAAGGTTACTCCGTTTGAAATGGGAATTCTTGGAATTATGATTTTACTTGTTATAATGGCAGAGATGATAAATACAGCAATAGAGGAGATGGTTGATCTTATTGTTACCGAGCATAAGAGGCAAGCAAAGATTGCCAAAGATGTCGCATCGGGAATGGTTTTGATTACAGCAATAGGGTCGGTTATTGTTGGCATTTTGATATTTGTGCCACATATTTTAAATTTATTTTGAACGTATGTGTTCGCGGACTATTAAAAAAGAAGTAGCAACAACTATAGCTGCGCCAAATATTTGATTTAAAGTTAGAGTTTCTTTAAGAAGAAAATAAGCAACTGGAGCTCCAAGAATTGGGCCAACATAACGCAAGGTAGATACAATCCATCCTTTTACTGTTTTGGTTGCGCCAGTTTTAAAAATAGTTGCAACGCTTGAGACAAACGGGGAAATGATCGCGGGTAAAAGTCCGTAATAAATTAGCAGTTTACGATTAAATTGTTTTTCTTTGTGCATTTGCAAGGTATTATACAATAAGCATTTATGTGAATTGTGGTAGTCTGGCATATTTGATAGAATGATGGTTGGAGAAAAGCAATTGAAAACTGGTTTTGGACGCTATTATTTAAAAGGAAGAATTTAATATATTACGGGATCGTCTAATGGTAGGACGTAAGACTCTGAATCTTACTATCTAGGTTCGAATCCTAGTCCCGTAGCTATAGTGAATTACTATTCAATCCAGATTCCGAATAGATAGTTTTATTAGTAATGTGCTTTTCTATAACATCTCTTACATGGGGAATTGTGTTTTGTGGAATATGATCTAGTGCAAACCATCTCAGATCGTCACACTTTTCTGGTTCCATATTTTGAGGTTCGCCTTCCCACACTTCTGCAATAAGGAAAAATTCAATTTGTAGAATGCTAGTATCGCTAAAAGCGGTTCGGGGTGGCCTTCAGTAATTGCGACTTATACACGTTGCGACTTATATACCCTCTTGACTTCTGTGAAAAATGCATATAAAATATTTTTGTTTTCACAAAGAAGGTCTCAGTTTATGGCACATACAAAAGCGCAAGGTTCGGTAAAAGGAAATAGAGATTCTATTTCAAAACGACGAGGAATTAAGCTTTATGCTGGTCAAAAAGCTTTTACTGGCAATATTATTGCTCGACAAAAAGGTAGTAAGTTTTTTCCAGGAATAGGTGTTTCTATAGGTCGCGATTTTACGCTTTTTGCTACACGTAATGGGGTTGTTAATTTTAGAATCTTGAAAGGCAAGAAGATCGCCGAAGTAAGAAGTAATTAGTTAATCAAATAGTTACCCTTTATATGGATAATACAGACGAAAGAATATTTGAATTGGATGTCAATTTACTCCAGTCGAATCCTCTTCAGCCGCGAGGAATTATACCGCCTCAATCTCTAAACGAGCTTGTTGACTCTATAAGAGAACAGGGAATTTTAGAGCCATTAGTTGTTGCTAGAACTCCAGCAGGATACCAAATAGTTGCAGGAGAAAGGCGCTGGCGTGCTGCTAAGATACTTGGGATTCAAAAAATACCAGTGGTAATTAAGGAAACAACACCTCAGGGGATGCTTGAAATGTCTATTGTGGAAAATGTTCAGAGAGAAGACTTAAATCCAATAGAAAGAGCGCAAGCTTACAAAAGATTAATAGACGACTTTGGTCTTGCAACAAACGAAGTAGCAAAAAGAGTTGGTAAAAGCTCCCCAACAATATCAAATACAATAAGACTCTTGTCTCTTCCCGATGCAATTAAAGATGCTTTAGTTGCAGGAGTCATTACAGAGGGGCATGTTCGGCCGCTTATATCTTTAGAGGACACACAATTAATGCTTGATTTATTTAAAAAGATTTTACGAGATAATTTTACAGTTAGAGCAACAGAAGAAAAAGCTCGCGAAATTAAAGGCGAAATTCAAAAAAAAGAGCCTCGTGCTATGCATGATAGACTTTGGATTCCCGAACTTGACGAAATGGCTAAAAATTTAGAGAAAAAGCATAATTTGGGTAAGGTAACTATATATCAATCCAGAAGTTTAGGAAGAATAGTTATCGTAGTTAGGGGGAGCGTTGAGGAAACTGGGTCTAAAATGAAAGAAATTTATAAGGTGCTGATGCAAGAATAAGAGTTATTTGTAAGGATTTTTGATAAGACCCATAGAACCAAGCGGCCAATAGGCAAAAAATGACTCTCCTATTATATTTTTTCTAGGAACAAAACCCCACTCTCTTGAATCCGAGCTATAAAACCTGTTATCTCCTAAAACAAAATAATTTTCATCTGTTACAGTTATTTCTTGCGATTCTTTAAGAAATGCTCCTGCGTTAGTTTGAATGTCTGGTTTTATGTAAGAGATTTCATCAAGCTTTTTACCATTAAGATAGACACTTCCGTTTTTAATAAGCACTCTATCCCCAGGGACGCCGATAACTCTTTTTATATAGTCTTTTTCTGTATCTTGAGGGGATTTGAATACAATTACTTCGCCAAGTTTTGGGTCGTGGAAATGAAGACTTATTATATTGGTAAGAACATATTGATTATCACTAAAATTAGGATACATAGATTCTCCCTTTACCTGAAAAGGACGAAAGAAAAAAATATATATGACAAGAAATACACTAGCAGCAAGGACAAGGCTCTGAATGGTATCGATTAAAAATGTGTAAATCTTGCGAAATATAAACACATAAGTTATTGTCTTAGATTTTATATTTTTTGTCAATGAGGGCAATTTGTAGTAATATATAAGCCTGGACTCGTGGTTCAGTGGTAGAACGTCTCGTTCACATCGAGAAGGTCGGAGGTTCAATTCCTCCCGGGTCCACAAAGTCCAGTCAGGCGGGTTGCAAAGGTCTCAGGTTCGAATCCCGATGCGCCCACTCTTATGACGATTATTTTTTTCGCCCGGCTTTTTTATCCGCATATCGGCGGAGTTGAGAAGCACGTTTTGGAGATTAGCAAGATTTTTATTAAAAAGAGTTACAAAGTTATAGTTTTTACAGAGCAATTCGATACACGATTAAAACTTAAAGATAGCATTCAGAGCATAGAGATATATAGAATTCCGGTTGGAAAAGAAAATTTTCTTAAAAAATTTAGAATATGGTCTCAATTGTGGGAATATCGAGGTTTAATAAGAAAAGCAGACATAATTCACTGCCACGATGTGTTTTTCTGGTATCTTCCGTTTAGATTTTTGTATCCTAAGAAACCTGTTTACACAACATTTCATGGATACGAAGGAAATAACTTGCCATCAAAAAAAGCGATTTTCATGCACAAGTTGGCAGAGAAATTATCTAATGGAAATATTTGCGTTGGTGATTATCTTAAAAAATGGTATGGCACAAAACTAGACTACGTCACCTACGGTGCCGTAGAAATTTCAAATTTTATCCAATCGGCAGGCTCAAGACAAATTTTAAATAAAAAGAAAAAGACATCTGCTGTTTTTATTGGAAGACTTGATGAGCAAACAGGAATAAGTACGTATGTTGATGCAGTTAAACTTATAAGAAAAAAAGTATCGGATTTTAACTTTGTTGTTATAGGGGATGGAAAGTTCAAAAAAGAAATACAAAAGGAGGTTCGCACATTAGGTTGGATAAAAAATCCGGAGAGTTTTTTTCAGAAATATCACTTTGCATTTGTATCTAGGTATCTTTCAATTCTTGAGGCTATGGCTTCACGACGATTAGTATTCGCAGTATATGATAATCCAATAAAGGAAGATTATCTGAGGTTATCCCCATTTGCAAAGTTTATAAATATTTTAAGTTCCAAAGAGGAGTTATCCTCTTTAGTTTTTTATTTTTTAGATCATCCCAACAAAGAAAAAGCAATGGTTTATAAGGCTTTTGACTGGGTAAAGATTCAGTCTTGGGATAAAGTAAGTCAGTTGTACATAAATCTTTGGAGAGAAAAATAATGAGATCAAAAACGGAAGAATTTTTCAGAAGATATTTAAAAATTGCACCTCTTTGCGTTGCGCTTTGGAGGTCTGTTGAGGCAAAGCATTTATCAACAGTTGATCTAAAACGCCCAATTCTTGATATAGGTTGCGGTTGGGGAGAATTTGCGCAGGCGTTTGGAGAAAAAATTGATATGGGAGTCGATATTGCTCCTCGCGATTTGTATGTAGCTGCAAAAGGGGGAATGTACAAAAATCTCACGTTGGCAGACGCGCGTGAGCTGCCGTTTGCAGATAATAGTTATTTGTCTATTATTTCTATCAGCACATTTGAGCATATTCCAAATCCTAAAAAACTTTTAAGAGAAATGTATCGTGTTCTTAAACCCAACGGAATTCTTGCTATTACCATGGAAACAGAAGAAGTTGATAAAAATACGTTTTACAGGCCATTACTACAAAAGGTGGGTTTTGGTTTTTTGAGCGATTGGCTAACGCATGCTTATAACACAAAGTTTAGTCGTCTTAACTTACCATCAAAAGAAAAATGGATACGAGATATTGAAAAAGCAGGATTCAAAATTATAATGAAAAAAGATATCATCTCTCCCACAATCACAAAACTCTATGATTTTTTTATTCTTACCTCATGGCCCGCGCAGATTTTTAGACTAATTATTGGGAAAAGAAAAGTGTTTCGACCTAAATTTATAGAAGACTTGCTCGTTAAAATTTTCTTAGGGTTTATTGACGAGGAGAAAAAAACAGGAACGAACCTTTTTATTGTTGCAGAAAAAGGTATTCATAGATAACCTATGTATCATTATAGTCAGTATGGATAGCTACATTGATATAAGTTTTCATGTGATAGTTAGCTTGCTTTTGGGTTATATTGTTTGGAGGCTTTTTGGCTTAAGCGATAGAAAAAGTCTTTTGATATCGCTTCTTTTTAGCTTTTTGGGCGGTGTATTAATTGACGTAGATCATTTTATTGATCATTTCTTGAGCTTTGGCCTTAATTTCAATTACGATTACTTTATAAAAGGAGAGTACTTTTTAAAAAGTAAGGCATACATAGTTTTTCATGGGTTTGAATATGTAATTATTTTCGGGGTGCTGGCTCTTTTCTTAAAAACGAGAAAAAAGAAGATGATGCTAATGGGGTTGGCGTTAGGAATGCTTTCTCATCTTTTGATCGATATTCTTTTATTCCCTAACCCTATAAAGGGTTATTTTATTCTCTATAGACTACTGCATGGTTTTAATGTCGATATGAATAAAGGAATTTTAGAACAATAAAGATAGAAACTCCAGCTAGGCCAAGCGAGCTTATAAGTTTTAACAGCTTGTAGATAGGAATATCTTCGTAGACTACTTTTAATTCGTACAAGCCTTTAGGAACTGAAAGGTGAATGATCCCTTTATTTGAAGGCTTAAGAGGAATTTCCTTTTCGTTTATGAGCGCTCGCCACCCTGGGAAATAGAGAGTATTTTCTTGAAGTTTTACCGGTGTTTTTGCATCTAACCTATAGATGTGGTGGGTAGTATTTCGCAGAATTTGTGCAATATTTGCCTCACCACTGAGTATCTCTACGTGACTTTTGGGCGTTTTTCTAAACCACGGGTTTTTTAGATCTACCCATTTACTATTGGCATAAAAATGACCTTCGCCCTCAGATGTACTCTTCCAAAGGTTTGTCCTTAGAACATTGTCTGTTATTTCGGGAATCATCCTTCGATGTCCCCAGTTCAAAATAGTGTAGCCAATTGATATTATGATAAGTAAATTTATGAGAAGCTTGTTTTTTAAAGTTAGACTAAAATAGCCTGCTAAAATTGAAATACAAAACGTTAGCAATAGTAAAAGACGGTGGGAGCCTGCTGCTTTAGCAAAAGAAGAATGCTCCCATAAAAATTTTGAATAAGGAGAAATAAGAAAAAGTATTACAAAAGTTATAATTAACCAAAACCTTTGATCGTTTAAGTATTTTTTAGTCGTTTTTTTTAAAAAAAACAAAATAAAACTCGCTATAATAACAAAAATTTGTGTATAACCTACTAAGAACGATATTTGTCCGATTGGTCCTTGAAATAAAAATCCCGCTCTCCATGGAGAATACAATAATTCAAAAACTTGCGGAAAATATACTGTTGTCATCGGAACTTTTTGAATGTAAAGATAGGAGTTAAATATAAAAGGAGCAAGCCAAACATAAAGAGAAAGAATTGCAGTAATCATAAAGACAGAAATATTTTGCATGAGTCCATTTTTAGCGCGATGTTTGTTCAAAAAAAATATATATGGAACTATAATGCTTATGGCAAAAAAACCGATTACTGCATGGGACGCAATTACAAGAGAAAGAGAAGTTCCAGTCCACAATAAAAAGGTAAAATCTTTTTTTTCATAATACTTTTGAATAAAAAAAAATACTAGCGGGAGAATTGTAAATGCCAATATTTCTCCAATTGCTATCTTAAAATGAATGTCAATTAAATGATAAGGGGTAAAGATGTAAAATATAGAAGCAGTAAAAGCGGCTAAACTATTTTTTAATAATTTTTGGGAGAATAAATACATAAAAATTCCAGACAAAATAATATTAAGAGCTAAGAATATTTTCATACTTTCGATAAAACCTAGTCCCAAAAAATGCAAAAAAGATAAAAGATAATAGGGCAATGGGTAGTTGAGAATAAAAAGCGGGTAGCCGTAGGTTGCATTTAAATCTTTTGCCCAGGATGGCATTATATTTCCATCTGTCAAAGAGTCATAGAATGCCATTGTTCTATAGATGTGTATATTAAAATCTCCGCTTTCATAGCCGCCATTTCTAAAAATACTTATGATTGGCAATATCGAGATTAATATTAATAAAAAAAATAAATTAATTTTCTGTTTTGGGAAAATGAACTTATAAATTAATAAGCCACTAATTAATATAAACAAAGAAGCAATATTAACCACAATCATTTTATACGGATCAAACATGATGATATGGTATACTTTGTATCGTTAACAATGCAATAATGAAAACAAGTTTTGTAGCTACTATTTTAAATGAAGAAAGTTCTGTTGATGTTTTTGTTAAATCGATTTTATCCCAAAGTAAAAAAATAGGTGAAATAATCATTGTTGACGGTAGTTCTACAGATAAAACATTAGAAAAGTTGAACCGATACAAAAATAGAATAAGAATATTCAAAAAAAATGGTAATCGTTCAGTTGGAAGAAATTATGGAATTACTAAAGCAAAAGGAGACATTATTTTGGTATCGGATGCTGGATGTATTCTTGATAGTAAGTGGGCAGAAAATATCATAAAGCCTTTTAAAGATAAAAATGTAGATGTTGTAGCAGGGTATTATAAAGGAAAAGCAAATTCTATATTTCAGAAATGTTTGATTCCCTATGTTTTAGTGATGCCGGATAAAATTAATCCTCAGAATTTTTTACCAGCATCGCGCTCAATGGCATTTAAAAAATCTATATGGGAAAAGATTGGAGGATTCCCAGAAGAGTTTTCCCATAATGAAGATTATGTTTTTTCTAAAAAATTAAAAAACTTCGGCGTAAAAAAAGTTTTTAATAAAGACGCAATTGTATATTGGCTTCCCAGGGAAAATCTTAAAGAAACATTTAGAATGTTTTATAGGTTTGCGTTTGGTGATGCTGAAAGCGGAATTTTTCGGCCAAAAGTTATTCTTTTATTTGCAAGATATCTTGTAGGCAGCTACCTCTTGTTACTATCGTTTGTGAGCAGATCGTCTCTGCTTTTTCATCTTGTTGTTTTTAGTTTTTTACTTTATATCATGTGGACAAATTGGAAGAATTATAGGTATGTAAGAAAATATAAGGCCTTATTTTTTCTTCCGATTTTGCAGGCCACCTCTGACCTTGCTGTCTTAGCAGGAACCACCTTTGGTTTTTTAAAGAAATTTAGTTTTAAAAAGGTTAGTCAAGTAATTATAAGGAATAAAGGAGTAAGTCTAATTATTGGAGCGTATATAGTACTTATGGTTATATTGATCAATTGGGGAATTCCAAACAAGAATCATCCTTTTGATTACTTTATGGATGAATGGCATCAGGCTCAAGCAGTAAGAACAGTCGCGACGCTTGGGACGCCGAATGTTGCCGGTTCTGCTAATGGTTCAATGTTTCATTTTTTTCTTACTGGATTATACCTTATTCCTTTTGTAGTTTTAGGAATCGTAAACCCGTTTGCGATTGAAGGCTCTGTTTCATCTCTAGATATCCAACATCGACTATTTCAAATATTGCGATTAAATACACTCTTGTTTGGGATTGGGTCAATAATTCTTATTGCATATATCGGGAAAAAGTATTTTAAACTCCATCCATTTCTGATTTCGTTTCTGTTTGTTGTTAATCCAATTTGGCTTTCACTTAGTAATTATTTTAAGTATGACATTGCACTTGTCTTTTGGATTCTTCTTTCTTTTTTATTTCTTCTAAAATACCTTGATAAACCGAGCGTGGTCAATGCATCCTTTGCTTCGTTTCTTTCTGGTTTATCACTTGCGGTTAAAGTAAGTGCTTTGCCCCTTTTTGCTTTGATAATCGTCGTCTTTGGATTTGTACATAAAGAAAAAATTAAGAAAATAAGCCATATATTGCTTGGAATGATTATTTACATTGGGACATTTATTTTGTTTGGAATACCAGATCTTGTTCTTGGAAGAGGTGATATAAGAGAGTATTTGTATGATAACCTTGTTAGAACACCAGGTCTTTCTACAAATTATAATCTAGGGATGAATTACGTGCAGTTTATTCTTACAAGAATTATTCCCACAGCTTTTGGTCTAAGTTTTTTTTTCCTGATTATCGTAAGTATTCCTATGACAGTTTTTTTGAGCAGAAAAAATAAGCACTATCAGTTACTTTTGCTTACGTTTTTTTTATTCATACTAAGTCTTCTTCCGTTAAGAATTGAAGCGCGCACCAATAGACTTTTAGTGCTGCTTCCTTTCTTCGCATTGTCATCAGGAATTCTTATTGAATCATTACTAAAATTAAAATATGCAAGAAAAATCTTCATAGCATGCATTTTTTTAATTTTATGTTTTCAGCTTGTGGAGTCGTTTTCATGGGTAGCGATAAAATTTCATCCCGATCCTCGAGAGACAGCGTCGACTTGGATAGCAAAAAATATTCTTCAAAGAACCACGATCGGCATAGAGAACATACCAATTTATCAATCATTGCCAAATATTTTATTAAAAGACTTCTATGAAAAACAATATTACCCCGAAACGAAAACGAGATTTACCTATCGGATTCTCGATACCTCTGTTCCTCTTCAGTCATACGTGGTAATCACCAACGAAAAGACTGAAACTGATTATTTAAAAAACTCTTCAAAGAAAAATGTCATAAAACGTTTGGAAAAAGAAGGGTATAAAAAGATTCACAAAGACGAATTTAATTTATACCCTTTAACATTTTTTAGGAACGACTTGGATTTTTTTATGTCTGGTTTGGTTCAGTCTCCTCTTTCAATATCTGTATATAAGAAAGGATCTAATAAATAATGAAAATCGCAATTTTCCACGAGCTTCCCAACGGCGGCGCTAGGCGAGCTATAAACTCCTTCGCAGCACAACTAAAAAAACGGCATGTTGTAGATCTCTATGTTGTTGACGATAAAGATAATCAAGAGTGGAAATTTTACAGCAATGTATTTCTTTATAAATTTTTTCCTAAATCTTGGAAAGGTAAAGATTGGAGAATAAGACTCTATAAGGATACTATTGAACTATTTCATATTTATAAATTAAATGCCAAGATTGCAGGGGATATTGACAAAAAAAACTATGATGTTGTGCTTGTTGGTGCGTCAAAGTTTATCGAAGCACCTTTTATTATGAGGTTTTTGAAAACTCCGTTTGTTTTTTTCTGCCAGGATCCATACTATAGAATCATATATGATCCTATTTTTACAACGCCAAAAAGTTTGGACTTCTTCAGGTATCGGTATGAGAAAATGAACAGGTTTATACGGAAGATATTGGATAGGCAGAACGTAGGATATGCACAAGTTTGTTTGTCTCCATCAAAATATATAGCGCATTTGTTTTCAAAAACATACAATAAACCCGTTCAAGTTATCTATGATGGTGTTGATGAGATCTTTTTTAGACCCTCCAGAAAAAAGAAAGATATAGACATATTTTATATTGGGTCGTTGGAGCCTGTTGATGGTTATAATCTCCTTAAAGAAACATTATCTTACATGGGGAAAAATATCAAGGTGAGAGAGCTAATAAAAGAGAAGGAATGGATCTCAGACGATAAGGTGCTTAGAGATTTATACCAACGAACAAAAATTATGTTTTGTCCCGCACGAAATGAAGGACTTGGATTAACCCTGCTTGAATCTCTTTCTTGCGGAACGCTTGTTATTGCTCTTGATGAAGCAGGGCATAGAGAAATCATTAAAGAGAGGGAGAATGGATATTTAATTAAACCCAACCCAAAGAAAATTGCTAAATTACTTGAGAAATTGTTATCTCATCCAAAAGAAATACATCGACTCGGAAGAAATGGAAGAGCTGACATTGAGAAATATTGGATATGGCAGAAACGAGCAAAAGAGCTGGAAAAAGTTTTAATTACACAAAGTAGACCCAGATACAAAAACCGTTGATTTACTAAGCTCCATCTGATATTCTATCAGACAAGGATTTTATGAAATATATACAAAAAATATCCCCTTTTCATGTTGACGAAAGAGGAGAAATGAGTAATTTATTGTCGGAAAATATAAAGATTATCAGTGCTTTATTTATAACCTCCAAAAAGGGTTCAATTCGAGCAAATCATTATCACAAAAAAGATGAGCACTACACATATATATTGAAGGGTAAAATGGAGTACGTGTATACGCCTGTTAATAAGGGCAATAAGAGAAAGAAAACTTTGCTTGTTAGTGAAGGAGAGATCGTATATACGCCTCCGATGACCGCTCACGCTGTAAAATTTCTTGAGGATTCTATCTTGATTGCGTTTTCAACAAGAAGAAGAAATCAGAAAACGTACGAGAAAGACACGGTAAGAATTGACCTTATTTAGTTTAGTAAGATGTCAAAATTATTAAAAGTAAACACGCAATGTAGAATCTGCGGTTCAAAAAAGTTAGAAAAATTTTTATCTTTGGGTACTACTCCTTTGGCGAATTCTTTTTTAAAAAAAGGAGACTTTCGTAAAGAAAAATGGTTTCCTCTTGAAGTATATTTTTGCAATAATTGCTATTTGTCCCAGCTTGTTGATATCGTTGATAAAAAACATCTTTTTTCCCACTATGTTTATTTTTATTCATTAATGCCTCAAGCATCGGAGCATTTTATTACCTATGCAAAAGATTTAATAAAAAGATTCATTAACATTCCCAAAAAACAACTGGTTTTGGAATTTGGAAGCAACGATGGTCTCCTTCTTAAAGCATTCAGAGAAAACGGATGTCAAAGAATTCTTGGAGTAGACCCTGCCAAGAATGTTGCTAATGCCGCAAATAAAATTGGTGTCCCAACAATAACAGATTTCTTTAGCTACTCGTTGGTGAAAAAGATTTTAAAAAAATATGGGAAGGCTAAAGTAATAATTGCTAACAATACCTTGGCTCACATTAATGACCTTCATGATGTAGCAAAAGCGGTAGATCTTATCATAGAAGAGGATGGTGTTTTTGTTTTTGAAGCTCCATATCTTGTTGATATGTTTGAAAATCTTGCCTTCGATTCAATTTACCATGAACATCTTTCTTATCTTACTGTTTCACCACTTGTTTACTTGTTTAAACAATACGACATGGATGTTTTTAATGTGGAGTTGGCGCGAAGACAGGGAAATTCTATCCGAGTATTTATTTCTCGCCGTAGAAATTTTCCTATCAAATCAAGCGTAAGACGGCTTCTTGGTAAAGAGAAAAAAATGGGTTTACAAAAAAGTAAGACATACTATGCTTTGGCAAAAAAAATTGAGAATTCGAAGAATAAATTGAATAAGATTTTAACTAGTTTAAAGAAAAAAAAGTTAAGAGTCGCCGCGTATGGTTCGCCTGCAAGAGGTAATACTATTTTAAACTATTGCAAAATTGGACAAGATGTCCTGGACTATGCTACCGAAGAACTGCAATCTAAAATAGGGCTATATACACCGGGCATGCATATCCCTGTTATTTCTATTGATCAAGCAAGAGAAAATCCACCAGACTATTATCTTTTACTAGCTTGGGATTACAAAGATTCAATTTTCAAAAAAGAAAAAGCGTTTATCAAACGAGGAGGTAAATTTATCATGCCTGTTGGAGGAGTGAAAGTTTTTTAAAATGGCTAAACCCGGAAAAAAAATATTGGTGACAGGAGGAGCCGGATTTATCGGCTCTAATTTTCTGCACCATTTATACAAGAAGTATTCCACATATGAATTGTTTAATTTCGATCTCTTAACATATGCTGGAAACACAGATAACCTTCTGGACATAGAAAAAGTAGAGTCACAAAGGCCAGTAAATAAAAGACGTTATTATTTTATCCATAGAGATATATGCGACTTTATTTCCGTAAAACAGGCCTTTCAAAAGCACAAGCCCGATGTCGTTATCAATTTTGCCGCCGAAAGTCATGTAGACCGCTCCATTATAGATTCAAGATATTTTTTCCGCACCAATGTGATTGGCGTTCATAATCTCGTAGATTTAGTTATGAAACATAAAATTCCTAGATTTGTACAAATTTCTAGTGACGAAATTTATGGAGATGTTTTGGAGGGAACATCTACAGAATCGTCTCCCATTCGGCCATCAAATCCATATTCTGCATCAAAAGCCGCTGCTGATCTTTTGGTTCAGGCTCATATAAGAACGCATAAGCTACCTGCAATAATAATTCGAGGCTCAAATAACTTTGGTCCGTATCAATATCCAGAAAAATTAATACCGCTTGCTGTGACAAATCTACTAGAAAATAGAGAAATTCCAATTCATGGAAAAGGTCTGCAGAAAAGAAGATGGCTTCATGTTGGGGATTTTTGCAGAGCAATAGATATGATTATGCATAAGGGACGCAATTTTAGTATTTATAACGTTGCAGGCATAGAAATGAGAAACATAGATGTTGTTAAAGAAATATGTAAAGTGTTAAAGAAAGATTATCGTAAAGCAACTTATTTTATTAAAGATCGGCCAGGCGGAGACATGCGTTATGCCCCAGATGATAAGAAGATTAAAAAAGAATTAGGATGGGAGCTAAAATATCCGGCCCCAGATTATATCGCTTCGGTTGTAAAATGGTATCTAGATAATACGAGCTGGTGGAAAAAGGTTAGAAGGAAAAAAGAGTTTAAGATACATTATAGAAAACAATATAAATCGGAATACTAAAGATTAATATCTTAAGGCATGTAAAATGATACAATTTGCTTTAATTGGTTTGGGAGCATGGGGCAAGAATTATATTTCGACAATTGATTCCTTTACTGACTGTAGAATAAAATATGTTTGCTCCAAGACCCCACAAATCCTTCAATCGCTTAAAGGAAATTATGTCAAAACTACCGATTATAGGGAGCTTTTTACATATTCAGATATCGATGGCGTAATCATTGCTACTCCAGCTTTGACACATTTTCAGATAACGAAAGATTTCTTAAACCATGGATATAATGTACTCGTTGAAAAACCGCTTACAACGAATTTAGAAGAAGGAAAAACGTTACAGCGAATTTCCCAAAAAAAGAAAAAAATTCTTATGGTTGGATATATATATCTTTATAACCCTGCATTTGCTAAATTGTTGCGTATCATAAAAAAGATTGGTAAGGTTCGCTATATACAAACTGAAGGTTTTGATTGGACGCCATCAAGAAAAGATATATCGGTGTTATGGGATTGGGGCTCTCATGATATTAGCATGTGTCTTCAAATTATGCAGCAATTCCCCAAGAAAATCCATGCGAGTGCGTATGGCATTAATAAAAATGTCGGAACTGTTTCTTTAGCTCTCTATTTTAAAGAAGCGCAGGCAATAATTAATTTCGGATGTATACTTCCCAAGAAAAAAAGAGAAGTATTTGTTATAGGAGAAAAAGGATCAATTATTTTTGATGATACCGCAGAAAAGAAGTTAATTTTTTTTCAGAACAGAGGTTTAGCATATAGTAATGATAACCTTGAGGCAAGAAAGACATACCCCTCTTATGGAAACATATCGCCTCTTGCAGCAGAAATTCGCGCATTTAGAGATGCAATAAAAGGAAGAAAATTGCCTATGTCAGACATACAGTATGCGCTAGGCGTAACAAAAATTTTGACTTTATCAGAGCAAGCGATTTATAAGAATACTTTCTATAATAAAGCTCATAGTGACTAAGAATGCCGTTATAAGCTAGGATTAAAGGTATGGGTTATTTTAAGCAGGCAATTATCGGTATTTCATGGATGAGTGCATTTCGCGTGAGTTCGCGGTTTGTCGCTTTTATTAGAATCATTATTCTTGCCCGTCTTCTCAATCCATTCGAATTTGGCTTGTTTGGTATTGTATCAATAACGCTCGCTTTTTTGGAAATTTTGACCGAAACTGGCATAAATGTATTTTTCATTCAGGAAAAAGATAAAGTTAAGAAACATATTAATGAAGCATGGGCTGTTTCTATCATGAGAGGAGCTATACTTACCTGTTTTATTTTGCTCACATCTCCATTAATCGTATATTTCTTTCATGCACAAGAAGCTTACCCTTTGCTATTTCTTATTAGCATCGTTCCTTTAATAAGGGGTTTTATTAATCCGGCTGTTGTTTCTTTTCAAAAAAATCTTGAATTTCATAAGCATTTTTACACACAGATTGCCGTTTTTTCCTTAGATTCTGCAGTTGCGGTTATCCTGGCATTTTTGACTCATAGCGCAATAAGTTTTGTTTTTGGATTAATTGCTGGAGCATTTCTAGAAGTTATTTTGTCGTTTCTTGTTGCTCGTCCAATACCTAAAATAAATCTTCATAGCGAGAAAATAAAGCATATTATTCACAGAGGAAAATGGGTGACAGCTTATGGAATCTTTAACTACTTGGCACAAGAAGGAGATACAGTGGTTGTCGGGAAACTTCTCGGAGCACAATCGTTAGGTATTTACCAGATGGCATATAAATTTTCAACGCTTCCGATAAGCGAGATTACAGATGTGGTTAATAAAGTTGTATTTCCTGTATATGCCCTTATTGCGGACGATAAGGTAAGGCTTATGTGGGCTTTCCGAAGATCAATGATTATTATTTCACTTGCTGTTATAGCATTAAGCTTAATAATATTTATTCTTCCTCAAAATTTCTTTACTTTTATCTTAGGAAGGCAGTGGAGCAATGTCACTGAAATTATTAAAATTCTGACAGTTTATGGCATGGCGCGCGCTATTCTTAGTGCTTCTTCGACACTTCTTTTAGCAGTAAAACGCCAAGACTATATTGCCAGAATAACCCTTATGAGACTCTTAGCGCTTACTGTTTCTATTATACCGTTAACGATACAATTCGGTCTTACTGGAACCGCCTTTGCTGTTCTTTTCTCAGTTCTTATCGAGTTACCATTTCTTGGTTATTTCACCTATAAAACAATCAACGCAAAAAGTTTTGCGTACACTCATTGATAGTCATGACGACAAATAAAAATCCTATTGTTTCTATTATTATTGTTCACTATAAAGTCGAGAAAGAATTATTTGCTTGTATTGATTCTATAATAAAGTCAAATGCTATTACTAGCTGGGAAATTATTGTCGTTGACAATGACGAGAAAAAGACAATAGGGGATAGGTTAAAGAATAAATTCCCAAAAATTAAATACATTAAAAGTGCTAGTAATGTTGGGTTTGGAGCAGGAAATAATTTAGGAGCAAAACATGCAAAGGGTGACTTTCTTTTTTTCTTAAATCCTGACACATTTGTATTTTTTCAATCGATTGATAAGCTAACCAATTTTTTACTAAAAGAAAAAAATACCGGCATAGTGGCTCCGCTTTTGCTCGATGATACTAATAAACCCTATCCTCAACAGGGATCAAGAGAGTTAGGGGTTCTGCAAGGAATAGTCGTATTATCTTTTTTGAATAAACTATTTCCTAATAATTATATTTCTAAAAAATATTTGTTAGCTGAATGGAGCAAGAAGGATATAGAAGAGGTGGATGTGGTGCCAGGTGCTGCCGTAATGATTAGAAAAGAGATTTTTAACAAAATACACAGATTTGACGAGCGACTCTTTTTGTATTTTGAAGAGTTTGATTTATGCAAGAGAGTCAAAAATTTAGGATATAAAATTTTTATCAACCCCAGAGCTAAAATAAGGCATACATGGGGCGTTAGTGCAAGAACTTCAAATTTAAACTTAAATCAGATATTTAACGAGAGCAGATTTTATTATTTTAGGAAACATTATGGATTAATTTCAGCTTATCTTGTAGAAGTTTTTACTCGTTTAAATAAAACACATTTATTATTGGGTTTTATATTAACATTTGGGGCTTTTTTACGACTCTATAGATTACAAGAACTTATACCTTTTATTGGCGATCAGGGGTGGTTTTATCTATCTGCACGCGACATGATTTTAACAGGCAATATACCACTTGTTGGAATTACGTCAAGTCATGTGTGGCTCCATCAAGGTCCTTTATGGACATACATGTTGAGCCTAATGCTTAGTCTATTTAATTTTAATCCAATAAGCGGAGTATATCTCACGGTATTTTTAGGAATAATTACAATTTTAGTTGTCTATGTGTCTTGTTCTGACATGTTTTCAAAAAAAGTAGGTATTATTGCGGCAAGTTTTTATGCAATGTCACCTTTAACTATTATGCACTCGCGCTTTGCTTATCATACGAGTCCTATTCCTCTTCTTACTGTTCTATTTATTTTATTTTTATATAAATGGGTAAATGGAAAGAACATTTATTTTCCCTTAATTATTTTTACCCTGACATCTCTTTACAATTTAGAGCTTGCAACAGTCTCGTTGTGGCTTGCGTTAATAGGTATATTAATCTATGGTTTTTGGAGAAATAAGTCGTGGATAAAAAAAATATACAAAAAAAATATAATATTTCTTTCTCTTGTTAGCTTTGTTATTCCAATGCTACCGATATTGATATATGACATTAACTATGGTTTTCCCCAAACATTAGGTTTTGCAGCGTGGATTGCTTATAAAATAATTAAATTTATAATTGATGCAGGACAACTACCATTTTTAAGCAACAGCAGCAGTTTAATCCTACCTTTTTTTTATAACAATATTCAAAGATTGTTATTTTTGCCAGATGGAAGAGTAGCTATGTTATTGTTTATAACCTCGTTGTCTTATTTTTTTTACTCTTTATATCAGATGTATAAGAACAAAAAATATAATATTGGCTACATAATCATCGGATACATTTTTATAATTTCTGGAATTGGTTTATTTATTAATCAAACACCATCAGAGGCATACCTACCTATGTTTTTCCCTTTGGTAGTAATTATATTTGGCTTGTCAATAGATAATTTAATAAACAATAAGCACTTTTTTTATATAGGAATCTTACTATTAATATTTATTATGTTTATAAATAGTTTTTCCATAGTTAGAAATGAATATAGCTATAGAAAAATAGACAGTAATGTAACATTTAAGGATAGAGTATTAGCTGCACGAAAGATCATACAATATGCAGACGGAAAAGAATATAACATTGTTGGCAGGAGGTGGTTAAGGGAGTTTCCAAGTTACATAATGAATTATGAATATTTGGTTTGGTGGATGGGAAATGGGCCGACAAAAAAAGATAGTCCAATTAAAATATATATCACAGAAGAAAGAGGTAAAATAATAATTGAGAAAAAGATAGCAAGATGAATAAATGGTTTATTGTTGTATTGATTTTTCTTTTTTCAGTAACCCTTAGACTTTGGAATTTAAACGAAATGGGACGAACGTGGGATGAACCAGAGTATGTAGAACAAGGATATAAATTAGTCGAGCTGATTAAAAATAAAGATTTCAACAATAGTTTTTTTTACACTACTTATGATCATCCTCCTTTAGTAAAATATCTTTACGGGTTAGCAGCGCATTTAGATGTATCAAGTTTTTTACCAAACGGTCAACCTATTTTTAGATATGACTTAACGTCCGCAAGATTACTATCAGTTTTTATTTCCTCGTTGTCTGTTTTAATTGTAACTTTATTGGGATGGCAATTTATTTCGCGTTTTGTTGGGGTAGCTTCCGGGATAATACTTGCCATGCTACCATTTTTTTTAGGATTTTCCCAACTTGTAAGCACTGAAAGTATGACTATGTTTTTCTTTACTGCATCAGTATATTCGTTTATGGTTCTTCTTAAAAAATATTCTGTAAAAAGAGTGCTTTTAACTGGAATACTTACAGGGCTGGCCTTACAAACTAAACAATCGAATAGCCTTTTATTTCCTTTGTTTGGACTCATGTACATAGTATGGTATTTAAGTATGAAAAAGAAAAAACAGATAAGACTTATTAATACTTGGTCTATGTCGATACTATCTATACTTATAATAAGCATTGCTGTATTCGTATTGCTTTGGCCAATGCCATATTTTCATTTTCACGAATTTTATAGCATTCACCAAAAATTATGGGAGGTTAAACTTTCTCAGCCTGAAGTTTTTTTTGGAAGACTTATGCTAACCCCAGAGATATATTATCCAGTAATGTTTTTAATAACCACGCCGGTACTAATTCTAACCCTTTTTTTAATAGGTCTTAAAGGCATTGATAATAAGAAAGGTTGGATATTATACGCACTTATTTTCTGGTTTGCCTTTCCTTTTATCCAATCTTTTTATCCTTGGCGACAGCATGGTGTACGATATATTATTCAAATATACGCACCGTTGTCTTTAATATCTGCAATAGGGTTAGATTTTATTGCAAGTAAATTTACAAAAAAAGATGTTGTTAAATTTATTTATTTCTTGCCAGTAGTAATTTATCTTTTTGTTATTCTTTTAAAGATAACACCTTATTACCTTGATTATTTTAATATTGTCGTAGGAGGAACAAAAGGAGCTTATGATAAGAAGATGTTTCAATTAGGTTGGTGGGGTCAAGGCATGAGGAAAGCAGGGTTTTATGTAATACAAAATGCACCAAAAGGATCACATATAGGACTTGCGGTTTCACCAATTCATTCTATTCCCCCAATGCCAGGATTACATATGGGAAAATATAGCGCTAACAAAAACTACGATTTTGTAATTGTAAATTACTACAACATTCTTCGAGAAGGATTTGATGATAGTGAGATTAAGAGAAAGTATTCACCGGTATATTATGTGAATGCAGACGGAGGAATTCTTGGCACAGTCTATAAACAAAAATAATATATATTTTCTGTGAATATTGTTAATGTATTTGATAATATATCAAAAAACTTTCTTCTGCTCGAATCGGATTTTATCGGATTGCAATTTAACATATCTGGCTTTTTACACGCTCTTACAAGTTTTTTCCAGGCTTTACTATTTATATTAACCTACGACTTAATAGGAAGAAAAATAAGAGCGCTTTTCAAATATAATAGCTATAAAGCTCTTAATTGCTTTATAAATATTGGTATAGGATATATCTTTGTAAACTCCGGATTAGCCATACTTGGTACATTTTCCTTATTGTACCCATCGATTCTCTGGATATTCATTATTGCAGTGCTAGGGTTTACATTGTATCCCTACTCTCAGTTTAGGGGTTATATAAACTCACTATACAAAGTCTTTAATAAGATAAAGACTCAAACAAAAGATAACAAGTGGGTTTTTTTAGGGACAATATTATTTATTTGCATTGCTTTTTTTCGCCTCATTCCTCCTGAAACAGGAGAGGATGCCATAGGATATCATACAAGTAATCCACATCTTTTTTTAAAAAATCATACTATGATTATTGAATCCAAGGCGCCTCCCCATGTACTTCTTGCACCACATTTAGGAGAAATGTCTTACCTGATTTTTGACTTTATAGGAAATAAAGATGCATCACGATACCTACATTTTACATTTTACTTTCTTGTAGTATTTTTGATTTTCTATTTACAACCATACAGCGCATTGCTTTTTGCAACTGCTCCTGTTGTCATTCAGGTTTCGTCAAAAGCAAATGTTGATTTCCAATGGATATTGTGTTGGCTTCTTGCAATTTATATTGTTACAAAAAGCAAGAGGAGAAATATAAAAGATTTTATGTTAGCTGGTATTCTTTTTGGAGGAGTTCTTGCTTCAAAATTGTGGGTTGTTGCTTTCTATCCGCTTTTTATTTTGTACTTATTAATTGTATATAGAAAGGATCTTTTGACTCGTAAACTTCAAATTATATTAATTTTTTCTCTATGTGCATTTTCTATATATTTTATTTGGTTATGGCGAGCATATAGCGTGAGCGGAAATCCTGTATATCCTGCGTTTGCATTGATTGAGCGTCTTGAAAATTTTAATGAACCGCGTTTGACGCTTCTTAACTATACTGGTTTTAATAAATTAATGTTTGACTATAAAAATCTAATAGTTTTAAGTCCTTTATTTTTTTTGGGAATTATTGGTATCCTTTTTAACTTTCAAAGCATAATACGAATCTTACGTAAATCACATCTTTTTTTATTTTTTACTCTTCTTGGTATTGAGTATCTTTTTATTCAGTATCACTTTGGTAGATACTTATTGGGATTGTATTCAGTAGCGATAGTAATTATTTCTTCTGGGGTTAATTATGCCATGAATCGGTACGTCTTTTACAAAGCTATTTTCATAACTTTGTACTTTATATTATTTTTTTACTATTTTGTAAATACATTACTTACTTTACCTTACGGTTTAGGATGGGCAGATAAAAATAAGTATCTTACACGAACACTTTCGAGAGACAACTCAAGTTATTATGATTTCGATAAAAAATTCGATCGCTGGATTTCAAAAAATGATAAAGTTGCCACCTATGAAACGTTTGGATTTTATTATGCAGACTTTGATTACATAGATGTAAATTACATTTTTGATAACAAAAATAAATCTATAAACAAACTGAGAATACATGGGATAACGAAGTTATTTATTAAAGGTGGTGATATAAAATGGTTTTGTGAAAGACTAAGATTGACAGATTGCGACAATAGGCACTATAAACTGCTTGCTAATTATACGCCTCATCCACGGTATTTATATGCAATTATTGAATAAAGTATATAGTTGGTTTGAAACGTCAAATACCACTTTAAATCTTAAATAAATTTTAGTATAGTTATTAGGTGAATCTAAAGCAAATAGGAAGACTTAGTTATCTTGTATGTATTTTGTATGAGAACTTTAAAAAAGTGCAGAGTCTGTAACTTTACGAAATTAATAGAGATTCTTTCTCTTGGTAACTTATACTTATCAGATTTTGTAAGCGACAACAGTAAGCCCAATAAATACCCCCTAGAGCTTATGCTTTGCAAAAATTGCTATCTACTACAACTAAAACATACCGTTCCTCAATCATCTCTTTACACAGAAAGATATGGGTATAAGTCCGGAATCAATCAAACAATGAAAAAAGAATTAAAAGAAATTGTGGAAAAGTCGCTTGAAAAAATTAAAGATCAAGGATTGAAAGAACTAATCGCAGTTGATATAGGAGCAAACGATGGAACACTGTTAAGTTATTACCCAAAGCATATAGTTAGAGTTGGAGTTGAGCCAATTAAAAAATTTGCAAAGGAATGCCAACAACATGCTAATTTTGTTATAAATAATTTTTTTAATTATCGGTCATATGTACAAAAAGTAAAGAATAAAAAAGCCCATATAATAACTGCCATATCTTGTTTTTATGATATTGATAGTCCTAATCAGTTCTTGTCTAATATAGGAAAAATTCTGCACAAAGATGGAATTTTCGTTATTCAGCAAAATTATTTAGTAAGTATGCTTGAGCAAAATGCATTTGATAATATATGTTTTAAGCCAGACACTTTGCTTCTTGGTGATAACAAAAAAATTAAAGATATTTATCGTGGCAACATGGCAATAGGAGAAAATGGCACATTAGTGAATATAAAGCGGAAAATGGAACGACAGTATAATGGCGAATTAATTACTATAAAACCTACTTATTTAGAATCTATTATATCAACCCCCGAACACCCAATTAAAATAGTTAAAAAAGAATATTTACGTTTTGATTGTGGCCAAATCAAGCCTAAACAATCTGTTTACAAAACTGAATGGATAGAAGCGAAAAACATACGGAAAGGTGATTATGTAATAGTACCTCGTCTTCAACATAACAGCAACTCTCTTAATATCGATTTGAGTAAATTTAATATGAGTCACAGTAGTAAGTATAGAAGAGGACTAAGGAATATTGTTATAGAAGAAGAGATAGCTTGGGTATTAGGATTATATATTGCTGAGGGGAATACAAATAAAACGATGGTTGGGAATGAGATTATATGTTTCACTCTTAATGAAAAAGAAACAGCTTATGCAAATAGAATAAAAAACGCTTTTGCAAAAATAGGATATAAAACTTCTATCAAAATGGGGAGAAATCATACCTTGGATATCCGTGTATCTTGTGCCTCCCTTGCGCGAGCTTTCAGAGAATGGTTTGGAACTAGCGCTACTATTAAGCAGATTCCTGATTTTTTAATGTTTGCATCTAAAAAAATAAAACAAGAACTTTTGCGTGGGTTATTTGCGGGTGATGGATATATTAGGGGAAACAAAATACATTTTCATACATCTTCAAAAGTTCTAGCTCTACAATCTCAATTGCTTGTTGCTTCACTGGGGGGTGTGGTAGGGATAAGTTATGTAAAACCTTATTACCGACAATTAAGAGGAAAAATTATTAAAAGTAGTGATTCTTGGCAACTAAGAGGATCTTCAAGAAGATTAGCGGAGATATTTGGGTATAACCATAGGGGTTTTACTATGAATCATGCGGTAACTGAAGAAGATTATCTATTAATACCGATTAAGAAAATTTCATCAGAACATTACCAAGGCATTGTTCATAATATTGAAACAGAAGATAATACATATCTCGTTTCAAATGCTATTGTTCATAATTGCCATGAGCACTTAGGGTATTATTCGCTTTTATCGCTTGAAAATTTATTAAAAAAACATAATTTAGAAGTTTTTGATGTAGAGCTAAGTTCTATAAATGGAGGAAGCTTTAGAACCTATATCTCTCATAAAAATAGAAAATACGTTGAGAAGTCTGTTAGTCAATTAAGAGAGTACGAAAATAAGCTAAAGCTTGGTGAAATTAAAATATATAAGAATTTTGCTCATAGAGTAAAAAATAACAGGGATAACTTATATAAATTTATAGTAAATCTTGTAAAGAAGAACAAAAAAATATATATATATGGAGCATCTACACGGGGTAATACGCTATTGCAATTTTGTAATTTAGATAAAAGCCTAATTATGGCCGCAGTTGAGCGAAATTCAGAAAAATGGGGCAAAAAAATTGCCTCTGTCGCTATACCAATTATATCTGAAGAACAAGCGCGGTTAGAAAACCCTGATTATATGTTGGTTTTACCATGGTTTTTTAAAGAAGAATTTTTAGAGAGAGAAAAAGATTATCTTAAGGGAGGTGGCCATTTTATTTTCCCTTTACCCACAGTTGAGGTTGTGCAAGACTGATTTATTATATTTTTTATTTTTAACTTTAGAACTGTAAAAAAAGCCTCTTTTGCCTCTTTCGTATTAAGATTTGATCGATTTATGTCAACTGGTATAAAATCTATTGGAATCTCCGCAAAATTAAAACCTTTATTATAAATATAATATGCCATTTCAGTAAGAACAATAAAACCCTTGGATTCAACTAAATTAAAGTCGATTGTTTCAAGAACGTATCTTCTGTAGCACCTAAAACCGCTTGTGTTATCGGTTAATGAGATACCCAACATAAATTTAATCCATAGATTGGCAAAGCGGCTTATTAGTCTTCTTTTTAAATGCCATTTGATTATTTGTGAAGAGAGCATGTACCTAGAGGCAACTACCACGTCATATTTTTTTGCTTTTTCAATTATTCTTGGCAGGTCATTTGGATTATGCGCAAAGTCAGCATCCATTTCTATAAATAAATTTGTTGATTTATCCCCAAGAGCTTCTTTAAAGCCTCTAATTACTGCGGATCCTCGTCCTCCTTTTGATTTCCTAACAATAAGTTTTACTCTCTTGTCTTTTGAAAAATTTTTATTTATTGCCTCCGCTGTTTTATCAGGCGAGTTGTCGTCAACTACTAAGATTTTTGCATTTGGTACATTATCTAATGCTCCCAATACGGTCTTTACTATTGTAGCCTTTGCATTATAAGTTGGTATTACGATAATAATACTTCTGTCTTTATTGTTTAGCATAAAGGTAAACTTTTCAATAATTTGTTAAATATGCAAAATCTTGCAAAATCAAAGCAGGGTGGTATAGAATACGGATGGGTTTATATGAATCTATCTGTTATCATTTTAACAAAAAATGAGGAACATAATATTGTTGATTGTATTGAAAATGTTAGTTTTGCAGATGAGATACTTATAATTGATGACTATTCTCAAGATAGAACTATTGAAATTATAAAAAAACTCTCTAATAAAAAAATTAAAATATTTCAACGTAATCTGCAAGACAATTTTTCAGACCAGCGCAACTTCGGACTATCTAAGTCAACCAAAGACTGGGTTTTATTTCTAGATGCTGACGAAAGAATATCTTTATCTCTTCAATATGAAATTTTAAGCGTATTAAATGATTCTATTGCTCAAGTCAGTGGCTATTATATAAGAAGAAGGGATGTTATATGGGGACGAAAACTTATGTATGGAGAAACAGGCAATATTAAACATTTGCGATTAGCAAAAAAAAATGTTGGAAGATGGGAGGGAAGAATACACGAAGTTTGGAGGGTAAGAGGAAAGATTGGAAAACTTCGAAATCCTCTACTACATTGTCCTCATCAAGAAATAAGAGAATTCTTAAGAGAAATCAATTTTTATACCAATATTAGGGCAGAGGAACTATATCGAAAAAAAGTAAAGGCTAATTTAGCATCGATCATTTTTTACCCCCTAGGAAAGTTTATTGTTAATTTTTTTCTAAAAAGAGGTTTTCTTGATGGAATTGAAGGTTTTGTTTTTGCTATTTTTATGAGTTTTCATTCATTTTTGGTACGCGGAAAACTATGGCTATTATGGCACAAAAAATAGTGTTTATCGCTTTTATACTTTGGTCTATATTTATTCTTTATCAATATATAAATAATCTTCTTTGTAAAGGCGGGATATGTTTGTATTTGCCATTTTAATTGGGATATATTCCTATCTCATTTTAGCACTTGGTTTATTGGGAATTCTTTATAAGTCATACATAATCTTGTTAACAATTACATACGTATTGATAAATTTCTACTTTTACAGACGAAAGCTTAAAATGAATTTACTTAGATGTTTCAAAACATTTAAGAAAATTCAGAAGCACTATATTAGTTGGATAAAACGCAACTTATTATTTACCCTTCTTTTGTCCATACTGTTATTGCAGAGTGTAATTAACTTTATGGGTGCCCTAGGACCAGAGCTTGGTTTTGATGCGCTTTGGTATCACTTAACTTTACCAAAAATATATTTGATGAAACATTCGGTAGACCATATCCCGGGCGGTCTTTTATATTACTCTAATATGCCAAAGCTTACAGAAATGCTTTATATGTCAGCACTTACTATAAGTAACGAAACTCTGGCAAAACTTATACATTTTTCTTTTGGAATATTAACATTGATTGCGATTTATAAATTGTCCAGTAAGTTTTTCTCCCAAAAAATTGCTCTTTTGGTTGTCGTTGTTTTCTATTCGAACTTAGTTGTCGGTTGGCAATCGATAACTGCATATATTGATTTAACAAGAGCATTTTTTGAAGTTATGGCTCTTTGGGGTTTTATTAATTGGTGGATGAAGGGAGACAGAAAATGGCTGGCTATATCAGCTATAATGCTAGGTCTTGCAGTATCAACAAAACTGTTAGCAATTGGGTCGCTTCTAATATTTATAGTATTAATTATATATAGATGGTTGCACGGGGAAAACAAAAGTCTTAAGTTACTTGCTCGCAATATATTATTATATTGTTTCATTGTTATATCGTTGCCACTGCCGTGGTTTGCGTTTTCTTTATCCCATACTGGAAGTCCAATTTACCCTTTTTTTACAAATATTTATAAAGTGAATTTTGATGTAGGATTACTCGACCCATCTCGCTTTTTATTTGATACATGGAATTTGCTCACGCGATCTCCTGACCCAATCTCACCAATCTATATAATATTTTTGCCTCTTGTTTTGATCTTTTACAAAAAGTTTAGACCCGAGATGAAACTTGTTGCTATTTATTCACTTCTTGCTATCGTTATTTGGTACTTTACTTCAAGAACCGGAGGAGGAAGGTTTATCCTCCCATATTTACCTGCCTTTTCAATTGTGGTTGCGAGAATAGTTGATAAGATGGGTATTTATTCTTCGAGCGATCCGCCATCTGGCGGAGAATCGAGAAGTTTTAAAGTTCTCGACTTCGCTCGAACAATAAATTTTAGATTGTTGTGTATTGGTTTGATTATTTTTGTATCCTTAATTTCTATTTTTTATCGTGGATTTGCTAATTCCAGATACATTCCCGTAATTCTTGGGGCACAGACAAAAGAAGAATTTCTGTCTTCAAATCTTAATTTTTCTTTTGGAGACTTCTACGACACTGACGGTTATTTTAAAAATAATATAAAACCTACTGATAAAGTACTTTTATATGGTTTTCATAATCTTTATTATGTTGATTTTCCTTTTATAGATTCTTCTTTCGTAAAAAGAGGAGATAGATTTAATTATATTGCCGTACAAAATTCTATCTTACCCCAAAGATTTCTTATGTTTGATTTAATTTACTCTAATCCAAAAACCTATGTTAACCTTTATTCAATTGGAGGTAAGAAATGGGTATATTAAAAATTATTTTTGTCATTCTTCTTTTAACATTCATCTTAGGTGAGATAGCGCGTCTTGACTTAGGAAACAGTCTTTTTCTAAAACTTACTGATTTTATAGCTGTTATTTTAATCCTAGCTTGGTTACTTAAGCGATTTAAAAAGAAAACTAATAAAATTTTTGATGGCAAATTGTCGTTTTCAATAGTATTGTTTATTGTCATAGCGCTTGTATCCCTCATTGTTAACATCAGACACCTATCCAATGTTGAATTTATTGTTTCTTTCTCTTATCTAGTAAGATGGACGTTATACATTGGCCTGTACTATGTAGTAAAAAGTTTTCCATTTGAGTTTAAAAAGAAAATTATATACATTCTTGCTATAAGTGGGGCATTATTTGTTTTATTTGGATTCATCCAGTATTTTTTCTACTCAAATCTTCGCAATCTTTATTATTTAGGTTGGGATGACCATATGTATAGATTATTTTCAACATTTCTCGATCCAAACTTTGCTGGCGCATTTTTTGTTTTATACTTAATTTTTCTTTCTGGCATATTGTTATATTTTTTAAAAAATAAGCAAAATAATTTAGTCATTTTAACCGTTGCTGTTCTATTATTAACCCTTTTAGCTACCTACTTAACGTTTTCAAGAAGTGCTCTTATAATGCTATTTGTTAGCCTATTTAGTTTTTTTATATTAATTAAAAAAGTAAGATGGATACTTGTTTTTATTTTAATTTCTTTGATATTTATCGCATTATCTTCAAAAAATTTTTATATCGAAAATATGAATTTGTTGCGAATCGCATCAACCGAGGCACGTTTAGACTCGGCAAAAAACGCAATACAAATAATAAAATACAATCCTATTTTAGGAGTTGGGTTCAATGCCTATAGATACGCACAGATACGATACGGATTTCGTTATGGACAGAATGCACTTATTAGCCATGCAGACGCTGGAACAGATAACAGTTTTCTTTTTGTTTTGGCAACTACTGGTTTTATTGGACTTCTAAGTTTCCTGTATTTACTGTTTTGTATTTTAAGACGAGCTTATGCAAACTATAAACTATCAAAATATTCAGAAATAAGATATTTTATGTCGGTAATTGTTATTGCCTCATTTGTTGGGATTATTATCGACTCATTCTTTATTAATAGTTTATTTTATACGTTTAATATGATATGGCTTTGGATAGTTGTTGGACTACTTGATAGTTGACATGCTATTTATAAATGTTAGGGGCTGTATGTCACTTTTATATTCTTTTCGGTTTTGTTGCCGGCTTCATCGGTTGCAATAATTTTTATTGAATTTTCACCACTTTTAAGCTGTAGATTATAAGAAAAATGATTATTTTGGTTAGTTACTGCCCAGAAATCATTGACAGTGACTTTAACTTGGGCTTCGGTTTCTCCTACAACGTCAACTGTGTTTTCGTCTTTTGAAAAAGATTGACCATCAGTTGGAGAATTTATAGCAAGAGATGGTGGTGTACTTTTGTAAGAAATATTAATAATTTGGGAAAATTCACTTTCTTTTTTGTCTCTTACTGCTTTTGCTTTTATTGCATTTTCTTTTTCCTCTAAAGTTTCTTTAAAAGAAAAGTTACCATTTTTTTGAACATTGGTTTTATTAACAAAATTACCATTTATGTATAAATTTATAGTTTGGTTAAGAGATGCTGTCCCAGAAACTATTATCTCAGCGCTATTAGTAGCAATAGGCATTGGATTTAAAACAGGAGGAGGAATAAAAGTTACGTCGTCGTCTTTTACATTTTGCTCTGTGTCTTTTGTACCCGAAATAAAAAGCGTAAAATTAATTATCATTGGAACCCCAAATTTTATTACAATTGCAATTATTAAAATAATTCCAAAGATAGTTAATAAAAAGTTTTTTCTCGATTTAGATTCAAGTCTTTTGTACAATCTTGATGGTCTTGTATTGTATGTTTTCATGAACCCTAATAATATCTTAAGATATTCTACCAAATTTCTATACAACTTACATCCCAACCCAGTATTCCTATCAATTCGAACAAAACTCTAATAAGCAAAAATTGATCTATATATCTATGACCCATTGGACAGGAGAAGCAAGTAGCGTTCCTTGCGCCGCGTCCGCGATTCCCAATTGGAGCTCCTTTACGAAAAATGGAGGGTGTCGCCTCGTAATTCGAGGGGTCGGTTAATCTACCTGCAATAGGGTAATTATTTCTGGTAAACTTACGATATGAACAAACAATTTATCTCTCTTCCTACTATTTATCCAATGGATTTTGCTCAAAAAGGCACACAAATCTACCAAAAGATTAGTAAAGACATAGAAAAAAAACAACGTGGTAAATTTCTAGCCATAGAGGTAGAGTCTGGGAGATATTTTTTAGGTGAAACCCAAGAAGAAGCGGTTAAAATAGCAAAAAAACATTTTCCAGCAAAGATTTTTTATTTTGTTAGAATTGGATTTCCTGGTGCCATAACTGTCTCCGCTCATCACCAACCAGTTTCATATGGAAACGTTCTTTGATCCAAGTAAGCACCCCAAAATTAAACTTACTGTCAGAGGAAACAGAAAGACAGGTATCTTAGAAGCGCTTGTGGACACAGGCTTTGATAGTTATCTCTCATTACCTATTAATGTGGCAATTTTATTAGGCCTTGGCGGTTTACGAAAAATGTCGAACTTCATTTGATTAGCTCGGCCTTCGGCCTCGCTTGCTCCAGCGCGGCGCCCCCACCCGCCGCGCCTCCGCTATTTTTTGCGCGCGCGATTTTTACTCGGCTACCGCCGAGCATTTAAGTACTAAAATCAATTCGCAACGAAGTAATAATCAGAATTTTATTTGTTACTACAGTTCCAATAGCAAAATGAAGCCTTACTTATAATATTTTCTTGAGGAACAAAACCCCATTCCCGTGAATCCGAACTATGAGGTCTATTGTCTCCAAGAGTAAAGTACTGACCAGCAGGTATAGTTTGTGTTTGTCCTTCCGCTAGAAAAGCGCCAGCATAAGTTTGGACTCCGGGCGATAGGTATTTACTTTCATCTAATTTTTTACCATTTATATAAACCTCACCTGACTTGAGCATAACAGTTTCTCCGGGTAAACCGATGACTCTTTTAATATACTCAACTTCAGGATTTTTAGGTGATTTAAATATAATCACATCGTCTCTTTCGACAACGATATTGTTTGGGCGAACGACTTTAGTCATTAAATACATTCCGTTATTATAATTTGGAGCCATCGCCATGCCGTTGACCTGGAAAGGTCTTATAAAAAACAGATATGCCAAAACCCCAACTGTGGAAAGAAACAAAAGAAACAATAGTAGAAAAAGTAATCCAAAAGGAATAGTTACTAAAATTTTGACCCATTTCGGCCATTTTGTCCAAAACCACATAACGACAATTCCTACTAGACCTACGATTGGCCATATCAATCCCAATAAAAGGAGTATTATCGTAATAACTGTTCTAATTGTTGGAGAAATACCTTTTGTTGAAGAATTTTGCATACTTTTCAATTCAGCCTTATTATTAGACCTAAAAAAAGTATATCAAATTTCTTGCTTGTCAACCTACTTTTTGACCGTTGTTTTTACTCTTCAAAATTTGTATATTGTAAATGGACTTAACAATTTTAGAAATTGCTTTTTTTAATGGCGCAATCGGACAACAGAAAGCAATTTCTTGTTGAGTCCACCGGTTGCGCCTTTGAAGTTATAAAAAGTTCTTTAAAATTTTTGCGTTTTTTCTTCCTTCTTTTTACGGCTGCTGTCCGCAAGTTTCAAAAAAGGCGGATTTGACGCGCTTGCCGCGGAGGCGGGCGCGGAAAGCGCTACCTCCCGTAACTACTCACAGTCCTGACACAATATTCTTCGAGTGAGCGTAGCGAATAGAGAAGTTTTCAATAAAGAGTTCTCGACGGAGTTTACCCTGAGCTTGCCGAAGGGCTCGAACAATAACATTTATGCCAGAGGAGTGAGTAGTTACAACTTGCAGTCCTGCGAAGTCCCTTTCAGAGCGGAATACCAGAATCGAACTGGTGCCCTCACCTTGCCTGCCCGCAATGCTTATGAGCGGTGGACCGGATTCGGACCGGCGACCTCTTCCTTGGGAAGGAAGCATTCTACCACTGAACTACCACCGCATAGCTTTTGCAGGCGGGGGAAGGTGACATACTACCATTATACTAATTCCGCGCTTTTTAAATAATTCTTAATTCGTGTCTTAATGTATCCTATCCCAAATCCAGTCTGGGAAGGAGGCATTTTGCCTATCTTGGTATCTTTAAAACATTTTCGGAAAAGATTAAATCTGGATTAGCTAAATTGTTTTGTTTAGCAATTTCTACCCATTTGTAACCATCTCCGTATGCTCTAACAGCAATATCCCAAAGACTATCTCCCTCAACAGCCTTATACGAATTTCCTGTAATTAAATTTGTTTTTATTCGTTCAGTTTGTTTAGTCCTAGCAACTTGCTGTGTTGTCGCTTGTTGCGTTTTGATTTCTGGAATTATTAATTTATTCCCAGAAAAAATTAATCCCGGATTTGTTAAATTGTTTGCTTTTGCAATTTCTACCCAATAGAAACCTGACTTATATATTTCCTGGGAGATACTCCAAAGATCATCGCCTTCTTTAATAATGTATACTTTTTGAGTTTTAGTCTTTTTAGCAACATCTTCTCTCTTTTCTTCCCGATTTACAGGACCATCTTGAATAGAGCTAGTTTGTTTTACTTGTCTATTTTTTCCCAAAGAGAAAACAAGAACTGCTGCAATTACAACAACTATTAATCCTAAGACTAGGCTTGTGTAAGAGTCTCCCCACCTAAATCGTGATAAAATTCCAGAACTTATTTCCTGTCTTGCGGCAAATCCTGCCTTACCTGCCTTTCTTGCCATTATTAACCTCCATTCTGGGCAGAACGTAAAATTGCGGGGTGAACGGGACTCGAACCCGTGACCTCTTCCGTGACAGGGAAGCGCTCTAGCCAACTGAGCTACCACCCCTTATTTTCCGTATCCTAACAAATTATTGAAATCTAGTCAATCCTTCGATACTGAGTCTTGTCGAAATATCAATGCTCTGTTATTATTTTTAAATGAGTAATCAAGAAATAGCAAAACTCTTAAGGCATGTCGCTGCTTGCGACGTTATTTTGGACGAAAAAAAATATAGATTTCAAATTACTGCTTACCAAAAAGCTGCTGATTCTATAGAATCTCAGACAACACAGATAAAAGATTTTGTAAGAGAGGATAAATTAGACTTAGTTCCGGGAGTTGGAGCCTCCATCAAATCTCATCTTGAAGAGCTCATTAAAACTGGAAAAGTTAAGCATTTCATAAAAATCATGAAATCTATTCCCAAACCAGTATTTCCTCTTCTTGAAATACCAAGATTTGGCCCGAAAACTGCTTACAAACTTGTAAAAGAATTTTCTCTTAAAAACGAAGACACGGTAATAGATGACATTGAAAATTTAGCAAAAAAAGGAAAAATTGCCGCGCTTATTGGTTTTGGAGAAAAATCACAGCAAGACCTTTTGCAGGCAATTATAGAGTACAAGCAAGGTAAAAGTAAAACTTCAAGAATGGTTCTTCCATATGCATTTGAACTTGCAGAAAAGATTGTTATTTATCTTAAAAAATCAAAATATGTTGTTAACGCTTTGCCCCTTGGAAGCCTAAGACGTATGGCACCAACAGTTGGGGATATTGATATAGCTGTTGCCACGAATGAGCCAAGTTTGGTTATAGATCATTTTGTTTCTTATCCTTATAAAGAAAGAGTTATAGAGAAAGGTCCAACAACAGTCTCTATTTTAACGTCAGGTGGCAAGCAAATTGACCTTATGACTCAACAGCCTCACGGTTTTGGTGCGCTTCTGCAGCATTTTACAGGCAGTAAAAGTCACAACGTACATCTTAGAGAATATGCTCTTACAAAAGGGCTCTCTTTATCGGAGCATGGAATAAAGCAGTTAACAAGAAAAGATCAAATGCTCATAAAATGCGACTCAGAAGAAAAATTTTATGAGGCAATAGGTATGCAATGGATTCCACCAGAAATGAGAGAAGATACAGGTGAAATAGAACTTGCTATAGACTATAACCTTCCAAAATTAGTAGAACTGTCAGATATTAGAGGCGACCTCCATATTCATTCTAATTATCCAATTGAATCAAGTCATGACTTTGGCCAAGATTCCATGAAAGATATGCTAATAAATGCAAAAAGTTTAAGATACGAATATTTAGGTTTCTCCGAGCATAATCCAAGTATTTCCAAGCATAATAATTCAAAAATCTATAATATAATAATGAGACGAAACGAATATATTGAACAAATTAAATCAGACATAAAAAATGTTCGCATAATTAAATTACTCGAAATAGATATTTTAGTAGATGGCAATCTGGCAATTGACGATAAGGCTTTGGAGTTGCTTGATGGCGCTATTGTTTCTGTACATAGCTCATTTGGAATGAACAAAAAAGACATAACAAAACGAATTATTAATGGCTTGTCTCATCCTAAAGCAAAAATATTTGCTCATCCAAC